>Ga0315286_10002807_pt1 | contig 16314 bp, 11 predicted proteins | sample YL17G10_0_MG_FD_205038 | JGI IMG/M metagenome (GOLD analysis project Ga0315286, IMG submission 205038) | Sediment microbial communities from Yellowstone Lake, YNP, Wyoming, USA - YL17G10_0 | ecosystem: Environmental > Aquatic > Freshwater > Lake > Sediment | place: USA: Wyoming | collected...
ATCTGGCTCTTCGCGTATTCACACCGGGCCGGGCCGATCGACCGCGAGCGGTTCGACTCGTTCTTCGACATCGACGCGAACTCATCCAAGTGGGGCTTCATGCGGGCCGGGGCGGCGATCTTCCGGCAGGAGGCCATTCCGCCGCTCAAGCGGGCCTTCAGCCTGGCGGTCATCGACACCGAGGACGTGGCCGGCCGCGCTGCCGCACTCCAGGGGCGGTACGACCTCGACATGCCCGGCGTCGCGAGCGGCAAGATGAAGATCACCTGGGAGGACCTCCTGAAAAACCGGCTCGAGGTGGCCTACGAGGGCCACAGCGGCGTCACCGACTCCGGCGCCCAGTTCGAGGCGCAACTTGCGTGGACCGTTGACGCCAAGGGCCGCGGCACGTTCTCGGCGGCGGGGCCGGGCGCGAAGGTCCTGGTGAGCCACGCGGCAGGCGACGGGGCCGCTACGGCCGAAGGGCTGGCGTTCTCGAAGCCCGCCTTTGCCGCCGTGACCATGACGGCGCTCGACGGCCGGCCGCTGGCGAGTTCCCAGGCCATCCTGGTTGCCGCCTGCGGCCGGTGCGAGAACACCGACATGAAGTTCTCCGCCGACCGGCGGACGGTCGGCACCAACTGGGGCAGACCGCCCGTTTGCATCCAGCCGGTCGAGGGCCGCGTCGCGCTGCCGCCCGGCCGGTGGAAGTGCCAGGCCCTCGCGCCCGACGCAGCGCCCAAGGCCGAGGTTCCCGTGACCGCCGGCGACAAAGGGCAGGTCCTGAACCTCTCGCCCGAGTACAAGACGATGTGGTATCTTCTGACCCCGGCGGCGAAGTAGGACGCTGGTACGACGGCGCTACCTTAACATTAACATTGTGCGCGGCGGGGCAGGAGACCCGCCGCGCAAACACGAATCCAGCGCTCTTGTACTTGGAGGGCACCGCAGATGGCCGCCGATCGCATACTCCAGACGCTGCTGCGGATCATCGGGGGCGTCTCGGTGCTGGCCATCATCCCCGTCTTCATGCCGCGGGCGTGGATGGCCGCGTGCCACGAGTGGCTGGGGCTGGGGCCGTTTCCGGAAGGGCCGATTGTCGAGTACCTGGCCCGCTCGACCTCGCTGTTCTACGCCATCTGGGGCGGCATCCTGTGGGTGCTTGCCCGCGATGTCCGCCGCTACGTGCGAATGGTCATGGCTGTGGGCATTGCCATCATCGCGTGCGGGGTCATACTCCTTACCATTGACCTGCGTTCGGGTCTGCCGCCGTGGTGGGTTGCGTTGGAGGGCCCCTGGGTGGTCCTCATGGGCGCCGTCATCCTATGCCTGGCCGTCCGCGTGAAGCGCCTGCCCTGACGCCGGCCGGCCTGGTATTCATCATTGACAAGGTCGGGGCAATTGTCTATGAGGACGTTACCGGCGACAGCCCGGACGTCAAGCGAGGGGGCCGCCTCACGAGAGAAAGGGCGCGAGCCATGGCGAAGAAGACGATGGCGCCGACCGACTACTTCGCGGACGTCATGAAGGTCCTGACGTCGCGCGGCCTGCTGGTGGGGAGTTTCGACGCACACGGCAAGGCCAACCTCATGACCATCGGGTGGGGCGTGCTCGGCGAAGTGTGGGGCAAGCCCCTGTGGGTCGTCCTGGTCAGGCCGAGCCGGTACACATATAAATGCATCGAGTCCACGGGGTGCTTCACGGTGAACGTGCCGTCGGCCAGGATGGAGGAAGCCTGCAACGTCTGCGGCACGCAGAGCGGCCGCACGATCGACAAGTTTGCCGTCTGCCGCCTGACGGCCGAACTCGCGGGCACTGTGCGGGCGCCGGCGGTCGCGGAGTGCCCCATCGTGTACGAGTGCAAGGTCGTCCACTCCAGCGACGTGCTGTCGGAGCGCCTGGCCCCGGAGATCATCGAGGGGGCGTATGCCGGGGGCGATTTTCACCGCGTGTACTGGGGCGAGATCCTTGCGGCCCGCGCCGAACCCGATGCCGCCAGGCTGCTCGGCCCTTAGCGAAAACGCGCCCCGCAAGCGGGGCGGCTCAATGTGGGCCGGCCCATCTGGGCCGTCCCATTCGCCGGGGGCCCGTCGCTGCAACGATAATGATCGCACTCGTCAACACCAACCGCATGACGCCGCTTGTGGCCCCGATCGGCTTGGATTACGTGGCCGGGGCCGCGCGCCAGGCGGGCATCGCGACGGCGGTCCTGGACCTGGGCACGGCTGCCGACCCGGCGGCGGCCCTGTGCGGCTACTTCTCCTCCCACAATCCGACCCTCGTGGGCCTCACGTTCCGCAACATCGACGACTGCTTCTGGCCGAGCGGCAAGTCGTTCGTGCCGGCGCTGGTCGAGACGGTGGCCACGCTCCGAACGCTGACCGACGCCCCGATCGTCCTGGGCGGCGTCGGCTTCTCGGTCGTTGCCGAGCAACTCCTGAAGGCCACGGGGGCCGACTTCGGCGTCCGCGGCGACGGCGAGCCGGCCATCGTGGCGCTGGCGCGGGAACTCGAAGGCCGACGCCGGCTGGACCGCGTTCCCGGGCTTCTCGTGTACGACGGGGCCGCCGTCCGCCACAATCCGCCCGCGTGGCCCGAGACCGTGGCGCCGCCGGCGGCGCGCGACGCGATTGACAACGCCGCATACTTCCGCCTGGGCGGGCAGGGGGCCGTCGAGACCAAACGTGGCTGCGACCGCCAGTGCCTCTACTGCGCCGACCCGCTGGCCAAGGGGCCGCGCGTCCGCCGCCGCGACCCGGCCGGCGTGGCCGACGAGGTCGAGGCGCTACTCGCGCAGGGCGTCGACGTCCTGCACCTGGCCGACAGTGAGTTCAACGTGCCGCGCGAGCACGCCATGGATGTGTGCGAGGAACTCGCCGCCCGTGGCCTCGGCGATCGCGTGCGGTGGTACGCCTACCTGGCGGTGACGCCCTTCGATGCCGACCTGGCCGGGGCGATGCAGCGGGCCGGGTGCGTGGGCATCAACTTCACGGGCGACTCCGCCTCCGAGGCGATGCTCGCCACCTATCGCCAGCCGCATCGCCGCCGCGACCTCCAGGCCGCCGTGAGCCATTCGCACGCGTGCGGCATTACGGTAATGTTCGACCTCCTCCTCGGCGGCCCCGGCGAAACCCGCGAGACTCTGGCCGACACCATTGCCTTCATGAAGCACATCGGGCCGGACTGCGTCGGGGCGGCCCTGGGTGTGCGGCTGTGTCCGGGCACGGCCATGGTGGAGCGCCTGGCGGCCGACGGGACGCTCGAGTCCGGCGAGGGGCTGCGCCGCCGCTACGAGGGACCGCTGGATTTCCTGCAACCGACCTTCTATATTGCCCCGTCGCTTGGCGAGCGGCCGGCGGCCCTGGTGCGTGAACTCATCGGCGGCGACGAGCGTTTCTTCGAGCCGGCCGAAGAATCGGCCCCGGGCGAGGCCGCCGACCACAACTACAACGATAATACGCCCCTGGTGCAGGCGATTGCCGCCGGGGCGCGCGGGGCATACTGGGACATCCTGCGGCAACTTCGCCGAAAGACGGTTTAGGTGCGGCCGGTACGGGCGCGGCGGGTCAGGAGACCCGCCGCGCACGCGCCAGGTAGGCAAGGAGTTGCCATGTTGACGAACACAGCGATGCTCGTCGTGATGATTGGCGTTCTTGTGGTTTCGGCATCTGCGGTGTGGGCGGGCGAACCCGCCGCCGCGGGGCCGATCTTCCTCTGGCCCGAGGGCGCCCCCGGCGCGCGCGGCAGCACCATGGAAGACAGACCGCGCATCACGCCGTTCATCCCCGCGGGCGACGGGCCGCTTGGGTGCATCATCGTGTGCCCCGGCGGCGGGTACGGCGGGCGCGCGGGCCATGAGGGTGCGCCGGTCTCCAAGTGGCTCAACTCGTTCGGCGTGGCCTCGTTCGTCCTGGACTACCGCGTGGCGCCGTACAGACACCCGATTCCGCTGGGCGATGCGCAGCGCTCCATCCGCCTCGTGCGGGCGCGGGCCGCGGAGTGGAAGATCGACCCGAAGCGGATCGGCATCCTCGGCTTCAGCGCGGGCGGGCACCTTGCGGCATCTGCCGCAACGCTTTTCGATGCCGGAGCGGCCGACGCCGCCGACCCCGTCGATCGCGCCAGTTCCCGGCCCGATGCGGCCATCCTGTGCTACCCCGTCATCTCGTTCGGCGAGTTCCGCCATCACGGGTCGATGGTGAACCTGATCGGCGAGAACCCCGACGGCGACCTTCGCGGGAAGTTGAGCCTCGAGAGTTCCGTCACGCCGCAGACGCCGCCGACGTTCCTCTGGCACACGAGCGACGACGGCGGCGTGCCGGTCGAGAACAGCCTCATGTTTGCGGCGGCGCTTCACAAGAACAAGGTGCCGTTTGCGCTGCACGTCTTTCCGCACGGCTCGCACGGCCTGGGCCTCGCCACGGATGTGCCGGAGGTCAAGGAGTGGACGGCCCTGTGCGAGATGTGGCTGAAGGGCATTGGGTTCGCGAAGAAGTAGCGAACCGGTAAGACAGCGCGAGCGCGGCGGGCAGGCCCCACGGCAATTCACGCGGTTGACATGCCAGTGCGGCCCGCTAGAGTAAGGACGGGAAGGCCACATGCGGAGGGATCTCGTGGGGTACAGATTCCGGTTTGTTGTCGCGGCGATTCTTGCCGCCGCGATCGTGAGCGTGCTTGGCGCCGGCTGCTCGCGAGAGCCTGGGAAGGCCCCGCCGTCCGAGGAGCAGAGCGCACGGACGCCCTGGACCACCTATCGCTTCGACGAGGTGCTGGACTTCGACGTCGACCCTGCCCATCAGTGCATCTGGCTCATCCACAATGGCTCGCTGGCCAGGTTGGACCTCAAGACCGGCGCCGGCACAATCGTGGAAGACGGTCAGAAGCAGGGCGGCATGGGCGCCTGGAACATCAGCCTGGAGAATGACCACGTGTGGGTCGGCGGGCACAAGGCCCAGGGCGGCGGCCTGTGGGTCCATGACATCCCGACCGGCAAGACCATCGTGTACCGCGTCGCCAACACGGCCAGTGGCGCCACGAAGGGGCTTCAGAGCGACTGGGTCGCCCGGTGCCTGGCCGAGAAGGGGGTCGTGTGGCTGTATTCCGACAACGGGCTGGACTGCTGGGGCCTGACGCGGTTTGCTCCGGCGGAGCAGGATTTTGCGAAACGTTGGATGACGCTGCGGGCTGGACCGCCCGACACGCCGAACACGTTGATGGCCGACTGCATCAACGCCATGTTCCGCGACGGCAAGGTGTTCCTATTGTCGGCCGACGGCGAAGGGTTCCAGGAACTCAATCCGGCCGGCCCGACGTTCACGCGCGTGGAACTTCTTCCGGCGTGGCCGAAGACTGTGACGGCCGTCACGCCGCGCGGCGACAAGGTGGCCGTCGGGTTCGGCGGCAGTCGCGCGGTCCAACTCCTGGCGGTCGAAGAGCGGAAGGTGTGGCTGCGGGCCAGCGTTCAGACCACCGCCTCGTGGGCCAAGGGCATGGCCCTCATCTGCCTGGACCGCGCCGACCGCAGTTGCCTGGTCATGACGCCGGGGCTGACGGAATCGCGGCCGGGGTTCAAGGACGGGTTGTGGGCCGTCCCGAGCAGCATCTGCTTCGACGGCGACGACGTGTGGATGGCCACCGGAGACGCCCTGGCCGGCATCTGCCTTGACCGCTACAACCGCACGGCCCGCGAGTTCACGCATTACCATCCGCGCAGCGCGGGCGTGCCGGACTTCGGCGACATCTGGCGGCTGGAGGCGACGAAGGATGGCGTCTGGATCGGCGCCAGACGCGGATTGTTCCGCTTCACCAAGTCCAAGGAGTACCCCAAAGCCGTCGGCGGATTCGTGGCCCAGGCTGGCAAGGAGGTCACCGTCGGCAGGGAGATCGCGGTCACGTTCGATATCCCGATGAGCGGCGTGACCATCGATGCCCGGAGCGTCGAACTGTGGGTCAACGGCTCGCAGCACTCGGCCGACGTGTCGTACGACCCGAAGCACAATGCCGTCGTCGTCCGCCTCGTGGACCGCGTGCCCCCCGGGGCCACGTGCGAACTGGTCCTCAAGAGCCTGATTCAGGCCGTCAACGGGAACCCTTTGCGCTGGACGCGCATTGCGTTCACGACGCCGGCGAAGTAGGAGCGGCGCGTTTTCCCTTGGCCTTCCGCCCGTGTACCCGTATTATTCTCCGGCAACTGGCATGGTTCACCCCCGCCGGGGATGAGAAACCAGTAAGCCCCCGGCACCGCCGGGGGATGCCTCAACCCGGTTCATCCCCACGCGGTGCGTGGGGCTTGTGAACCATGCCCGGAAACTCTCTCAGGGCGTCCGAGTCAGCGGGCGGCGACGGCCCTGCGTGGCGGCTGAGGAAGCGATGAGGCAGCGATTGGCGGGTCTTTTCCTTGCGGCGGCGGCCGCCTTCGTCATGTCGGATACGGCGCAGGCCCTGGTCATCAAGGCCGAGGGCGCCCTTATAAGGACCGCCGGCATGGCGATGCCGGGCGGATGGAACCTTCACTCCAACGGCGAGGTCGGCGACTACGTCCATGCCGACAAGGCCGGAAGGTATACGCTCGCGGTCCGCGCCCGCGGCAGCCCGTGCAAGGGCGAGTGGCCCGTCATGGCCGCCGTCGTGGACGGCCAAGCCGGGCCGACCGTGGTGGTCGACTCCAAGGATTTCGCCGACTACGCTTTCACGGTCGAGGTGCCGGCGGGCGTGCACGTCATGACCGTCTCATTCATGAACGACGCCGTGGAAGGCGGCGAGGACCGCAACCTGTACCTCGAGCGCCTGGAACTCACGGCCCCCGAGGGCACCAAGGACCCGACCCTGGCCACGCGCGAGGACTGGCAGGCGACGGGCGAGCGGCGCGAGGAGGCGGCGCTCGAGCGGGCTGCCAGGGGCATCGAGCAGTACCGCAAGGGCGACGCGACGGTCCAGGTCGTCGACGCCTCCGGCCGGCCGGTCGTCGACGCCGTCGTCGCGGCCGAACTCCAGCGCCACGAGTTCCTCTTCGGCGGCAACATCTACATGTTCGACCGCTTCAAACTCCCCGAGCAGAACGCCATCTACAAGAAACGGTTCCGCGAACTCTTCAACTATGCCACGACGGGCTTCTACTGGAAGTCGTACGAGCGCGAACAGGGCAAGCCCGACTACGCATCCACCGACAAGGTGGTCCAGTGGGCCGGGCAGCACGGCATCCGCCTCAAGGGGCACCCGCTGCTGTGGGGCGACGGCGCGGGCATCCCGCCGTGGTCGAAGGGCCAGCCGCCGAAAGAAGTGCAGAAGGCCCGCGTGCAGGAGATCGTGCGCCGGTTCGCCGGCAAGATCGAGTTCTGGGAAGTCGTGAACGAGCCGTCGCATTGCCGCGGCGTGGCGATCGACGAGCCGTACCGCTGGGCCCGCGAGGCCGACCCGAAGGCCGCGCTCGTCGTCAACGATTACTATGTGATGGCCAATGGATGCCCGCCGTTCTTCGAGTTGCTCCAGGCCGCGAAGGCCGCCGGTGTTCCGTTCGACGGCATCGGCATCCAGGCCCACGAGCCGCGGTCCGAGCGGTTCCCTCTGGAGCAGGTGCAGCGCATCCTCGACCACTACGCGACGCTCGGCAAACCGATCCACATCACGGAGTTCACGCCGGCCTCGAGCGGCGACGCCATCACCGGCTCGCACCGCACGGGCATCTGGAACGAGGCCGCCCAGGCCGAGTACGCCGAGAGGTTCTATCGCGTCGTCTTCGGCCATCCGGCCGCGGTTGGCATCACGTGGTGGGACCTCTCGGATCAGGGCTCGTGGCTGAAGGGTGGGGGGCTCCTGAGGAACGACCTCAGCCCGAAGCCCGCATACGATTTTCTCTGGCGGCTCATCCAGCGCGAGTGGAAAACCAAGGTCGAGGGGCGGACCGATGGCACTGGCGCCCTGGCCTTGCGCGGCTTCTACGGCCAGTACCGCGTTCACGTGGAGTTCGGCGGCAGAAAGGCCGACGTCACGCTCAGGCTCGGCCGCGACGGCCCGAACGCCTGGACGGTGACCTTGAAGGAATGACGTCGGGTCTCTTGCGAAAGGGGCGAGCAGGATGTGGAAGGTTTCGTCGCTGGTGCTTCTGGCCGTCCTCGCGACGGGGTGCGTATCGACGCGCGTCCCTGTTCTGGTCCATCCCTTGTCCGACCCTGGCGGCGCGGGCGATTTCACCTTCGTGGTCATGGGCGACAACCGGCCCTGGTGGGGCGGCCCGGATCCCGTGATGCAGAACATCTACTTTGCCCAGAACATCCGCCTGGCCAACGCCTCGGGCGGCGAGTTCGCCGTCATCCCCGGCGACCTCATCCACGGCTACGCCAAGGATGCCGCCGTCGTCAACCGCATGTGGGATGAGTTCGACCGTGCGGCCAGTTACTACACGATCCCCGTGATTCCGGTCGTCGGCAACCACGATGTCCAGGACCTGACGACCCTGGGCATCTGGCATCGCCGGTTCGGCCCGACGTACTTCTCGTGGGACTACAAGGGGTGCCACTTCATCGCCCTTGATTCCGAGGTCGTCGGCGACCTCGACAGGATCGCCGGCAGCCAACTCGCGTGGCTGAAGGACGACCTGAAGCGTGCTGCCGGGGCCCGCCGCATCTTCGTCTTCGTCCACAAGCCGCTCTGGCGCTTCGGCCCCAAGGAGCGGGTGCTCGAAAACCAGTGGTACAAGGACGTGCATCCGCTCTTGGCGGCCGCAGGCGTTGATACCGTGTTCGGGGGCCATGACCACGAGTACCTGCGCTACCCGACGCGCGACGGTGTAAACTACGTAGTGTCGGGCGGCGCGGGGGCGGAACTTCACTCTGCCGAACTGGAGGGCGGGATCTTCCACGTCTGCCTTGTCTCCGTCAAGGGCAGCACCAGTTCCTGGGAGATCGTCACGCCGAAAGGCCGCCTGCCGGCCGACTACGCGACGACCGAGACGCGCGAGGAGAAGGACATCGCCCTGGGAATCCAGCCGCTCGAGTCATTCCCATCGGACGGCGTCGTGGACATGCGGGCCCGCCTCAAGAATCCGCTCGACCGTCCCGCGTTCATCACGGCCACGTGGGACACCAAGGCGACTTCCTGGCAGCCGGTGGGAACGCCGGGCGTACTGGCCTGCCTCGCGCCGGGCGAGGAAGTGCCGTTCTCGATCCAGGCCCGGGTGACCCGCGGATTGTTCCCCCTGCCGACCCTCAAGGTGGAACTGGTCGACGAGGCCCGGCGTAAACTCCTGGTCTGGAACCCCCTAAAGCAGGCCCTGGCGAAGATCGCGCCCATGGTGACCGAGTGGAACGTCATCGGGCCGTTCGATCTCGGCCTGCCGCCCGGGTTGAACGACGCCAGGCAGCGGTATCTTTTCGGCTGGCTCCCCGGCTTCGACGGGGTCCTGCCGCCTGAGAAGGGCATCGATTGGGAGGCCGTCTACCGCGGCAAAAAGGGCGATGAGATAACGTGGGAGACGATAGTCGCCGACCGCAACGGGGTCGTTGACCTTGGCTCGGTCTATAGGACCGACAACGCCGTGGCGTGCGCCGTGGCGTACGTCTACAGCCCGAAGGGCCGCCTGTGCGAGTTCATGGCCGGCAGCAACGACAGCCTTCTGGTGCGCGTCAACGGCGAGGCCGTCTGGTACAAGCATGCCGCGCGGACGCTCAAGGCCGACGAAGACACGTTCTCGGCCTGGCTGAACGAGGGCTGGAACGAAATCCTCCTGAAGATCGGGAACTTCAACGGCGGCTGGGGCTTCTGTTTTCGCGTGCTGGACCCGTCGGGGTCGCTGAAGTTCGCCCTTGAGCCGGAGGCGGCGCCGGCCGCGGCAGAGAAGCCGTAGGGCGCCAGGCCCGCCGGGATCATGTTGGCACGCCTACTTGGCTCCCGCCACGGTCAGTTTGGCTCGCCCGCCGACGAGGCGGTCGAAGTCGCCTGTCCGGCGGACCGTCTCGAGCAACTCCGCCCAGTCGAGTTTGCGGGCGCCCTCCTGGACCGTGCGGCTGTTGAGCGTGATTCTGATGGGGCGGCCGAAATCGAGTCTCTCGGCCGCCAAGTCCACCTCGACCTCCTTGAGGTTCCGCGTCAGGACGGCCACGAGGTTCGCGCCTGCGGGCATCCGGGCCGTCAGTTCATAGCCCTCGCGCAGGTACAGGTTGTGCCGGGCCTTGTCGAAGTCCTCCTTGCGGGTGATCGTGAGCGTCCGCTTCTGGCGGAAGTCGAACTCCGCCCGCCCCGTGGCCGTGGCGCGGGCGTAGTAGGCCCGGCCCTGGTAGAGGCGGTGGAAGATCAACTTGCACTCGGCCGGCCACGGGTCGCGCCGCGCCGCCGCCGCAAAGGCGCGGAAGCGGTCGGCCTTGACGGCGAGGCCGTGCCCCTCGCCGGGATACTCGATGCCCTCGAAGCGCTTGGCGCCGAGGCGTTTCATCTCGGCCGCCACCTCGCGCGAAAAAGTGTTGATGCCTTCCTTCTGCCCCGGCTCGATGTCGTTGGCGCCCCAGTGGGCCTGGACCGCCAGCGCGACGACGTTCGGCAGGTAAAGCGTGCACCCGACCGTCGAGGCCTCGGTCACCGGCCACGAGGCCATCGGCGCCGCGCCGGCCCACTCGCCGGGCGAGAAGAGAATCGTGCCCCAGGTCGTGTACCCGCCCTTCGAGACGCCCGTCAGGACTGTGCGGTCCGAGTCGACGTTGGCGCGCCGGCGGATGTCGGCCAGGACGTGCAGCGGGTACTCGGTGCTCGTGCGACCCGCCTCGTAGCGGTCGCCTTTGGGCGCTTCGGCGGCGGCCACGAGGAACTGCTCGACGTCCGGCCCGAGCCAGCGCTCGGCTTCCGCCAGGGCGCCGTCGCCGCTTCCGCCGAGACCGTGGCACGTGATGATGAGCGGCCAGCCGCGCGCGGTATCGCGGGCGTAACCGGCGGGCACGCGCAGGATGTACCTGACGGGCGGCACGAAGGTGTCGCCGGGGGTTTCGAACCGCTGCCGACCGGCTGCCAGGGCCGCCCGCGGGGCCGCGGCGTGAAGCATCGCCTTGAGGTCGTCCCAGGACTTTGGCGCGACGGCCGCGAACCGGGCGGCCAGCCGCGCGCGGGCCGCCGCATCCTCCTCGGCAAAGTACGCCTTCAGGATGGCGCGCGGCTCGTCGGCCGAGGGGGCAGGAGCCACGGCGTCCGCCGCCGCCGCTGGCTTGAGAGACAGGGCCAGCGCGCCAATCACGACCAGTTTGACGACAAGCCTGACCATCGCCACCTGCTCCTGAGCCGGTCAGCCGTAAGACATTGTGTGCAGGTCTTCGCGGCACGTCAAGAACTGCCCGACGGCTGGCGCCAAGAGCGGCTCTCGGCCCTGCAAACAACCAGAGACGACCGGCTCTTCACCGGCCGTCCCTGGCAGAAACGGAACAGGTCGATTTCGCGTCCCGCTCAGTTCCCTCGCGATCCGCGCGTCGGTTGCTCACGAGGCGCCGATGGTCCAGGCGCCGCCCCTGGCGCCGGTCCCGGATCCAGCGCCGGTGCAGGCCGCCTGATCGTCGGCGGTGCCTGAATGTCCGGCCTCGGCGGCGGCTGCATATCCCTGTTCCTCACGTCGGGCGGCCGGCTGATGATCGGCGGCTCCGGGACTCTCACCCTGACGGGTTCCTTGGGCCCCGTCGGCACGACCGCCGAAGGCGGTGCCGGCACGACAGTCGTCGGCGGAAGACGCGTCGTCGGCGGCCTCACCGTGCTCGTCGTTGGCGGCGTGACGGTGGGCGGCATGGGCTGCCGGTTTTCCCTCGCCGTCTTCTCGGTCCGCTTGGCCGCTTCCTCCGCCAGTTTGGCGGTTTCTTTGGCGGTCTTTTCGTTCTGCCTGGCGGCGTCCCTGGAGATGACCGGCGGCGCCGTGACCGTGCCGGCCTTGGTCGCAGGCGGCGTCGGGACCTGGGGCTGCCTGGTTAGAGTCGGCGTCGTTGGCGCGGTGGGCGGCACGGGCCGCCTGCCTTCCCTTGCGGCCTTCTCAGCCTGCTTGGCGGCTTCCTTGGCTGCCTTCTCGTTCTGCTTCGCGATCTCCTTGGTCACGCCCTGGGCGGGCGGAGTGACGGTTCCGGGCCTGCCCGTGAGCGGCCCGGGCGTCGTGCCGACTTCCTTGGTCGGCTTGGTCGCTGCCGGGGGGACTTCCCAGGCCGCCCGCTGGCCTCTGTACTTTTCGAGGTCCCGCGCGTGCCTGGCGATCTCCTCGCGGTTGCTGCGGTCGAGTTTCTCGAACTTCATATCTGTGTTCTTGGCCGCGACCACTTCGGCGAGCGGCCTGCCGATGGCACTTACCGGCCGCAGGGGCTCGCGCGTCTTGGCCCAGAGCGCCTGCTCGGCCGCAAAGGTGCGCGACGGCCGCGCCGACGGAGTATCCCGCAGGTGCTCGTACTGCTGGCGCACGTGCTCCGACCAGCGAGGATCGTCGTGCCGGCGGTCCCACCGGCGATGCTCGTAGATAGGGTCGTACCACGTATGATAGTAGTTGAACGCGTACCACGGGTAGATGCCCGCCTGCACGTACCCAAGGTCGTAGTAGTCGCCGAAGTAGTAGTGGCAGTACCGCGGCCGCGCGAACAGGCTGAACGTCAGCATGCCGGTGTCGATGACCACCGTCGGCGAATAGTACACGACCGGATGCCCGACGTAGAATACGCTCGGCGGGAAGTACACCGGCGCGAACACGATGCCGCGCCGCTTCATCGAGTAGTCCCAGTAGCCGCCGACGAACACGTATCCTCGCGGCGTCCAGACGTAGTAGGCCGGAACCCAGACCCACGACGGCCGCGCCACCATCCAGTACCCCGGCCGCCACGCGTACCGGCTTGCCCCCCACGTCCAGCATCCGGTGACCCAGATGTGGTCCTCGGACGGCGGCGGGCTCGACGGCCCGAGTTCGAGGCTGGTCGGCGGCGGCGGCAGGTACGTTATCTCCTGCGCCGGATTCGATTTCCAGAACCCGGTGGTCCACTGCCAGCCCTGGGCGGTCTGCGTCCAGTAGCCCGGCACCCAACCGACGTTGGGCGGCGGGACGCGCCAGATGCCGCTGACCCAGAGGAAATCCTGGCGATCGTCGTCCCAGGCCCAGTAGCCGGGGATCCAGACGGCGCCGCTGGGCCGTTCGTCGGGCGGCACTTCCTCGATGGAAGCCAGCGGCGCCTTCGGGGCCACCATGCCGGGCTGCGGGTTGTAGTTGATCACCTCGGCGAACGCCTCATGCAGCGGCCCGCGCGTCAGGACCTCGCCCTGCACCTCCTGGGCGATCGCCGAGCCCGTCGCGGGAGCAACGGGCGACACGGCCGGCGCCGGGGCAGGGGGCAGCGGGGCCGGCTGCGGCGGAGGCGGCGCGTACTCCTCGATCGACGGCGGGTACTGCGGCGCGGGCGCCGGCGCGGCCGGCACCACCACCGTCGGCGACGGATAGTAAGTGACGCCGGCCTGCTGGCGGTCCTTTCGGCATCCCACCAGCCCGATTGCGAGGGCTACCGTTACGACGGCTCCAATGTGGAGGTATCTCATGGCTCTTTTCCTTTCTGCTCTTATCATACGCCATCTTCGGTTCGTCGCCCAGTCCTAACTTGCCCGGGGCCGGCCCCCGTCTACCAAGATAGACGAACGAGACGGCGAATTACTTCATTATTTTCCGAATCGCAACTATTAGCGCCGTGTTGCGTATTTCGGGCGGAGCCAGGCCGTTGACCCCGGCGGCCCGATACGGTACCCTGAGAGGCCTGGGAAAGGACGCCCGCGCCGAAACTTCGGCAGCATCAACCAGGGCTTTCGATATTACTAACGCCGAGAAGAAGCGGATGCCCGATTCCCGCGAGGCGGAGCGGTGGGAGGCCGACGCCCCCGCCGCCGACATATAGGCGCTCGCCTGGCCACGGCTAGTCGCCGGTGGCGACCTGGTGGGCGCGCGAGCAAGGTGAAGCAAGCAAAGGGGATCGCCGTCATGTTCACGCAAGCGAGTTATTGGGCCTTTCGCGACGGTTTCAGCGGCCGCCGGAGCATCGTTGAGGCGATGCGCCTGGGGCGCGAGGCGGGCTTCGACGGGCTGGAACTGGCCGTCTCGTCCGAGGGGGAACTCACGCCCGACACCCCCGCGGCCGAGTGCCGGCGCCTGGCCCGCGAGGCCGCGCGGCTGGGCGTCAGGCTGGGGTCGGTGGCCTCGGGCCTGTTCTGGGGGGCCAACCCGGCCTCCGACGACGCGGCGGTCCGGGCGCGGGCCCTCGAGATCGGCCGCAAGTCCCTAACGGTCACGGCGGCCCTGGGCGTCAGGCACCTCCTGGTCCTGCCGGGTCACGTCGACGTGTTCTTCGACCCGAAGGCCGAGGTGGTGCCGTACCACGTCTGCTACAAGCGGGCCCTGCGGTTCTGCCGCGTGCTGGCCCGCGCGGCCGCCCGGACCGGCGTGACGGTCTGCGTCGAGAACGTGTGGAACAAGTTTCTGCTGAGTCCGCTGGAGTTCAGGCAGTTCATCGCCGAGGTCGCAAGCCCCCGCGTGGGCGTCTACTTCGACATCGGGAACGTATGGCAATACGGCTACCCTCAGCACTGGATCAGGATCCTGGGCCGCCGCATCCGGCGGGTCCACGTGAAGGACTACAAGCGCTCCGTGGGCACGGCCGACGGGTTCTGCCAGTTGGGCGACGGCGACGTGCCGCTGGCGGAAAGTCTCGCCATGCTCGCGAAACTCGGCTATAAGGGGCCCGTGACGGCCGAGGTCTTCGCCGGCCCGGCCGACACAGACGAGGCCGCGTTCCTTCGAACCACGGCCGAGCGGCTGAAGAAGATCATGCCGTGACGGCGCAAGTCGCGCGTTCGGCCGCGCTGCTTGGTGCTACGGCGCCGCTTGACGCCGTGCGCGGTGGGTCTCCTGACCCACCGCGCTATGTGGCGCTGTAGTGTCAGGGGCGCGTGTTCGTTTCAATGCAGGCACGCACAACGGAGGGAGAACCATGAGAGTCCGCGTGGCGGTCGTAGGGCTGGGCATGATGGGCACGACGCATTTCAAGTGCTACAGCGACATTCCCGAGGCCGAACTGGTGGCCGTGTGCGATGTGGACCCGAAGAAACTCGAGGGCGACTGGTCCGGCGCCGCCGGCAACATCGACACCGGCGCCGCCCAGAAGACCGATCTCTCGGGCCTCCGCCGGTACCCCGACTTCCGGAAACTCCTCAGGGACAAGGAAGTCGACGCCGTCGACATCTGCCTGCCCACCTTCCTGCATGCGCCGATGGCCATCAAGGCGCTGAGGGCGGGCAAGCACGTCATCTGCGAGAAGCCGATGGCCCGCACCTCGCGCGAGGCCCGGCGGATGGTCGCCACGGCCGAGAAGACCGGGCGCGTGCTCTGCATCGCCCACGTTCTAAGGTTCTGGCCGGAGTACCTGGCCATGAAAGAAATGGTCGACTCGGGCCGGTACGGCCGGGTCCGCACGGCCTATTTCGGCCGGTTTTCGGCCACGCCGATGTGGTCGTGGGAGAACTGGCTCCAGGACCCGGCCCGGAGCGGCTCGGCCGTCCTCGACCTGCACGTGCACGACACCGACATGGTGCAGTGGTTCTTCGGCCGGCCCGTGAGGGTGACGGCGAGCGGCACGTTCGACCCCAACGGCGGCGCCAGCCACATCCTCTCGACCTTCCACTATGACAGCCAGACGGTGGTCGCCGCGGAAGGGGGGTGGGACTTCCCGCCGTCGTTCCCGTTCCGGATGTCGGCGCGGGTGGTCTTCGACACGGCTGCCGTCGAGTTCAACACGCTCCGGGCGCCGACGCTGGCCGTTCACGACGCCAAGACCGGCAAGGCCGAGTATCCCACGATGCCGGCCGTGAACGGGTACGCCGAGGAATTGCGGTACTTCGTCGGGTGCATCGCGGCCGGGCAGCCGCCCGCGCGGGTGCCGCCGCTCGATGCGGCCGCGTCGGTCGCCATCGTCGAGGCCGAGATGAAGTCGGCCCTGACGGGCAAGTCCGTGAAGGTGAAACTGTAGCCGCGCGTGCGCCCGCGCCGCGCGAAACGCCAGTCAAAGGAACACGGGCATGAGTTCCGCACGCGGTCTTGCGGCGGCGTGTGCCGTCCTGGCCATGCTCTTCGGGCTGGCGGCCGGCGCCGGTGCGGCCGAACGCCCGTGGAAGTACCTCTGGTTCTACGCCCCGTGCAACTTCCAGGTCGACAAGAACGTCGACGACCTCGTTGCCCTGATGCAGCGGGCTAGGAAGGCAGGCTACAATGGCATGGTGACCGGCGATCACAAATTCGGCCGCATGCACGAGGACCGGCCGCCCAACTACTTCGTGAACCTGGGTCGCGCGCGTCAGGCGGCCGCC
>Ga0315286_10002808_pt1 | contig 16312 bp, 11 predicted proteins | sample YL17G10_0_MG_FD_205038 | JGI IMG/M metagenome (GOLD analysis project Ga0315286, IMG submission 205038) | Sediment microbial communities from Yellowstone Lake, YNP, Wyoming, USA - YL17G10_0 | ecosystem: Environmental > Aquatic > Freshwater > Lake > Sediment | place: USA: Wyoming | collected...
CTTTCAGCTCTCAGCCATCAGCTTTCAGTGTCAAGCCTCCCCGAGCTGAAGCTCGGGGCACAAGATTCTCTATCACGCCCTCTCAATCCCCTGTGTCACGGGCTTCAGCCCGTGAGCTGGGCGACCCGGCGTGCACTGCGAGTAATAACATGGAATTCAAACAACTAAATGTGTCAAACGGAAGTTAGGACGTGACAGTCCTCATATAGATTGACACTTGGAATGGAGGTCCAGGTGGACGCGCTCCGCCGGAGCGCACAAATATCCGCCGCGGCGCGGCGGACCCGCCTCGCCCGGTCAAGCTCTCTGTTTTCTTGTACTTGGGTACCCTCCCCGGGTATGAGAGACTGGTTCGAAGCTGAAAGCTGAGGGCTGACGGCATTGACAAACCCGGAGGGACTACCGGATGGCGCAAACCTTGTTTGGTTCCGGCTCGTCCGGGTTGCCGACTGACCCGCACTGGCCGAATCGGTATTCACTGAACCGATGCGCCTGGCAGCTGCATCTAAAGTATTGGAGGCCACGATCCAGAGCCAGAGGGCCGGACAGCAGCCATAGGAATCGCTCAGACGAGGCCCAATTGGTTCTTTGCTATGATCCCAGTCCCATGGTAATATAATTGGTTTTAGGACCTTGCGCCGATGAGGGTAAAGCTATGATAACGCTGGTTAGATTCGCCGGTTCATTTGGTTTGGCAATATTACTATCGATTCCTCTGTTGGCACAGGACAGGGGAGGGCGTCAAGCGGCTGGCGGCGGCTCGTCTGCGGGCTCATCTGCGGGCTCGACTGCCGGTCGAAGCGCAGTTGTGAGCAGTGCTCCATCCAGCTCGAACACCAGCGTTTCGCGCGCTCCCGCGGTCGGTTCGAACACCTACGCCGCCCATGCGGCGCCTTCAGCAGGCGCCGTTTCCTACACGCCTGACTTGAGGCGAACCTCCTTCAACTCTTCGCAGAGATACTACGACTCGGTCAACTTCTTTTACTGGCTTAACAACCGCTATTATCTGGACAGATATTACTTCTCGCGCTTTTACCGCAACACGGAGCCTTTGATAACGCCGCAGCTGGCCAGGTTGACGATGAGTCAGCCCCTGAGCCTGAGCAACCGCTTGCTTTCCTCCATCGACGAGCTGGAGGCATTGATGCGGGATCAGCGGTCAGGAAATCAGGGGAGCAAGGCCGAAATCGCGGCCAAGACCGGGGAAATCCGGGAGCTGGCGAAGAACATCAGACAGGACCAGTCGATAGTTTTCTTTGACCAGCGCGAGGACAAGGATCTTCTGAGGGGAACCCAATACGAGGATCTCGGGCCGGAAGCGATTGCGCAAATGCGGGAGATGGCACTGGACCTGAATCACCAGATCCGAAACCTGTACGACCAGAAATCGACAACGACGGTATCGGTAGAGTCTCTGTCCGCGCCCTCCTTCATCTCCCTGTCGAAGGGTATAGAGCGGCTTAGTAAGGTCGTCTCCCAGTCCGCACGCAAGGGTTCCTAAGACTCGCAGAGTCAGGCCCTCCAGGCGGCGCCACCAGCTCCACGATCCGGCTCTCCGGCTCGACATCTGAATTCCGCCGAGGGCTGGTGTGTGCGAGTAACCGTACCTCCCTTAGAATACTGATCTTTTCCACGTTTCCTGCCGATCTGAGGTGTGCCGATCCGAGGAATGGATTGACACTCCAAAGGCGCATCCGGTATCATGCCGGAAGCCCTATATCTCAAATGTTTTGAATGATTAGGAGTTCTCATGACCCCCGGTCACGACCATGTTAACCGGCTTCGGGAAGAGACGTTTCGGGTGCTGGAACCCCGCTTTGAAGGTATCGAGAAGGAAATCCGGGGCCTGTACTCCCTCCTCCTGCAGACCTTCGGGCAAATTGAACAAAGGCTCCGCGACGCCCGGGATGTCGACTTTACGCCTGCCATCGGCGTACTCACGGAAGCCTTTCAAGATGAGATCAGGCGTCAGGCAGAGAACATGTCCTCGCTGGAGCATTTCGTTTCAGAGGTGCGCCGGCTGGAAACTCAGGAGGAGATTCTGGGCTTCCTGCTCGACAGCGCTCACCGGTACGCTTCGCGGCTCGCACTTTTCGCCACGCGGGCGGAGCAGATACACGGCTGGTCCTCCCGCGGATACGACGAGGAGACAGCCGCCGGCATCAGCTCTTACACTTCGTCCGCCGGAAACCCTCTCTTCGCCAGGGCGTTGAGTTCGCGGGGACGCATGGCCTTCGATGAGCTGACCGATGCCCCCGGGCTCGTTGAACTGCTCTCCCCGGGTGCAAGCGGACCATGGTATTTCTTCCCGATGACGGCCCTGAGCCGGTCGGTGGCGCTCCTGGTGGCTGCAGGATCAAACGAAGTCACCCCTCACCCGGAGATGCTCGGCCTGATGATGCAGTTGGCGGGATTGCGGATTGAGAACCTCGCGCTCCGCATCCTTCGGGAGATGGAAGTACCGGCCGCCCCAAGAGAGCCCGCCCCGGCGCCGCCCGAACCCGAGGTCGAGGCTCCGCCTCCGTTGGAGGCCGTCGCCGGGCCGCAAAGCGAAGCGCGCGGCGACGAGACAGTGGAAGTGACGGTCCAGGCCGAGATCCCCTCGAGTACAGAAATAGAACCTCCGACTGAAGCCCCTGTCGAAGCCTACGACGCGTGGATGCAGCCAGTCGAACCGGCGCCCCAGAGCGAAACCGGTACGCCCGAGGCTGCCGAACCAGAACCGCCGGCAGCGGTCGAGTATGAAGCCGTTGAGTCTTCTCAGCCCGCCGAAACCGGACCGGTCGAAGTTCACGCGCACCCCGTCGAGATTCACCAGCACCCGGTCGAGGTGACCGAGGAGCCAAAAACCCCGCCTCAACTGGTCACGGTCGACGATTCGCAGCGTTTCGTGGAAGAGGAGCGGCTGCACTCGGACGCCAAACGGTTCGCGCGGCTGCTAGTTTCTGAGATCAAGCTCTACAACGAGCGGCGTGTCCTCGAAGGCCGGGAGAACCGTGATGTCTATGTCCGCCTCAAGCGGGACATCGATCGCAGCCGCGACATGTACCGGAAGCGGGTTTCTCCCACGGTCTCGCGAAAGATCGACTACTTCCACGACGAACTCATCCGGATTCTCGGGGATAACGATCCGTCAAATCTCGGGAGTGACTACCCAGGCCCTCTGGTTGAAAGCTGAAGGGTCGAAGTGCCTGCAAGGTCCGCCATCCCGAATCCAGCCCCCTCCACCGGATTCTTGCGGGCAATCTCAGCCCTCGTCCTCATTTTGCTGACACTCCCCGCCAGCCCAGGCGCAGGCACGAAGCTGCAGACTCGCGCTGGGCAGGTCGCAGGCTCTCTGGATCCGCTTCTCCGGGCTTATCCCAAACCCGTGGAGGATGCCCTGCACGCACTGAAGCGGGGCCTGGACCTGTATTCCGAAGGCAGGTACGCGCAGGCCCTGCAATCGCTCCCCGATACGAAAGAACTGGACGGCTTCCTCCTGATCGACTACGCCGCCCTCTGGCGGGGCTGGGCTTACCTCAAGACAGATCGCGCCGAGGAGGCGGCCCTGAGCTTTCGCCGGATGCGGAGCCGGTTCCCCGATTCTCCACTCGCGAAGGAGGCGGTTCTCGGCGAGTGCGAGGCGCTGCTCGCGCTGAGGAACGCGGCCGCGGCGCTGGCGCTCCTGGAAGGATCGGGAGTCAGTGTCGACGCGGGCGTCCTCTACCATCGCGGCCTGGCCGAGGAAGCCGCCGGTCATCGGCAAAAGGCGGAGTCATTGTACCTCGGCATCTACTGCGACTACGTGAACGCGGACGAGGCCGATCTGGCCTTCGAACGTTTGCAGGCGCTTTCCCCCGGCTTCCCGGCGAACCCTCGGAATCTGCGCTCGCTCCTGCAGCGCGCGGAGAACCTGCTCAAGGCAGGCCGCAACAACGATGCCCGCGCCCTGCTGGTCCGGCTCTCCGGCATCCGTCCGCCCGATGCCGGCGCTTCGCAATGGGGCAAGGTGATGCTCGCCGACGCAGAACAGCGCCTGGGAAGAACCTCCAAGGCTCTCTCCATACTGCTCGGCATCTCGGATGCGGACGCAGAAATCCAGGCCCGGGCGATCTACCTGAGAGCAGCCTGTAACCGCACGCTGAAACGGGAGTCTGCGCTCCTCGAGGCGCGCGACCTCGCACTTCGCCTGAATCCGCAGTCACCCTGGACGGAGAGGGCGCTTTATCTTGTAGCCACATTTTACGACGTCGATAATCGCACGGATCAGCTTGAGCCGGCCTACGGCGAGATCATCACCCGGTTTCCACGAGGCAGGTATGCCGAGCGGGCCTCCTGGAAGCTGGCTTTCTGCGCGTGGACACAGCAACGCTATGAAGAGGCGCTCGCCAGGTTCTCACGGCACATGCAGTCCTGGCCCGATCCCGAGTCCGCCTCGGCTTCCGCCTACTGGATGGGCCGCTGCTGCGAAAAGCTGGGCGATTCTCTCAACGCCCTCCTCCTTTACCAACGCACCCGGGGGCTGGCAAATCCCAGCTACTACGGACGGCTCGCGCAGGAGGCGGCCGAAGCGACCATGCAGAAGGGTGCCGGCACCAGGTACGCCGGCTCCGATAACGGCCTTCAGCAGGCGCTGCGTCTGCTCGACGGCATCAAGCAGGCGCCGGTGGTCGTGCCGCAGCCCACAGGACCCGCAGCCGCCGCAATTGAGCGCGCGCGCCAGCTCTTCGCGGCTGATCTGCCGGAGCAGGCCCTCTCTGAACTCCGCAGCGCGTCGATGCGCTATCAGCAAGACAAGGCAATCCCCTATGTGGCCGCCCGCATCCACGAGCGTGGCGGCGATTATGTTTCGAGCATCACGGCACTCAGTCGTGCGTTTCCCGCCTATGCGCTGCTTCCCACCGCCTCCATCCCGGAGAAGGTTAGTGGTCTGCTGTACCCCACGCCTTACCTGGATCTCGTTCGAACCCATTCCGCCGCAAACCGGCTGGACCCCGCCATCGTGCTGGGCCTCATCCGTCAGGAATCGGCATTCATGGCGGATGCCAAGTCCCACGCAAACGCTCGCGGTCTCATGCAGGTGCTTCCCGCAACCGGCCAACAACTCGCGCGCCAATCCGGCATCCGCGGATACACCACGGCGAAACTCTTCCAGCCGGGCACCAATGTCGCCCTGGGAACCCGCCATCTTTCCTCTCTTCTCGAACTGTTCGCCGGCAAGATAGAATTAGCGCTTGCAGGCTACAACGCCGGCACGCAACGCGCCCGGCGCTGGAAGGCCGATTTCGGCGAGGCCGACATGGCGGAATTCGTCGAGAGGATTCCTTTGGCTGAGACGCGCCAGTACGTGAAGCGGGTGCTGACAAACAGCGCGCACTACCGGGCTCTGTTGGCGCGGTAACAGCCGGAAGCCTTCCGGGCATTGGTGCGGTTCAGATCGTGGGGATCCTGGGCAGAGAGTGTGAATAGACCGTCAAACCAAAATGTGTCGGCCTTTCAGGCCTCGATTCTGTGTGTCTTGTCGACCCACGCGCTTACGCGCGTGGCCTGGAGTTTATAGATTTGGCGCGATGGAGCGGGCCTACAGCCCTTGTTCTCTTTTCGTTCTGACAGTTCCTGGGGCGCTGCCCCAGGCTGGCATGAAACGCGCCTTCGGCGCTTTTTGTTCGGATGAGAACTGTTATCTGCACAGTCTGGGGAGGGCCGAAGGCCCGATCTATACCAGCCTGGGGCAGCGCCCCAGGAATGGAGACAATAAGGCGATTGAGGGCTGAAGGCCCGATCCATACAAACGGCAAGACAGTCTGGAGGGGGTTTTGCGCCATTATTGATATGTCCCCCCACGTGCGATCGGTTTCAAATGTATAAACTCCAGGCCCCGGCCGTCAGGCCGGGGAAAAATTCACGTGTACGAACCGGGCGCCGAAGGCGCGGCGCAGAAATCATGCGGACACGTATAAACACGACGATTGGGGACCGGGTGCTATCAGATGACAAGAGAGTTGCTGTCTCGTAAGGCTGCGCAGTTCACAGAATCGGTCATCCGGGAGATGACGCGTCTCGCGAACCTCCATGGCGCGGTCAACCTCGCGCAGGGAATGCCTGACTTCCCCGCCCCTCAGGAGGTCAAGGAAGTCGCCTGCCGGGCGATCCTGTCCGACATAAATCAGTACGCCATCACCTGGGGCGCGCCGCGGTTCCGGAACGCCATCGCAGAAAAAACCAAGGCCCACCTGGGCCTCGATGTCGACCCGGAGCGGGAAATCACGGTCACCTGTGGCTCGACGGAGGCAATGATTGCGTCCCTCCTGGCTGTGATCGACCCCGGAGACGAAGTGATCGTTTTCGAGCCTTTCTACGAGAACTATGGCCCGGATGCGATATTGTCGGGGGCCACACCGCGCTACGTGCCTCTCCAGCCGCCGGATTGGACGTTTGATCCGGACCGCCTCGCGGCCGCCTTCAACCAGCGCACCAGGGCGATCATCATCAACACCCCCAACAATCCCACGGGCAAGGTTTTCTCGAAGGAGGAACTGCAAGTTATCGCGGAGCTCTGCCTTCGGTGGGACGTGATCGCCATAACCGACGAGATCTACGAGCACATACTCTATGACGGGTTCCGCCACTGCGCCATGGCAACCCTGGATGGGATGCGCGATCGAACCATCACGATCAACGGCCTGAGCAAGACCTATAGCGTGACAGGTTGGCGCGTGGGCTATGCGATCGCCCCCGCCGCGCTCACCGCGGGGATCCGGAAGGTCCATGACTTTCTGACGGTGGGCGCAGCCGCCCCTCTGCAGGAAGCGGGCGCAGCCGCTCTCGGCCTGCCGGCCGAGTACTACAGGGATCTCGCTTCGGCCTATCAGCATCGCAGGGACACCCTGCTCGACGGCCTGCAGCAGGTCGGCCTGCGCTGCTCCGCCCCGCGCGGCGCCTATTACATCATGGCCGAAATCAGCGGCGTCACCGGGTTGAACGACCTGGAGTTCACGAGGTACCTGGTGCAGGACGTCGGCGTAGCAGTTGTTCCCGGAAGCAGTTTCTTCCACCGGGCCGCAGACGGTTCGCAGTACATCCGCTTCTGTTTCTGCAAGCGCGAATCCACGCTGCTGGAGGCAGCTCTGCGCCTGCGGAAGGCTCTCCAACCAGATCCGAGTCAATCTCGATAGGGGCCTGCCTTTGGGAGAGAAATCGTCTTATCCCGAAGAGGACCATGACCTCATTGCCCGCTGCAAGACGGGCGACGAGCGCGCATTCGAAGATCTGGTTCAGAAGTACCAGCAGACAGTCCTCAATCTCGTCTTCCATCACCTCGGCCATCGCGCAGACCTGGAGGACGTGGCGCAGAAGATCTTCATCAAGGTCTATCTCTCCCTGGGGCGATTCGACAACAAGCGGCCCTTCTTCCCCTGGCTCTACCGGATCATTCGCAACCAGTGCTACGACGAACTCAGGCAGGTGCGGCGCTCAAAGGTGCGCACGTTCACCGACCTCAACCTGGAGGACGTCGACACGATCGAGCGGCTGATCAGCCAGAATGAGATCGCCCCGCGCTCCGACGAAGAAAGGAAGGAGTTGCACGACCTCCTTTACACTCTTCTGAATCAGCTGCCGGAGAAACAGAGGACAGCAGTCATCCTCCGTGACCTGGAGGAAATCCCCTACGACCGGATGGCGGAGGTGCTGGGTTGGACCGAGCAGGCAGCGCGCCTCAAGGTCTTCCGCGGGCGCAACCGGCTGAGAGAGCTGATGGAGAAAGCGTTGCGAAGAAAGGGCGTGGCCCGGCGTTGATCCCCTCAGGACGTCTGTTTGTTAGACCGGACCTACTGCCTCGTGCGGCGCCTCAGAGAGGCGCCGCGGCGGGTCAGAGACCCGCCGCACGCGATCTTAGCCTTAAGGTCCGGTCTAACAGACCTGACCTACTTGGGACCGAATCGTGAAGTAGGCGCGATCAAAGGGCGAAGCCAGGCCGCCAGGGCCGCCATTGAACAACGCCGGCCGTGACGACCAGGAATGACGATGGATTCGAGCGCCGAAGGCGCGGCACAGGAAACGAGCGGCCGGCTTAAACGCCGCGATTTCTTCACAGCCTGTCGCGGGTTGGGGGGAAAAGCGCGAGAATCCGGTCCGCGATGCCTTCGACCGTCAGGCCTTCGACCTCAATGCGGACGTCCGCAAGTCCATAGGCGGGCCGGCGCGACTCGAGAAGCGCGGTCATGGAGGGGCGATCGCCGAAGAGGGGCCGCGAGCTGTCCCCTGTACAGCGGGCCATGATGACCTCCAACGGCGCGTCCAGCCATACGCTCGTTCCCGTGGCTGCCGTGACGCGGCGGTTCTCCTCGCTGCAGAAGGCGCCGCCGCCGAGAGCAACAACCGTCCTGGTCCGGGCGCTGATGCGCCTGAGCTCATCGGATTCGAGCCGCCGGAAGTGAACCTCGCCGCGGTCCTGGAATATCTCGCCGACGGTCTCGCCCGCCGCTCTTTCGATCTCGGCGTCGAGGTCGCAGAAAGCCCAACCCAGCTTCTCCGCAAGGCGGAGTCCAACACTGGACTTTCCCGTTCCCATAAAGCCGACAATGTATATGTTTGAAAATCGCCGGCCCGCCACCATGGGCACTTCTGTCATCCGGTCGGGAGTCATGCCTGCACTCCCGGTCGCGTCACGCGCCTGAGCGTCTCGAAGAAGCCCGGGAAGCTGACATCAGCGCACCCGGCGTCGTGGATGCGCGTCTCGCCATCAGCCGCCAGCCCGGCGACCGCAAATGCCATGGCAATCCTGTGGTCTCCCTCCGTCAGTATGTCGGCTCCCCGGAGGCGTCGCCCGCCGCCGATGACCATGCCGTCGGGCCGCTCTTCGACTTCCGCTCCCATCGCGCGCAGGTTCCCGGCAACGGCTGCGATCCGGTCGCTCTCCTTAATACGAAGCTCGCGCGCATCGGCGATCTCCAGGCCGCCTGCGACCTGCGATCCCAGGATCGAGAGCACAGGGATCTCGTCAATGAGCGCCGCGGCACGCGCCCCGCGGATCGGCGGCAGTCCTTTCAGGAGGACCCTCTCCGCAAAGCGAACGGAGAGGTCGCCGCGCGCTTCGCCGGCCGCCTCCATTTCGCTTTCCACCGTCAAATCCAGCCCGGCAGAGACAAGATAATCCAGAAGCTCGCGCCGCCTGCGGTTCAGGCTTACCCCCGGCATGACAAGCTGTGAGCCGGGAAGAATGGCGGCCGCAACGAGAAAAAACGCCGCCCCGGAAAGATCGCCGGGCACCTCCAGGCGCAGGGCCTTGAGCTTCGGTCCCGGCTCGACCTGGATCCAGGAACCCTCCAGGCGCACTTCCGCTCCGAATTGGCGCAGGGCGATTTCCGTATGGTCGCGTGTCGGCACGGGCTCCTCAACCGCGGTGGCGCCGTCCCCATAGAGGCCCGCCATCAGCACACACGATTTCACCTGGGCGCTGGCAACCGGCAGCGGGTAGCGCACCGCCTTCAAATGGCCACCCCGGATCGTCAGCGGCGGCAGGCCTTGATCCCGTGATTCGACGACAGCGCCCATCAGGCGCAGCGGATGAATGACCCTCCCCATCGGGCGTTTGCGGAGAGAGTCGTCTCCCGTAATCGTGGACTCGAAGGCCTGCCCTGCGAGAATCCCCGACAGCAGGCGCATCGTCGTGCCGGAATTGCCGGCATCGAGCACACCGCCCGGCGGCTGCAGCCCCCGCAGTCCCCTTCCGCTGATAACCACGGTGTCGCCGGTCTCGGCAATATCCACTCCGAGCGCCCGGAGGCAATCGAGGGTGCTGTGGCAGTCCCTGCTGGATGCGAAGTGCCGGATCTCGGATCTGCCGTCCGCCAGGGACGCGAGCATTGCGTAGCGATGCGAGATCGACTTGTCGCCGGGCAGCCGCACGGAGCCGGACAGAAATGACACGCGGTGCACGCATTGGATCATGAGGGCTTCTCCGGAGTCTCGAGATATTCCATTGCCATCTTCTTCAACTTCTTGACCTGGTCGCGCAGCGCCGCCGCTCTTTCGAATTCAAATTCCCGGGCAGCTTCCTTCATTTCCTTTTCCAGGCGGCTGATTTCCGCCTCGATTTCCTCTGTAGAATCGTACTTCCCCGCCTCCTCGGCAACAGCCGGTGCCTCATAGTAGTCCCCTTCGTAAATCCTCAATAGATCGGGATCGAGAGGCTTGAGAATGGACTGCGGGGTAATGTCGTTTTCGATGTTGTAGCTCTCCTGGGTCTTCCGCCTGCGTTCCGTCTCCTCCATCGCCCGGCGCATCGATCCCGTCACGGTATCGGCGAACAGGATCGCCTTGCCGTTGATATGGCGGGCCGCTCGTCCCATCGTCTGGACCAGGGACGTGGTGGAACGAAGGAACCCTTCCTTGTCGGCGTCGAGTATGGCGACGAGCGAGACCTCCGGCAGATCGAGTCCCTCCCGGAGCAGGTTGATCCCGATCAGCGCATCGAACTCACCCGCGCGCAGCGCGCGCAGTATCTTTATGCGCTCGAGCGTCTCGATCTCAGAGTGCAGATAGCGCACCCGCAGCCCCATCTCGGTGTAGTGCTCGGCGAGGTCCTCGGCCATCCGCTTGGTCAGCGTGGTGACAAGCACGCGCTCGTTGCGTTCGGCTCGCGCCCGGATCTCCTCCATCAGGCTGTCGACCTGGCCCGCAATGGGCCGGACTTCGAGTTCCGGATCCGTGAGGCCGGTCGGGCGCACCAGTTGCTCGACCACAACGCCGCCGGACCGGGTCAGTTCGTAAGGGCCGGGAGTCGCTGAAACATAAATGACCTGGTTCAGGCGTCCCTCGAACTCCTGGAAATTGAGGGGCCGGTTGTCGAGCGCGGACGGCAGCCTGAAGCCGTACTTCACAAGGTTCTCTTTGCGCGAGCGATCGCCGAAGTACATGCCGCGCACCTGGGGGACGGTCGCGTGGCTCTCGTCGATGAATAGCACGGCGTCATGCGGCAGGTAGTCGAGCAGCGTCGGAGGGGGCTCGCCGGCTTTGCGCCCGGTCAGATGGCGCGAGTAATTTTCAATGCCCCTGCAGTATCCCAGCTCCTTCATCATCTCGATATCGAACATGGCGCGCTGGTACACGCGGCTCGCTTCGAGGAGCCTGCCTTGCGCCTCGAGCTGCCCGCGCCATTCATCCAGCTCTTCGCGAATCGACCCGATCGCATCCATCAACTGGCCCTGGGGCAGCACGTAGTGGGACTTGGGATAGATCGGCATCCGGTCATGCTTCTTCAGCGTGCGGCCGGTGACCGGATCGATCTGGGCAATCGAGTCCACCTCGTCGCCGAACATCTCTATCCGGATGCCGTAGTCCTCGTAGGCGGGGAAAACCTCAACCACGTCACCCTTGGCGCGGAAACACCCTCTTTCGAGCCCCCAATCCTGTCGTCCGTACTGCATCTCGACGAGCCGGCGCAGAATCGCGTCGCGAGAGATCCGCTGTCCCTTCTCGAGGAAGAGAAGCATCCCGTAGTAGGCCTCCGGGGAGCCGAGACCGTAAATGCAGGAGACGCTCGCGACGATGACGCAGTCCCGGCGCTCGAAAAGCGAGCGCGTGGCGGAATGGCGCAGGCGGTCAATCTCGTCGTTGATGAGCGCATCCTTTTCGATGTACGTGTCGGTGGCGGCTATGTAGGCTTCGGGCTGATAGTAGTCGTAGTACGATACGAAGTATTCGACCGCATTCCCGGGAAAGAAGTTCTTGAATTCGCGGTACAGCTGGGCCGCCAGTGTCTTGTTGTGCGCAAGAACCAGCGCGGGCCGCCCGACGGCTTCTATGACCTTGGCCATGGTGAAGGTTTTTCCGGAACCCGTGACGCCGAGCAGCACCTGGTGTTTTTGCCCGTCGTTCAAACCGTGAACCAGCTGGTCGATTGCCTGGCCCTGGTCTCCGCGGGGAGAAAAGCTGGTGCTGAGCCTGAACTCCGACGAATGGATCAGCGCCTTCCCATAGGAAATCCGGGAATAGGTCAGATCGTGGTCACTGGAATCCTTTTTTGCCATCAATGAATTATACCTTCATGCGTGAATCCCTTGGTGGTAGGTTCTTGATTCGTGATCTGTCCGAGGTGAAAAAATGATCCGAATCGTGATCTCTTCATTTCTCCTTTTACTCGCCTTGACCGCGCCGGCGGCCCCCGGTCAGGACCTGAATCAGCAGGCGGTAGTGACGACGTCGGAAGGGACTTTCGTCCTTTCCTTTTACCCGGATAAGGCGCCCCGCCACGTCGCGCTGTTTCTCAAGCTGGCCGCAGACGGGGCCTACGACGGCACGCTTTTCCACCGGGTGATCCGGTGGGGAATCACCCAGGGCGGCGATCCGCTGACCAAGGATCCCTCCAAGCGGCCCGTGTGGGGCACGGGGGGATTGAACAAGATCCCTTCGGAGACGTCCGACCTGAAACACACGCGCGGCGCGGTCTCATCCGTCCAGCTTCCCGGCAAACCGGACAGCGGCGGCGACCAGTTCTTTATCTGCGTTACTCCCCAGCCTGCCTTGGACGGTAATTTCTCCGTGTTCGGCTCCGTGGCGGAAGGGATCGAGGTGGTCGACAAAATATCCGAATCGCCCGCCGACCCGAACGGGCTCGCCACGAATCCGGTGGTGATCAGGACAGTGACGCTGAGACCCGCCCGGCCGGTTCCTCCACCTGCCTTCTCCGATACGACCCCTGAGGAACTCTCAAAATACAGAGCCACGCTCGAAACCTCGCTCGGAAATATGACGCTGGCTTTCTCCCCCGACCTGGCTCCGAACCACGCCCGCAACTTCCTCAGGCTTGCGCAGGCCGGCTTCTATGACGGCACCGCATTTCATCGTGTGGTCCCCGACTTCGTGATTCAGGGCGGCCTGCTCTCAACCCGCATGCCGCCGTTGCCGGATTTCCGGATGCAGGACCTCGTCAGGCGGTTGAAGCCCGAATTCAACAAGACGCCGCACGTAAAAGGCATCCTGAGCATGGCGCGGTACGACGATCCTGACAGCGCCGAGACTTCTTTCTTCATCTGCCTCGGCGACGCACCCAGCCTGGACGAGCAGTACACGGTCTTCGGCAAGCTCGTCGAGGGGATGGATGTGCTCGACAGGTTTCAGAAGATCGCGGTCGAGAACGAGACGCCCAAGGAGCGGATCGAGCTGAAGAAGGTCACCATTGCGAAACAGTGAAGATGCTGATAAGCATGATCTGATATGACTTGAATCCAGGTGCGATAGCGCACGATCTGAGAAAGCAAACCTGTGCGGAAAGGGCTGTGCAATCATGGCTAACCTGAATCGTCGCAGATTCCTCGGAACCGGCCTTGCCGGAGGGGCACTCCTGGGCTTCCGGGCAAGTTCCATGGCAAGAGTCCCGGGCGTGAACGACGCCGTGCGAGTTGCAGTGATCGGCTTCAACGGCCAGGGCAGGACACACATATCCAGCTTCGACAAGATGCCGGGAGTCCGGCTCGTCGCTCTCTGCGACGCGGACAGCGATGTCGTCAACCGGGAAGCCGAGAAACTGCGAGCCGCCGGAAAGTCCATCGAAACCTACACCGACGTGCGCAAGCTGCTGGAGAGCAAGGAGATCGACGCAGTCAGCACCGCGTCGCCGAACCACTGGCACGCCCTGATCGCGATCTGGGCATGCCAGGCAGGCAAGGATGTCTATGTCGAGAAACCTGCGTCGCACAACGTCTGGGAAGGGAGAAAGATGGTGGAAGCGGCGCGCAAGTACAACCGCGTCGTGCAGGTTGGAACGCAAAGCCGTTCGAACGCCGCGCTGATGCAGGCTTTCGCATGGATCAGGGAGGGTAACCTCGGCAGGATCCAGGTCGCCCGCGGGCTTTGCTACAAGCGTCGGCCGAGCATCGGCAAGGTGGCAGGCCCGCAGACGATTCCTCCTTCGGTGGATTACGACCTGTGGTGCGGGCCGGCACCCAAGGGGCCTCTGATGCGCGAGCGGCTGCACTACGATTGGCACTGGGTCTGGCCGACTGGGAACGGCGATCTGGGCAACCAGGGGATCCACCAGATGGATCTTGCACGCTGGGCGCTCGGGAAGACCGAGCTGTCTCCCAGGGTCGTAAGCGTCGGAGGCCGCCTGGGCTATGCAGACGACGGCGAGACCCCCAACACGCAGTTCGCAGTGCACGACTACGGCGATTCGCTGCTCATCTTCGAAGTGCGCGGACTGCCGACCAAGGCCGGCTCCGAGGAAATGGACAAGTACCGCATGCAGAGCGTGGGACATGTGATCGAATGCGAGGGCGGCTACCTGGCCGGCACTACCGCCTACGACACCGATGGAAAAGAGATCCGCAAGTTCACGGAAAAGGGAGAGAGTCACTACGAGAATTTCATCCGCGCCGTGAGAAGCCGCAATCGCGCGGATCTGAACGCCGAGGTGCTGGAGGGGCACCTTTCGAGCGCACTCTGCCACACCGGCAATATCTCATATCGGCTGGGCAGGAAGGCGAAACCGGGCGAGATCCTGGACGCGCTCAAGTCGGACAGGCACGCGGCGGAGACCCTTGATAGATTCCAGGCCCACTTCGCAGCGAACGGCGTCAATCTGGAAGTCACCGAAGCAACCCTCGGGGTCTTGCTCAGGATGGATCCGAAGACCGAACGCTTCATCGGCAACGACACGGCAAATGAGCTCCTGACACGCCAGCACCGGGCGCCTTTCATCGTTCCTGAAAATGTGTAGCAGGAAAGTGGCAGGGTCCCGGCCGACAGGCTGGATCTGATTCGTGCGCCGGATTTGACTGCCTCCTGCGATTCAGAGCAGGTCCAGGTAGTCCTTGGCGTTCTTGAAGCAGATGTTGCGGATCATTGTTCCGACGAGCTCGTAGTCGGCAGGGATCTCGCCGTTCTCCATGTCTCTTCCGATCACATTGCACAGCACCCGCCGGAAATACTCGTGTCTCGGAAAGGACATGAACGACCGGGAATCGGTGAGCATGCCGACGAACCTCGACAGCAGGCCGACGTTCGAAAGCGCATTGATCTGCCACTCCATCCCTTCCTTCTGATCCAGATACCACCAGCCGCTGCCAAACTGGATCTTGCCCGGGATGGCTCCGTCCTGGAAATTCCCGACCATCGTGGCGATGGCATAGGTGTCGGCAGGGTTGAGGTTGTAGACGATTGTCCTGGGAAGCGCCTTTTCGCGGTCCAGCAGATCCAGGTACCGGCCCAGAAGATCAACCTGCGGCCAATCGCCGATCGAGTCAAAGCCGGTGTCCGGCCCGAGAGTCTCGAATGCGCGCGAGTTTGCATTGCGCCGGGCTCCGAGATGAAGTTGCTTGGTCCAACCCTTCTCTGCATCGAGCCGTCCGAAGAAGAGCATCATGTTGGAAGCGAAATGCGTCTGTTCCTCCGGCGTGACTCCCCGGCCTGCCCGCGCTTTGTCGAAGATCGCCGCGGCTTCCTGCTCCTGGCAGGGATCCGCATAGCAATGGCTCAGCCCGTGGTCGGAGAGGCGGCAACCCACCTTGTGAAAGAAGTCGTGCCTCCGGCGCAGCGCGTCGTTGAAATCGGCATAGCCCGCAATGTGCGTGTTGCTTGCAGCCGCAAGACGGTCCACCCATGGATTGAACGCCCCGGGAAGGTGCACATTCAGTGCCTTGTCGGGACGGAAGGTCGGGTACATCCGGGTCTCGAGTGCCAGCGCGCCCATCCTCTTGTGATACGCCAGGTCATCCGTGGGATCATCGGTCGTGCACAGCGCCCTGACGCGAAACTTGTCAAGAATCCCCTGCGCCCTGAGGTCATCAGTCGCGAGCAGGCCGTTGGCTGTCTCCCAGATCGACGGCGCCGTGGCTTCATCGAGCAGCGCATCGATCCCGAAGTATCGCTTCAGTTCAAGGTGGGTCCAGTGATAGAGCGGGTTCCGGAGGGTGCGCGGGACCGTGCGCGCCCAGGCCATGAACTTTTCGAACGGGCCGGCTCCGCCGGTGCAAAAGGCTTCATCAACGCCATTTGCCCGCATGGCGCGCCACTTGTAATGGTCGCCTTCGAGCCAGATCTCATACAGGTTGGCGAACTGCCGGTCGTCGGCTATGTCCTTCGGGGAGAGGTGGCAATGATAATCGAGGATGGGCTGGTCCTCCGCGTATTCGTGGTACAGCCGTCTTGCCGCCGGGGTAGTCAGCAGAAAATCGTCGTGAATAAAGGACATGACTCACTCTCCTGCAATTGGTGTCAGGCTACATTTGCACCAATTTCGTCGGAAACAATCGATCATGGTGTGAGTGTAGAAATTATTGCAAATGTATCCTGACACCAGTCCCCTGGCTATCCCACCTTTTCGCTCAGC
>Ga0315286_10002810_pt1 | contig 16308 bp, 22 predicted proteins | sample YL17G10_0_MG_FD_205038 | JGI IMG/M metagenome (GOLD analysis project Ga0315286, IMG submission 205038) | Sediment microbial communities from Yellowstone Lake, YNP, Wyoming, USA - YL17G10_0 | ecosystem: Environmental > Aquatic > Freshwater > Lake > Sediment | place: USA: Wyoming | collected...
GCCAGCAACCTTTCTTGCCTGATAAACTGTCTTTCCATCAGCTAGCCTTCTAAGTGTCTCTGTTAACTTAGATTTGCTTAATTTCATAGGGCTAACTAGAACAGCCTTATGAAATAATTTCGGGATAACACACTGATAAACCAGCCAAAAGCTTTATAAACTCCATTTTTATTCTTTTTGTATAAATTAAATCAAAGAAAAAGATATCATCATATATCATTTCATAGATCAAGAATAATTAATCACCTTTGGTTTATCAGCTTTCAAATTTAATATTTATTTGTTGATAAAAAGAGAAGGAAAAACAACAATTATACAAGATCACAAAAGGTATCTTTTTCTAGGAGAAAACTATGGCTAAAATAAGCCCAGTATCAATTAAATATATAATTTATGCAAAATTCGAAGCAGAAGGCACAGTAGAAAAGCCAGATGTAATCGGAGCTTTATTCGGGCAGACAGAGGGATTGCTTGGAGCTGATTTAGAATTAAGAGAATTACAAAAAGAAGGAAAAATTGGCAGAATTGATGTGGAATTAAACCAAGAGAATGGGAAAACCTTGGGAGAAATACAAATTCCAAGTTCAATTGACAAGGAAAGCACAACAATTATTGCAGCTGCTTTAGAGACAATCGAAAGAATCGGGCCGAGTGACGCAAAAATAGAAATTGAAAGAATAGAAGATGTTAGAGGAAATAAAAGGGAATACATAATCGAGAGAGCAAAAAAACTTCTTGAAAAAATAGAAGGAACAAGCGAGTCAAGGGAAATGGAAAATGCTGTTAAGATTTCTTCAAAAGTTTCCAAACTCCAAGAATATGGAACAGAGAATCTGCCCGCCGGCGATATCTCAGGAGATGAAATTATTGTAGTAGAGGGAAGAGCAGATGTTATCAGTTTGTTAAAAGCAGGAGTAAATAATGTAATAGCAATGAATGGAACTATTTTGCCTGAAACAATCAAAGAACTGAGTTTAGAGAAAGAAGTGACTTTATTTGTAGACGGAGACCGGGGCGGAAATTTAATAACCAAGAATGCGATAAGCAACGCAAGAATAAGCTATGTAGCTACTGCTCCTGATGGCAAAGAAGTAGAAGAGTTAACTGCAAAAGAGATACTCGTTGGTTTAAGAAAGAAAATAAAAGTAGATGAGTTTATAAGCCAGAACAAGAAACGGTCAAGAAGAGGCTATAAAGAGAGCGAAGAAAGAAGAGGCTATAAAGAGAGCGAAGAAAAAAGATATGAAGAACCAGCAAGTGAAAAAACAGAAACCTCAGAGAAAATTGAAAAACTGAAAGAAGGAGAGCTTGAAAGACTAAAGGAGATAATGGAAAACATTACAGGAACCCGCGGCGCAGTTTTACTCAACGAAAATCTGGAAATAATAAAGAAAGCCCCAATAAGCCAGCTGTATAATCTCAGGATGAGAAACGTATATTCAATTGTTATAGACGGCACAGCCACCTTGTCTATAGTAAAATCCGCTGAAAAATTAAACTGCAGGCATTTAATTGCGAGAAATTTCATATTTACAGAAACAGATATGGATTTGGTAAGTTTGTAAGAAACCTTTAAAGTAATTACTCAGAGTTCTGAAGCTCAGCGACGGAATGAATTTTTTGCTTATCGACAGGCAACTTCATAAAGCTAAGTAGATACCCTTTAAACAAAGATTTTTAAACTATGCCCTCTTTAAGAACATATGAAAAAAGAAAGAGGTTACAGCAGGTATGTTGAAATTTTTAAATTTGTATTAATAGCTGTAATCTTTATTTTTGCACTTCTGGTTGTTTATTATTTGTTCTTGTATACTGAAAAATGCTGGAAAGACACTGAATGTTTTGAACAGCATTTAGCAAGATGCAGAAGAGCTACATATATTAATGATGCAGAAGAAGCTATCTGGGCTTATGAGATTAAAGGAGAAACCAAAGAAGGATGCCAGGTAGAAACAACTTTAAAAACAATAAAAATTGGGGAAACAGACATGGCAGACGCAGAAGGCAAAAAAATGACTTGTTATCTCCCCTCTGGAGTTGTTGCTGTTCCGGGGGATAATCTGGAGTACTGCACAGGCTCTTTGAAAGAAGAGCTCCAGGACATACTCATCAAAAAAACCTATGAATATATTTTGAAGAATTTAGGTGAAATAAAAGAAGAACTGACAAAAGCGATTTAAAAACGCAAAACTCTTTAAATCTTGTTTTCTTTTGAGTCTTAGGTGATTATAAAATGCAAATTCGTTTCGGGCCAGCAGGACTAGGGGGAGTAAAGGAAGCTGCAGGGAATTTGGAAGAATTTCACAAACTTGGCTTAAAAGCCTGCGAAATTGCATTTACCTATGGTGTTTATATTAAAACTAAAAAAGGCGCAGAGGAAATAGGAAAAAAAGCAAAGGAAAAGGATATACAATTAAGCATTCATGCTCCTTACTGGATAAATCTAAACAGCAAGGAAAAAAGAAAAATTGAGGAAAGCAAGAAAAGAATTCTTGATTGCTGTGAAATTGGCAATTTTCTTCAAGCCTATTGTGTTGTTTTTCATCCAGGATATTATGGAGGAATGGACAAAGAACAAACATACAATAATATTAAAAAAGAAATTTTGGAAATGCAGGAGGAAATAAAAAAGAATAAATGGAAAATCAAGCTAGCTCCAGAAACAACAGGCAAAGTTAATGTCTTTGGAAGTGTTGAAGAAATTTCAAGACTGGCAGATGAAACTGGGTGTTTTTTTTGCCTTGATTTTGCGCATATTTTAGCAAGAGAAAAGAAAGTTGATTACGAAGAAGTTTTAAGCAGGTTTAAAGATTGCAAACAACTACATGTTCATTTTTCAGGCATAGAGTATGGAGAAAAAGGCGAAAGAAGGCATAAAAAAACAAGCGAGAAAGAAGCTAAAGAGCTATTAAATGCTTTGAAAAAATTACAAAATAAAGAAATTGTTATAATCAATGAGAGCCCGGATATGATTAAAGACAGCGTAATGATGGCTAAACTGGCAAAAGATTAAAATAACTTGAAAGTTTTAGCAATTTCCGGCATTATATGTTACGCAGATGAGCAGCTTAATATGTGCTATACCAAGCTTAATAAACCACTGATAGATACCAAAATAGATTATTGGAAGATTAATTATTCTCTTTTAAAATTTGCTTGTTCAAAATTACTTTCCTACGGATATGCTTGTCAATAGTCTCAAGAACTCTTTCTGCTAAAAGCGGGTCTTTCCTGACCAAGTTTAAGATATGTAATATCTTTGTCAAAACTTGATTGTAAGATTCTTTTTCATGTTCTTTAAACTTATCAAGTCTTAATTTTGTTTGTTTTTCTAGTTTGATAGTTGTTATATTCTCCTTAGTCATTATGGGTATACCCGGGGATACTATTTAAATCTTATGATTATGTAATTATTATATAGTTAATACACTATAATAATCTTTATAAAGGGAAAACACGGTTTTAAAGAAACTAAATTTAATTAAATTTTAAAAAATGGAAAAATCAATTTTGGTTTCCATACTAGCTATTTTTGCAGTGTTAGTATTAGTGAATCTAGTAAGTGCTGAAAACTTAACAAGCAACTTAGATGTTGAAGTTAGTGGCAGTTCAAATTTCCCAATATCAATTGATGCTGGGAATACTGTGGTTGTTAGAGTGGAATTTCTAGCAGAAACAAACGCAGACGATGTTAGAGTGATAGCAAGGATTGATGACTACAGAACAGATATTGAAGATAAAACAGAAAGATTCCAAATTTACAATGGACAAACCTACATTAAGTATCTTACATTGACAGTTCCTTCTGATATAGACCCTATAGAAGAAGCAAAACAGCTTATTGTAAGAGTAGAAAACAGTGAAATGCATGTTGAAGAGCCCTTTGATTTATCTTACCAAAGAACTCCAAGACAAGTGGATGTTTTATCTGCTGAACTTTCTGATACAGCAACCGCAGGCAGTGTTATATCTGTTGATGTTGTTCTTAAAAACTTGGGAACACACAAGCTTGAAGATATCTACGTTGAAGCAAGAATACCTGATTTAGCAACAAGCAGAAGAGTTTATTTCGGAGATTTAAATCCTTTAGACGAAGATGAAGTTGGATACACAGAAAGAGAAGCTAATAGGTATGACTCAGTTGAAAGAAGAATCTATTTGTCTATTCCAGACAATGCAAAACCTGGGATATATAATGTTGAAATAGAAGCTTACAATCTTTATTCTGAGACTGTACTGCAAAAGCAAATAGTTATTTCTGGAACAGGGGCTGTGAGTGATATTTTGTCAGGAACTGGTGCTCAAACACTTAGTGCCGGGCAGGAAGTAACTTATGATCTTGTTTTGGTTAACTCTGGAAGCAAAATGAAAGTCTATACTTTAACACCAAAAGAAGCTGAAGGCTTAATTGTCTCAGCAGACTCGGTTGTAGCTGTTCCCGCAGGTTCAAGCGAAACAGTTCAAGTTAGAGTAAAGGCTACAGATAGCGCATCTGAAGGTACACATGTTGTATCTATTGATGTTGGAAGTGAAGGAGAACTTGTTAAACAAGTTGATTTCACAGCAAATGTCGAAAAAGCAGGCGGCGCAATTGGTAACTCTGTAGTTGTGTTGACAATTGTTTTGGCAATAATTTTTGTTGTATTGTTAGTAATCTTGATAGTTTTATTAACAAGAAAACCAGCAGAAGTGGAAACAGAAGAAACAAGCTACTACTAAATTTTTAGGTTTTTTATTTTTTTTACCTTTTTTTATTTTTTTATATAATTTTAGAATTTTTATATAATTAAAAAGAAGATGTGATTAACCATAATAATCTTTAAAAATAAGACAGAAGGGATATGAAAATTGAAAAAGAAGATGTTATGGAAAGAATCCTAAAACAAGTTGGAATAAAAATAAAACCAGCCCAATTTGGCCTTATAGGAAAAATTTTTGATTTAGAAACAAGTGGTTTTGATGTAAGTGTTATTTTGCCATCTGAAACGCAGTTTGATGCTTACAAATCCAAACACCCTAATTGTGAAATCTTTCTAGATGCAAGGCATAATCCCCAAACAAAAACTCTTAATAAGAGTACGTATTCTTATTTTAGAGGATTAAGAGTAAATAATCCTGACAGATTAATTTTAGAAGATAATTCATTATTTTTTGAAAAACAAGGAGTTTGCGCCTATCTTAGAGAATATGCTTCTGCGGGTGGAGATGATATTCCTTTTTAAATCTCCAAGCTCAACACCTTAGAGATGCCATCTTGCATGCTGACGCCGTATAATGTTGCAGCTTCTGTTATCAAAGCGTCGTTGTGAGTTATGATTAAATATTGCCCGGATTTCATGTGTGTTTTTAGCAAAACAGCAAGCCTTTCAGAATTTCTTTTGTCCAACGCAGCATCAATTTCATCAAAAATATAAAAAGAATACGGGCGATATTCTTGAATTGCAAAAATCAACGAAAGGGCTATTAAGGTTTGTTCTCCGCCAGACAAAGAGGTAACATCAAAATATTTTCCTTTTCCTACTTTAATTATTATATCCAAGCCCCCTGCAAAAAAATCCTCTTTGTTTTCTGGCTCTAAAAATGCAGTTCCTTTTGTGCTTAGTTGTGAAAAATTTCTTGAAAACAGATTATTAATCTCGACAAGGGTTTTGTTGAATGTTTTTCTTTTTTTGCGGTCAATTTCTTCAATTATCTTCAAAATTTCCAGCTTTTCTTTGTCTAGTGTTTGAGCTTTTTCTGCAATTGCATCATACTCTTTTTTAATTTCATCATAAACTTCCAAGGCTCTTAAATTAACGCTTCCAATTGTTAATAAAATCTGCTGGGTTTTTTCGAGTTTTTCCTGCAGTTCTGCTGTAGGCAGTTTTAAAATCTCAATGCTTTCAAACTCTTTAAACTCGGCACTAAACCCTTCAATCTGCGCATTAACTTCTGCAATTTTAATTTTAAAGTTGTTTATCTCATCTTCAACAATTCTCGCATCATTTTGTTTTTTCAAGACATCTGACTCAAAAAAACGTATCTTGTCTTGTAATTTGTTTTTTTCTTCAATCATTTTTTTGAATTTGCGCTGTAATTCCTGCTCCTGCTCTTCTTTTTCTTCTGCGGTTTTCTCTTTTTCTTCTAATTCTCCTGTGATCGCTTCAATTTCCTGCGCAAGCTCTTGTTTTTCTCTTAAATTCTGCTTGATTATGAGCTTCATCCTATCAAGCTCTCTCTGTTTTAAGGTTATTTCCATGCCAACATCAACTTCTTCATGCCTTGCCAATTCATCTACTTCTAATTTTAAAGAGTCATAATTTTCTTCAAGATTCTTAAAATCATAAATTGTTTTCTCAAGCTTAGTTTTTTCAGCTTGTATTTTTCCAGCTTCTTCTCCTGCTTTAATTTTTTCCTGCTCTAAGTTCTTAAGCTGAAGCTTTTTTTCATTTATGTTCTCTAGTTTTAGAATGCTTTTTTCTCTTTTTTCAATTTCATCTGCCGTATTTTTTATTTTAAGAACAAGAGTTTCTTTTAGTTCCCAGACTTCATTTTTATTTTTCTCTGCGCCTTCATTTTCTTTTTTTAGAACAGATATTTTCTCGTTAGATTCTTGTTCTATATGCCCTATGTGCTCAGAAGTTATTTTTGTCTTGCATAACGGGCAGATGTCTAATTTTTCAACTTGCTTTTTAATATTTTCAAGCTCTTTTATCTGCCTTAAAGAAGAGGCAATTTGCTTCTCTGCCTCTAGAATAATTTTTTCATTGCTGATTTGCTCTTGCTTGCTTGTTTCAAGCTGTTTTTTTAATTCTACGACAAGAGTTTTGTTTTTTTCCAGGCTGTCTTTAAATTCCAAGCTTGCTTCAAGCTCTTTAATCCTGTTAAAGACAAAAGAAGCTTCCTGCTCTTTTTTTATAAGATCTTTGTTTTTATCTTCTATCCTGTCCTGTAACAAAGACAGAGAGGATTTATAAGAATAAAGCTTTTTTCTTTTTTCTTCTATTTCATCCAACTGGATTTTCTTGCTGTCAAGCTCTTGCTTCCTGCTTTTTCCCTTGCTTTTCCTCATATCTTGAATTTCTTTTTCTGAATTTTCTATGTTTTTTTCAAATTCCTCGTTTCTTCTTTCAACATTTTCTATCTGGCTTGAATAATTTTCTTTTCTTACAGACAAGCCTGCAATTTCCGCCTTTAATTCTGCTATCTCATTATGCAAAGATTCTTGCTCTACGCCAGTTGCTTCCTGCATCTTCAAATTAATTTCTTCTATTCTGCTGTTCAGTTTTTTAATTTCTTCTTGCACCTTTCCGAAATTTATTTTTATTTTGTCCAATTCAGAAGTTTTTTTATGCACATTTTCATCTACGTCTTCTTTTTCTTTTGCTTTTTCATCTATTTTTTTATTTAAAATAGAAGCCTTGCATCTTTTGACTGTTTCTTCTAACTTTTTGAATTTCAAAGCCTGCTGCCTCTCATTTTCAAGATTTTTCAGATAAGTTGTTCTTTCACGGAGAACAGCTGAAACTTCTTTCAGCCTCTCGTCGGTTTTCTCAAGCTCTTTTAAAGACTTTTCTTTTCTTGTTTCATAAACTGAAATTCCTGAAACTTCTTCAAATACTTTTCTTCTTTCCTCGGGATGCATTTTGACAAAACCATCTATCTCGCCCTGTAAAACTATGTTGAAGCCATATGGGTCAATTCCTGCCTGGGCCAGCAGTTCTAAAATTTCCTGCCTTGTCTTGACAACGTTATTTATCTTGTAAATGCTCTGCCCGTTTCTTCTCACTATTCTTTTTATTATTATTTCTTTTTCAGGCAGGGAAAAAGCTTTGTCAGAGTTGTCAAAAGTCATTGAAACAAAAGCTTCGGAAGCTGGCTTGTGCAACTTTGTGCCTGCAAAAATAATGTTTGAGGATTTTGCTGCCCTCATGCTTTTCATGCTTAATCTTCCTAAAACAAAACAAATTGCATCTGTAATATTGCTTTTGCCAGATCCATTCGGACCGACAACACAATTCATGCTTCTGTCTAAAAGAATTTCTGTCTCGCGCGGAAAACTTTTAAAGCCGTGCATTACCAGCTTTTTTATATGTGGCATGATTATAGATAGAAAGAGTGTTTTTAAATTTTAGTAAGATTTTTAAATCAATAAATTATCTGTAGATATGCAACAATTACATCCTGGAGCAAAGTGGTTGTTTAGATTTAGAGCATACTCCTCTTTTATCTTCTTAGTTATAATTTTGTTTTTCTTTTCATTATCTTTTTTAACAAGAGGCTTAACAACGAATTCAGGCGCGGCAATTTTTAGCATGATTTTAATTGTTTTGCTAGTTGCAATAATCTTGATTATTCTAATAGGAGAAATCTATGCAAGAATGGCTTACAATCGGTGGTTTTATGAATTCACAAAAGATAGCTTAAGATTGGAAAGAGGAATTATATGGAAGATCTATTCAAATGTTCCCTATGAAAGAGTTCAGAATGTTGATATATACAGAGGGATCTTAGCAAGGATATTGGGGTATTCAACTATAGATATACAGACTGCTGGTTTTCATGCATCATATAGAAGAGGGGGAGTGCCAAGAAGCGAGGGGCATATACCTGCGGTAGCTCCTGAAAAAGCCGAACAAATAAGAGAATTTTTAATGAAAAAAATAAGCAAAAAAGAAGGGCAAGGACTTTAGATAGAACGAATGTTTTTAAGGTTTTATTTGTTAAAAGTCAAGCAAGTTTTTCAAGAGAACGCCGATGTTTAGCTCGAGCAGAGCGGCATGCAATTTGGTATAACCCTATATAAGAAGATAATCCTGAAGACAAGTGGGGGAGACTTTCTGATAAGGGGTCTGCAGGAACAAAGCTATATTTAATTTTTGCTTCATCTAATATTCTAATAGCTTCCCTAGTTTCATATTGATCTCTATCTCCAAATAATATGTAAAGAGGCATCTCTTTTTGATTTTTTTTATTGTTTTCTTTAGGCATTTTTAATTTTGTTTAAGATAGCTTCTCCTTGAACCTCTTCTAAAAATAATTCTATGGATTCTTTACCAAAGAATTTTTCATATTTATGTTCATTATATAAAGGGTTAGGAGTATTATTTTTTCTAACCCAAAGCACCGGAACAGGATAAATCTCTTCAAAACTTGGCGGCAAAGGAGAAAGAATGTAGTCTACACTCCCCTTTAAACCCAAACCCTTTAACATATCTTCAATACTTTTATTTTCTTCATAATGCTTCTTATCATTTACTATCCCAACAATATATTTATACTCTTTTTCTGGCATTTTCTTTGAACTTTTTATTTTTTAAAATATTTATTTTTTATTAAACTTTAAATTTTTAATAAGCTCTAATTTACAATTGCCTGCGCATTCTAGAGGATTAGTTCCTATATCCCCATTAATTACTCTGAACTGACAATTATCTGCTATATATCCAAGCCTCTCTCCAACATTTCCTCTAACTTCTATTAAACAATCGCGCGCGTACATAAATGCAAGTTCTCCTAAGTTTCCATTAATAATCATTTTCTTATCCTTAAGTGTGTACCCAAAATTATTGAGCAGAATGGGTAAATTCGGTAAATTTAAGGATATTTCTTTAGATTTGCACTGCTGTATTAATGCGGTTAAGTATCTTGAGAGATAAGTGTTATACGCTTTCTCAAAAATATTGGGAAGAGCACTACAAAAAGCATCTACTTCTCCAGTATGGATTTCAAGACCGCTAACTGGAAGTTCAGTACCAAGTCTATAATCTTCAATTTTAGATTCTGTATAAATTTCAATTATCCTTTTTAATTCCATATTCTTTTCTACTTCACAAATCTTTAAATACTATTCAGCACTTTTCACACCAGCTAAGGGTGAAAGTGAAAAATGATAGAAGAATTAAAACAATTAGGATTAAGCAATTATGAGGCAAAAGCACTTGAAGTTTTATTTAAAAACAAAGAAAATCTTCGGGATTTGAGCAAAAAAGCAGGCGTGCCTTTTGGCAAGATTTATAGTGTAATTAAAAATTTAAAAGAAAAAAATCTTATTCAAGAAACTAACTCTCGCCCAAAGTTAGTTTATGTTGAAAATGCTTCTTCTATAATTAGTAGATTAATAAAAGAAAAACAAGATAAAGAAAAAGCTATCTTGGAGAAACTAAGTGAGTTGTCTAGTGAAATAGACAAGGAAAAACAAAGAGAAAGTAAATTTTTTCAAATTGGCACCACAACAGAAGAAAACAAAAGAATCCAACTTAGAACATTTAAAGAAGCTGAAAATGAAGTGCTACAAATTTTAAACATCCATCATAAGCCAAGCTCAAATCGCGAAAGTAAGACTTTGTGGGAAAAAGAAATAGAAAAAGCTGTTAAAAGAAATGTTGCTTTTAAGGCAATTTATCCTAAAAAGATAATACTTCCAAAAATACTTCAAAAGCTTAATAAAAATTCAGCCAAGTTCCAGATAAAAAGATTTGACACAGATTTTATAAGATGTGATATTGTTGATGGCAAGAAAGTTTTATTAAAGCTTGTGCAAGAAGACCCTTTGCAGTTTGGTGGAATTTTGTTTGTAGAAAATGAAAGATTAGCTGAAAATTTAACAAAAATTTTCAATGAAATGTGGGAACAAGGTGAATAAGGTTTTATTTGATTAAAGTTAACAAAAATTTATTCTTTTACACACTTAAAAAAGTTACATTTGCATTTAACCTCTTCGACAATGCCACAATAGCCCAATTCACAACATACTTGAGGATTTTTTTCTAGGTATTCTGAACTCATACATTTTTGTGTGTTGCTACAACCATTTGAAAAAGCAATACAATCAGAGTCGGTTGAACAATATCTCTCATTCTTCATAAATTTAAAAACAAGCATTATTCCAAGAATTATTAAAATGCAAATTACTATAATAACAATTAACACTCTCTTTTTCATATTTAGTAAAAATAAATCCTGTATTTATATTCTTCTATTTGATTAAAAATCAAGCAGTTTTTTCTGTTCTTTCTTAACTTTATGATTCTGAAAAGTTGCCCAGCTTTCTCTGAAAATTCCGTCTTTTTTATGCTCTTTGCCGTACTTGTTCAAGAATTCAATTGTACGAGGATCTGAAGTATAGCCGGAGCCAAAATCTTTTCCTATTTTCTTTTTCAGTTCTCTTACTTGTCTTTCTCTTTCTGATTTTGCAAGAATTGAGGCAGCAGAGCATGCAGCATAATCTCTATCTGCTTTATGCTCGCATGCGAGAATTAAATTTCCTTTTTTATTTTCATTTATGTGTTTTAAAACATAATTTTTCCATGATTCGCGATTAGTTGAAGGGCAGTCAATAATAACTCTAACTTGCTCGTGAATATTTTCTGTTAGTTTATTAATAATTTCAGCTGCTCTTATTGCCTCTATTTTGTTTAAGTTTAAGCCAGCACCAGTCCTTGCATCTATTTCGCATGGATGAGTTAAAGTTAAATGAAAAGCAAGAGCTTTTTTTCTAATTTCTTCTGCGAGAAACTCGCGTCTTTGTGGAATTAGCATTTTGCTGTCTTTAACTCCAAGTTTTTTAAATTCTTTCTCAAGCTTTCTTGTTACAAGACAGCCTGCTAAAACCATCGGTCCGATTAATGGCCCGCGACCTGCGTCATCTATACCTAAAACTAATTCACTATCTTTTTCTTCACTTTTTTCTTTTTCCATCTATAATTAAAAAGAGTAAGCTTTAAAAGTATATCTCTTTATAGTTATTAATAGCGGGGTAGAGGAGCCTGGAGTCCTCGCAAGGCCCATAACCTTGAGATCGTGTGGTTCAAAATGAACTCTTCAAAAAGAATTCATGAAATTCCCACCCCCGCTATAGTCTTTAAAAAATGAAACAACATGCAGCATTAGTTCTAAGAAATGAAGACAAGATATTATTTGTTAAAAGATCTATGAAAAAGGAAACTCTTCCCGGAATATGGGCTTTCCCATCAGGGACTGTAGAAAAAGGAGAAGAAATTTATGATACTATTAAGAGAGAATCTTTAGAAGAGTTAAATGTTGAAGTTAAAACAGAAAAAATACTAGCTGAAACTATTCTTCCTGAGTTCTCAGTTAAGTTAATCTTTGTTTTATGCTCAATTAAATCTGGAAAACCAACAATTAAAGAACCAGATGAAATAGACAGATTTGAATGGATGAGATTTCCTGAGTTTTTTGAGAGATTTTCAGATAATGAAATCGGGCACGGTTTAATCTGGTTAAGAAAAAATCCTAAAATATGGAAAAATATATAAAGAATATGTGATTAATTGATTTAAAAAATGGTGAAAGCAAAAATTATTAGTTTAATGAGGTATGAATCTTTTATCATTGTAGGGATTATCATAGCAGTTGGAGCTTTGATTAAACTTCTTGGCTTCTATGATTTTTCATCAGATTGGTTTTGGTTTTTAGCTGGTTTAGGATTAATCGTTGAGGGAGCAATTTCTTTAATTAAACAAAGAAGATTTGACAAAAAATATAAGATTGTTGAAAGGGAAAACTGAAAAAATGCCAAAAAAAGGAAAAAAGAGGATAAGGAAAAAAATAAAAAAAGTAGGCAGAAGCATCAAGAAAGAAGTTTTATTTAATGTCCCAAATACCCTGACTTTGCTGAGGCTTCTTCTGGCTTTTATTGTTGTTTATATGCTATTTTCAGGATATTCAAGGCTTTCTGTTGCAGTTGTTTTTGCAATTGCAGCATTAACTGACCTTTTTGATGGTTACTTAGCAAGGAAACTTAAACAAACAACAAAAATTGGGGCAAGGCTTGACCAAGTGATAGATAGAATCTTCGCAGCGATAATTGTTATTTCTTTAGGAGCATATTTTTTAATTTACACTCATGAAAGCATACTTGTTCTTTTCTTAATAATGTCGAGAGAAATTATAGGCCTGCCGGGGTTTATAATAAGAATAATAAGGGGGACAGACACCTACAAAGTGAGGTATATAGGCAAACTTACAACATTTGTTCAATCATTTGCAATAGCATTTATAATGCTTGGTTTAAGTTGGAGCATTTATTTTGCGATTGTGACTTGTTTAATAGGAGTCATATCAGGATTTGATTATTTAAAAGATTCTGTAACTTAAAAAATCAAAAAGAAATGAAATTTAAAAGCTAAAATGTCAGGTCCAGGCGAAGGAAAAAAGTTGTTAGGAAAAGCTTCTGTTTATTTGCATGAAAAAGGCAAGAGCAACGCAAGAATAACACATGTAGACATTGAATTAGACGAGCTTAACAAAATTGTCAAGCCAGGCGAAGCAACTTATGTTCAAGGAAAAGAAGGCGGAGTTTTTATCGGCTTGAAAAAAGAAATGATTGAGAGGGCTGAGAAGATTTTGAAAAAAAAATAAAACCAAGAAAAGATTTAAAAACCCTATTTATTATATTTGTTTTATTAGTAAGAGAAAAGGGAAGACAAAAAAAACAGGGAAGTAAAAGAAGTAGAAGAGGGAAAAAGGAGAAAAATGAGCAGTTGCAGAGATTTAAGAAGTTTGCATGATTCAGACGAAATAGCAAAAGCTTTTTCTAAACTTGTTTCAGGAGGCAAAGCAGGATACAAGACGATTATAGAAAAGACTCGGCCAACACCGAAATGCAGTTCCTGCGGACAAACTTTGCTTGGAGACGAGAAATTCTGCCCAGAATGCGGAAACAAGCTGAAGTAAGCAAAAAGCTAGTCTCCATCAGGACTTGGCTTTATAATTTTCAAATTAAAAATATCCAACATTGTTTTCGGATTTAAAAACTTCAATTTTTCTTTTGTGTGCTCTTTAACATTAAACTCTTTTACTTGCCTTACTTCTTTTATTTTTGGCATCATTACAGCATAAGCTATAAATCGCGCGATTGCGGATAATAAGAAAATAAATAATATTGGAGTTAAGGAAAAAAAGCTAAAGTTTAAAGAAGATACAAAGCCGCCGAGAGTTGCTCCAATAAAAATTCCTGCAGCATTAATAAGATTAAAATAAGATGCGCATATAGCTATTCTTTGTCTTGTTACTGCATCATAAATAAAATTACTGGAAGTAAGATTAAAGCCTGCCCAAACCATTCCTGAAAAAGATTCGATAATTATAAGATAAAAAAGCAAAAATAATTTATGGCTTAAAAACAAAGGCGAAAAAAGCCATAAAGTAGGCACTAAAAATACAAGAAATCCTGAAATTTTCATTGACTTTAAATTGCCATATTTATCTGAAAACTTGCCCCAAACCGGCATAAAAAACAAAGAAGCTAAGGAACTGGAAATTGTAACTATTGTCCATTGTAAATAGCTGAATTTTAAATCTTTTAGCATATAAACTGAAAAAAATGGAGAGGCAATTGCAGTTGCAAGCGAGATTAAAGAGATAAAAATAGTAAATTTGCCAAAATTATTATAAGGCATTTTTTTAATAAATTGCTTTATGCTGAAATAATATTCTTTCTCTAATTTCAATTCAGGCTCATATTTTTTGGTAAAAATAAATGCTGAAATGCTTCTGAATATAAAAGCCATAAAAAATAAAATTGCAAAACCTAAAAGTAAATTAGTTTTTTTAAAATGGTCTAATAAAAAAGCAGCTATAAGCATAGAAACTAAAGCTACAGAGCCGCAAATTTTGTTTCTTTTTCCAAAATATTTTCCACTGTCTTTTGTTACAATGTCTTTCATCCAAGAAATCCAGGCAGGCCCGGCAAATGCACCAAAAACTACCAAGAGAGCATAAAAGAAAATTAAAAGCAGTAAAGAAGAATTTGAATTAAGGCTAAGCCTAAAGAATAAAAAGCCAACAAAAATAAGGCTGAGCCACATCAAAGCTTGCGAGAAAACAGCAGTTGAAATAATTTTTTTCCTTGAAAACTTTTCTAAAAGCCGGGAAGCAAAAAGTTGTAAAAGATTTCCTATTAAAGCCGGAGCAGAGCTTAAAAAACCTATATAAGCATTAATGTTTGGATTATTCCTGCCTAAAGCAAGAGCATAGGGAGTTATGTTTTTCAAGCCAAAACCTTCTTGAACACTATAAGCACTTCCTTCTGCTATGCTTAATTTCTTGGCTTTTTCTTTAAGTTTTTCCTCTGTTTCTGCTGCTTCTTTAGAAATTTCTGCTGCCATTTTGCCCCTTTTTTCACTTTTGCTGTCTTTTTAGTTTAGAAATATTAAAGCGAGAATCATATTTTTAAACCTTTTGAACAAAAATAAACTTTTTAAACTTCAATTTCTTTACCATATTATAAAAAAGGAGGTAAATTTTGAAGAATGAACAAATTAAACAAAAACAAAATTGGTTTAATGGTGGGAGCTTTTTTGGCGATAGCGCATGCTGTATGGGCTTTGATTGTTGCAGTAATTCCTGGCGCTTTGCAGAGCTTTCTTGATTGGGTGTTTAACATACATTTCTTAGAGCCTGTTTGGGTTTTAACAACATTTGACTTGCTTAATGCAATTTTTCTAGTTGCATTGACTTTTGTATGCGGTTATATCTGTGGGTGGGTATTTGCATGGATACATAATTTGGTTGATAAAAAAGCCAAATAAATTTTTATTTTTTTATTTTTATTCTGATTTTATTATTCTTGTTACTTGCCTATAAGGCTCGTTTGAAATTTCTTCTTCAGCCATTTTCATAGAATCAAGCTCATAAATAACAACAAATATCATCAAAACTGCAGCCACCATGGCAGAAACAATAAAGATTGACAGGACATAATTAGGAATAGCAACTAGAACAAGCCCGATTATTAGAATAGCAGACAAAAGGATATTTAGCGCCCATTGTAATTTTGGAACTCTTGTTTGAGCAAGCACCAATTGCGCATTTCTTGCAGCAGCTGCGTCTCTTAATTCTTCCCCAACTTCATCAAAGAGTTCTATATCTTTTTGATTTTTTAATTTTATTTCTGAGACTATCTTAATAAGATTTCTAAATTTCTTATGTGTTTTTTCACTTGCCCAGTATTCATGCCATTCAATTGTAGGAATCTCTTGAGAGTATTCTAATAATGTCTCTTTAAGTTTTTTAAAAGCAACTTTGTCTGAGAGCTGTTTTGCAAAAATATACATAGTTACCAAAGAGTTTGTTTCTTCAGCTACAGCATCCCTTATCTTGCTAAACCTCTCCCAAGCATTGTTTATTGTAAATGCTGCTATCAAACCATAAATCAAGCCTACAACAGTAAGAAATAAGCTCATCTCTTCCAAAGAAAAAACTTTTATTGTGTTTAGTGAAATCAGGAAAGATATTATGATTATAACAACAAGATAGGTGTATGCTCTCATGTAATATTAATTAATTTTTTATTTATAAACTTAT
>Ga0315286_10002811_pt1 | contig 16306 bp, 15 predicted proteins | sample YL17G10_0_MG_FD_205038 | JGI IMG/M metagenome (GOLD analysis project Ga0315286, IMG submission 205038) | Sediment microbial communities from Yellowstone Lake, YNP, Wyoming, USA - YL17G10_0 | ecosystem: Environmental > Aquatic > Freshwater > Lake > Sediment | place: USA: Wyoming | collected...
TACCACCCGCGCATCGAAGCACTGGGAACGCTGGATGAAGTCTCAGCCGCGCTCGGTCTTTCCCGCGCCCTCTGCCAGTCTCCAAAGTCCAGGACCATCCTGATGGGTATCCAACGCGACCTGTATGAGATGATGACCGAGGTGGCTGAATCGCCGGACCATGCAAGCCACATCAAAATCCTCAGTGCAAGGCGTGTCCGCTGGCTGGAAACACAGATCGACCACCTTTCCGCTACGATCCCCGCCGTAACCGGATTTATCCTGCCCGGCAACTCACTTTCCGGCGCAGCCCTGGCGCTTGCCCGGACGATCGTCCGCAGGGCGGAACGGCGGGTGGCTGAGCTGCTCGATAACGGCGAGATCAAGAATCCGGTCCTGCTCCGCTATTTAAACCGGCTCTCCTCCCTGTGCTTTACCCTGGAAATGGTGGAAACCTGGTTCTCAGGGAAAGAATCCACGCTGGCAAAGAAATGATCGGAACCCTGCTGAATATCGCAACCGTGCTGGTCGGAGGAACCATCGGGTTATTCTTTGGTTCGCGTTTTTCCGAGGGAATGAGGAAAACAGTAGTGGCGGGATTGGGTTTGTTCACCCTGGCTTATGGCATCTCCAACTTTCTAAAAACACAAAATCCGATCATCGTCTTGGGCAGCCTGCTGGCTGGCGCCCTGTTAGGGGAATGGTGGCATATAGAGCAGGGACTCGAAAATATCGGGAAATGGTTTGAGGTCCTCTTTTCCAGGGTACTGGTTGGCAGGTCAACACACAAGGCGAACTGCGAAAATGCTGCTTCTCCGATCAGGCTCGTCACACCCTCCAGGGATTTCGTACGCGGCTTCCTGACCGCTTCGCTCGTCTTCTGCGTGGGCCCGATGACCATTCTAGGCTCCATCCAGGATGGATTGAGGGGCGATTACAGCCTTCTGGCGATCAAATCGGTGCTGGATGGATTCGCAGCACTGGCTTTTGCCTCCACATTGGGGGTGGGAGTCTTATTCTCCGTGATCGTTATCCTCGTCGTCCAGGGTGGAATCAGCTTGCTAGCTGGTCTATTAAGCACAGTGGTCACTCCGGCGATGATGGCCGAAATGACCGCTGTGGGAGGCGTGCTCCTGCTCGGGATCGCCCTGAGCAGCCTGCTGGAGATAAAACCCATCCGCGTGGGGAATTTCCTGCCAGCCCTCGCCATCGCCCCCCTGATCGTGGCGATCCTGGCTGCCTTTAGAATAACAACCCCTTAACCTGCAATCCTTAATTTCGGGGGACTCTATTTTCCCGCCAGGGCGGTGTCTATGGCAGCACCTACCTTCCCATAATCCTGCATCAGCGTGCCATCCACCAGGATGCTGGGTGTGAAGGTAAGGTTGAGCGCGTTTCCCTCGGAGATATCCTTCTGGACATCGGAGGCGTATCTTTTTTCCTGGTAGCACTGGTTAAATTTAGTCATATCCAGGTTGATATTCTGCGCCATGGTCCTGAGTCGCTCATCCGAAAACAGAGCCGCGCTCTCGGAGACCTGGTTGGCGTACAACGTTTCGTGATACTCCCAAAATCGTCCCTGCTCCGCCGCGCACATGGCTGCGTTGGCTGACCGGTAGGAAGCATCCGTGTTGTCATGGCTATCGATCACCAGGTACGTATGGAAGGTGTAATAGACCTTGCCCGTCTCGGCGTAGGCCTGGATGATCTGTGGTTCGTAATTCTGGGTGTAAGTCGCACACGCAGAACATCGGAAATCTTCATATACATCCACCTTGACCGGCGCATTCGGATCCCCGAGATGGACACCATCCACCCGGGCATTGATCGCCTGCGGGGTGATGACGATGACCGGCGACAGGGTGGCGCTTACCGTTGCCTGGGTTTGAAGAACCATCGGTCTGATGAATGCAAATGCGATCAACAACGCACCAGCAGCAACCAGCAGGATCACCAGGATGCGGTTGCGCATCCTCTCCCGTTGACGTCGTTGACGGATTTCCTGTCGTTTGCTCATCTATTGGCTCCTTCAGAAACTATTCTCTATATCACAAATTGGTGATAGATGAAACTCATATTTCTAAAGTCTGAAGTCATTTCCCCGCCAGTGCGGTTTCAATGGCTGCTGCTAATTCTTCATAGGAGGGAATAAATCCCGGCGTTACGATTTGCCCATCCACGAATACGCTGGGTGTTCCCTTGACCCCGGCTGCTTGTCCATCGATATAATCCTGGTTGATAAAATCTGCATACCTGCCTGCCTGGAAACAGGTGTTGAAGGTATTCATGTCCAAGCCGAGGCTTTCAGCAAATGCAACCAGCCGTGGGTTGGAAAAAGAGCCTTCATTTTCACCGCTCCAGTTAGCAAACAGGATGGCATGATAATCCCAAAAGCGGCCTTGTTCCGAAGCGCACATGGCGGCATTGGCTGATTGATGCGACTCTCCGGATGAATTTCCCCCGTCTATGAGAGGGTAGAAATGGTAGCTGTAGTACACCTTGCTTGTCTCGACGTAATTGGTGATCACCTGCGACTCCACCTGTTGAGAATACCTCATGCAGGATGGGCATTGAAAATCTTCCCAGACATCTACTTTAACAGGAGCGTCCGGATCCCCCAGGTGCTGTCCGTCCACCCGCGTGTTGAACACTCTTGGAGTGATCGGCGTGATGGCACTGGCACTGGGGGTTTTATTGCCTGAATCCGTGAAGATGTTCATCATCGGTAAAATGAACGCAAACCCGATAAGCAAGGCACCGACCGCTACCATGCCAATCATCAGGATGCGGTTGCGCCTCCGTTCCCGCTGGCGGGAGGCGCGCATCTCTTGTCGTTTTCCCATTTCTTCTCCTAGAAATTGCGAGTCTCAGGATTTTGCCACACTTGGCAGGGTTTGTCCAGTGAGGGCTCCAATTAATCCTTTTCCTCCTGCCTGTTCTAATACAATTCTCATCCTGGACCCGGGTTTATGGCAGGATGCGCTCTCAAATTTCCTGAGGGATATAAATCCTGGAATTCATTTCATGAAGACCCCCAATCCGACCCTAATTTTTAGTATTTCCCCTAGATGGGAAGATCATGAAGAATCTGCCAACGTCAGTCACCCTTACACAAATAATCGGTCTGAAGGGGAATGACCGGCATTTTCCTTCCGGTCATACCTCCATCTGGTAGACCGGATACCTATCCCTGGTCTCACGAAAATCCAGTTTCTGGTAAAGTGCCAGCGATTCCGCATTATCATTTTGGGTATTTACTGTCAGGTGGGTGATACCGGATTTTCCTGCCTTCTGGATCAGGTCAGCAACCAGGGCATATCCCAGTCCTTTTCCCTGCCACGAAGGGTGCACCGCCAGCCGGGAAAGGTGCACTCCCAGCGAATTGCGAGTGCTCAATTGATAGCCAACCACTTCGTCGTGATAATCTGCAACAGATGGCCAGATCGCCTGCGGAAAAGCCCGCTCCAGAACAGGCAGGGAATTTTGCCATAATAGATCAAACGCCAGGCCATCCACTTTTGCCACCGCTGGCAGGTCAAACGTCCTCATTGACCGGATGGTTACTTGATTCTCCAAAACCAGCGATGGTGGATTGCCTCCATCCCGTTCGAGCATCACGATGGACTGCTGGCTGGCGAATCCGCTGGCTTTGAGCAGGTCATGAAACCAATCCTTGATGACGATGGCCGCGGCCACATACTGGCCCATTTTTTTTAGTTCTTCCCGGGAGGAATTCCACAGCAGCTCCCAGGATTTTTCCGGGGCGATTTTCCCTGAGTTGACAAACAGCCGGACCCAGGCAATTGAAGGCGGGTCCGGCGGACAGCCCAGCGCGGCGATGGTCTGACCCTGAGATTCAAGCACGAAGAAAGGTGGCGTGCCGATCCAACCAAGCGGATCACGCCAATCCAGATGGCGGTGGACCTGGGGACTGAGTTGGATTAAATTGGCAATAGGATGGGTGTCTGCAATCAGCGCCGTGCGTACCTTAAGTTCGGCACGCGTGCTCATAACCGGAAGAAAAGGAGTTTCTTCATGAAGCGCTGCCTTGGTGTTGGATTCTTGATCCCTGCCAACCCGGATTGCAGCGCAATGATCGCATCAAAGATCTTAAAGCGCCGCAGGTGGAGCGTAGCCAGCAATTGCATCACCTCGAGGCGAAAATCAAACTCGCCCGCTTTTTCGAGAGCAGCGCCTGCCCTGCTGTAGTAGTCAATGGATTCCTTGTGACGCTTGAGGGCTACCAACGCAGAAGCCTGGTTTGCCAGGGCGATCCCCTCGCGGCGGGTGTCACCGGTTTCCATAAAAACCCCTTCTGTTCCCCATGCGGCGTCGAGGGCAGCCTGGGGTTGTTTGTCCCGCAGCATGGCCACAGACTGGTTGTTCTTCATCTCGGCTGCCATGGCTGGATCGCCCTCGCCTGCGTAGGCCGCCGCAGCAGCCGAGAAACCGGCAATCGCAGCTGGGAGGTCGCCAGCTTGGTAAGACTGCTTGGCGTTTTCTGCCAACTCCCCGGGAGAAAGATTGGTCACCATATCAAAAGGTGATATCGAGGATATCTTCTGCCACTGAGCGTAGTTTATCGGTGGACATATTGCTGAGCTTCATCGCCAGTTCCAGGTAGGGCCGGTGGACCGGTTTGCAGACAAAATTCTGCAATTCGGGAGGGAGTTGCAGGAAATCCTGGACTGCTTTCTGCTGGACCATCCACAAACCGATCTGCCCAGTCTGGTCGAAAAGCGTCTCGATTTGGCCGCCCAGTAAGGAAGTTAGACCTTCCAGGATCGGTAATGGGATGGGTTTATCACCCAACTCATAGGCCCTCAGCCTTCCTGTTGGAATACCAGACAATTCGGATAAGGCTCCCGGGGTGATACTGGCTTTCTCGCGCTCCTGGCGAAGGCGCGCACCAATGAGCCGCTGCCGGATGGAGAGGATCGCCGGCAGGTTCATCGACCCGGTGGAAGGCGCATCGTCCGAGGCAGCATCCCTACCCCAGAACCGGCTGATGGGCAGGTTCAGCGAAAATGCCAGTATTTCCAGTTCCGGCAAGGATGGTGACCTGCGTCCCTCTTCCCAGGCACGGAGGATCCCCGGAGTCACCCCGATGGACCCGGCGCATTCCGGGAGGGTTTTTCGTGCCGCCAGGCGGGTATCACGAATCAAGACACCTAATTTCCTGGTACGAAGGGTCACTTGTGCTTGAAGGCTCATAGTTATTCCTTATAAAATAAAAGGGAACGATAAATCATTATAGCAGAAAGCCGTGCCCGCTCATTTACCCGGGGTGTTCGCCTCGCCTGTGGAAATGATCATCCGGGGCTACCAATCAAAGAAGGGAATCCTTGGGACAACCAGGTTAGAGGATCGGACACCCAATTCAGGGCAGTCAGTTCATTCTCTGAAATTCTACCATTTCCATACAGGTTGTTTCTTTTCAAATTTGATAGTTCTTATTTATCGATATATTGGATTTATATATTCTGAGGATTGAGTAATTTTCAATCACCATCTGAATAGAAATAATCCTTTTGAAAAACTTTATCTCTTCGACCCTTCGGTTCATGCCTAAATCTCTTTATCCATACGATTGTCGCCCTAATTCTGCAATTTGCAGGGCAGCCTGTTTTATGTTAAGAGATGAAGAGTCATTCGGATATTTGGTCAGCAATGGTTCATGGCGATTATTGGCGATCGTAATATTTTCATTCATATACGGTATGGTCAACCGGATCTGCAGACCGGTCATCTCTTCGAATTCTGTCTTGGACAATCCTTCCAATCCAACCGACCGGTTCTGCAGGGTATACAGGCGCCGTGGATCAACACCTTGATTCTTCAAGTATTCCCAAACCGTCTGGGTAAGGATGGCAGTGGATAGATCGGTGCCGACGATAAACACAACTGCATCCGCCGCCTTAATGATTGGCAGGCTGATTGATGAAAGTGTTCGTCCAACATCCACGAGGATGTATTCATACGATTCAATGATTTGGTTGATGATCCCTTCAACTCTTGCCACGACCAGCTGACTTGCAGATTCCGGATCTGGCGATCCTGCCAGCAAATGAAAATACCAGTTGGTCACGCGCGGGAGGTTTTCCATCGAAATTAAAGGCCTGGTGGAGGTCGGATCCTGCAATGTTGTGGTAACTATATTCAAACGTTCGTTATAACCAACGAGGGAAGCGATCGAACCGATAGGTAACACCAGGTCCACCACTGCCACGCGGGTCTCGATATTCTCACTCCCCAGGCACATCGCTGTGTTTGCACACAAGGATGATGTCCCGCTTCCACCCTTGGCACTCAAGAAAACGGTAAGGATCCCCCGTTTCTTGGGGGCTGCCACCTCACTTTTTAACAATCGCGGGATTATCTCCAGGATACGACCCATGGCCTGGTTGGATTTGGTGATGTATTCAGTGGTCCCGGCCGCGAGAAGCTCGTTCATGTCCTGCGCATTTTCCCGGCTGCTCAACGCAATACACGGTACATCAGCAGTACGGTGGTCCTGGCGCAGGCGTTTGAGAATTTCCACGCCTGTCAGATCAGGAAGAATAGGATCCATGATGATGATATCTGGCTGGTCTTTCCAGGCCGATATCAGCCCTTCGCGGCCCAATGACACCGAGAGTACTGTATAACCGCTATTGTGCAACATTAAAGTCAGGTAGTTGCGACTGGCTTCATCCCCATCAATGACCAACACTGAGATAGGTTTGAGTTCCATGAGAACCTTCCGTTTTCTACTCTTCCATGGGGGTCATCAGGTATCCCAATCCGGAACGCGTGGCAATGTGCCTGGGGTTATGGGGATCTTCCTCCACTTTCTGGCGGAGGCGGGCGATGGTGACCCAAAGGATTTCCTTATCGTCTCGATATTCCGGTCCCCATACACCGGTTAAAAGCTCCTCGGCAGACATCACCTTACCAATATTTTGGGTAAATTGCAAAAGCAGCCGATATTCAGTGGCTGAAAGGTAGACCGGTTGATCCGCCAGGGATACTTCCGCGCGCGCAAAATCGATCTTCAATTTACCATGCGCAAAGAAGCGATCCTGTCCAGTTTCACTGACTTGAGCGCGTCGCAGCACAGCTCGCACGCGGGCAAGCAGCTCCATCACCGAGAATGGTTTCACCAGGTAGTCGTCCGCGCCCACGTCGAGCCCTCGCACCCGATCATGTTCTTCCCCTTTTGCAGTCAGCATGATGATGGGCACGTTGGAGAACTGGCGGATGCGCTGGCAGACGGCAAAACCATCCATGCGCGGCAGCATCACATCCAGGAGAATCAAATCGACCGGGTTGGCAGAAAATGATTCAAGTGCTTCTTCACCATCCACGGCGGTAAACAATTCATTCTCTTCGGAGCGAAGATTGGCTTCAAGCAAACGAAGATAGCGTGGTTCATCGTCGACGATCAATATGCGTGTGGTCATGGCTTATGCCTCTTTTCCTACTCTTTCCGGGCGAACAGGGAGTTCGATCCGAAACGCGGTTCCCTTTCCGGGTGTTGTTTTTACGGATATTCGTCCATGATGAGCCTGAACAAGCTGCTTGCAGATGAATAATCCCAGCCCCGTGCCGCTCTTACTGAATTTTCCTGGGACCCGGTAGAACCTTTCAAACAGGAATGGGATGTGCTCAGGGGGAATGCCCGGTCCCAGGTCTGAGAAGGAGATGATCTGCCAATTATCTTTCTTTTGGAGCGAGATCGTGACCGTGGAACCGGGAGCATATTTAATCGCATTATCAAACAGGTTGTCAAAGATCTGCGCCAGGCGGACGGCATCTGCCTTGATCGGTGGGACAGGCGTGAGATTTAAAATGATGTCCAGATTCTGGCGCCTGCCTTTTACTCTCAAAACCACATCCTTTAATAGGGCGTCAAGGCGCACGGGTTGGAAATCCATGCTCATATTTCCACTTTGCAGGCGTGCCGAGTCGAGCATGTGGTCGATCAGGGTCAGCAGGTGGTCGGATTCATCATCGATGATGGCAAGGAATTCCTGCTGTGTCGCCGCGTCCCAAGTGGTATCCGACCGGAGCAGCGAGGTGGTGTACCCCTTGATGAAACCCAACGGAGTATGCAATTCGTGGGAGATCGTGGCAATGAAGTCATCCTGGAGCTGGGCGCGGTAGCGGGCATGCTCCAACTGGGCCAGGCTGTCCTGCAGGGTTTTCTGTTCGAGAGCTCGCGCCGCCTGGATGGCCGCCAGGGCTGCCAGCGGCATCTCCCCGTCAGTAAAATCGGGCCCGCCAAAACGGACAAATACCAGGGCGCCCTGCTGCCCCTTGAGGATCAATGGCAGACCAAGGTAACGAGGCATCGCGATCCGGTCGGAGGAGGATTGATCCTTCGGAATGGATTCCATTGCTTTTCCGGTAGTGATGATCTGGTTGGCGATCTCCTCCCCCCATGAGGATTCAGCCTCCTTATTACGACCGCGTCCAGCTGCGCGCGCGTAGACCACTTCCGGAGTCCGTCGGTTTCCTTCAACCAGGTAGATCACCAGGTTGTCGAAAACGAATTTCTTACGCAGCAGGATGAACATCGAATCCAGGGTCTTTTTCCAATCATCCCTGACAGTGAAACTGCACAACTGGGTGTAGGTTTCAAGCATTTCGTTATCCATGGTGCTCCAATCCGATCAGGAAAGATCTTTGGACGCCAGCAGGGGGAACCGGAACCTGGCACCTTTTCCCGGTTCCGATCGAACCTTGATCTCCGAACCGTGCGCACTGATGATCTCGCGCACCAGTGCCAGCCCCAGGCCGGTGCCACCGTAGCGCCGGGTGGATGAGGAATCCAATTGGTGGAAGGCTTCAAACACCTCACTTTGTTTGTTGGCGGGAATGCCGATGCCATTATCAGCCACTGAAACCATGATCAATGTATCCGATTCCGCCTGAATGGCCAGGGTGACATCGCCTCCGGAGGGTGTGAATTTGATCGCATTATCGATCAACTGCAGGATCACCCAGGAGATCTTTTCTTGATCTGCCTGCACCAGGGGAAGTTTAGGTTGTTCAATATAATGAAGATTCACATTTTTGTCTTGCGCCTTGGAGAGCGAAAAATTAATGATTTCCCCGGCAACTTTATTCAGATCGACAGGTGTCAGCTGCAGGGTCATCTCGCCCCTGGCCGCCAGGGAGAAGAGGATGAGATTATCGATCAAGCTTTCCAACCTGCTGGCTGCCCGCAGGCTGACCTGCAAGGCGCTCCTCTGTTCATCTGCCAGCGTACCAAGGGTTTCGCTGGTCAATAGCTCAAGGTATCCTTTTATATGAGTCAGTGGAGTGCGTAGTTCGTGGGAGATATTGGCAACGAAATTCGCTTTCAACCGGCTTAATTCCGATAACTTCGTCAGCGCATCCTGCAATTCAGCAGTCCGTTCCACCACGCGCCTCTCCAGGAATTGATTGGCATCCTGCAGGGCATTCCGTAATTGGATGATCTGCTCAGTCACCGCACTATCAATCTGTCCGCGCGTCAGCAGGTGAAGATCCATCAATGCCTGCCCCAACAGGTATTCCATTCCAGCTTTCTTTTTCTCGCGCTGGTATGCAAGGGCTTTCTGGAGTTGCGCCTCGGATATCATCTTTTGCTGGACGAGGTACTCGCCCAGGCGCGGGACAAGCACTTCAGGGGTCAGAGGGCTTAGGAGCGCCATACCCACTCTCCGCCAACCATCGTTGCTGTGGGTTGGATGTGCTGCAGATTTGCAGGATCGCAGGTGTAGGGGTCGCTTCCGACTACGATTAGATCGGCAAGAAAACCCGGGGACAACCTTCCGAGACGATCTTCCATCCCTGCCGCGTAGGCAGGTCCTAGCGTGAATCCTTCCAGGGCCTGCTGAACAGACAGGCGTTGCTCAGGGAACCAGCCTTCTTCTCCTGGAGAACCATCCAGGCGGCACCTTGTCACTGCGGCATGCGCGCCGAAGAACGGGTTAGGACTTTCCACCGGCGCGTCCGACCCAAATGCCATCCGCACTTTGTGGTCTGCCAGAGTTCCGAACGCGTAGGTAAACGCGGCTCGTTTGCCCAACAGACGGTCTGCTTTCAACATATCCGAAGGTGCGTGACTCGGCTGCATGGAAGCAATGATCTCCAACTCCGCCAATCGTCCGGCATCTGCTGGGTGGATGGTCTGGACATGTTCGATACGGTGACGCAATCCAGGCATTTTGTGCTCAGATTCATAAGCGCGCAACCGGGAGAATCCTTCCAGCACCTCATGGATCGCCCGATCACCGATCGCATGGACTGCCAGGCTGAGCCCGCTTTCGGCTGCCAGGCGACCATATTCGAAAAGTTGTTCATTATCCAATTGTAGAATACCACGATTTTGCGGGTCGTCAACATAAGATTCGAACATTGCCGCGGTATGCGGACCCAGAGCTCCATCAGCGAACAACTTCACCGAGCCCAGGCGTAAAAAGTCATCCCCAAACCCGCTCCGCAGACCGAGCCCGACGGCATGCGGGAGCATTTCCAGTTGGATCGATTTAACAACCCGGAATCGCAGGTCTCCTCGCTGGTTGAGGATCTGCAATGCCTGGAAACAAGTGCTCTTATCGAAATCGTGAATGCCGGTCAGTCCCATCCGCCACAGTCGTGGAATGACCTGTTGGAACTCCTCAGCGAGTGCTTCAGCTGACTTAGTTGGGATGACCGCTTCGACCAGTTTTACAGCATCTTCCAGCAATATTCCCGTTGGGATCCCGCTGGCATTCCTGTGAATTCGTCCGTTGATCGGGTCTGGTGTGGAGGCCGTAATCCCGGCCAGTTTCAGCGCCGCGCTATTCGCCCACGAGACATGCAAAGACTTAGCAGTAAGGTAAACCGGTTTATCCTGCGATACCTTGTCTAGGTCTTCTGCAGTTGGCCATACACCGCCCCAGGTATTTTGGTCCCAACCATGCCCTCGCAGCCACCCTCCGGATGCCACCTTGTGGATGGCTATTGCCACCCTGTGAAGAATCTCTTTCTTGTCTCCCACTTCGCAATCCAAGATCTTAAGGCTGAGGGCATATTCCTGCAGGTGGATATGAGCATCTGTCAAACCGGGCAGGATCACCTGCCCGCCTATATCTTCACAATCCGCGTTCTCAAATTCGACCATGAGTTCATCACCGCCCAGGGCAACAATTCGATCACCCTGGAGAGCGATTGCTGATGCAACTGGGTACCCTGCATCATGCGTATGGATGCGAGCATTACGGAGAATTTTCATTCTAAGTCGTCTTTATCTAAATAATATTATCTCAGTGTTCAATGCTTTAATAACCGCCCTGTCAGCGAGTCCAATTCTTCGCTGGAATAAAAATAGATGGTCAGCGTCCCGCCTTTCACTCCAGAACGTAATGTGACTTTCGTCCCCAGGCTGTCCCGCAACTTGGTTTCCAGCGCGGATACATCCGGTGAGACAGGAGTCTTTTTCCGGGCGGGTGGTTTTTCACCGGATAGCTTCCGCACCAATTCCTCCGTCTGGCGGACATTTAAGGACTTTGCCAGGAGCGTGCGCAAGGCTGCGCTCTGGGCTTCAGGTGTCGGCAGGGACAGGAGGGCGCGTGCATGGCCTTCGGAGATGCGTTTCTCGATCAGGGCATTCTTGACCGAATCAGGAAGCCGCAGCAGGCGCAGCGTATTTGTGACTGCCACACGGCTCCTGCCCACACGCGAGGCGATACTTTCATGGGATAATTCAAAATCTTCAGCCAGTTGCCGGTATGCCTCGGCTTCTTCCAGGGGGGAAAGGTCGGAACGCTGGACATTTTCAATGATCGCCATCTCCAGCCGCTGCTGGTCGGTGGCTTCACGGACAAGCACCGGGACCGTGCTGAGTCCTGCAAGCCTGGCGGCCATTAATCTTCGTTCCCCGGCGATCAGGATATATTCGCCTACCGATCCGCCCAACGTTACGATCAGCGGTTGCAGCACGCCATGTTCCAGGACGGAGGCGGTCAGTTCTTTCAGTTCTTCGGGATTCATCATCCCGCGCGGCTGGCGCGGGTTCGGAAAAACCTTCTCCACAGGTACCAGCATGACACCATTATCCCCACCCGGGATCAACGCTCCCAATCCACGACCTAGTCCAGTTTTTTGGGCCATCAGCTCCTCCTACCCTGCCTTTTCTTGAACGGCGATGCCGTCTCCTGAGAGCAGTTCGCGTGCCAGGGATTGATAAGATTTGGCCGCATACGATTCCGGTGCATAAACAGAGATAGGCAGCCCATACGAGGGGGCTTCCGCCAGCCGGACACTTCGCGGGATGATCGTTTCGAAAACCTGTTCGCTGAAATACTTGCGCACTTCAGCGACCACATCGTTGGAAAGGTTGGTGCGGACGTCGAACATCGTCAGGATGACGCCTCGCACCTTGAGCTCAGGGAATAACGCCGAACGGACCCGCTGCAAAGTGCGGGTTAATTCGCCCAGTCCTTCCAAAGCCAGGTACTCGCATTGCACCGGGACCAATACTCCATCCTGGGCTGCTAACAATCCATTGACCGTCAGCATGCCAAGGGAAGGCGGGCAGTCGATCAGTATGTAATCATATTGGTCAACCAGTTGGGCCACTACCTGGCGCAGTTTACCCTCCCGCCCCAGTTCGTTCACCAGTTCCACCTCCGCTCCGGCGAGGGAAGGTGAACTTGGCAATATATCCAATCGAAGGCGTGGATTCTCGAGCACCTCCGCCTCGGGGGAAACCTTGCCCATCAGGGCCTCGTAGGTGCCTCCCGTTACGGAATGCTTGTCCACACCCAGGGAGGAGGTGGCGTTGGCCTGCGGGTCGAGATCCACGATCAGGACGCGCTGGTTGAAATGGACAAGGTAGGCACCGAGATTGATGGCCGTGGTCGTCTTTCCAACCCCGCCTTTTTGATTCACCAGCGTATATACCCGTCCCACTAATAGACCTCCACCAGGCAGGTTTGGATCTCCTCCCGGGTTGGGATGCCATCCAGCCCGGTGCGTTTCACAGAAAAGGAGGCCAGGTGCGTGGCGAAGCGTGCTGCTGCCCACGGATCGCGGGTGGAAAACAACCTCCAGAAGAATGCGGCTGCGAAGATGTCCCCCGCGCCGGTGGCATCTTTTTCCTCCAGCGATGGTGCTCTGAAACGGCGCAAGTCTCCGTTCCAGTAAAGCCGCGCGCCCGCTGGTCCTTCCGTTACAGCCAGCACTTTGCAGGCGGCTGCCATGGCTTCGATCGAGTCCTCGTTTCCGTCCACATCCTCGATACTGAGCACAGCTGCTCCAGCTTTAGGCAACATCGCCTCCGCCTCAGGCCATTCACCAGAGCCAACCCTCCCGGTGGAGTCCCATTTTCGAAGCCAACCCTGCGGGGTGAGACCCAGCAAGGAGGTGGCATAGCTCCCATCCACCAGCGACTTGGCTTCACCGGCGATGGGTCCGATGTGGATGATCGGAGTACGCCGCCAGGCTTCCGGTATGTTTTCATACGATATATCGGATGCCCGGTGGTGAATATGCTGGATACGTCCGGTCGGTATGTATTTGTTTTCGAAGGTCGTACTGCGTTGAACGGGAATGCTTACCACTTTAACACCGTCCAATCTATCAAGGTTTACTTCTCCCCCCCAAACGGTTACAACACCCACCCGCAATCCCAGGGCTTGACCCGTTAATGCCGAATAGGCTGCCGTTCCCCCAAGGCGCGGTCCCTCGGGCGTCAGGTCGCATGAAAGATGGCCGATGACAAGATAGTCCACCGGCTCGACAGGAACAATTGGTTGCATCCACACATTATACCTGAGGAGATATAAAGGGACATCTTGCTCCCCATTCAATTGCCTATGAGGAATTTTTGTAGACAATCCCGGATGTATTTTCATCGACTTTACAAATTTCCACTATGCCATGAACAAGGTGTGGTTATCCTGGACCCATAAAGCAAACCGGAGGCTCAACTTCTGATGTTGAGCCTCCATAGGATTCTGAAGGTTTTTCTTGCACCTGTTCCGTTTATCCTATCCCAGGTAAGCCGGATCTGCCTTGTTCTTCACTTCGGATGGATTGACCCCGGTAAGGCGAACATTGATGATCTTCTTAAGGATGTCGAACCAGAAGGAAGCCCCCGGGCTGGCGGCGATACCGGATATCAGGATGCCGACGAGTTTAATGATCCAGCCGGGCAGATCAACAGCCTGGGGTGAATTAATGATCGGATAGCATTGCCCCGCGATCATGAACCCATAGATCTCATTTTCCTGGCGGGGGAAGAAGGTGCATACATCCAGCGTTTTAATACCCTGGTCACTGCGTATGGAAATGGGTGATCCCAACCAGCCCACCGGGAGGGTGATCTCACCAAATTGCTGTTGAATGCTGGAAAGCTGCCCAACATCCAGGGTGGTGGTGTTGTTCTGGGTGAGTATTGCTTCGATGTTGTTCAGGATCGCGATGCGCAGATCGGGCTCCCTCCAGAGGCGGCCGGTGAGGTTGATCGAGTCGACATTGACGATGCCTGCCAGGAGGATGCCAATGATCAGGGTGGTGATCAGGCTGCGCCGTTTGTACCAGCCGGTCAGGCGACTCATCGCACTATTGAACCAATCCTCGATGTTGTTTTTCACCAATTCCAGGTCGCTGCCTTTTTGCCAGATGGTTTGCGGCATGCTGTTCATGATGGCATACAGGGTTTGTTTTAACTGCGGGTGGGTGATGCTGAGCGCAGTTACGCCCGCATTGATTCTATTTATGGTCGCATCGTCCGATGCATTCGCATGGAAGGTTAATTTGACCAGGGCTTCGTTGATCTGCTCTTTCTGAACTCGAATGGCATCGAACAGCGAATCCACGCTGGTTTGAAATCGGGGAATATCCTGTCCCATGGTCAGGAGATCGGTCTTGACCGTATCCAGGATTTCCGCGACGGCATCTTCCCCGGTCTCAGAAACCAGGGCTTTCCGTATCAACCCCAACATCAGGCTGATGCGAGCCCGGGCATCCAGCCGTTTCTTTTTCGGCAAGTGCTGTGCTTCGCTGTACAACCGGTAAAGCTGCTGCTGGATAAGCGAGGCTTCGGTTCCAATGGCTGAGAGAATATCGAGCATGGCCTGCGAAAATTCGCCAGCAGGAATATACGAAGGCTTCTTCTCATTATTCTTACCCGTATAAAGACTGCGGATCAATGGGTGATTGTAGAATTGGTCCACGAGGGTGGAATCAGTCAGCATCTTCCCGAGCGTCTTCTCGAGCATGCGCGCCCGCCAGTTCAGTCTTGCAGCGATCCATTCCTGAATTTGCATCGCGGCGAGGCTCAGAAATGACCAGGTCAGGAAAAGCCCCAAAAGAACGTTGAGCAATATCGTAAGCGACATCTTGTTCACCTCGCCAGAGAGCGGTTTAAGATCGGCAGCAGATTATTCTGTTTGCCGTCCAATTCGGAGCCAAAGTAATTATCGGTCGGACTATCCGCAGCGGATTGGTCTTTCTCTGAAATCATTTCCTGGTAGCGTTGATCGCTTCGGATGGGATCCAGGTCAGGATCTGATTTGATCCATTCGATCGTGGTGTCCTGGTTCTTGAGTGCCAGGCGGAGGAATTCAAAGGCAAGCTCTTTTTCCCCGCAAATCGCATAGAAACAGGCACGATTGTAGGCGCTTTCATTATTCATCTTGGGCAATGCCGTGGCGATATGGTGGTTGGCCTTGTTTTCCAGCCCCATGCGATGATAGACCCCCGCTAGGGCACTGTGGGCAAGGATGTAATCCGGGTTCTTGCGTAAAACGATGAGGAATGCCTGAACGGCGTCATCATTTTGCTGTTCCACGGAATAGAGCAATCCGAGGTAATAGTAATACACCTCCCGCTCAGGGGCAATCTCGATTGCTTTCTTGTAGGCAGCCACGGCATCCTGGTACCTGCCGAGCGACTTGTAAAGTTTTCCCAAAGTATCCCAGGCTCGATCATTGATGGGGTTAACCCGGGTGATTTTTTCGTAGATATTCACTTTTGCCAATATTTCTTCCAAATTATCAACAACCGGGTAAATGTTGGAATTTTCCGTTGGCTTTCTCGATCGGCTTTCATCAGGCTTGAGGCTATTTCCAACCTTGCCTGGTTTTTCTGATGCTGACCGGGCCGATCCTTCCTCCTGTAGAGGTTCATCAGTTTCGTTGGTGGCAGGGATCACTATGATCGATTTTTCTTTCGAAGGGACGGCTTGTTCCGCCTTGGTTAACAGGCCAGGTGATCGCTGGTGGGTGCCTGAATTGGTAGCGGCTCCGACCGGACCGGGTTTTCGCACCGGGATGGAAACAATGGCCACGGGTTGCATCGGATGTCCGGC
>Ga0315286_10002812_pt1 | contig 16305 bp, 13 predicted proteins | sample YL17G10_0_MG_FD_205038 | JGI IMG/M metagenome (GOLD analysis project Ga0315286, IMG submission 205038) | Sediment microbial communities from Yellowstone Lake, YNP, Wyoming, USA - YL17G10_0 | ecosystem: Environmental > Aquatic > Freshwater > Lake > Sediment | place: USA: Wyoming | collected...
GCGCCTCGGGGCGCGCCTCGGGGCGCGGGTCGGAGGGAGAAGAGGTCGCCCTTTTGCTTTTCCCTGGACCAACCGACGGTGAAAACGACGACCGCGGCAAGGAGTACGGTTGAAAAGAGACAGGCTTTGTTCGGGAAGACTTTTTTCTTCATGGGCTCAGCTATTAGTATAGTGCGATTGCTTTTTCGCTGCAAATAATGTGGAGGTTTTGTCCCGGGAAAATCGCTAAGAGCTCGCGCCGGGTCAGCCTCTGAGAAAGGTCTTCACCGTTTCGGCGATCTGGGGCGCGAGGAGACCGTAGAGTCCGAGGAGCTCCTCGTAGGGTCCGTTGCTCGCGTACTGGTCGTCGACTCCGATCATCTTTACCGGCGTCGGGTGTTCTCGGGCGAGGAGCTCGGCGACGGCGCCTCCCAGCCCGCCGCACAGGTAGTGCTCTTCCACCGTCACGATCCTCCCCGTTTCCCGTGCCGCCTTGAGAACGATCTCTCTGTCGAGGGGCTTTATCGTGTGGATGTCGATGAGGCGTGCGTGTATACCCTTTTTCGCGAGGATCTCCGCGGCTTCGAAGGCACGCTGGAGCACGGTACCCGTGCCGATCAGCGTGATGTCGCTCCCAGGCTTCATCTCTACTCCTTTTCCGATTTCGAAATGGTAGTCCTCTCCGTGGAGAATGGGCATATCGGGGCTCCCGATCTTCATGTACACGGGTCCGATGTGCGCTGCCATCGCGTGGGTCGCTTTTTTGATTTCGACCGGGTCGCCGGGGTTCAGGATCACGACCCCCGGGATGGTTCTGATGATCGCGACGTCGTCGAGGGATTGGTGCGTCGCGCCCAGCGTGGAGTAGGTGAGCCCCGCGCAGCGCCCGACCACCTTGACGTTCTGCCGCATATACCCGAGGTCGTTTCGAAACATCTCGAACGGCCGGGCCGTGACGAAAGGCGCGATGGCGGCGACGAAGGGGACCTTCCCGGTCGTGGCGAGCCCTGCCGCGTAGCCGATCACACCCTGCTCCATGATGCCGAACTCCAGGTGCCGCTCGGGAAACCGCTCCTTGAAGGGTCCGAGCCCCGACCCGCTCGAGCTGTCCGCGGAGATGGCGACCACGTTCGGGTTCTCCATGCCCACTTCGAGGAGGGCTTCTCCGAAGGTCTTGATGGGGGGCTTGCTCTCGCTCATCCGCCGATCCTCCTTTCGGCCTCGGCCATTTCGCCGTCCGCCTTGGCGAGCTCCTCGTGTGTCGCCTTCCAGTAATGGTAGTTCACCTTGTCCTCCGCGAAGGACAGACCCTTCGATTTCACCGTGTTTGCAATGATGACGGAAGGTTTTCCCTTCTCGAAGGGTGCGGCCGAGGCGTGCTCGACGATCTGGCGCACGTCGTGGCCGTCGATCTCCCTCGCGCTCCATCCGAAGGCCTCCCAGCGCTTGTCCAGCGGTTCGTAGCTGTTCACCTCGACGGTGCGCCCGCTGATCTGGAGAGTGTTCCGGTCGACGAATATAAGAAGGTTGTCGAGCTTGTGGTGACTTGCGGCCGAAGCGGCCTCCCAGTTCGAGCCCTCGGCGAGCTCGCCGTCGCCCATGATGACGTAAACCTTCGAATCGAGCCCGTCCATCTTGAGCCCCAGCGCCATACCCCCCGCGATCGAGAGGCCGTGGCCGAGGGCCCCGGTGTTCGACTCGATCCCCGGCAGCTTGTGCATGTCGGGATGCCCGGGGAGCTTCGAACCGAGGGAGCCGTAGGTGTCGAGGACCGCCGCGTCGAAAAACCCTTTCTCGGCAAGCGCCGCGTAGAGTGCGAGACACTTGTGCCCCGCGGACAGGACGAACCTGTCCCGCTCGCGCCGGGAGGGATCGCCCGGGTCCACCTTCATCAGCTTGAAGTACAGGCAGGAGAGGATTTCCGCGATCGACAGCGCCCCCCCCACGTGCCCCATAATTCCCGCCCTTATCTGTCGGATTACTCCCTTCCTTATCTGAAGGGCCATCCGCTTCAGGTGCATCTCCTCCTCGGCAGTAATGTTTCGCATCACGGGGTCTCCGTTATGTGGGAATGTGCGTCTCGACGCGCGACGTGCGTGCGGCCCGTGTTTTTCAACTGCCGCCGTTACTTCTGGTGCTGTTTCGCGTACTCGGAGATCCGTTGGATCTTCGGTTCGGAACGCCCGCCCGGGGTGTACTCCGCCTTCATCCACACTTCGACGAGGGTCTTGGCGAGCTCCGGCCCGACAGTCTGGGCTCCCAGGGTCATGATGTTGGCGTTGTTGCTCCTGCGTGCGCGGTCCGCCGAGAAGGCATCGGCGCACAGCGCCGCGTAGGCGCCGGGCACCTTGTTCGCGGCGATGCTCATTCCGACCCCCGTGCCGCAGAGAAGTATGCCTCGGTCGTGTTTTCCCGCCGCGACCGCTTCCGCGACCTTGAAGGCCACGTTGGCGTAGATCGAATCGTCGCTTCCGTAGTCATCACACTCGTACCCGAGCTGCTCGAGGTGTTTCTTTATTGTTTCCTTAAGGTCTTTCGCGTTCGGGTCGCATCCGATGGCGACTTTTTTCATCGTGTTCCCTCCTCGTGTTCTGATAACATACGCACCCCGCGCGGTCAAGTCAAGCGGTATGTACGTCAGGGCACTGACTTCGTACTCCCGGCATCGCCGCGGAGCCCTTTCGAGCAGCGTCGGCCGAACGGGATGGATTTTTTGTGCGCCGCACAGGCGGAGTAAAACCCGTCTGGAGAGCAATCACCCGTACATACATTCGATCTGGTCCCTGTAGGTGTCGGAGATGAGATTCCGCTTCATCTTCAGGGTGTGGGTGAGCTCCTTCCCGACTTCGAACTCCCTGGGGAGCAGCTTAAATGAGGTGATGAGCTCGTTGGTCTTGAAGCCGTTTTTGTGCGATATACGCGAGCGGATCTCGTCCCTGTAAAGGTCGAGAACGCGCCCGTTCGTGAGGAGGTCGTCCAGGTCGGAGTAGCGGATTTTTTCGTCATCCGAGTACTCCTTGAGCGCTTCAAAATCGGGCACGAGGAGGACTCCGAGCCTCTTCTTGTCCTGCCCGACCACCATCGCCTGGCGGATGAACCTGCACTCACCGAGTTTCTGCTCGATCGGCATCGGCTCGATGTTTTCCCCTCCCAGGAGGACGATCGTGTCCTTCGCCCTGCCGGTGATCTGAATTTCCCCATCGAGGGTAAACCTCCCGAGGTCGCCGGTGTTGAGCCACCCGTCGGCGGAAAGGACGCTCTTCGTGGCCTCCCTGTTTCTGTAATACCCCTTCATCACCAGGGGCCCCTTGACCATTATGGTCCCTCTCCGACCCCTCGGGAGCTCCGCCCCGCTCTCGTCGACGATCTTCACCCATGTTTCCGGGAGGAGCTGCCCCACCGTGTAGGGGATCGGCCTTTCGAAGGTCCGGACGGCGACGATGGGAGACGTTTCCGTGAGGCCGTACCCTTCGAGCACGCGTATCCCCACTCCCGCGAAGAAATCGTCTACGTGGTTTTGGAGGGCGCCCCCGCCGCTGATCCCGGCCTTGAGCTTTCCGCCCGTTTTCTCCCGTATTTTCGAGTATACAAGCTTGTCGCCGAGGCACACGGCGGGCTTGAGGAAAACGGCGGCGGCGCCCGACCCGATCACCTCGAAGAAACGTTTTGCTTTTCCCGCGGGTTCGAAGCGGGGCATCTGATTCTTCGCCCGCATTTTGCTCTTGTGCCGTGCGATGCCCGCCCATACGAAGCCGTGAAACAGGGCGCGCCGCACGAAGCTTTCCTTGCTGATCTTGTAATGGATGGCGCTGTAGAGGGATTCCCATATCCTCGGCACGCTCGCGACGTACGTGGGTTTTTCCGTCGCGAAGTCCTTGAGGAGCACCTGGGCCGTGGGTTTGCTGTAGGCGTTCGATGCCCCCACGTAGAGGAGCACGTACTCCACGCTCCGCTCGAAGGAGTGCCAGGCGGGGAGGATGGAGAGGAAGCGGTCGCCCGTCGTTATCGGCACGTTCACCGGGGAACCCACGGCGTTGTGCATGATGTTCCGGTGGGACAACATCACCCCTTTGGGCGCTCCGGTGGTGCCCGAGGTGTAGATGATGGTCGCAAGGTCGTCAGGTTTGACCCTGCGGCTCGCGCGCATATAACGCCGGTCACCCTTTTTCAGGAGCTCCTCACCCCTTGCGATCACTTCCTTCATCGTTTCTACCCGGATATACCGGTAGTGCCTCTTGTTTATCTTCACGTTGCCGGCGATGACGATCAGGGTCTTGAGATCGGGGAGGCTCTCCGCGATCGAGTAGATCTTGTCGAGCTGGACCTTGTCCTCGACGAAGGCGGTATCGATCTCGGCGTGCCTGAGGATATATTCGAGCTCCTGGGGTGTCGAGTCGCTCCCCCTCGGCACGTCGCAGGCTCCCGTGCCGAGAACGGCGAGGTCGCACATAATCCACTCGTAACGGTTGTCCGAGATCAGGCCGACTCGCTCCCTCTTGCCGATCCCCAGGTCGATGAGACCGGTGCCGAGTTTTTCGATGACCTCGCCGAGCTCTCTATAACTTATCGGTTTGAAAAGATCGCCGGTCCGTATCTTGAGGGCGGGAAGATCGGCGTACTTCTCTATGCTTTCGAGAATCATCTCGTTCAAGGTGGCGGCCATTTTTCCCTCCTCTTTTACTCGATCGTTAAGTATTATCTTCTGCGGGCCTTTTGATGTCAATACCTTTTTCTCGCGCGGGGAAAGGCGTGGAAACCAAAAAAAACAGCGCGGTGACAAACACGGCTCTTGAGCTGAAGCCGTTGGTCGCGGGGGCGCGCGTCGAGAAGATCCACCAGCTGGACACCCACACCTACCTCTTCACCCTCTATGGGGGAGGGCGGAGCCTCCTTCTCCTTCTGTCCGTGGCGAGGAGGTACAAAGCCTTCCACCTGCTTTTTCAAAGGGTTCACGGCGATTACCTCACCTCGCTCGGCCCCCCCGAGCTCTTCAAGAAGCGGCTCGCGGGGGGGAGGGTCGTCGGCCTGTCGGCGATCGGCGAGGTTGTCCAGGTCGCCGTGCGCCGGGAGGAGGAGTACAGGCTCACCTGCGATTACCCCGGCGCCGATCTTCTCCTGCACGGGGAGGGGAACGCGCTCCTTTTCTCGCTGAAGAGCGCGCCCCGGGGGGGAGGTGCGATGCCGGCAGGGGCGACGAGCCGCAGCGGCCCCCAACGACAGGGAGTCGTGCCCGGAAGCGACGACGAGCGGGATACGCAATCGCGTTTGCCGCTGAATGAAAAAGCCTCGGAGGCCTTCTTCTCATTTTGGAGCGAGCATATGAGGGGGCTCGTTTTGAAAAAGGTCAGAACCGAAGCGAAAAAAATCGTAAGGCTCATAGAAAAGCTCGAAGTAGAACACGCTGAGACGAGGGAGAAGGATGCGATCCTCATGAAGGGGGAGCTCCTCAAGGCCCACCTCCCCGCGCTTCAACGCACTCTCCCGAGGGGAGCGGAGCGGGTGCTCTTGAATGACGGAACGGGAAACAGCCACACCGTAGAGCTCGACCCGCAACTGGGGCCCCTCGAGAACATGAACGCATTTTTCAAGCGATATAAAAAGCTGAGACACCGGGAGGATCACATCGGGGGGAACCTGTCAAACCAGCGTGAAAGGCTTCAGGCTCTCGGTTCTTTCGGGGAGGCGCTCGCGGCTGCCGGTCTTCCCGATCTTCGGAGGGGTATATCGGAGGTTGTTTCGCTTGCCGAAAAGTCGCGGCTCGGAAAGGCCTTCATCGGGACCCTCCTAAGCCCCTCGAGGAGACCATCCCCCCGGTCGAAGACCGCCGAAACGAAGCGGGGGCGGGGCGAGGGGTTTTTACGGTTTACATCGCGCTCGGGGAAATCGATCCTCGTCGGGCGGGACGCGAAGGAAAACGACCACCTCTCCACGCGGGTCGGTCGGGGAAACGACCTCTGGTTCCACGCCTCCGGCGGGTCGGGGAGCCACGTCATCCTCCGGTACGAGAAAAACGAGGAGTTCCGCGAGAGCGATATCGCGGATGCGGCGCTGCTCGCCCTTCACTTCAGTAAGTTGAGAAAACGGGGAGAGGGGGAGGTCGTCTACACCTACTGCAAGAGCCTGAAAAAACCCAAGGGATCGAAGGAAGGGACCGTCCTCTACCACAACAACAAGACGAGACAGGTGAGGCTTGAACAGGAGCTGTTGGGACGCCTGACGGGAAGGTCCCCGGTATAAGAGCCGAGGGGGCGCCGCCGCCGCGGCACGTACATGCTCACCCAGCGGAGGACCTTGTATCCGAACCCGGGGGGCGATGACTTGAACCCTGGTACCGGACAGCTTGAGCTCCAGGTGAAGAGACTCGGTGAGCATTATCAAAAACGCCTTCGTACCGCCGTAGACGCTGTTTCCGGCCATGGGGAAAAACCCTCCCAGTGAAGCCACGTTGATTATGACGCCTTGCGCTCGACTGCGCATCTGAGGGAGCGCGGCCCTCATCAGGTTCATGGGCGCAACTCACCCGGTCATATGTTCGGTATGATAGGGGCTTCGGTGAAAAGGGATCGATACCGGTGTAGATCTCGATTCCATCCCCTCCATGCAATGGATGAAAGGAAAGGCGCTGTCGTAGTACAGGCCCCTTTTCGCGTGGATTGCAACCGGTATATGGGGTTTTGATGCCGCGCGGCCCGGCGCTTCCGCAATTATCTTGACTGCCAAACTTCGCCGAGAGTACTATTGATTCGATTTGTCCCGTCCCGAGGTGGAGCATGAAAAAGGTCGTGCTTGCATTTTCAGGGGGGCTCGACACCTCCTTCTGCGCGGTTTATCTCCGGGAGAAGCTCGGCTACGAGGTCGTTTCGGTCACCGTCGACACGGGCGGTTTTTCGACGGAGGAGATCAGGCGAATAGAGAGCCGGGCGATGGAGCTCGGGGCTTCCAAGCACCGCACGATCGACGGGAAGGGCTTCGTCTACGACCGGTTCATCTCTTATATAATAAAGGGGAATTCACTCAGGGGTAACACTTACCCCCTTTCCGTCGGGGCCGAACGGGTGGCCCAGGCGGTTGAGGTGGCGAGGTTCGCGGAGAAGGAGAAGGCCGAGGCGGTTGCGCACGGCTCGACGGGGGCGGGAAACGATCAGATCAGGTTCGACGTCGCCTTCAGCGTCCTCGTCCCCGCAAAGAAGATCATCACCCCGATCCGCGATCTCGGGTGGAGCCGGGACCGGGAAGCGGAATGGCTGAAGGAGCGGGGGATCGCGGTCAAGGTCGAAACAAAGGACTATTCGATAAACGAGGGGCTCTGGGGCACCACTATCGGCGGGAAGGAAACACACGACTCCTGGGATTTCCCGCCGGAATCGGTGTTCCAGAAGACGAAAGGGTCCGGGGAAACGCCCGATAAGCCCGCCGAGATTGTCGTCGACTTCAAGGAGGGGCTCCCCGTCGCCCTCGACGGAAAGAGGATGGGGGGCGTCGCCCTTATACGCGCGCTCAACGAGAGGGCGGGGACATACGGCATCGGGCGGGGCGTCCACATAGGCGACACGATCCTCGGGATCAAGGGGCGGATCGTCTTCGAAGCCCCCGCTCCGCTTATCATCATCGCCGCCCACAGGGAGCTGGAGAAGCTCGTCCTGACGAAAAACCAGCGTTTCTGGAAAGACCACCTCGCCCAGGTATACGGCGACATGCTCCACGAGGGGCTCTTCTTCGACCCCGTCATGCGGGACATAGAAGCCATGATCGACTCGTCCCAGGGGCGGGTGACCGGATCCTCGCGTGTAAAGCTCCACCGGGGCAATTTCATGGTCACGGGCGTGAAGAGTGCAAACTCCCTTATGAAATCGGAACTCGCCACCTACGGCGAGGTACAGAAGCTCTGGGACTCGCGCGACGCCGAAGGGTTCAGCAGGATCTACGGGGTTCCCTCCAAGCTTGCGAGTCTCGTGCGCAGGGAGAAGTGGTTCGGCCGGTGAACGAAGGCGCGCCCGCGAGGCGCGGCGATTGAGCGGGGCGGGGGCCTTCTTCGGGGGACGCTGGAAATGCCGGAGCAGGGATCGATTCGGATCGACAAGCTCGCCTCGGTGACGGTGAATCTCCGCCTCGATCGGGAGATATCGGTGGTGGAGTCCGCCCAGACCGCGAGCGGCGACGTGTGCATCGTGCGGGCGCTCGAGGAGAAACGGATCTACGACCAGGTCGAGCTCGTCACGGGCCGGATGGCCAAGATATCGAAGGGAGATATCATCGCCGGGGCGCTCGGATCGAGGAGGGCGCTAAAGGGTTTTGTGGGAATCGTGCCCGAAAGGGTGCAAAAAGGGGATATCCTCAACATCCTGAACATGGGCGGCGTGATCGGGAGGGCGGTTTCCTTCAGCAGGGATTACGGGGAGCCCCTCCGGGTAGAGGTCCTGGGGCTTGCCGCGCGGGGCGGAGCCGTCGTAAACATAAGGGAAGGGGCAAGGAAAACCGCGGAGCGGTTCGCGAGGCGTGTCCCCCTCGTGGTGGTGTCGGGCACCAGCATGAACAGCGGGAAGACCGAAGCCCTTTCGAAGACCATCCAGGTGCTCTCCTGGCGGGGATTTCGGGTGTGCGCCGCCAAGGTGACGGGCGTGTCCGCTCTCAGGGACACCCTCAACATGGCAGACCACGGCGCGCTCAAGGCCCTCTCCTTCCTCGACTTCGGGTACCCTTCGACGGTCGGCGTTTCCGAGGTCCCCCGCATCGCGAAAGGAGCGTTCAACGAGCTCCTCCCCGAGAACCCCGACGTCATCATGATGGAGCTCGGTGACGGGCTCCTCGGCGACTACGGGGTGTTCGAGTTCTTCAGAGACGCGGAGGTCCTGGGAGCCATCTCCTGCAACATCGTGTGCGCCACGGATCCGGTCGGAGCCTGGGGGATCAGGGAGATCATGCGGGCGAACGGCATCCCGATCCATTGCGTGTCGGGGCCGGTGACCGACAACAGCGTCGGCGTCGAGTTCGTGAACAGCTCCCTCGGGCTTCCCGGGATCAACGCTCTCTCCCAGCAGGGGATGCTCGGCGAGTTCGTGGAAAAGATAGTGAAGAAAGGTTGAAAAGAGGCATGGCGCAGACATCGGCAAAAAAGATAAACGTCGGGATCATCGGGGGCGCGGGGTACGGCGGCACCGAGCTCGTCAAGCTCCTCCTCTTCCACCCCGAGGTGAACCTCACCTTCGTCACGTCTCGGAAGAACGCGGGGCAGAAGCTCTCTTCGGCGAGCAGGTTCCTGAGCGGCATCACCGACCTCGTTTTCGTCGAACCGGACGTTGGGAAGCTCCCTAAGGACACCGATTGCGTCTTCTTCGCCACGCCCCACGGAACATCGATGTTTCTCGCGCCCCTGGTCATCCGGGAGATGCCGCGGGCGAGGATCGTCGACCTGAGCGGCGATTTCCGTCTCGACGACCCGAAGATCTACCGGCAGTACTACGGGAGAGATCACGCCTCCCCCGGGCTCCTGAAAGACTTCGTCTACGGGATTCCCGAGATGAACAGGGCGAAGGTCGCGCAGGCGCGCTACGTCGCAAACCCCGGCTGCTTCGCCACGGGGATCATCTTCGCCCTCTATCCCCTCTTGAGGGGAGATATCGTGCGGCGCGAGGTGTCGGTCGTCGCGGTTACGGGATCTTCCGGGTCGGGAGAGGAGCCGAAGGACGTCACCCACCACCCGGTCAGGGCCAAGAACTTCAAATCATACAAAATCCTCGAACACCAGCACCTCCCCGAGATCGAGCGTTACTTGCGCTATTCCTTCCCCGGGTGGAAAGGGGAGATCGGGTTCGTTCCCCAGTCGGGGCCTTTCGTGCGGGGAATCTTTACCACTGCCATACTTTATAACGACGGGATCGACGCCGGTGCCTTGAAAGAAGCCTTCGTCGGGCTCTACGGGCGGGAAAAATTCGTAAGGATAGTGGACGGGTCGCCGGAGGTGGCGGTGGTGTACGCGTCCAATTATGTGGAGGTCTCCTACCTCTATAGGAAAAACTTCGTCGTTTCGATGAGCGCTATCGACAACCTCGTGAGGGGGGCGAGCGGGCAGGCTGTCCAGAATATGAACATCATGTTCGGCTTCCGGGAATCCCTCGGGATCGAGTTCCCCGGCATGCGCCCGTAGATTGAAGGGAGAGCGATGCATCCCACGTTCCAAGAAATAAAGCGGAAGGAAGACGGTTTTCAGCTCAACACCTACACGAAGCACCCGATTTCCATCGAGCGGGGAGAAGGCTGTTACGTCTTCGATTCCGAGGGGAGGCGGTTCCTCGACCTCTACGGCGGGCACGCCGTCGCGCTGAGCGGTCACTGCCACCCGAAGGTCGTGGGGGCGGTGAAAGCGCAGCTCGACAAGCTCGTCTTCTACTCTAACGTGGTCTATTCCGCCGTGAGGGCCCAAGCCTCCGAGGCGCTGGTCGGCGTCGCGCCCCGCGGGATGGACAAGGTTTTTTTCTGCAACTCGGGAGCCGAGTCAAACGAAACCGCGATGAAGATCGCCCGGAAGTACACGAAAAAAAACGTTATCGTGGCCATGAAGGACGGTTTCCACGGCAGGACCATGGGAGCCCTGAGCGCGACGGCCCTGGGGAGCTACAGGGAGCAGTTCTCCCCCCTCCTCGGGGGATTCGTGTTCGCTGATTTTGGGTCCATCGAGAGCTTCGAGGGGTGCCTGACGGAGGACACGGCGGGCGTGATCCTGGAGCCGATCCAGTCGATGGGCGGCGTCGACATGGCCGATCCCTCCTATTACCGGAGCCTGAGGGAGATCTGCAGCGAACGCGGGATCGTTCTGATCTTCGACGAGGTGCAGACGGGGTTCGGAAGGACGGGGAGCTGGTTTTTCGGAGACGATATCGGGGTGGAACCCGACCTCATCACCCTCGCGAAGGGGATCGGGGGAGGCATCCCGGTGGGCGCCGTGCTCATCAGCGGCCAAATTTCGAAGACCATCCGGAGCGGGGAGCACGGCTCCACCTTCGGGGGAGGCCCCGTGGCCTGCGCTGCCGTGAATGCGAACATCGAGGTGATTCAAGAGGAAAAGCTCGTGGAGAACGCCCGCCGGGTCGGCGGGTATATCGAAAAGGCGCTCAAAGCGTTCGGGTGGGTGAAGCGGGTGAAGGGGAAAGGGCTGCTCCTCGGGATCGAGATCGAAGGAGACGCGGGGCGGCTCAGGGACCACCTCTTCGCCCGGAACGTGATCACCGGGACCGCCGCGCGCAAGAACGTGCTCCGGCTCCTCCCGCCGCTCGTTCTGAAGGAGAAGGACGTGGATCTCTTCGTCGGCGAGCTCGGCGGATTCAACCCGCAATAACGGATACGGATGGAACCCATGCTCAGGATGAGACATTTTATCGACGTAGCCGATTACACGCAGGACCAGCTCAACGAGGTGATAACGGACGCGCTCAAGATGAAAAAGGGGAAGATGAGGCCCAGTCTCAAGGACAAGAACCTGATCCTCCTCTTCTTCGACCCTTCGCTGCGAACGAGGACCTCCTTCGAGCTCGCGATGATGCAGCTCGGCGGAAACGTGGTCACGCTCAACGCGGGCGAGGACACGTGGAAGCTCGAGATCGAGGAGGGCGTCGTCATGGACGGCTCGAATGTCGAGCACATAAAAGACGCGGCGGGGGTGCTCGGGAGGTACGGCGACGCGATCGGCGTGCGTTCCTTCCCGAAGGGCGGGAGCTGGGAGAAGGAGAGGCAGGACCCCGTCATCCAGTCCTTCGTGAAGCACGCCGGCGTTCCCGTCATCAACATGGAGTCCTCCCTCTACCACCCAAACCAGGCCCTCGGCGACATCATGACGATCCAGGAGGAGTTCGGGAGGGACCTCCGCGGGGTGCCGATCACGATCTCGTGGGCGAACCACCCGAAGCCGCTCCCGATGGCGGTGCCGAACACCATCCTCCTCGCGAGCAGCGTTTTCGGAATGGACGTCAGGCTCGTGCGCCCGGAAGGGTACGACCTCGACGAGACCTTGACGGCGAGGGCGCGGGGGCTCGCCGAGAAATACGGCGGAGCGCTCACCGTTACCGACGACTTCAAAAGGGGTTTTTGCGGTTCGAAGGTGGTGTACGCAAAGAGCTGGGGGAGCATCAAGTTCTACGGGCGGGCTCAGGAGGAGATCGCCTACAGGAAAAACCTCTCGGGCTGGATCGTCGACGACGGGAAGATGGCGATGACCGACTCGGCAAGGTTCATGCACTGCCTGCCGGTGAGGCGTAACGTGGTCGTGAGCGACTCGGTCATCGACGGGCCGAGCTCCATCATCCTCGACGAGGCGGAGAACAGGCTCCATATCCAGAAGTCGGTGCTCTACCACATCCTCGGCCGCGTCTGAAAGGTTCGTCTATGGAAAACGTCGCCCTCCTGAGGCAGGCCCTCCCCTACATCAGGAAGTACAAGAACAAGACCTTCGTCATCAAGCTCGGCGGGGAGCTTGTGCAGCAGCGGGAGATCCTCGACGACATTGCGCAGGACGTGTCCCTCCTCTTCCAGATCGGGATAAAAATCCTCCTCGTGCACGGCGGCGGGCCCCAGGCAACCGAGCTCTCGGAGAAGCTCGGGATAACGCCGAGGTTCTTCGAGGGGAGGAGGATCACCGACGAGGCGACCCTCGAGATAACCAAGATGGTCTTCGCCGGCAAGATCAACCACGAGATCCTCACCATGCTGAGGAAGTACGGCGCCAAGTCGGTGGGGCTTTCGGGGATCGACGGCGACGTGGTCATCGCCAAGAGACGCGCCCCCGTGGAGGTCGTGAACCGGGAAACGGGGGAGAGGGACAACATCGATTACGGCCACGTTGGGGACATCACGAAAATCAACGCGGAGCTCCTCAACATCCTCCTTGAAAACAACTACATCCCCGTCATCTCCTCCCTCGCCGACGACGGGGAGGGGAACATCCTCAACATCAACGCGGACTCCGTGGCGTCCCAGGTCGCGGTCTCGATGAGGGCCGACAAATACGTCACCATGACGAACGTCGGCGGGATCCTCAGAAACCTGGCCGACCCCGGATCGAGGATCTCCGCGATCTCCAAGGGAGAGGCGTTGAAACTGATCGAGGACGGGACGATCAAGGGAGGTATGATCCCGAAGATAAAGGAGTGCATAAGGGCGGTGGACATGGGGGTGAACAGGGTGCACATCCTCAACGGGCTGAACAAGAACTCGCTCCTCATCGAGGTCTTCACGAAGAAGGGGAACGGGACGATGATCGTGAGCGACAGCGAGTACGCGGAGTACCTCAAGTCAGGCTGAGGAGCGAGACGTGTCGTTACGGGACGGGAGATTCGGGGTGCCGGCGAGCGGAGCCTTCGCGAAGATCAACGCGTCCGTCGATTTCGACAGGAGGCTCTACAGGGAGGATATACGCGGATCCGTCGCCTACGCGAAGGCCCTTCGCCGCGGGGGTTTCTTGAGCGCCGCCCAGGAGCACGCGATCGTCGAAGGGCTCGAGTCGATCGAACGGGAAATCGAGGGGGGTGCCTTTCTCTTTCGCGAGGAGGACGAAGACATCCACATGAATATCGAGAGGAGGCTGTTCGAGACGATCGGTGAAGCGGCGGGCCGCCTCCACACGGGGAGGAGCAGGAACGAGCAGATCGTCCTCGATGAGCGCCTCTACCTCGCCGGGGTTCTCGAGGCGCTCGGGGAAAAGATGAAAGGTCTCCTCAACGCGCTCGTGTCAAAAGCGCGCGCGACCCTCCAGGTCATCGTCCCCTCGTATACCCACATGATGCCCGCCCAGGCCGTGAGCCTCGCTCACATTTTTCTCGCGTACTACCACGCTCTCGCGCGGGATTCCGGGAGGATGGGGGATTACCGCAAGCGCCTCATGATCATGCCGCTCGGCTCGGGCGCGGTCGCCGGGTCGTCGATCGGGATCGACCGGGAGCCGCTGAAGGAAGAGCTCGGGTTCGAGAGCCTGTCGCGCAACTCCGTCGACGCTGTTTCGACCCGCGATTTCATCGCGGAGTTCCTGTTTATCTGCGCCTCCATCTTCGTCACGCTGTCCCGCATGGCGGAGGATATGATCATCAACGCCTCCGAGGAGAGGGGGTTTTTCACGATCCCCGATTCCCTTTCCACCACCTCTTCCCTAATGCCGCAAAAGAAAAACCCCGATTCCCTCGAGCTGATACGGGGAAAATCCGCCAGGGTGATCGGAAACCTGATGTCGAGCCTCGTAATGATGAAGGCCCTTCCGTACAGTTACAACAGGGACCTCCAGGAGGACAAGGAGGGGTTGTTCGACACGGTCGACGCCACACTCGCCTGCGTCCAGGTGATGACCGAGGTCGTCGACGGGCTCGAGGTGAACAGAGGCAGGATCGAGGAGGTCTTCGCGCGCTCCAGGGGGTTCCTCTTCGCCACCGACCTCGCCGATTACCTGGTGGGGAAGGGGGTCCCCTTCAGGGACGCGCACAGTGCGGTTGGCGCCCTCGTGCGGGCCGCGGTCGAAAAAGGCCGATCGTTGGATCGCCTCTCCCTCGAGGATTTCCGGAAGTGCTCGGCCCAATTCGGTGAGGATGTCTTCGGCGTGTTCGACTACCGGAAATCGGTCGACAAACACGACGTCCCGGGGGGAACCGCCTTCGTGAGGGTCGAAGAGGAGCTCTCAAGGATCGAACGGGAGCTCGCGCTCGGTGTTTGAGAACCTAGGCCCAGCCCTCCCCGGCGGGCGTCCGGGTAAAACCCTCGGTATTCTCCATTGAATCACCCCGCGTGCGGCGACCCGCGAAAGGGGGAAAGGACGTCATGGAAATCAGGATCGTCGACTATCTCATCCACCTCAACCCCATCGTCCAGGCGCTGATCGGGACGCTCTTCACCTGGTTTGTCACGGCGGTGGGAGCGGGGGGCGTTTTCTTCGCGCGCGAAATCAACAAGAAGACGCTCGACGCCATGCTGGGATTCGCGGCGGGTGTCATGATCGCCGCGAGCTTCTGGTCGCTCCTCGCCCCCGCGATCGCGATGTCGGAGGGTAAAAGGCTGCCTCCCTATGTGCCGGTGGTGATCGGGTTCCTCGCCGGGGGTGCGTTTCTCAGGGTCGTGGACAAGATCCTGCCCCACCTCCACCTTGGGTTTCCTCTCCAGGAAGCGGAAGGGGTGAAAACGAGACTCCAGCGGAGCATCCTCCTGGTCCTCGCAATCACGCTCCACAACATCCCGGAGGGGCTCGCCGTCGGCGTCGCGTTCGGCGCCGTCGCGTACGGTCTTCCCGAAGCGACGATCACCGGCGCGGTCGCCCTCGCGTTCGGGATCGGGCTCCAGAACTTCCCCGAAGGGATGGCCGTGTCGATGCCCTTGCGGAGAGAGGGGCTGTCCCGGATGAAGAGCTTCTGGTACGGCCAGCTCTCCGGTGTGGTCGAGCCCATCGCCGGGGTGATCGGCGCCGCCGTCGTTTTAATAGCGCGTCCGATCCTCCCCTACGCGCTCTCCTTCGCCGCGGGCGCTATGATCTTCGTGGTCGTCGAAGAGCTCATCCCCGAGTCGATGCGGGAGGGAAACAGCGACGTGGCGACCATGGGGGCGATGGTCGGCTTCGCGATCATGATGCTCCTCGACGTCGCGCTCGGGTGAAGCCGGGGCTATGCCCCCGCGTCGATCGATTATTGCCTTCTCGCGCCTCGGCGCCGTGCCTCAAGGGGCGTTCCGCTCACCCGGCGTCGGCTGGGCGGTCGACGTCCAGGCCTCCGCGCCGAGCACGGCCGAATAGGTCCCGCTCTCATCAGTGACTCTGGCTGCGTGTTTGCTCCGCACAGGGTCGCCCTTCCAGCCAAACTCTTGGAGCGTCGCGAAATCGTCCGGCGGCAGCCCGTCGGCGGAATAGCATACGCCGTCGAGGAACGAACCCCCGCAGAGGAGAACGAGCTCGTCCTTCGTTCCCGTCGGGTTCGAATCCGCGATGAAATAGGTATTCCCCGTCTGCCCGGGTGCGTCCGCCCAGACGATGAGAATCGTCTCCCCCTCCCCGACGGAGATCTCGCTCCCCCCGGTTATCGGCGAATCATCCCCGTCGAGATCGGTGAGGACGAAGGTTTTCACGCTTCCCCCTTTTGTGACGTAGATTTCGGCCCAGTCCTCCCCGACCCCGTCGTGAGCGTCGATGAAGTACTCCGAGATAATCGCGCGGGTGCTGTCGAGGGAGCCGGCGCCTCCTCCCCCGCCCGTCGAATAGGGGAGGTCGCTGTTGCGCGCGCCGGGTGTGCCAAGGGTGGAATCCCTGAGATTGAGGGAAGCGCCTTCGGTGTACCACGAAGCGGGGTCCCACACCTGAGAGCTCGAATAGGT
>Ga0315286_10002813_pt1 | contig 16303 bp, 13 predicted proteins | sample YL17G10_0_MG_FD_205038 | JGI IMG/M metagenome (GOLD analysis project Ga0315286, IMG submission 205038) | Sediment microbial communities from Yellowstone Lake, YNP, Wyoming, USA - YL17G10_0 | ecosystem: Environmental > Aquatic > Freshwater > Lake > Sediment | place: USA: Wyoming | collected...
AAATACTGGCCCGTTGCACCTCTCTGAGCGGTGCCTTTCGTGAATTGGCAATGCGCTGTAATTGTTCCTTCTTCGCTGAGTCTAAAATCAACTTTGCTTTCTGGCTCCTCTGTGGCATATTGGTTCCCTCCTGTCGTTTTGGAAATCAATATACCACAAGCGGATCTATATGTAAAGCTTTTAATGAAACGTTATACTAGATAGATGATTTGATCCCCTTCGAAGATGCTTGAAGAATGGTTGGCGTGAACCATCGTGATCGCAATACCATGGGAGGTATAAGTCCCTCCCTTATTCATTCCTACGACATTCTTGGCGCCTTTGTTGGATAGATATTTTCCTAACTCATAGATGACAATGATCTTCGCATTCGTCTTCTCTGCAATGGTCAAGGTATCACCTATATGGTCCCAATTACCATGAGTAACAAGAATGAGATCAGCCCCTTCCGCGGTCTTCATCTCTTGTGGAATTTTAGGGTTTTTACTCAAAAAAGGGTCGATGTAGATCACTACCCCTTTGGGTGAGACAATCTTGAATCCACTATGTCCAAGAAAGGTAATCTTCACACCTTTACCGATCTCTTCGGCATGGAGAGGGATTAAAGAGACCAGCAATAAAATTGAAACTATCAATAGAAAGAACTTCATATTTTGTCGAGTAGACATCTTTTATAACCTCCTTTCTGGGTTATTTAATACCCCTCACAGAAACAGGCAGCTTCTGAACAAAGGGCTTCAGTAATAGATCCTTTCCATCGTTCTGTTAACCTTCTTTCAAGAAAGTAATGCTTTCTCCTCTGAGTTTTGCTTCAAGATCTTTTCGGAGTTCTTTCTTATCCACCTTGATCCCACCTGCCAGAGGTAGATCATTGATGATCTCAAGCCTCTCTGGAATTTTGAACGAAGCTATCCCCTGATCTTTCATAAAAAAAATCATTTCCGATAGACTGAACTTCTCTCCAGTCTTAAGAACGACAAAGACACAAGCCCTTTCCCCCATCTCGGGGTCGGGCATTCCGACAACAGTAGCCTTAAGTACTCTCGGGTGCCTTAGAAGTATACTTTCGATTTCCAAGGGATAGATATTCTGGCCGCCTCGGATGATCATATCCTTACGTCTACCTCGAATGGTAACCCTCCCCTCAGCGTCAAAACTGGCGAGGTCGCCCGTGCGAAACCAGCCATTCTGCCAAACTTCCTCAGTAGCCTCAGAGTTCTTGTAGTAGCCTGGCTGGCAATGAGGCCCTCTGACAATGACCTCCCCTATTTCTCCTAATGCCACCTCCATATTGTTTTCATCAACCAACTTGATTTCTGCCCCATCGAGAGGTTTGCCTACTGTTCTGAGAAGCGCTTCTCGAGGGGTTTCAACAAAAGATGAACACATCGTTCCAGCGTCCAGTCCACCATACGCCGGCAATACAGGGCGTTTGAATTTTTCCCATACCTTTAACCCCTGATCATAAGGAAGTGGTGCCCCACCATACTTCACCATTCGAAGTGAACTCACATCATGCTTCTCAAAGTCGGGATAATCCAGAATTCTTATAAGAACCGTAGGGACGGTAGCGATGATAGTAACCCTCTCCCGTTCGACTAATCTAAAAATCTCTTCAGGGGTGAAATACTTTGCAAGGACGACTTTGGCTCCAACGATCGGAGCTGCCCGATAGACCTCATTGAAACAGCCCCCGGCTATCACCGGCGCAAAAGCTCCCACCACATCCTCTCGCGTCATCTTTAGCCTTTTGGCAATAACCCTGCCTGTGAACTGACGAACACAAGAAGCGAATTCCACACACTTCGGCAAGCCGGTGGTTCCTGTCGTTGTGGCGATCTGAAAAGTTTCAAATGCACTAAACTTTCGCTTCTGCAAATAATCACTGGGATATTGTTTCTCAAGTGGCCGCTCCCCCATTTCTTTTACTGAAATGGCTCCTTTGGGAACATTGTTGCCAATAACAAAAATATGTCTGAGGGAAGGGATGCTCGCCCTAAGTTCTTGGACCATCTCGAAGTAATCAAATCCTCGAAACTCCAGCGGTATAACGATTCCGACGGCTTCGGTGTGCCTGAGAATGGCTGAGACCTCAGCGTGACGTAAATTAGGCAGCATCGTCACAGCGATAATCCCAGCCTTTTCACAGGCAAGGCGAATAGTAAAAAGCTCTGCACAATTGTATAATTGAACTGCAATCCTCTCGTCTCTTTGAATTCCAAGTTCGAGTAAACCAAGGGCGATCCTATCTATGTGTTGTTTCGCCTGCAGCCAAGTAAGCCTTGTGTCCCCCTCGACAAGGGCCTCCTTATCGGGATAAAGAACTCCATTCCGATCCCAGAAATCACTTATCAGACTGGAATCCCACGATCCCCTCCTTACGAACTCATCAATCATCTGTTCCGTCAATCGACTCGGTTTCATGCCGTTGTCATCTTCTCCACTGTGTCTGAAGATCAACCAACACATTGCATTTTAGTCGAGTTGAAAAGATTTGACAAGTTTTTTAATTTGTCATCGTCGTCAAATTTATTTCCAATTTTCTCTGTTTCCAATTTTCTCTTGACATTAAAATTATCAAATGTTATATGTTGGACAATTCTATGCCTCTCTTCAAATCCGTTAAAAGTCCAACCCGAATGCCGGACGCCATTGTCCGGCAGATTGAGAGCAAAATCCTTCTGGGCCAGCTCAAGCCACTTTCTATGCTCCCCTCCGAAACCAAACTGATGAGCCAATTCGGTGTCAGCCGGAATACCGTGAGAGAGGCCTTGAGAATGCTGGAGGCCTCAGGGATGATCAAGATCAAACAAGGAGCTCAGGGGGGGGCAATCATCACTCGATTAACCGATGAATTCATCAGCGATTTTTTGATTAAGGCGATTCGCTTAGGAAAGGTTTCGGGAGATTCCCTTTCCCAATTCAGGTTGGCTTTTGAACCTTGCATGGCAGAGATGCTTGCGGAAAAGGAGGACATCGATCAAGAATTGCTTTCTCAAATGGAGGAGAATATTCTTAAGGTGAAAGAAGAATATAAAATGAATAAAATGACAAAATATCACAACATGGATTTCCATCTCCTTCTCGCCTTAGCTACTGGGAACCCGATGTTTATTGTCATTTTAAAGACATTACGAGTCAGTCTCAATTTTTTTATAACTTCCCACATCAGGCATAAGATGCAGCGTGAAACCATCAAATCTCATCAGAAGATCTTAAAGGCATTTAAGAAAAGAGATCCCGTAACGGCAAGGGAAGAAATGTACCAACACCTTCTTCAAATCCGTGAGGTTTTGAAGGATGGAAAATTCAAGGAGATCACACGCCCCAAGAAGTAAATCCTCATTCTGATCGAAAGTGATCCTATAAGGGTGGAGGATAGGATAGGGAAAAGATGATAAAGGGAGGGAGCTTTTTAATTGATACCATTCATCCGGAGGATATCTTTGCACCGGAGGATATGAATGAAGACCAGAAGTTGCTTGCCAAAATTACAGAGGAATTCTTGCGAGGTGAGGTAGAGCCTCGGATTAAAGAGTTAGAGGAAAAAACCGAAGGATTGATGAAAGAACTCCTTAAAAAGTCAGCTCAAGTGGGATTTCTGGGAGCGGATATTCCGGAAGAATTCGGAGGCATGGGTCTGGACGGGATTGGTTCTTTGATCCTTACAGAAAAGGTTGCAATAGGAGGGCCTTTCGCAGTAGCCCATTTGGTTCATACCTCCTTTGGAATCCTACCCATTCTCTATTTTGGAAACCAGGAACAAAAGCAGAAGTATTTGCCAGATCTGGCAAAAGGAGAAAAAATAGGGGCCTTCGCTTTGACGGAACCAGATGCCGGCACAGATGCATTAGGTGTGAAGGCGACAGCTACGCTTTCAGAGGATGGACAATATTATATTTTAAATGGAGAGAAACAGTTTATCAGCAACTCGGGGTATGCCGATGTTTTCATTACCTATTCTAAAATTGATGGCGAAAAATTTACGGCCTTTATCCTAGACAGGAATACGGAAGGCCTTTCATTAGGTGAAGAAGAAGAAAAAATGGGTATTCGGGGAACCTCCACTCGAAGCCTTATCCTTGATAACGTAAAGGTCCCAGCACAAAATCTCCTTTTTCAAATCGGGAGGGGACATGTCGTAGCTTTTAATACATTGAATATCGGACGCCATAAATTGAGCGGGATGTGTGTAGGGATGGCCAAATTGGCTTTTGACAATTCCATCCGATATGCCAAAGGTCGTGTTCAATTCGGGCAACCGATCTCCCATTTCGGTTTGATTAAGGAAAAAATCGGGGAAATGGCCATCCGAATTTTTGTCGGAGAGAGCATTGTTTATCGAATTTCAAGCCTTTTGGATGAGGGGATGAAAAATATACTGAAGGATATAAAGGATATAAAGGATGTAAATGAGGCGGTACTCGAATTAGCTCGAAGAATTGAGGAACACGCCATCGAATGTTCTATCGAAAAAGTGTATGCCTCAGAAATGCTCGATTATGTAGTGGATGAGTCAGTCCAGATACATGGAGGTTATGGATATATCAAGGATTATCCGGTGGAACAGTATTATCGGGATTCTCGTATCTACCGAATTTTTGGGGGGACCAACGAGATTAACCGTTTGTTGATTTTAAGGATGCTTTTTAGAAGGATGAAAGACGGATTGGCTTTGATCGATGCCATGGAGAAGGTAGCATCTGAAAAAATTAACCCTTCCGATAACATCCCTTCCCAAGGAGAAAATATAGGGGATTTAGCCTATTTAGTGGAAGGAGCAAAGAAGATTGTCCTTCTTTTGTTAAAGGCTGCCTTAAAGACTTATCCCAATGACATGGAAAACCATCAGGAAATCATGGGGATGGTCTCCAATATCATCATTGAAGTGTTTGCGATGGAAAGTTGTCTACTCCGAATCCAGAAGATGAGCCGAAGATTTGGTGAAGGAAGAAATGAGATCCCAGTTGCTATTTCACAAGTCTATATCTTAGATGCTTTCATGAGGGTGGAACGCTGGGCAAAACTAATTTTTGCGGCCGTTGCTGAAGGGGATGCACTTCAAGCTCATCTTTCGAATTTGAAAAAGTTGACCCGATATGTACCTGTTAATTCTGTTGTTCACCGACAGACAATTGCTGACTCCATGCTCAAAGTTGGGCGGTATTACATTTGCTAAAGGAAGTCTTTATTCTCTATAAGTTTAGTATTCATACAGGAGAAGACAATGGGTGAGACAGAGGTTTTAGCGGATTATGTAGCAAACGCGAAATATGAAGACTTGCCAGCCAATGTAGTAAATCATGCAAAAAAGGCATTGGCTGATACCATCGCATGTGGTTTGGGGGGCCGGAAGACTCCGGAGGTGGATATCCTAATCGATATCATGAAAGAGATTGGTGGGAAGCCAGAAGCGACAGTGATCGGAGATAAGACAAAACTTTCTTTCATGCAGGCCGCTCAGGTAAATCGTGTCATGACCAATATGTTGGATTACGACGATGACCTGATAAAAGTGGGCCATATGAGCACTGTTTTGGTTCCCGTTGCTTTGGCGGTTGGAGAACATGTCGATGCATCTGGAAAGGAGACCCTAAACGCTCTAGTCCACGGCTATGAGGTCATTACACGTATTAAGGATGCCGTATACCCATCAGAAGAGGTATTCTGGAAGACCTTCGAAAGAGTCGATTCAGGAATACACTTGGGTGTGACGATTGTTGCAGGGAAGCTTATGGGGCTGAATAGTGGGCAAATGGCAGATGCTTTGGGTCTGACTGGAAACATGCGTGCTTGGCGAATCACACGACCAGAATGGGCCAAGAAGGGTATGCCTCCTTGGATGAAAGTGACAGGGGGCGATATCACGATCCCTGGAATGCATGCTGTCATGCTTGCCAAAAGGGGGTTTCCCGGAGATCGAGGAATGCTGGATCAGGGAAGAGGTTATGAGTTTTCTGTTGGCTCAGATCGCTATGACGCAACCAAACTGACAAAAACCCTCGGTAAACAGTATAGAATGTTGGATATAGGCTTTAAATTCTACTCTGCTTGTCGGTGGACCAGTTCGACTTTAGATGCTGTTGCAACAATTAAATCCGAAAATACCTTAAAGGCTGAGGATGTGGAGCAGGTTATCGTTAAAGTCCAAAAGCTGGTGGCTGATAATTTTGCCATTTACGAACCAGAGTATATGATTCAAGCCCAGTTCAGCATCCCCTATGTCGTATCGATGATATTATTGGGAGAACCTACAGGCCCAAATTGGTATACAGAAGAAAAGTTCAAAAATCCAAAGGTTAGAGAACTCCAGCACAAGGTTAAGCTTGAAGAAGACCCAGTGGCTACAAAGAAGATTTATGCAGAGCATAAGGCGACAAGCACAGTAGAGATAACGATGAAAAATGGCAAATGCTTTACCAAACATGTGGAGTACCCCAAAGGCGAACCAGAGAATCCATTTACTGAACAAGATCATCTAGATAAGTTCACAAATATGGCTTCCTGGCTTGGAATGAAACGAAGCCAGATAGATGAGCTGATCCAGACATTGAAGAGTCTTGAAAAACTGGGCACCATCTCAGAATTAACCCGGTTGTTAGTGCCCTAATAGAGTGATCTAAGCAGTAACCGATGAATCCCGATTCTGACTTACCCATCAGCCCTCTGTGTCAATATAGCTGAGGAGGCTGCCGTGAAGAAATACGATATTATTCCTATCATTTTTTGGATTGGGCTGAGCCTCTTTGTGATGGTCCTTTCCAATAAATTGGGTCTTGGAAAGTTGCATCATCCCGGGCCCGGGTTCATGCCTTTTTACATAGGCGTTCTTCTTCTGATAATCTCCTTATACCTCCTTCTAAGATATATTTTAAAGAAGGGTGACAGAGGTGAAACTGCAAAAAAAGATCAGAGTCAGATAGACTTATGGAAGATAGCTATTGTCGTAGCATCATTGATTGCTTATAGCTTATTTTTAGAAAGACTGGGGTTTTTAATTGCTACCTTCATACTCGTAACCCTTTTGTTCAAGACCGCTGGTATGAGAAGATGGAGTTTCACATTCATGAGCTCTGTTTTGACTGTTTTGGTAACTTATTTTCTTTTTACCTATTTGGGACTCAATTTTCCAAAAGGGATTCTTCATTGGAGGTAGAATGGATCTATTCTCTGGCCTCGTTTCCGGGCTCCAAATTAGTCTCCAACCCGTCAATCTCCTTTTTTGCTTTCTGGGCGTGTTCATTGGCACGTTGATTGGTGTTCTTCCCGGAATTGGACCAACGGGAACTATATCCATACTGCTCCCTATAACGTTTGGGCTTTCTCCTACGACTGCCATTATTATGCTTGCAGGAATCTATTACGGGGCAATGTATGGCGGCTCCACAACCTCTATCCTGGTGAATATTCCAGGAGAACCATCTTCCGTCGTGACCTGCCTGGATGGGTACCAGATGGCAAGGCAAGGTCGAGCAGGACCCGCTTTGGGAATATCAGCACTCGGTTCTTTTATTGGAGGTTCCATAAGTTTGGTTTTCACAATGTTTTTGGTCTTTCCTCTTGCCCAAGCAGCGCTAAAATTTGGTCCTCCGGAATATTTTTCTCTTATCTGGTTGGGTATGACCCTTTTGATCTATTTGGCCAAAGGATCGCTGGTTAAGGCTGTCGTCGTGGTTCTTTTTGGTCTTCTTTTGAGTACGGTCGGCATCGATCCGATCTCAGGGGCGCCACGTTTCGCCTTTAGGTCTCCAACCCTTTTAGATGGGCTTGGATTTGTTCCAGTCACCATGGGCCTTTTCGGAATCTCTGAAGTTCTTACAAACCTCGAAGAGTCATTTGACAGAACAATTTTTAAGTCTAAAATCAAGAACCTGCTGCCGAACCTTCAGGACTGGAAAAGATCTATCGGTCCTATTATCCGGGGGACCTTTATAGGCTACTTTCTGGGCATCTTGCCCGGAGGAGGAGCAGTGCTTGCTTCCTTCGTTTCCTATGGTGTAGAGAAAAGAGTTTCAAAAACGCCAGAAGCCTTTGGGAAGGGGGCTATAGAAGGGGTAGCAGGACCGGAGACTGCTAACAACGCGGGAGCGGGCGGCGCTTTCATCCCACTCTTCGCCTTGGGAATTCCTCCGAATTCGGTGATGGCTATCCTCCTGGGGGCTTTTATTATTTATGGTGTGGCCCCTGGCCCGACATTCATCACGCAATACCCTCAAATCTTCTGGGGTGTCATTGCAAGTATGTATGTGGGGAACTGCTTGTTGTTATTGTTGAACCTTCCCTTGATCGGTCTTTGGGTAAAACTTCTAAAGGTCCCTTACCGAGTTTTAATGCCCCTGATCCTCATTTTTTGCCTCATCGGCTCCTACAGTCTAAACAATAATGTGGGAGATGTGATTATCATGATCATTTTCGGGGTGGTGGGATATATCATGAGAAAATTTGGCTACGAGGAAGCACCTTTAATTATGGCCTTTATCCTCGGACCCATGCTCGAAAACGCTTTCCGCCAATCCCTCATTATGTCTGATGGAAGGCTCTCCATCTTTTTGGAAAGACCTATCTCGGCTGTCACCTTGATTATCGCTGCTCTGCTCTTCATCTCCTCCGGATTTTCGTACTATCAGAAAGTGAAGGAAAAAATAAAAGAATGAAAAAAGCTCATAAGATGACGTGATTAATTCGTTAAGATTTTATTCAATCAAGGGAAAAGGAGGTGATCAACGATTACTTAACCTTGTTGTTGCAAAAAGATTCAGTTGAATTAACCGGGTGCCTTTTTAAAGAGTCAGTTTATACCTTTTTGATGATGCCTTCTAAGATTCATGAATGGAGTAATCCAACGAATGGCATCGGTTGAAGGTTTATCCTCCAATCGGTAAGGGTTTAATGATTCCAAGGAGCGATTTTAATGCAACAACAGGGTTAAGATGCGAGAGTAAAGATTAAGTGGTGCAGGCGGCATAAATCAAATCCGTTAAGGAGGAACATTATGAAAAAGAGAATCTTCAGAGAATTATTTTTGTTAGGCATTCTATTCGTCCTTGTTTGGACATCAACTCATCATTCTTGGGCTGCAGAGAAAAAATATCCTTCGGGCCCCATCGACCTCTATTGCAGTTTTGTTGCTGGGGGACAGTCAGACCTCCTCAACCGTGCCCTGGCAAAACATCTGGAGAAGCAGCTCGGGGTGACCGTCGTTCCAGGAAACAAACCCGGAGCGGGTGGGGGGGTCGCAGCCTCATTTCTTGCCAATTCCCGGCCCGACGGATATACGATGGGTATCTTAGCATACGAACATTTCCTCCAACCCATTCTACTTGGACAAGCGAACTATTCCGTGGAGGATTTACGGATTGTTGGTCGGGTAGCTCAATACTGCAATGTGATGGCTGTCACCGCAGATGCACCTTGGAAAACGTTTCAGGAATTTGTTGATTATGCAAGAAAGAACCCTGGCGTAAAGTACGGTCATCCCGGGGTGGGAACAACTATCTTCCTGAGAACGGACAATCTCAATAGAAAGGCGGAACTGAAAATGGTGGGACTTCCTTTTAAAGGCGATCCGGAGACGGTGGCCGCTGTTCTCGGAAAACATGTTCCCATTGGGGCTTATGGTTCTGTGGCTGCCAAGACCCAAGCGGATGCTGGGAAGATGAGAATTCTTTTCAGCTTTGACCCGCCCGCCGAGTTTGGGTTTGACCCAGCCATCCCCGATCTCCGAACCGCCTTTGGGAGCATTGCTGATACTGATCTTGAGGTTTTCCAAAACCTTATCGTGCCCAGTAAGACCCCGAATGAGGTCGTGCAGGTTCTCGAACGAGCCTTGGAAAAGATCGTAAAGGATCCTGAGTTTGTCAGTGACCTTAAAAAGATCAACCTCAAGGTTACCTATCTTGATGGCAACACAGTAATGCAAAAAATAATACCTCAAAGAATAACTAACCTGAAGGCAGCCCTTCAACAAGCAGGGTTGCTGAAATAGATTTCGCGAAGTTTTAGAGAAAAAATCAGGCGAGAGGACCTGACTCTTTTGTGTGAGCAGACTTTTAAATCGCCCTAACTTAAGAATTTATAGGAAGGAGGAGTAAAATGGACTTTGAATTAAATGAGGAACAGAAAGCTTTGGTAGCACTCATGAAGGATTTTTGTCAAAGAGAGGTGGATAGGAAATCTCTCAACGAACTTGCTGACAAACCTTTTCCACCCAATGCAACAAAAGAGGATCTCATGTCTCGCGTACCATGGGACCTGGTGAGTAAAGCCCAAGATGTGGGATTACGTCAGCTTACAGTTCCAAAAGAATACGGAGGGGGAGGTTATGGAGACGATTGGGTGACTATGACAGCCCTTTCAGAAGCGGCGGGATACTGGGGTGGAAGCCAGATGGGCAGGATGTTTACGATACCATGGAAACATTGTTCAACCCTATGTGACGCCCCCAAAAACATTCAGGACGAATTTTACCCAGCCTTTATGAAAAATAGGAGGACGATATTTGCCGCATCCATCACGGAACCTGACCATGGAAGCGACCTTTTGTTGCCTTATGATGAGCCGGGAGTATCGGGGAAATGTTTTGCTTCTCGGGAAGGGGATGAATGGGTTATCAACGGTGAGAAAATGTTCTGTTCAGGAGGAGGAGTATCGGATTACATCATCCTTTCGGTTAGAACAGACAGGAATGGCCCTATCAGCAAATCCCTCACCTCATTTTTATGTCCAACCCAAACACCAGGGTTTTCGATAGCCCGCGTGAATGACATGATGGGAAATGAGGTCACTGGAAATGTACAATTTCTTTTAGAGAATTGCAGAATACCAGATCGCCTACGAATAAGTCCGGTCAATAGAGCCTATGAGACGATGCGCTCTCGCCTTGCTGGAAAGATGATTCATTATATGACATTCTTGGGTGAAACACAGAAGATCTGGGAAGATATGAGAGATTATGCGAAGAGGAGGATTCAAGGGGGTAAGCCGATTATCCAACACCCCAATGTCGGAATGCTGATCGCTGAAGGAGATGTTTTAATACGGACAGCAAGGCTTCTTCAGTACCAATACGCATGGGAGTGTGACAAAGAAAAGTTACAGAAAGGAAAGTTGATCTCACCTTTGGGATGGTGGTATACCAATTATTGGTGCAAGAAAGTAGCCTTCCGTCTTTTTGAAATAGGCGTAGAGGTTTATGGTGGTATGGCTCCACAAAAGGAACTATCTTTTGAACGTTGGGTCCGTCTCAATTTTAGTTTTCTCCATGGTGGTTCAACGGGCTCCTTAAGCCTCATCAAGGCTTCTCATGTATTATAAGTTGAGGAACTCGTTTTAGTGGCGGGAGTTGATCTTTCTCGGGCTAACTTCGTTATTTGGAAAAGGGGTTAGCCCGGGATATAAGAGAATCAGATATCAGGGGAGATCAAAGTGAATATCATAGTCTGCGTAAAAGAGATAAAAGATCCCGAGATGCCACCGGATCAATTTAAGATCGATCCGATTAGGAATAGGGCTGAAATTTCAGAGAGTGTGCCACCAGTTGTCAATCCATTTGATGAGCAGGCGGTAGAGGCAGCATTAAGGATCAAAGATGTCTTAGGTGGTAAAATTACAATATTGAGTCTCGGCTACAACCTTCATCGGGAGGTCGTAAAAAAGCCATTAACGATGGGAGCTGACGACATTATTCTTCTTGAGGATGATGCTTTTGTCAACGGAGATAGTTGGTCAACAGCTAAAGCTCTTGCAACAGCGATCAAAAAGATAGGTGAGTACGATCTCATCTTATGCGGAAGGCAGGCTGCGGATTGGGATATGGGCCAAGTGGGTTTGGGCATTGCTGAAATATTAGGACTCCCAAGCGTTTCAACAGCTCGAAAGATCGAGGTTATCAATGGAAAGGCAAGAGTGGAGAGAGTTGTGGCGAATGGTTACGAAATTATTGAGGTGGTTCTTCCTGCTTTAATTACGATCAGTAATGAGATCGGTCAACCACGTTACGCCATTTTGCAGAAGATTATTGAAACGTCTCGGAAGCAACCCACTATTTGGAAACCGAATGATATAGGGCTTGACCCTTCTGAAATTGGTAATAAAGGGGGGCGATTAAAATTGGTAAAATTGTTTCAACCGATTCGTGAAAGTCAATGTGAAATCATAGAGGGTGAGTCACTCGAGGAGGCAGCGATCAATCTATCCCTAAGACTCAGGGAAGAGAAGATACTCTAAGAGAAATTTTATTCCTCTCAACCGAAAAGGAAATCCTATGGTGAACTATAGAAATGTCATGATCTATGTTGAGGTTATTGAAGGGAGATTAGGAATCATTACAAAAGAGCTATTGGGTGTTGGCAGAAAATTGGCGAGCGATTTAGGGGAAGAACTTTGTGCGGTCTTAATCGGTAGCAATGTAAGCCATTTTACTAAGGAGATCATAGCGTTTGGCGCAAATAAGGTATATGTCGTTGATGATCCATTGCTTGAGGACTACCATACAGAGTCATATATTTTATCGATGACAAAAGTGGTTGAACAGGGAAAGCCGAGAATCCTTCTTCTCGGACAGACCCCTGTGGGTTTAGATCTATCCCCACGGCTTGCCTTCCGACTCAACACCGACATCGTTTTGGATTGTGTGGAATTAGCAATTGACCCTGAGAAAAAGTTGCTCTTAAGAACAAAACCAGTCTATGGTGGGAAAGCGATGGCAACGTTTGTGAGCGAATCCTTCCCACAAATGGCAACCCTCAGGCCGAAGTCGATGCCCCCTTCGGAAAAAGATGACTCAAGACAGGGCGAGGTTAAAACGATCCATACCGGTTTAGATCCGTTGGCAATAAGGACGAGGTTGTTGGAAAGGGTTGAGGAAAAGGCAGAAGGAATAAAGCTCGAAGATGCGGAAATCATTATTGCTGGGGGTAGAGGTATTGGTGGTGCAGAAGGTTTCAAACAATTGGAAGAACTGGCAAACCTCCTGGAGGGTGCTACAGTTGGTGCGACCAGGGCAGCATGTGATGCGGGTTGGGTTCCAACGACAATACAGATCGGACTCACCGGCAAGATTGTTGCACCAAAGGTCTACATCGCTGCAGCTCTTTCTGGTGCAAGCCAACATATGACAGGCTGTTCGGGTTCGCAGAACATCGTGGCTATTAATAAAGATCCCAGGGCTAATATTTTTAAGGAGGCCAAATTGGGTGTGGTGGGGGATTGGAAAATTGTTTTACCCACCTTTATCAAAAAGATTCACGAATTATCCAAGGATTGATTTTAAAGAACTAATCTGAATATTATTCCTTAATATTTTGCAAAATTTTATAAAAATGATTTTGCATTATTGGAAGGGGGTCATTAATGTATTTGAGCGATGAAGAAAAGGATAGGCGTTTTGGGGAACTCAAGAAAAAAATGAAAGAGAACAACATCGATGTGTTACTAGTTTCTGGCATGGACACACGAGGTGGGGGAACAGGAACTGGAAGCTTCAGGTATTTGACAGACTTTTTTATTATTTTTCATTATGCCGTTTTAGTTTTTCCGATGGATCGGGATCCAGTAATTTTTATATCGTCGGAACTTCAAAAATATTGGGCCATGAAGCACGGATGGATCAAAGACGTCAGAGCTACATCGAACATTTCTAATGCTGTAGCTTCTCTCCTTTATGAGAATGGATATGGAATAAAGAGAACTGGCATTTCCGGTTCAGAGAACCATCCTGCTGCCCTCACACAGAAGCTGAAAGAAGCAATGTCAGAGGCAATGTTTATCGATTGTAGCGACATGCTATTTGAGATGAGATTAGTTAAGAACATTGAGGAACAACGCCTGATGAAAACCTGTGCGGAAATTCTCGATTCGAGTTTTGTCCAGATTTGTCAAGAGATCAAGCCTGGTATGCGAGAATATGAGATTGTTGGAAGACTCGAAGGATTTCATCGTAGCCATGGCGTGGATGATACTTTTAATTTGATCTCATCAGGCCCTTTCCCCCATGGTGGGGGTGAACCATTTCCTGGGCTGCCATGGTATCCATCAAAAAGGGAGATAAGAGAAAACGATGTCATCCTATTAGAGATGACCGGCAGTTATGGGGGTTACTGGACACAACTTGTAAGAACAATTTGGGTAGGGGAACCAAACGAAGTTTTTAAAAGCTACCATCGGGTTGCTTTGAAGTCGATCGAAAGCGGAATCAAGGTTTTAAAAAAGGGGAATACCCCTTCCGATCTGGTCGAAGCGATGGAGGAAAGCGCAAAAGACGAATCTGACTTCTCCGCAGGCCCACCATTTGGTCACTTTACAGGTCTCGATCTTGTGGAGGCCCGAGTCAGCCGAGATACATCCATAAAATTCAAACCTGGAATAACGGTCATTATCCATCCTACCATTCAGAAAAGAATGGGACCGAAGGCCATCTTCTGGGGCCAAACTTATCTCGTTGGTGAAGAAGGATGTCTCAGACTGAATGAAGTGGGTGATGATTTGGTGGTCATTTAATCGTCGCCTTCTTTCCTTCGCAATCCATAAAGGGGGTGAAGAATGAAGATTACAAAAGTGGAAGTCATACCCATTACCGTTCCTTATAAGATACCTATTCGTCATGCCTGGGGGGGAAGGACCTCAGGAAACTATGTGGTGGTGAAGATTGAAAGCGATACGGGGTTGACGGGAATAGGCAGTGGAGCTGTTCTGGTGCCCCGACACTCTGGCGAATCCGTTGAGAGCGCTTTGGCAAACATTGCTTATCTTGCTCCTGAAGCTCTTCTCGGTAAAGACCCCTTTCAAATCGAGGCCATCATGGCTCAAATTGACAGACTACTATATGGAAATTGGTTGGCCAAGGCACCCATCGATTTCGCTTTACACGATCTAAAAGGAAAGGCCATGAATGTACCGGTCTATGAACTCCTCGGTGGACTCACTCGCGAAAAAGCTCCTGTGGAGTGGATTGTAAGTTTAGATGAGCCAAAGGCAATGGCCGAAATGGCGAAACGATATAAAGACGCAGGTTTTGTAGGTGTGAAGATTAAGAGCGGAGGTGATCCACGTTTAGATATAGAAAGGTTTAGAAAGGTGAGGGAAGCAGTGGGGGATGATTTCAGAATGAGTGTGGATATGAATGAGATCTATAAATCTTCAACCGCCTTGCCGGTGATTCAGTCAATGATCGATATGGGAATGGTGTATGTTGAACAGCCTGTTCCCCGACATGACATTTTTGGTTTGAAGTTTCTCAAAGAAAGAATAGGGATTCCAATGGCTGTAGATGAGGGAGGATGGTCACTAAGAGAAGCTCAGATGGTGATCGAAGCCAAGGCAGCGGACATTTTTCATACAGTTCCAAGCCGGATCGGAGGATTTGTAAAAGCCCTTAAATATAGATCGTTGATTGAAGCTGCTGGTTTGGATATGTGCATATCCGCTTACAATGGGACTGGCTTGGAACACGCAGCATCGTGCCATTTCATATTTTCAACCAACAAGACAGAAACAATTCCCGAGGAACCGGTTGGAATTCTTTACCTTTATGGAGGATTTTCAACCGATGAGGTTTCGGGAGATATTATTAAGAAGACGAATGGGAGAATCAAGGAAGGATATCTTTACAAACCCGAAGGGCCGGGGTTGGGGGTAGAACTGGATCTCGATATGCTCAATAAATATTTAACTTCTGGCAAAAAGCTTTTGGTCTTTGAGTTAAAGTAGGAAGAGAATTGAGCCTTTCCCTTAGAGAAAGAACGCGACGATACAAGCTTGTCCGGGATCAGCTTCATAAACAAGGTCTTGCCGGATTATTGGTGATCTCCAATGCACAGATCAACCAACAAGGATTTGTCCGCTATTTTACAAACCTTTCCATTCCTATTTACTCTCATGCCTTAATCTTCTTTCGGGAAGAGGAACCTTTTCTTTTGGCCCCAAGCCCTCTTCAAACCTTCTGGGCGAAGAGGATCTCATGGATTCCTAAACACAGGATTAAGATGTCGAAAGATTTTGGGCAAGACATAGCCAAGCTTATGATGAATGCGGCACTCGGGAAAAGGACTTGGGGGGTCATCAATCTCAATACAATGGCAGCAAAAGATTATTTAGCTCTTCGATATCTCTGTCCAAAACTTGAATGGGTTGATGCCACAGATATGTTGGAGGATATTCGAAGCCAAAAAGCCGAGGAAGAGTTGAAATTGGTAAGGCAATCAGCCGAACTGGCCCAATTATCCCATCGAATCATCGCTCGTAAGATGAAGAAAGGGATAAGGGAGAGAGAGCTTGTCTCAACCGTGGAAAAGGCGTTGAGGGAAAA
>Ga0315286_10002815_pt1 | contig 16301 bp, 15 predicted proteins | sample YL17G10_0_MG_FD_205038 | JGI IMG/M metagenome (GOLD analysis project Ga0315286, IMG submission 205038) | Sediment microbial communities from Yellowstone Lake, YNP, Wyoming, USA - YL17G10_0 | ecosystem: Environmental > Aquatic > Freshwater > Lake > Sediment | place: USA: Wyoming | collected...
CTGTATAAGCCCTATAATACGCTCGTTTATTATAAATATTTCTATTTCAATTTCAAATACTATTAAAAATATTAAAAGAAAACAAAAAAACATTGTAAGCCTTATTCTTAACCCAATTGAATAATAACATTGCCTCCACTAGCCCTTAGAGTCAGGTTGCCAGTGCTGTCAACTGTGAAGTTAGCATAATAAGTATTATCAGTGTATGTCAATCTTAGCTGGGCTCCACTTGTCCCATTAACATCAAGAACAGCATCAGGGCTAGTTGTGTCAATACCAACATTGCCGTTCCCATCGGGAACCAATTCTAGGTGTTTATTGTTTTGAGTGGTAAGCTGGAAGTATGTGCCTGAGGTGTTGCCCATGGAAATCGTATCTGCAGTATAGGCATAAATATTATCAACAGCCAGAATAGTTCGAACATTAGCTTGCCCATTAACATCTAATTTTGCCCCGGGAGCAGTTGTTCCAATTCCAATATTGCTTGAATTCTGGAAGATAACAGAATTGTTAATTGCAGTAGCGTTATAGAATGATGCAATATAGCCTGATAATGCAGCAAGAGCAGTCACATTCCCGCCTCCTGATGGTGGTGTTGCGCATTGCGCCCCTGTGCTTGTCAGGTTTTGTACAAATTGTCCTGCTCCGCAGTTTCCGTTTGGCGTGTATACGCTATGATTGTGCCCTCCTGTGCAAACACTGCCGGCTGCGCAATCCCCAGCACTACTTGGCAAAACGTCACAGTTTACACCGGGTGTAGCTGAAGTATATCTACAATAGTAAGTATTAGTTAGTGTTCCTGCGCTTCTTAATATTGTTGCGTTGTTTAGTTCTGTGTCGTATGTTATTAGGCTGCAGCTTCCTTCTGCTGAGCAGTTGCTTTCTGTTCCTGTTTGTACTGCTATGCATTGTCCTGCCCCTGCTGTTAGGCTTGTGTTTTGTAGTACGTTGCTTCCTGTGCACGTTGTTATTGCTGCTTTTGTGTTTGCTGTTGCGTTTACGTTTGTTATGTTTGCTAGTACGTTGGTTTTGTCTGCGCTCCAGTTTCCTATGCTTGCGGTTATGTCACTTAATGTGAGATTGCTTGTTCCGAAGCTTACGCATGTCGCTGCTGCTGTTGCGCTGATGATTTGTAGTGCTTGTTGTCCGCTGCATGTTCCCGGGTATGCTCTTGTTGTGTCGTTCATTAATAAGTTGGCTGTTAGGTTTGTGCTTATTCCGTTTCTGGTTAGTTGTAGTGTTGCTGTTCCTCCTGTTGTGTTGAATCCTATGCTTGTTGTGTAGTTGTTTTGGTCGTTTGATGAAGTGGTTGCTGTGCTTAAGCAGTTTCCTCCGCTGATGCAGATGTCGTTTCCTGCTGTCACGTTAATTCTTCCAGCAACATGAAGAGTAGTATTAGGACTTGTCGTCCCGATGCCGACGTTGCCACTTTGCAAAAGAAAAAGTTGTCCATTATTAAAACTTATATTGGCGGTAGTATCCGTTGAATTCATTGTGAATTTTAATAGGGAATTATCTCCATCTTCTTCGATAATGTTAAGCGTTCCGGGGGAGCCCCCGTCTCCCAATATCGAGAAAACGGTGCCTGTAGTTCCATAACTTGATTTCTTTCCTGCATAATAAGACAACCCCACAGATTGAACATAAGCGACATTTGTTCCATCTGAAATGAATCTCATTAAACTTCCGCCATATATATCCCCGGTTATGTTCACACTTCCGTTGACGTCGAGCTTCTGCGTGGGTGAAGTCGTCCCGATGCCGACTTTGCCAGTATCAGTTATTCTTACCTTTTCAGTTAACGAAGTGGCGTTGTCAGCAGTATAGAATCTCAAACCGGACTTTGCCTGTGCGGCGCTTCCCCAATTGCCGATTCCGTCCGCTGTTATCTTTGCTTGCGGATACAAAAGGCCGTCATCGCTTCGGTTTCCATAAAAACCGATTCCGGCTCCGTATCCGCCCGCTCCGGCATTAGTCAGCCTTAATTGTGTTGTTGCGACTGTTAAATTCGACTCCGAGATTTCAAGATTGTCCTGTGGCGCAGTCGTCCCGATGCCGACATTGCCTTCTATTATTACTCCATTAGACGGAGGCGTAGCCGCACTATAACCTGTTCCAAAAGCCATACCTCCATTAAAAATCCTCATTTGTATAACTGAGTTTACAGACCAATCATAATATGCCCCTGCTCCGAGAGCGTTGAAAGCCATTTGTCCACCCAGTTCACTAATCGTCCCGTTATATCCAGCAGTCCCTTCCAATTTAATTCTCCCGCTAACTGTTAATTTTTCAGTAGGGCTCGCCGTCCCTATGCCTATTCTGTCGTTGGTTGCGTCTATGAATAGTGTTGCTGAGTCTATGCTTAGGTTGTTTGGTGTGCTTGCTGCGTTGCTGTTTATTGTTAGTGTGTCTGTTGTTGTGTCTCCTAGTGTTGTTCCTCCGTTTGCTGCGAATTCTCCGCTTATGTTTAGTGCTCCGGTTTTTGTTTGTCCTGTAGCTCCTGTGTATATTATATTACTGCAGCTCATGTCTGTGCTGCAGTTTCCTGTTTCTGTTCCTGTTTGTACTGCTATGCATTGTCCTGCTCCTGCTGTTAGGCTTGTGTTTTGTAGTACTTGGTTTCCTGTGCATGTTGTTATTGCTGCTTTTGTGTTTGCTGTTGCGTTTACGTTTGTTATGTTTGCTAGTACGTTGGTTTTGTCTGCGCTCCAGTTTCCTACTATTGTTGCTATGTATGTGTCGTTTAGTGCTACTGTTCCTGTTGTGCTTATTGTTCCTCCTAGTAGTCCGCTTGTGTTGAATGTTATGCTTGTTACGCTTCCTGTTCCTACTGTTGTGCAGTTTGCTGATGGTATTCCTGTGCTTGAGTAAGTTACATTTTGTAATACTTGGCTTCCTGCGCATGTTGCTGTTCCTGGGATTGCTTTTGTTGTGTCGTTCATTAATAAGTTTGCTGTTAAGTTTGTGCTTATTCCGTTTCTGGTTAGTTGTAGTGTTGCTGTTCCTCCTGTGATGTTGAATCCTATGCTTGTTGTGTAGTTGTTTTGGTCGTTTATTGCCGGGAAGTTTATGCTTGTGTTGCTTGCGCTTGTTATTCTTCCTTGTGCGTCTATTGTTATTGTTGGTGTGCTTGTGCTGTTTCCGTATTGTCCTGGTGTTACTGCTGTGTTTGCTAGGCTTATTGTTCCGCTTGTGCTTATGTTTCCTCCTGTTAGTCCTGTTCCGTTTGCTATCCATGTTATGCTTCCGTTTCCTGTTCCGAATGATGGGCAAGAGCTTCCATTTGACAGGCATACAAGACCTGCAGAATAGTTTAACCCTGCAACATACAGTGCTCCTGACACATTGAGGTCTGTCCTAGCTAGTGCGCCTATGTAAACTGCACCTCCGCCGTTGTATTTTAGGTAAATACTGCCACTGCTAGGGGTTTCTAAATAAAGGTTTGAACCAGATGCTCCGCTAATATAAGGTATTGTGCTGGTTGAGGAAGAAAATCCATTTCCATAGATGGTTAATCCTACACCAGCAGATGTTACGCCCTTTAAACTTACATTGGTAGTAACATTAAAGCTTCCGTTCAGCTCAGAATCTCCGTTTTGCTCTATATATAATATGTCGTGGCCAGGATCATTTGCTGCTATGACTATTGGTATTAAGAATAATGCAACTATTGTGATAATTATTATTCGCTTATTCCTATTATCTATTTTTGTTTTCATATTCTTCCCAGCTGTACTATGTTCCCTCTCAGATACAACTCTCCTTTTAGCTGGTCAAAGTAGCCCAGTATGAGCCCAAACTTATTCCTCATAACAAGAGTATTGTACTGGCTTGGGTTCAGAATTTCTTGGTTCTCGTAGATTTTTCCTTTCAAATAGAGGTTTCCTGTTTCTGAGTCAATCCATGCAGTCATTGTGTTTGTTTCACTGAACCCGCTTGTTTCAGTGAATCCGATTTGGAAGTCATTCTCCTTAGGATTGCCAGTAGCGTCTTGTATCAGGAGTCCTCTTATTATGAGATTGCCGAATCTTGTGAACACGCCTACAATTCCTCTTTGTCCGTCTTGCACTGGCAAAGCCATGCCTGCGAATGCCTGTTCTTCTAATCCTACAAAGCAGGTGCTAGGCCTTAAATTCAAGTCAGGATTGATGCAAGGGTCTGTTGTTATCGGTGGTTCCGTTGTTATCGGTGGTTCTGTTGTTATATTGGTTATTGGCGTTGTTTCATTTGTTGTTGTGTTTGTTGTCTGGTTGGTTTCTGTTGTTGTTAGTGTTATTGTGATTGTGAAGGTGTTGCTGGTTACTAGCTTGTCTCCGTCTGTCGCATAGATGTAGGCTGTGTAAATCCCGGGTGTTGCTGATGTTATTGCAAGTGTATTCTGGGATATGGTTGCGTTTATTTCTGGTATTTGGTTTATGTCATATTGCACCAGGTCTCCTTCTGGGTCTGTGAAGTATTGGTTAAGGTCAAGGGTTGCTACCTGCCCTGTAATCAGGTTGATGTCTGGTATGTTCTGTGTTTGTATTGGCGCCTGGTTTTCTTTTGTTTGTGTTGTTATGATCTGTGTTATGACCAGGGTGCTGTTTTCTGCTGTTTCTATTATTAGTATTGGGTTGCTGTTTTCTGCCAGAGTGCATGTGTCTGTGCATAATTCTGAGAATTCGTATGCGTTGTTTTGTTCTGGCGGAGTTTCTGGTATTGGTTCTGGGAGCGTTTCTATTGGTGTCGTCTCATTCGTGACTGTGAAATTGGTTTCTAGCCTCAGTATGTTGTCTGGTAGCGTGATTAGCGCAATTGCCTGATATTCTCCTAGCTCTTGCGGGGTATAGGCGTTGTTGTCTAGCTTTTGAGTTTGTTCTCCGAAAGAAACATATAATGACTTATTTTCTGTGTCCGGGGTTATTGTTATAGTTGCTGTTTCCCCAAGCGCATAAATAGTCTTGTCAGTACTTATGGCATAAGGCAGGGTTTCTTCTCCTGTTACTTGGCCAGTTATTAGGTTCTGTGTTTTTGGGTTAACTATATCTGCTATCAGGTAGTCTGTCCCATTTATTCTTAGCTTTACTTTTGCTGCTGTCCCTTCAAGCCTTCCGCTAATCCTCAAGCCTACTATATTATTTAGGGCTAGTTGTGTTTCTGTGCTCTGGCTGAAGGCCTGGTTGTAATCAACTGTTTGCTGCACCTCTCTTGTAGCTGTGGTATAGCCTGTCAGAGCTCCTGGGGTTGTGAATATTATTCCTATGATTGCTATTATCAGGATTATTGCTGTAGCGCTGAAGATAGCGATTTTTCTTCTCCTAGCATCTTCAGTATTAATTACATCTGTGTGTCTCTCTTGCTGCTTTTCAGCAGGAACATGTTCATGAGCATTAATGGGCTCTACTGCAGGAGGCAGCGGGGGCGCAAGTGTTTCCTCCTTCGGGGGCTCTTGAGATTTCTCTATTGCTCGAGGCTGTTCATTAGGTGGTGCCTGATATTTAGAGCTAGCCATGAGGTCTATGCCGTATAAAGTTGCTTCCTGCCTTACAGTTTTGATTATCTTACCGTAATTCGGATTTCCCTGTTCGTTTATACCATCTTCAAGACTCATTTTTTAGTCAGGCCTAGTTTTTTAGCTATCTCTATTGTTTGTTCTGCTTCCTTTATTTTGCGAAGAGCATTCTTTTCAAAATGAGAAACTGCTGCTTGGCTTATGTTGAGTTTTTTACTTACGTCTATTTGGATGAGCTTCTTTGCTCTTAATTCTAGAACCTGTATTTCTTTCTCAGTTAGCATTTAAGCTAAAACCTTCACTTATAACATTAATTAGTTATATAATTTCTCTTAGTTATATTTAAATCTTTCGCTGCAATAACCCTCTTTAGTACTTTAATTAGTTATACAAATTATTGTTATTATATTTAAATCTTTCTATTCCAACATTGAAAAATAATAAATACTCCTGCCTGTTCTTCAGTTGAATGATAAGCGATGCAAACAAAAACAAAGCATGTTTTTGCAGGTTCAGAGAATCAGTGATTTCTGAACCAAAGAAAAAAGACCTTGAAAAACAAGGCTACAGGCTGGTAGGGGGGCACTCAGCCATCAAGGTCTGCCTGTGGAGCAAGAAAAGCCTGAGAGAGCAAGGCATGTGCTATAAGCAGAAATTCTATAATATTAACAGCCACAGATGCGTGCAAATGACTCCAAGCCTGCCCTATTGCACCCTGAGATGCACCTGGTGCTGGAGAGACATAGAACACACCATCCCAAAATGGATTGGCAAAATAGACTCTCCTAAAAAAATAATCCAGGGATGCATAAAAGAGCATGTCAAGCTATTGCAAGGATTTGGAGGAAACGAGAAGACCAGCAGCAAAAAATATTCAGAATCCCAGAAGCCATTGCACTTTGCCATAAGCCTAGCAGGAGAGCCAACCCTCTACCCAAAGCTTCCTGAGCTTATTAAAGAGCTTAAAAAGCAGAAAATAAGCTCATTCCTGGTGACCAATGGCACAAATCCTGAAATGCTTGAGAAATTAAAAAAAAATCCTCCCACCCAATTGTATATTACTCTGCCAGCACCGAATGAGAAAGTATTCCAAGAGAATTGTTCTCCTATTATAAAGGATGCATGGAAAAAAATACTTGAATCATTAAAAATAATGAAGCAGCTGAAGAAAAAGACCAGGACGACCATTAGATTAACTGTTGCCAAAAATATTAATCTGGTTGATGCAGAAGGCTATTCTGAATTAATAAAAATTGCAGAGCCAACTTTTCTCGAGATAAAAGCATACATGCATGTTGGCTATTCAAAGAAAAGGCTGGAATACGAAGCCATGCCTTTGCATGATGAGATAAAAGATTTTGCAGAGCAGATTGCAAAGCACACAGGCTATAAGATTGTTGATGAGCAGCCAATATCAAGGGTTGTATTGCTGATGAAGAAAGATAGCAAGGATAGGAAGCTAAGTTGGACTCAGGCTGAGGCAGGCTGAATTATTATGGAACACATTGCAATAATGAAAAAATCCTGGGGATTAACCCAGAAGATTTTATCTGGCACAAAAAAGATAGAATCAAGATGGTACAAATCAAAACATGCTCCGTGGAACCAAGTTAAGCCAGGAGAACTTGTTTATTTCAAGGATTCTGGAGAGCCTGTGACAGTAAAAGCTGAGATTGAGAAGGTGCTTCAGTTCACTGACCTTAGCCAAAAAAAGATTACTGAGATTTTAAAGCAATATGGTAGAGCAATCGGCTTGGAAATTAAGGATATCCCTAAATTCTTTGTATTGTTTAAGAACAAGAAGTACTGCCTTCTTGTGTTTTTGAAAAATCCTCAGAAAATCAGGCCATTTGAAATTGACAAGAAAGGATTTGGAAACATGGCTGCCTGGATTTGTGTTGATGATGTAAGTAAGATAATAAAGAATAGAATAAATTAAATTACTTTTTATTGGTCCTCAATCGGCGGACGGCCTTACCTATAAACCAAAGAGACTTAGAATTCAATAAGCTTTCCATCAGGCCCAGGATTAATTATTGTTGTCTTGCCAATCTTGTCCTTGACACCAGCGTTCTCATGCAGATGGCCGCAGACCACAAGCAAAGGCTTTTCCTGCCTGATAAAATCCCTGAAGCTCTTGTTGCCAGAATGCTCACCCATGACCAGGTCTGTCTTGTTGCCATAGGGAGGAGCATGAAGCATTAAGATAAGTTTTTTTCCCAATATTTTTTTCCTGAGCTTGTCTCCAAATTTTTCAAACTTCCTGTCTCTTAAAGAAAAGCCTCCTCCACCCCAGCCAGCAAAGAAAAATTTCTCTAGCTCATAGACTTCCTTATGAAGATAAACCAGGTTTTTGTAATGCTTGCACATCAACCTAAGCTTTTTTTCTCCCTCGTGATTGCCTGGTATTATCAGGACTGGCTTGTTAAAGCTGTTAATCTCCCGGAGTATTAGCCTCATGTGACTCTCAAAAACAGTAATGTCCCCTGCGCACAGAACAAGGTCTGCCTTTGCAGCTTTTTTCTTCAGCCTCTTAAGAGAGCGCATGTCTCCATGCGTATCCACAAAAACCAGGAGCATCATATAAGCCAATAATTTGTCAAGAGATATTTAAATGTTTAGCATTAGAATTAGCGTGTGCTTAAAATCAGAGCATATAGTAATCTTCAAGTATCACAGTATCCAGCACTTCAATATTCTTGACCCTATACAGTCTTCCATCTCCTATCTCAATTATTTTTTTTGCGAGCTTTTCACCATCTTTATCAAGATTTATGCCTATAATAGATATTGTTATGCCTTGGTCCCTGGCAATGCTCACTGCCTTGAGAGTTTCTTCTTCTGGTTTCTTTCCTTTCGTAGGAAGCACGTCAGTTAGAAGTATCAGGTGCTTGGTTCCCTTACTGTTGGCAAACATCTCAATTGCTTTCTGGATTGTGGCTGAAATATCTGTCTCAGCCCTTGCCCTTATAGTTGTTATGCTCTTAAGAATCTCTTCAAAATCCAGGGTTGGCAGGACAACCTTCTTGACTTCCTCGCCAAAAACAATAAGCCCAACCTTGTTCCTCTCATTAATTGCCTTGTAAGCCAGCGCAACTCCTGCTCTCTTTCCCATGCTCAGCTTTTCTCCTTTCATGCTGCCGCTGGCGTCAAGAGCATAAATAATGCTGATTCCGCCTTTTTTTTCTCTCTCAAAAATGCGCAAGTCCTCCTTGAGCAGCTGGCTATGCTGCCTTCTGATAGCAGTCTTCACGCTCTGCCTGACAGCAATATCCCTATACCTTGTTTTCCTGTAATTAACATAATCTTTTTTGTCGCCGTAAATATCTTTTTTCTTTTCTTTTCTCTCTCCAATCCCTTTTATCCTGAGCTTGTCAAGCTCTTCTGTGTAAAGTATCAATGAACTCAGCCTTATGCCATTATCAGTTATTTCCCCATCTTTATTTACCAGATCTTCTTCTTTCAGCTTCTTGATGCTCTCCTCAATCTTCTGCCTTACCTCTTCCTGGAACTCTGGTATTTTCAGGTTTTTCTCAACAAACCTAGGGTCATAGCCTGTGAGCTTCCTGATAATGAATTCACCATACAATTGTTTTGCAAGCTTGTAATCATTTACCAGGTTTTTGAATATAAGGTCAGGCACAAAGCTAGAAAGGTTTTGGTTAATGCTCTCGCCAAGCAATTTGCCATTATCAATAGTGCCCTTGTCATTCTCAAGAACACTGTGCATTAGCTTGTCTTCTTTTTTCTGCTTTGCAAGCTTTCCAGAAAGCTCCTCTATGGGCTCAAGCTTAGCAACTCTTTCCTTGCCTTGCTTGTAATCAACAAACTCGTCGCTACCGATAATCACCTGGTTTGCCCATGAACTTCTCAAACTCTTCACGCACATAGTCTTCTGGCGATTTCAAGAATTTCACGCTGGGCTTAAGGCTAATCCTGTGGCTTAGAACAGATACAATAACATCCTGGATATCTTTTAGTGTAACTTTTTTTCTCCCATTAATCAAGGCATTGCTCTGGGCTCTTTCATAGATGCCAATGCTCGCCCTGACGCTCGGCTTTTTCTCAACATCATTATCAGCTCTCAAGTCCCTGATAAAGCTAATGACCTGGAATAATAGTTCCTGCGGAAACTCAAGAAGCTGCTTTCCTGACTTTATAACAATCTCAACTTCAAGAGCAGCAGTATCCGGGTATTCCATGTATATAAGGTCAAACCTGTCAAGGAATACGTCGCTTAATGGCTCTGTGCTCTTATCATCAGGGTTCATGGTCCCTATGAATAAAAAGCTGACATCAAAGTCAAATGAATAGCTGCCGATTGTGATTTTTTTCTCCTCGAGAACCTGAAGCAGTGCATTCTGCAGCTTCTCGCTGCACCTGTTTATCTCGTCAAAGAACAAGATGCCCTGGTTGGCTTTGAAAATCTTTCCCGGGCTGAAAGCCTCAACACTTAGAGGGCCATACTTCAATGCCTTGACAGGATCAATATCCCCAATCAGGTCTTCTGCAGTCAGGTCCGGAGAGCCCTGCACCCTGACAAACAATTCCTTGCCCTTAAGAGTCTTAGTTGTAATTTTTTGTTTCTTGCTTTTTTTTTCAAGGCATTCTGGGCAGCAAGGATTATCAATGCTGCAATTAAAGCTGCAATCGCAAACAGTTTTCTCAGGCATTAGCCTTGCAACATTTTTTGCAAGGGTTGTCTTTCCAATGCCAGGCTGGCCCACCAAAACCACGTGGCGCTCCATTAGAAGAGCTGATTTCAGCTGAGCCTTAACCCTGTCCTGGCCAAGAATATCCTCGAATCCTGTTTCCATCAGGTTTTTCCTGAATTTTTCATTAAGCATATAGAGCCTGCGGGAAAGAATTATGGGTTTATAAAGTTTTACCCTGGTTTTATTGCCATTATTCACAAACTTTTTTAAGGCATAAATGGTTATTTGATAATTATGAGCCTTATAGCCAGTTTTATCGCCTTTGTCATGAATCTTGACACAAGTCTGAGCCTGATTATTGATAAGTTCGGAGCCTGGTCTTACCTGATAATTTTTTTTGTAATATTTCTTGAGACGGGAATGGTTTTCACACCTTTTCTTCCAGGAGACTCATTGTTATTTGCAGCTGGGGCGCTGGCATCTATTGGCGCTTTCAACATTGTCCTGCTCTTAATCCTTCTGGCAGCTGCTGCTGTGCTCGGTGACAGTGTCAATTATGCAATAGGTCATTTCCTTGGTGAGAAAATATTTTCATGGAAGATTAAGTTCATAAAAAAGCATCATCTTGAGCGAACCCACCAGTTCTATGAGAAACATGGGGGAAAAACCATAATCATCGCGAGGTTCATTCCTATTGTCAGGACTTTTGCCCCTTTTCTTGCAGGCGTTGGCAAGATGAAATATTTAAAGTTCCTATCATACAATGTAATCGGCGGAGTCCTCTGGGTTGCTGCTTTCCTGGGAGCAGGCTATTTCTTTGGCAACATAACATTTGTGAAAAACAATTTTTCCCTGGTTATACTGGCAATTATCATTATATCTCTGGTGCCGACTGCCATAGAGATTATTTCTCATTCAAGAAAAAGCAAAAAAGAGAAAGAAAAAAAAGAGAAAGAAAAATTACAGAATAGTTAGGCTAATGGTAGGATAAGAAGACTAGTTCATTATTCGAACTGATTTAACCCGTTCTTTCACATAAGCTTGCTTGATAAGCTCTTTAATCAGCTTTTCAGGAATCAGGTACTTTCTTTTTTCCTCAGCATAAAGGCGGTTATTCTTCACAATAACCTTCTTGTGCTTTAGCCTGAACCTGGCTGCATCTGTTTTTTCCCTGATTGGAGGGCCATACAAAGTTACTTTGTCAGATAGCTTTTCTTTTTTTATTATGAAGTACAATAAGCTTTCATCAGGCTCAAATTCCCAATTAGACTCAAGAATCTTGAAATCATTTTTCCTCAAATTATTAGCAATGTGCTCAAAGCATTTCAGCACCTTGGTTCCAACCACGTCTTCATTGCCTTCTAGAGGCTTAACCTTGAGTATCATAAGCCAGTCTTTGCCAGACTTTGCTTTTGCTTTGACTGCCCTCGCATCAATGTTTTTTACAATGAAAAAATCAGGGCTTGGTGAGTGCAGGAATCCCCTGGCTTTGTTTTTCAGAATATCAAATTTTTCTCGCGAAACAGCTGCTGCAGCATTCCTATCAGGCTGTACAGGGTCAACAATGATTAATGGCGACTGGGTCTTAGCCTTGTTAAGCTGTTCCATAGGATTCTTCAAATGATTCTCAATGTCAATAATCACCCTGCTGCCCCAGACAGCTGCCTGCATTAGCAATTGCTCAAAGCTTCCATAATATATTATCAGCATGTCAACTACATGGCCTGAGAATCCATTTATGTAGCTCTCTGCCCCATAAATTCCTGCTGATTTACAGAACTGCTTAGCTAGCCTGACTTGGTCTGCAAGCCCTGGCTTTTGCTCAAAATGCTTTTTTGCATAGCCAACATGCAAAGGGCTCATGTCAGTAACATTAATTGCCTGTTTGTAATCATCTATTTTCAAGACAGGAATTATCTCGAACAGAAGATTCTGCTGTTTTTTCTTTCTTCTTAGCTGAAAATAATCCCTGCTTCCATGGATTACCTTCAACCCAAGGGGCTCAAGTGCTTTTTTCAGCAAGCCAGAAATATCCTTGCCCTTGTAAGAATAATCAAACCTGACAAACAAGTCAATGTCAAAGTCATTCTTCAGGATTGTTCCCTTTGCATAGCTGCCTCCGGCCATGCACTCAGCCTTTATATTGTTCTTTTTGAGAAGAGCATTGATTTCTGCTGTGGTTTCATCTGCCTCTGAGAATTCTTCTTGATCAGGCTTGATATTATCTATCGCCTTTTCGAAGATTTCATTTATCCTGCTGATACTATCCCTTGCCATCAAGGCTAATAATGCGCTGGTTTATTTAAATTTTCTTGATAACCCCGGTGATTTAACATTTTGTCTTTCTTGACACAAAAAATTTATAAACCTATGTTTAAATATATAGCCCAAGGTAAAAAAGAGGGTGATGTTATGGTTTCAAATTTTTTTGAAACCCCAAAAATCCCCTGAGGTGATTTTTGATGGATGCTCTGCTGGTCTTGACTAATATAGCGGTTCTTTTGTTACTGGGCTCGCTTTGCTCTGCGCTGGCAAAAAAGCTCAGGATATCTGATGTCCTGGTCCTGCTCTTGCTGGGCCTTGTTATTGGCAGGATTTCGTATAACAGCCAGTCCTTGTTTGCTTTTGACAATTCATTACTGGTTGCAATAGGCGTTCTCGCCCTCATAATGGTTGTTTTTGACACTGCCTCGAGATTCAGGCTAAAAGAGCACAGCGCCTTTTCGCCTCAGGCTTTCAGGATTACAGGCCTTTTTGTGCTCTTCAACATTCTTTTAGTTCCCTTGTTCTTTTCATTGATTTTCTTTAAAGAGATTAACCTGATGGCTGTTTTGCTCTCATTAATATTTGCCCTTGTTGTGATTGCCACTGACCTTGATGCAGTTCTTGTAATGCTCAAGGATTATGCAGGCCAAAAAGCAAAAAACCTGCTTAGCCTGCTGCAGGCAGAGGCTATTATCAGCACTGGCTTGGTAGTGATAATCCCTTTCATTATTATTGACATCATAAGAAATATTTGGCTGCTGCAGACAAGCGCTTCTTCCTCTCCATGGAACTTGCTAATGCTCCTGCTTTTCCAGCTAATAGTGGGCATTGGCTCTGGCGTTGTTGTGGGCTTGATTGTGCTCAGGTCTTTGCAAAAGCTTTACTCTCATAATTTCTCATCTGTCAGCCTATTGGCGGGAGTGCTTATTGCTTACCTGCTTGCAGAGAACCTGGGAGGCAATGGCGCGCTTGCAGTAGCTGCCCTTGGCTTCTTGTTCGGAAGGTTTTATGTGAGAGACAAGCCCAGGCTCCAGGAGTTCAGCTACATGCTCTCAAATGCTCTCGAGATACTGGTGTTTATTATCCTCGGGTTAATAATCAAGATCCCATTCACACTAGAGTTTATCCTTGGCTCATTGCTTATTTTCTTTATTATTCTCCTGGCCAGGATGGGCGCTGTTTTCACAGTCCTGAGAAAAGATTATTATTTAAGAGAGAAGCTCTTCATAGGGCTTAACATGCCCAAGGGTGTGGCAACAGCAGTAATCCTGTTTGCCCTGGCGCTCTATAATTATGGGCCATTTGAGCTATTGCTCCAGCTAATCCTGGCATTCATGATTTATTCGCTCGTCTTATCGACTATTGTTGACAAGCTTTCATGGAAATTTGTTAAAGAGGAAAAAGCCGCTGTTGAAAAAGTAAGCTTGGATTTGATTAAGCCAAGTTCTAAAAAGAGAGCTAAGAAAAGAAAGAGAGTCAATAATAAGAAATTGGCAAATAGAAAATAATTTTTATTCTCATCCCAGATAGCTCATGGTCTTCTTGTCAGCTTCCTTGATAGTCTTGTTGCTCTGCTGGATAATGGTCTTAATCTTGTCCTCAAATTCTTCTGCCTGCTTGAGCAATGGATGATAATCAACTTTTAATCCAAGGTACTTATCCAGAACTTCTATTAGCTTGGCAGCTGCTTTGCTGTCAGGCAACTGGCTATGGGCAGCTGCAAAAATGCAATTAACTTTCTTGTACTTAAGCATGAGGGCAGCGCTTACCCCCATTATTATGCTCTCCTTGACAGGCAGTGCTCCTGCTGATTCAAGCTTCTTGTCACCATAATAATAAATTTTTATATCCCCTGCCTGGTCGTCAGTTGCTACTCCTTCAAGCCCTATGATCTCCCTGGCTTTCATCTTTGCTGCCATCTTAATAATCTCATCAGCAAGCTCCCATTCAAAGCCCTTGACATTCAGGATGGTGTGCAGGATTACTATGTTCTTGCCAGGCACATGCCAGATGGCCATTGGATTAACTAGCTTGCCCTTGTGGATGGCAGCGATAGAGCCTAGCTCATTATACTGGAACTCTCCTATCAGCTCTGCTTTCAAATGCTCGAGAAGGAATTCTGTTGTTATTGTTCCTACCAGGCCAAAGCTGGGAAAGCCCTCGATAATAATAGGGTTCTTAGGTATTTTCTTAAGAATAATCTTCAAATCATTCACCTCTTTTGACTATGACGATTTTATTAATCGCGCTGATACTATATAAATGTTTTGCAAATAAAAAATAAATAGGTAAATGATAGATGATAGGCAATAAACAACAAGTTTTAAATAAACCCTGTGGTTTTCTCACCCTTGATATTGAGAATGTAACTAGGGAGGTGCTTAAATGGGATTCGTGAAGGAGTTCAAGGAATTTGCCATGAAAGGCAATGTGATGGACCTGGCAATAGGTATTATCATAGGTGGCGCTTTTGGCAAGATTGTGAGCTCGTTTGTGGCTGACGTGATAATGCCGCCAATAGGGTTACTGTTAGGCAATGTTGATTTCAAGGACTTAATGGTGCCATTGAAGTATGCTGCTGACGGGACTGTGGCAATAGCTTTAAGGTATGGTGCTTTCATCAACACGATTATTGATTTCGTGATAATTGCGCTGGCCATATTCGTGGTTATTAAGGGCATTAACAGGATGAAGAAAAAAGAGGAAGCTAAGCCTGCAGCGCCAAGCGAAGAAGTAGTTCTTTTGAGGGAAATCAGGGATTCGCTCAAGAAGAAAAAGTAAGCAAATTATTTCATTTTTTTTCTTTTATTTCTTTTTTATTCTTTGCTATTTTCTCGCTTTTTTGCGCTCTAATGCGTGTAGTCAATCACAAACCATCCCAAGATGGCCATAATGGCCAACGCAACACCCGCTGCTATTAGCGTGCTAAGAGGGCCTAGTGCCTGTCGAAAGAAGATAATCACAATCCCTATTATCATTGCAAGAGCTGCAACCGGCATGATTTTCATCAGATTCATAAGTTCCCCCCGAAAGTAATAAAATGAATGCGTTTATATTTAAAAATCTTGCGACAAACCTGGCAAACCCGGATGTTTAACAACCTTTTTAAAACCAAACCCTTACCTTGGCTTTATGGAGAAAAAAGTAATCCTAGACACTAATTTCCTGCTTATACCAGGGCAGTTCATGGTGGATATATTCACAGATATAGGAAGGATTATGCAGGAGCCATTTGCGCTTTGCGTAATTTACAAGAGCCTGAAAGAGCTTAATCACATAGTTATAACTGGCAAGCAAAAGGATAGGTTTGCTGCAAAACTAGCCCTCGCCCTAGCAATACAGAAAAACTTAAAAACCCTGCATAGTTTCGGGAGTAAAAAGAGCGTTGATGATATTATAGTCTCAAAGGCAGATGAAAATACGTACATCGCAACCCAGGACAAGGCGCTCAGGGAGAGGCTTAAAGAGAAAGGAGCCAAGATTATTGGGCTTCGCCAGAAAAAATATTTAGAGTTTGTCTAAAAGAAAAGGTGCAGAATAATGTTTTACAAAGTAAAAATCAAGGACCACGTCAGGGTCAGCCCTGACAAGTTCGGAATGGACCTGACACAGGCAGTAATCACAGAGATAAAGAGCAAGTACTCAGGCTTTATATCAAAAGACATGGGCCTGGTTATTGATGTATCAGGAGTTAATCATGTTGGTGAAGGAATAATAATCCCAGGAGACGGAGCATCCTATTATGATACTACTTTTGACCTGCTGACATTTGAGCCTGAGATGCAGGAAGTAGTCAGAGGAAAAATAAAGGACATTGCTGATTTCGGAGTGTTCTTCTCAATGGGCCCAATAGACGGCATGATTCACATAAGCCAGACCATGAATGATTT
>Ga0315286_10002816_pt1 | contig 16295 bp, 11 predicted proteins | sample YL17G10_0_MG_FD_205038 | JGI IMG/M metagenome (GOLD analysis project Ga0315286, IMG submission 205038) | Sediment microbial communities from Yellowstone Lake, YNP, Wyoming, USA - YL17G10_0 | ecosystem: Environmental > Aquatic > Freshwater > Lake > Sediment | place: USA: Wyoming | collected...
TCGAGGAGCGCGGCGGCCGCATTGCCTTGGGGCAGTCCGCCCGGGAGATCCTGTACGAAGAGGGTGGTGTGGCAGGCGTGCGGTGTTCCAGCGGCGATATCCTCCACGGCCGCGCCTATGTCTGTGCCCTGCCGCCGCAGGAGATGCTGGCTCTCCTGCCGCCGGCGCTGCGCGATGCCCCCTTCTTCCAGGGCGCGGCCGGTCTGGGCACTTCACCTATCGTCAACATTCATCTGTGGTACGACCGGCCGGTGATGGACTTCCCCTTCGCCGCCTTCGTGGGCAGCGATTTGCAGTGGGTGTTCAACAAGAGCAAGATGTGCCCCAGCCTGTCGAGGGGGCCTGGTCAGCACCTGGACATCTCCCTCAGCGGCGCCGGCCAGTACGTCGACCAGACAAATCGGGCTCTGGTCGAACGCTTCACGCGCGAGGTGCAACGGGTCTTTCCTCGCGCTCGTCGGGCGCGGCTGGAGGGCTGGCTGGTGGTGAAGCAGGCGCACGCCACCTTCGCCGCGGCGCCGGGCTCGGCGAAGCACCGCCTGCCCGCCCGCACGCCGGTGGCCAATCTCTTCCTGGCTGGCGATTGGACGGCCACGGGCTGGCCAGCCACGATGGAGAGCGCTGTACGCAGCGGCCTGGCCTGCGCCAGGGAGATACTTTCCGGGGTCGAGGGTCAAGGGTCAGGGGTCAAGAAAGGAGGTGAGGCGACAGGTTCTTCGGTCGCAGTCGGAACCCAACCCAGCGGAACTAATCATCCGTCATCCGAACCCCGACATGCCGGGGTGCTAGGAGCAAGGCATGAGGATCAAGAAGGCTAAGGCCCTGGGCTTCTGCTTTGGCGTCCGGCGCGCTATCCAGGTGGTGGAGAGGGCGGCGGCGGAACACGGGCCCATCGACAGCCTCGGGTCAGTAGTTCACAACCCGCAGGTGGTGGACCGCCTCGGCGCTAAGAGCATCCAGGTTGTGAAAGGTCTGGAAGAGGCCCGCAACGGGACCATCGCCATCACCGCCCATGGGGCGGGCCCGCAGGTCATGGAGGAGACGGCGGCGCGTGGGCTGCGCCTGGTCGATGCCACCTGCCCCATCGTCCGCAAGTCACAGAAGGTGGTGCAGCGGCTGCAAGAAGCCGGCTTCCAGGTGATCATCTACGGAGACGAGGCGCACCCCGAGGTGCGCGGCGTCCTGGCCTGGAGTGACGGCAGCGGGCTCGCCATGCAGGACCCGGAGGTTCCCCTGGACATACGCCGCCACAAGGTTGCTCTCCTGGCCCAGACCACGAAGAGCGAGCAGTCCTTCGCCGCCTTCGTGGCCCGGTTTGTGGGGAAGCACATCGGGCACATCAACGAGCTGCGGGTCATCAACACCACCTGCCCGGAGACCGACGAACGCTATCACGCCGCCCGCGAGCTGGCGGCGGAATCGGACTTGCTCATTGTTGTCGGCGGCCGGAACAGCGCCAACACACGCAAGCTGGCCGAGACCTGCGCCGCCAGCGGCGTGGAGACCCACCACATCGAGACGGCTCCTGAGATCGACCCCGCCTGGCTGGCCGGCAAGAAGGCGGTGGGTGTGACCGCCGGCGCCTCTACCCCTGATGAGTCGATAGACGCCGTTGTCCAGCGCCTGCGGGAACTGAGCAACCACCACCGGCCGGCCCCGGTGGAGGCGAACGCTACCCGCACTAGAAACCGCAGGAGGTATGAATGATGAAATGCCTCACGCGCACCCTCACCGTTAGCACCTGCAAGGGGCCACAGTTCATTGACATAACTGAGCAGGTGGACCAGGCGACCCGTGGGTCAGCCATCGCCAACGGCTTCGCCATTGTGTTCTCCCGCCATACCACGGCCGCCGTCCGCATCAGCGAGAACGAGCCGATGCTCATCGGCGACATGGAGGAGTTCCTGAAGCGGGTGGCCCCTTCCCACGCCCGTTACGACCACAACGACCACGCTCACAACCCCAACAACGGGGGCAACGGCGAACCGCCCAACGGCCACTCCCACTGCCAGCAGCTCCTCCTGGGAGCCAGCGAGGCTGTCCCCATCGTCGATGGCCAGCTCCTCCTGGGACGGTGGCAGCGCCTGTTCTTGGTGGAGCTGGACCGGGGTCGGGAGCGGGAGGTGATCATCCAGCTGGTGGGGGAATAGGGTGGCAGCGATCCCATCGCTTCTTGGGCGCTATCGCGCTGAGCTGGAGGAGGCCCTGCGGGCGGCCATTCCTGCGGGCGGCCCAGACCTCCTCTACCGCATGATGCGCTACCACTTGGGCTGGGAGGACGAGCAGGGTCTCCCTCTGACCAACGCCGGCGGCAAGGGCCTCCGCGCTAGCCTCTGCCTGTGGGCATGCGAGGCCGTGGGCGGCCCCTGGGGCCGGGCCCTGCCGGCAGCGGTGGCTCTGGAGCTGATACACAACTTCTCCCTGGTGCACGACGACGTCCAGGACGGCGACGTGGAGCGGCGCCATCGCCCCACCGTGTGGAGCGTGTGGGGCGCGCCCCAGGCTATCAATGCCGGCGATAGCCTTCTGGTCCTGGGGCGTCGCGCTCTGTTGGGGCTGCACGACGAGGGCCCTTCGGCTGCGCTCAGGACAGGCCTACCCACGCCCAGGGTCCTGTTGGCCTGTCGCATTCTGGACGAGGCTTGTCGGGAGCTCATCGAGGGGCAGTGCCTGGACCTGGGCTTCGAAGCGACGCTGGACGTATCGCCGGAAGCTTATCTGGAGATGATCGGGAAGAAGACGGGCGCTTTGCTCGAGGCGTCTCTTCATCTGGGTGCGCTGGCGGGCAGCGAAGACGACGCCCTGGCGATGCGCCTGGCCCGCTGCGGCCGCCTTCTGGGTCTGGCCTTCCAGATCCGCGATGACATCCTCGGGGTCTGGGGAGCATCGGAGGTCACCGGCAAGCCCGTCGCGGCGGATATCCGCCGTCGCAAGAAGTCTCTGCCGGTGGTCTACACGCTCGCTGTCGCCCAGGACAGGGACCGCGAGGACCTGCTGCGCCTCTACGCTCAGGACTCCCTGAGTGATGGCGACGTGGCCCGCGTACTGGAGATCGTCGAGTCCTCGGGTGCCCGCGATTACTGTCAGCGCATGGCGGAGGAGCGCATCGCCGAGGCTCTCGCCGAGCTCGAGGGCGCCGCCATCTCCTCCGCTGCCTTACGTGACTTTCAGGAGCTCACCATCTTCCTGCTGGAGCGCGATTTCTGATCCAGCGGGAGATCGCTGGAGAAAGGAGCGCCATGGCCGGACAACCGAGTGGGCTAAGCATGAGCCTGGCCTGGTATCTCACCAAGAACAAGCTGCTGGGACGGAAGAAGTTTCCCTTGACCATGATCCTGGAGCCCCTGGAGAAGTGCAACCTGGCCTGCGAGGGCTGTGGCCGCATTCGCGAGTACGAGTCGGTGAAGGACCGCATGATGGCGGTGGAGGACTGTCTGGCGGCGGTGGAGGAGTGCCGCGCCCCGGTGGTCTCTATCTCCGGCGGCGAGCCCCTGTTACACCCTCACATCGACGAGATCGTGGCGGGCGTCGTTAGCCAGAGGCGCTTCGTCTATCTGTGCACCAACGGCCTCCTCATGAAGCAGGCTCTGAAGGTGCTGAGGCCTTCGCGCTACTTCGCCTTCGTTGTGCACTTGGACGGCCTGCGGGAGACGCACGATCGGGCGGTCGCTCGCAGGGGCGTCTACGACGTAGCTATCGGGGCCATCCAGATGGCCCGCCGCGAGGGTTTCCGCGTCTGCACCAACACCACTCTGTACAAGGGCACTCACGCTCAGGAGTTCCACGAGCTCTTCGCCTTGCTCAACGGGATGGGCGTAGAAGGGATCATGGTGTCGCCTGCGTTCCAGTACCGGGAGCAAGACAAAGACATCTTCTTGGGCCGCCAGGAGGCCGTCTCGTTCTTTCGAGACGTCCTGGAGGGCTGTCCGTACGATACTCCTTTCTACAACAACCCTCTGTACCTGGATTTCCTTAAGGGCAAGCGGGAGTACCACTGCCGCCCCTGGGCGATGCCTACACGTACGCCGTTAGGCTGGCGCCAGCCGTGCTACCTCATCGCCGATCAGCACGTCGGCAGCTTCCGCGAGCTCATGGAGACCACTGCTTGGGAGAGCTACGGCTTCGGGCGCGACCCGCGCTGCGCCACGTGCATGATGCACTGCGGCTACGAGGGCTCCACCATTCTCGAGGCGATGGAGAAGCCACGAGTCGCCTTGGAGATGGCGACGCGGGCCCTCTTCCTCGGCCTCTGAGGGGCCGGGATTGCTGGCCATCGTCGCCGCACTGGAGCAGGAACTGGCGCCGCTGAGGAAGCGGCTGGACGCCCGCGCAGTCGAGGGCGAGGCCGGCTTCCGCCTCTACCGGGGCGAGCTGTCCGGCAGGCCGCTTGTCCTGGCGCAGACAGGGATGGGCGCCGCCCGCGCGGAGGCAGCCGCAACCTCTCTTGTGAAGCGGTACGAGCTGGGCGCCATCCTGTCGGTCGGCCTCGCCGGTGCGCTGAAGGAAGACCTTCGGGCGGGCGACCTGCTGATCTTGTCCCAAGTGCACCTCGCGCAGGGCGAGATGGGCCAGGACCCGCCGGCCATGTCCGATGGCCTGGCCTGCGACCGTCGGCTGGTAGAATTGGCAGTGGGGGCGGCCCAGCAGACGGGTCTGGCCTTTCAACAGGGCGCTTCGCTGACCGTCCTCGGGCTGGTGGGCCAGCCCGAGTTGAAGCGACACATCGGGAGCTGTCTGCCGGTGGAGGCGGTAGAAATGGAGAGCTACTGGGTGGGGCGCGTCGCCGTGCAGCACGGCATCCCCTTCCTGGCGCTGCGGGCGATCAGCGATGCCGTGGGCGAGCGGTTGCCCGACCTTCAGGGCGTGGTGGATGAGGAGGGCGCCGTTCAGGCTGGGAGGGTCCTGCCCCTGCTCCTGCGTCGGCCACTATACGCACCGACGCTTCTGCGCCTGGCCCGCGATGGCCGCCGGGCCGCCCAGAGCCTGGCCACTCTCATCGAGGCCTTCGTGAGCGGCTACCTGGCGAACGATTGGAGGGGATCGTGACCGAGATCTGCCCCGAATCCAGATTCGGGGAAGCGCCCGCCGATATCGGCGAGGTGTTGGACACGGCCATCCAGCGGGCGCAGGGTCACCTCCTGGCGATCCAGTACGCCGACGGTTACTGGTGGGGCGAGCTGGAGACCAACGTCTGCATGGCCGCCGAATACCTGCTGCTCACCCACTTCCTGGGGGTGGCCGACCGCCGCCGCTGGGACAAGATCGTCAACTACCTGCGCCGCCAGCAGCTCCCCGACGGGACCTGGGCCGTCTACTACGGCGGCCCTGGTGACCTCAATTGCACGGTGGAGGCCTACTTCGCTCTGAAGCTGGCGGGCGTCCCCGCAACCGATTCGGCCATGGAGAAGGCAAGGCAGTTCGTTCTTTCGAAGGGCGGCGTGCCCAAGGTCCGCGTCTTCACCAAGATCTGGCTGGCCTTGTTCGGCCAGTGGGACTGGCGGGGCGTGCCGGTGCTGCCGCCGGAGCTTATGCTCCTGCCCTCCCGGTTCCCCATCAACATCTACGAGTTCTCCTCCTGGGCGCGGGCAACCGTCGTCCCGATGCTGGTCATCCTCACCCGCCGCCCTGTGTGTCCGGTGCCCGACGGGGCTCGCATCGACGAGCTGTACCCGACACCTCGCGGCCAGGTAGACTATTCGCTGCCCAGGGCCGAGGAACTCCTGGGCTGGAAGACGTTCTTCCTGGCGGCCGACAAGCTGCTGCGGCTGTACGAAAAACTCCCCTGGAAGCCCTTCCGACGGCGGGCCACCCTCGCCGCCGAGAAGTGGATCGTCGGCCACCAGGAGGAGGACGGGTGCTGGGGCGGCATTCAACCGCCGTGGGTCTACTCCCTCATCGCCCTCAAGCTTCTCGGCTACGGGCTGGAGCACCCGGTGATGGTCAAGGGCCTCCAGGGCTTCGAGGGCTTCGCCATCGAGGACGAGGAGACCTTCTATCCTCAGGCCTGTCTGTCGCCGGTGTGGGACGCCTGCCTGGCCATGAACGCTCTCCTCGACTCAGGCCTGCCGCCCGACCATCCCGGCCTCGTGAAGGGCGCTCGCTGGTTGCTCAAGGAGCAGATCCTGACCGGCGGCGACTGGCAGGTGAAGAACCGCACGGGGCCGCCTGGCGGCTGGGCTTTCGAGTTTGCCAACGACCTCTACCCCGATACCGACGACACGGCTGAGGTGATGATGGCATTGGCGCGCACACGTCTCCCTGAGGAGCAGGAGAAGGGGGAGGCCCTGGAGCGTGGCCTGCGCTGGTTGCTGAGCATGCAGAGCAAGAACGGTGGCTGGGGCTCCTTCGATGTGGACAACACCCGCCGTATCATCACCCGCATCCCCTTCTGCGACTTCGGAGAGGTCATCGACCCGCCCAGCGAGGACGTCACTGCCCACATCGTGGAGCTGTTGGGTCTCCTGGGGCACGACCGAGCCTTTCCGCCCGTGCGCCGCGCCCTCCGCTACCTGCGGCGGGAACAGCGGCCCGACGGCCCCTGGTTCGGTCGCTGGGGGGTGAACTACATCTACGGCACGGGAGCGGTGCTGCCGGCCCTGCGGGCGGTGGGCGAGGACATGGGGCAAGAGTACGTGCAGCGAGCGGTCCGCTGGCTGGTGCGGCGCCAAAACGAGGACGGCGGCTGGGGCGAGACCTGCGCGTCCTACGCCGACCCCGGGCTGGCGGGTCGGGGGCCCAGCACCGCCTCCCAGACCGCGTGGGCCCTCCTGGGCCTGCTGGCGGCCGGACAAGGGGCCAGCGAGACCGTCCGTCGAGGGATAGCCTATCTGGTGGGGACCCAACGTGAGGACGGCTCCTGGGATGAGCCCCACTTCACCGGCACCGGCTTTCCCCGCGACTTCTTTGTCAACTACCATCTCTATCGCGATTACTTCCCGCTCATGGCTCTGGGCCGGTATCGGGCGTTTCTCGGAGGCGGCTAGGGAGGGAACGGTGAAGCTGCGCGGCAAGACGGTGATCGTGACGGGGGCGTCCAGCGGCATCGGCCGCGAGACGGCGCGGCTGTTCGCCCGCGCGGGCTCCAACCTGGTGCTGGCGGCGCGCGACAAGGAGCGGCTTCATCGGCTCGCCGAACAGCTGGAGGGATACGGCGGACGCGTACTCGTTGTCGCCACCGATGTGACGGAGCGCCAGGCGGTAGAGCGGCTGGCGGCGATGACCGCGGAGGAGCTCGGCAGGGTCGACATCCTGGTGAACAACGCTGGCCTTGGCCTCCACGCCCTGCTGGCCGAGGGAAGCATGGAGAACGTCCGCCACCTGTTCGAGGTCAATGTGTTCGGCGCCATCAACTGCATACAGGCGGTAGTGCCTTACATGAAGCGGCAGCGCTCCGGCCAGATCATCAACGTCTCCTCGATAGCAGGGAAGATCGCCGCGCCGTTCGAGGGGGCGTACGCCGCCACCAAGTTTGCCCTCACCGCCATCTCCGACGCCCTGAGGTTGGAGCTGGCGGACTACGGGATCAGGGTGATCGCCGTCTACCCAGGCCCCATCGAGACTGAGTTCACTGAACGGGCCCTCAAGGAGATCGAGGTGCCTCCCCGGCCGGGGATCACGCGCCGCAGACCCGCCGTGCGGGTGGCGGAGGCTATCGTCAAGGCGGCTCGGCGCCCGCAACCCGAGGTCTATGTGACCGGGCTCGACCGGCTGGCCGTGGGGCTCAAGGCCGTGTCGCCCCGCTTCATCGACTGGGCGCTAAGGCGGTTCTACGTCAGGGGTTGGCTGAACCGAAGGTAGCAGGGGCACAATCTTCATATACAAGAAAAGATGGCCCTCGCCATCTTTTCTTGTATATGAGGGCCAAGCGTACCTCGCGAAATCTGTAACAATACAGGGGCGGCCACGTCTCTTATCGCAGAGAAGGCCGGGCCCTCCTACCCATCCGGGCGGGAGGCTCCTGCCCTTCAGAGTGCCCACACCAACAGCGCCAGGAGGCAAAGCGATGATGGGAACAGGCACTGCGTGGAAGACGCTGCCCCTCTTAGCCGTCCTAGCCCTTCTCTTCTGCGGCAGCGGACGGCTTTCGACTGTGTTGGCCCAATATCCACCCCCAGCCGGCGCAGTAACGGTGTCAGTGGACGAGACCGCTCCCCCCACAGGCGGCTCGGTGGAGGTGACCTGCACGGTGGTCGACTCCGCCGGCGCGCCGGTAGCCAACGAGCCCTGCACGTTCACCATCGTGTCTCAGCCGGGGACCGACGCCAGCCTGGGCACGACATCGGTGACGGTGGTCACTGATGACGACGGCGTGGCCACGGCTATCCTCTCCACGGGTAGCACGCCTGGCCTCATCGTGGTGGAGGTGAAGGCGCTTGGTGTTTCCTCCCGGGTCAGCGTAGCGACTGGGGTGGAGCCTGGGCTCGCTCCGCCCACCGGCACCTCTGGCGCACCGGCTGCAGTCCCGGCTTCGGGCGCGGGTGGTATGGCCGATGGCGGCCCGCTGAACGGGGCGCTCGCCATTGGGGCTCTGGCCGGGGCAGTGGTACTGGCGGGGGCCGGCGCGTACATAGCGCTGAAGCGTCGAGCCGCAATCTAAGTTCGGCTGGAAGCCTGGGCGGTATTCGCCTCGCTGGCGGGGCCGTGTGTGCCGGTCGACGCTAGATGTCGAACATTCAGCCAAAGCGCCGAAGCCTCCTGTTCTACCTTCGGCTGGCCATCGCTGTCGCAATCCTGGCGATCATGCTGTTGCCAGCGGAGGTGTGGCAGGCGCCGGCCAATGACTTCGAGACCAGTGGCTTCGACTCGGCTATTCAGCTCACACGCACAGAGAGCGCCTACGTCTTCGATCCTTTTGTAGTGGTCAGGAGCGGCTCGTGGGAGCCCTGCCCCTGCGAGCCGAATAGCTACCTGGCTATCGTCGGCCAAGACCTGGCGCAAACGACGGCGCGCAACTCGGAGGGGGCATTGGAGTTGGCAGGCACCTCGGTGATGGTAGACGGCAAGCCGGCCAAGGTCTACCTGGCGAGCCCGTCTCGGGTGGAATTCTACCTGCCGCCTCTGGACGGTCCAACGGCGACCATCGACGTTGTATCGCAGGGCGAGGAGCGGGGGCGACAGGTGATCGGGGTGCGTTCGGCGGCCGGTGAAGGGGAGCGAAGCGTCGCCGACATCTCCGCCGGCAGGCTTCTGCTGGCTTCTTCCCTGGGGAGTGAGCCGGCGGCCCATCTTCTGACCAGCCCGCTCTCCTTCAAGGTGGCCTTCGACGTGACGATCCTCGAGCAGGATGGCTCCGGCCGACCGCTCCAGGCTATGGTGTGGAACCCACGCAACTTCGGCAGTGTAGCGGTGGTGTTCGAGCCGTCGCCCAGCAGGGACGTGGTGGTGGAAGTGGTCGAGAACCGCGGCGATGTGGTTCGCCGCTCGCCTTTGGGGCGCTACCAACTGGGCGCGCTCTACCACGTAGAGATGGAGCTGCACCGATCTCAAGACCTGGCGGTCAGCGTCTCGTCTTTGCCTTCGCCGGGCGCGGAGGATGCGACGGCGCCGCCGCTATCGGGCAGCGTATCGCTGACTCGCGGCGATGCGCCGGGGTTGTTTAGCGCCTACCGGCCGACTGTGACGGTTGTCAGCAGCGGCAAGGACGGCTTCAACTCTGCCGTCCTCACCAACTACCACCTGGAGCTGCCGCACGAGAGGTTCACCACCGTTCGCATAGCAGACCGAAAGGCGGCGCCGTTGTTCGCCTTTCTGCTGGCGCTGGGTCTGCTTACATACGCCTACCCGGCCGGCCGGCTCCTGCCTCGAATGCCATCGGCCGTGGCGCGGGCCTGCCGCCGCGGCGCGATGGGTCTCGCCCGCTTCGCCCGCCAGCAGGCGCAGAGGCCCGGGAGGACCGCCATCGCCCTTGCTCTGGGCGCTGGCTTCGTGGCGGGGAATGTCTATCTGTTCGGACTGGGAAGCCACCCCTTCGACATGACGAGCCAGAAGATCTGGGCCTACCTGACGACCCGCTACGGTGTTACCGACCTCTACTACGCGGCTCAGGTCTCGAGCCTGGCGGACGTCTGGAACGGCATGCCCTTCCACGAGGCCGTTTTCCCCTACGGCCCGGCGATGGCCTATTACTTCGGCGGCATCGGTCACCTGCACCAGTTGATCTTTGGCTCTGTCTCGCCGGAGGCCGGCAGCCTGGCGGTCATGATCAAGAGCTTTAACTTCTCGGTGGCGCTGCTGGATGGCGCACTCATCTACTCCTTGGTGCGAGCCTACGGCGGACGGCCGGCGCTGGCCTGGTCTGCCGTGGGTCTGCTCCTCCTCAACCCGGCGGTCATCTTCGATATCAGCATCTGGGGTGAGACCGAGTCGGTGCCCCTCTTCTTCTTGCTGGCGTCGATGCTGGCTGCGCGCCGCGGCGCACCGACGATGGCCTGGGCCCTCCTGGGCCTGGGCGCCCTCACCAAGCAGACCGTGCTGGTGGCCATTGTTGTGCTGGCCATCTATTACCTGCGGTCCTTCGACTGGCGAGCAAACCTTAAGGGTTGTAGCGTCGCCGTTCTTGCCGTTTCCGCCGTCAGCCTGCCCTTCGTGCTGGACGGCTATGCGCCATCCGTCGTTCTAGACCCGATCCTGGCCGCTGTCTGGGTCCACGGCAGCGGCGGGGCGGAGCAGGTGTTTCAAGTGATCTCCTACGACGCCTTCAACCTGTGGACGCTGGTCACTCCCTTAGAGGGTGTGGACGGTCTGAGCCGCCTGCAATATCCGGACTATGTGCATCTGCCAGGGGATTTCATCACCTATCGTGCGGCGGGAACGGCGCTCTTCGGCGCTTGCTTGCTGGGAACAGCGGCCTGGCTGCTCGTATCTCGCCGCGTCATCCAGGACCAGCGGGCCATCTTCGTGGCTGTGGCCTTCGTCCTCTTGGCCCAACTGGTCCTGCCGACAGAGTCGGTGTCACGATACTTTCTCTTCCCCGCCGTGCTGGCCATCGGCGCCGTGGGCGGACGGCTGACCTGGCCTTCTCTCTATGTCGTCGCTGCGCTGAGCCTGACCTGCCTCTTGAGCATGATGGGAAGCGTGGGCGGCGCCCTGGAACAGTTTCCCCATCTGGCGCCCAGCCTGGCGCCTGAGAACAACGTGGTGATGGAGCTGGCACTGCGTATCTACCGTTCGGATGTCACTATCAGCGCCGCGGCTGTCCTGAACGTTTCCGCCCTGATCGTGGCGGCGGGCATGCTGGTGCTGCCCCGCTGGTCCACACAAGGAGTCTCGATGGCCTATCGAAACGCTTACGCCCGATAGGAGAGGATGCCGAGCATGAGAAGACCGGCCATGCTCTGGCGGAGCGGTCGCGAGGCGTAGCGATGCTCTTATGCCTCGTGGTCGTGCTCGCCGCCCTGATCCTGGTAGGCGCGTTCTGCAACGTGCTTTCGGGGGCGCTGGGCATCGGCATCATGCCTGCCTTCCCCGGCTCTGAGTGGTTCTTCTTCGTCAAGAACTACGTGGGCGACCTCATCCTCTGGCTCGCTGTTCTGGCCATGGTGATGATGGCTCTGGCCGTGCTCCGCGAAAGGCGCCTGCGGGGACGGCTGCGACACACTTACCCGCGACGGCGGCCGCTGGATGACCCCCGCATTTGCGTGGTTCTCACTGCTTACGATGACGAGGAGTCCATCGCTGCGGCCACGCTGGACTTCCGAAGCCAGCCCCACGTGGAGACAGTGATCGTCGTCGATAACAATTGCGCTGATGGCACGGCGGCCCGGGCCCTGGCCGCAGGGGCAACGGTGGTCAAGGAACCCCTGCAGGGCTACGGCTACGCCTGCACCCGCGGCCTGCGGGCGGCTCTGGAAGAGACGGACGCCAACCTGATCGTGCTGGCGGAAGGAGACAGCACGTTCTCGGGCCACGACATCGCCAAGATGCTGCCCTTCCTGGAGGACGCGGACTTCGTGGTGGGCAATCGGGTGACGCCGGGCCTGATCGATACCAACTCGCAGATGGACACCTTCTTCGTCTGGGGCAATCAGCTGGGGGCCAAGTTTGTGCAGCTGCGTTTCTGGGACTGGCGCTTTCTGGGCAGGGTGCGCCTCAGCGACGTGGGATGCACCTTCCGGGCCATTCGGCGGGAGGCCCTGGCGGAGATCATCGATGAGCTGAACGTGGGCGGCAGCCACTTCTCGCCGCATATGATCATGGTCTCTCTGCGAAAGGGACACACCATCGTCGAGGTGCCGGTCACGTTCTGGCCGCGGGTGGGGGCGTCCAAGGGGGCCAACAGCCTCCCCAAAGCCGTGGGGATCGGCGCAGCGATGTTCTGGCATATCCTGACCTTCCCCGCGCGAGCACGCACGGCTTCGGCGGCGGTTGAAGCGCAAGGGACAGGACTCGAGACCGGGAGGAGCAGCCATGGCCGTTAGGGAAAGGGCAAGAACTCAGGGGTATCCCCTCCGGGAACGGGTCTGCGACGCTGCCTGGGGCCTTGGCGTGCGGGTGCTGCGCTGCGGTAAGCGCTGGGGAGTTTCGGGGCCCTTCGAGGAGGCCCTGATGGAGGTGGCGAAACTTGTCATCCACCCCCCAGCTCAGGAGATAGAGGTCTCATTGCCCTTCGGCATGAGGATGACTGTGCCGCCGGGCTTCGCCAGGGCCCGCTCCTACGCCAGCGGTCTCTATGAGAGCGACGTCACCGCCCTTATCGAGGGCTCTCTCAAGACCGGGATGACCTTCGTGGACCTGGGGGCCTTTTGCGGCTACTACACCCTTCTGGCTTCGCGGCTGGTGGGGCCTTCTGGTCGCGTCTACGCCTTCGAGGCTCATCCCGCGAACTACGCCTACCTGATGCGGAACATCGAGGCCAATGGTTGTGGGAACGTGGTGGCGATAAACAAGGCAGCATTCAACAGGAACGGGAAAGCCGTCCTTGTCCTCGAGAAAGATGCCGACCATCACTGGTTGTCTTCCTCTGCTCCTCCCTCTGGGAACGGGGCCTCCATCGAGGTGCCCACGCTCAGCCTGGACGATTTCTTTGCGGGCGAAGGGTGGCCGTCCGTGGACCTGGTGAAGATAGACATCGAGGGAAGCGAGGAGGCGGCCCTGGAGGGCATGCGCGAGCTAAGCCGCAGGAATCCGCATATGAGCCTCATCATGGAGCTCAACTGGCCGGCCATGCAGCGGGCTGGAGTCCGCCGCGAGGAGATGGAGGCTCTGCTGGCAGAGATCGGCTTCAGCCGCGGCCACGTCGTCGAGCGGGGCCTCAGGCCCTTCTCGATCCCCAGCGCCCTACCCAGGACGCGAGCCACCTACAACGTGCTCTTGGAGAGGAATGGGAACGGAATCCACACGGATGGAGTGCGCACAGCGCGGAGAGAAGAGGCGTACGACACTTCGGGGCCAACCCCGGACTGCCCCGTCTGCGCATCCAGTTCCAAATCTCATATGTCCGTCCAGCACTGGGGCGAACTACGACGTTGTTCGTCCTGTGGCCTGATCTTTGCCAGCCCGTTGGATCTGGCGGCTACACCACAACAGCTCTTCGGCCAGGCATACAGCGGCAAGGAGGCCCGCGCAGGAATGGAGATGTTCCACCAGCGCCTCATGTGGCGGGCCGATCTCCTGAGCGGCGGCGCCGGGGTGAGGCAGGCGATGGCGCCGGTCCATCGCCGGGCGTTGGCACATATCCAGAGGGCTATTCCTTCGGGAGAGCTCATCGCAGATATCGGCTGTGGATCGGGCCTGTTCCTCGAGGCTGCTAGTAGGGCGGGCTACGCCGCGGCCGGGATCGAAGTGGCGGAGCCGGCAGTGGCCTTCTTGAGCCAGGCAGGGTACAAGGTATTCCACGGTACGATGGAGGAGGTCCCCGAGGGGTGGGCCGATCCCGCCATATGTACCTCGTTCTTTGTCCTTCATCACGTTAGCTCCCCAGTGAGCTTCCTCAAGGCTATCAGGCGCAAGTTCCCCCGTGCTGCACTCATTCTGACCGAACATTACTTTGGGCCCGATCCGAAGAAGATGCTGGGCTCGAATCTCCCACCGAGGAGGCTCACCCTCTGGAATCCGCAGGCCTTGAGGCGCGCCCTGGAAGGCGCGGGGTTCAGGGTAGATGCGATGGAGATCCTCCCGCACGAGCCCTGGCATCCCTGGCTCGACGGCTCCCTGACGCAACTCTACTGCCGGCTGCGGGATTCGATTCCCGCTGCGCTCCGCCCACAGATCATTGACTCCTATCTCTGGGCACAGCACAAGGTCTTTGGCTCCCTGCGGGCACTGTTCGGGAACAGGCCGGCCCTCGGCCAGGAACACCTGCTGGCCATCGCCAGCCCGGCCGCGGAGATGCAATTGTTCCCATGAGCAGGCTTCTGCCCTTCGCTGCCGTCCTGGCAGCCCTGGCGATGCTGGCCTTGATGCTGGCGCCCGCTTCGGTGTGGCACAGCCCGGAGAACGATGCTGTCTACCGGGGCTTCGACCGCAACCTGATCTACGCCGACGAGAGAGGCTATGCCCTCGCTGACGGGGATGTCGATATTTCGCCGGAGTCCCTCCAGTTTACGGCGCTGCCCAATTCCCGCCCCACCGTCCACCTGGCCACAACTCCCTTCGAGCTGCTCCAAGCGGCTATGGATGTGCGCGTTCTGGAAAGCGAGCCGGGCGGCACACCGTTGCGCATCGGCATCTGGAGCCCCCGCGCGGGCAGCGGCTACCTGCTGGAGTTTGGCCCACCACCGGACTATCTCATCATGGCTGAGGCGGTGGTGAACGGTACGGCGGCTTCCAGCCTTGTAGGTGGCGATGTCGTCAAGAGCGAGACTCTGGGCCACTACTCGCCAGGCCAGCTATACCACCTGGAGATCGGGCTGGATAAGCAAGAAGGCACTATCTCCAGCAGCCTTTCTAGCCTGGAGGCGCCGCCCAGCGGGGGCTCTATGCTTACGCTGGCCGGCGGGCCAAGCGACCCAGAATACGGTGATGTGGTCAGCCAGCTTGTGCCCGTTCAAGGGGGCAAAGACTACAGCTTCGGGGGGCTGGTGAAACTGGTGGCCGGCCTCGATTCCTATAAGATCGCGATCCAATGGCGTGACAGGCGCCAAGCTCCCCTGGGCTTCGCCAACAACTGGCGTACCGTGAGAGGGCTGGACGGTTGGACTCAGAGGGATTTCACGGCCACGGCTCCTCCCGGGGCAGCTTTCGCCCGCATGTATCTGGGGAGCGGCAACGCCACCCAGCTCTTCTTCGCCGATCTGTTCCTGCGAGAAACGACCAGCAGCACCAACCTGCTCCCGAACGGCGACTTCAGCCAGGGAAACGCGGGTTGGGCAATTGAGGGTGAGCCCTCAAGCGCGCCTGCGATCATAGAGCCGAGTCCGGCGCCCATGGAGTCCTCGGTGACGGCGGAGGTGGTACCGGACCTCTTCGACTCCCTCCGCCTCTCTCTCACGGCCTCCTCCTTCTCCCAGAGTGGGGTCACGACGGTGTTCCTGGAGAACTACAGCCTGACGCTTCCCCATCAGAGGTTCTACGGAGTGAAGGTGGACGATGTTCGCGTTAGGGCACTGCTGGCCGGCTTGCTTGCGGCGGGTGGGCTCCTCTGTCTGACGCAGGCGGTCCTGTGGCTCCGGCGGCGCCGGCGGGCGGCCGCGATGGCAGGCAACGCTATCTCCGCTTCCGGTGGGCATGGGAAAGGGCTGCGGCTTTCGCCGCTGGTCATGGGGATGCTGGCTGCGGCGCTGGCGTGCTTCGTGCTCAACGCCCTTCTTTTTGGCTTGGGAAGCCATCCCTTTGACATGCTTTCCCAGAGGGTCTGGGCGTACGTGGCCGGCAGCTCTAACCTCGCTCAGCTCTATTACCTGCCGAACGTCGTCAGTCTGGCCGAGGTCTGGAATGGCGGCCCGTGGCACGAGGCCGTGTTCCCGTACCAGCCGGTCATGGCTTACATCTACGGTCTCACAGGCTGGACGCAGAGGTTCTTCTTCAGCGGGCCGGGTGGGTTGAGCGCGGACACCTTCCAGGTGACGTTCCTTATCAAGAGCACCAACGTGCTGTTCGGCTTGGGCGATGCGCTTTTCATCTACCTGATTCTGAGGGAAACAAGGACAAGCCAGCGGTGGAGCCTCGTGGGGGCGGGCCTCTTCGCTTTCAATCCCGCCGTGTGGTTCAGCATGTCCGTGTGGGGCCAGACTCACGTCATAAGCCTGTTCTTCCTGCTGGCTTCGATTTGGCTCGCCGAGAAGCAACGCCCGACGTGGGCGTGGCTGGGCCTGGCGGCCGCCGCCCTCACCAGACCGCAGATGCTGGTGCCGGCGTCC
>Ga0315286_10002817_pt1 | contig 16285 bp, 13 predicted proteins | sample YL17G10_0_MG_FD_205038 | JGI IMG/M metagenome (GOLD analysis project Ga0315286, IMG submission 205038) | Sediment microbial communities from Yellowstone Lake, YNP, Wyoming, USA - YL17G10_0 | ecosystem: Environmental > Aquatic > Freshwater > Lake > Sediment | place: USA: Wyoming | collected...
GACGCCAACGGAGACGGGATATGGGATACCGGCGATGAATATTATACGTTTGGATCGCCGGGCGTCCAGGCTGTGACCGGAGACTGGAACGGCGATGACAAAGATGAGTCTGGTGTATTCCTGAACGGTGGATGGTGGCTTGATGCCAACGGAGACGGGATATGGGATACCGGCGATGAACATTATACATTTGGATCGCCGGGCGTCCAGGCTGTGACCGGAGACTGGAACGGCGATGGCAAAGATGAGTCAGGTGTATTCCTAAACGGTGGATGGTGGCTTGATGCCAACGGAGACGGGATATGGAATACCGGCGATGAACATTATACATTTGGATCGCCGGGATGTCAAGCAGTGTCTATCCGGTAACATTTTGTTTACCCCCATCTCTGACCTTTCCCCCACACTCCCGGATACCGAAGACCGGGATCTTTATAGTGGCTCCCGTCAACCTTCCCCCGCCCCCGAAAAATACGGTTTATCCCTCTCGATATAACCGCGCGGACAAAGTCTGTTTCAAGGTCTGAACCGGCTATAGATTGGCGGAAAAGGTCAAACAGATTACATATAGTGTTATACGAGAGGTCAAGGTGCCGGGCGGCTTTCCGAACTGATATATCCAGCTCGAATACCTTGATCAAAATCAAAATCCGGACCAGCGGACTCTCAGTTCTTCGAGTATATTTCCACTTCCCAGACCTGTTCTTTACCGTAATCAGAGCACTTATACCCGCGCTGGACCCGGCCGATCCGGGACTTTACCATGGGGACGATAATCAAATTGTTATCCCTTAGTTCCTGAGATTCTGATTTTTCTTCGGATATTGTGTATTGTTGATGTTCTTTGAAATTCATTCATCCGACCACCTGTTCATTGTGGTAGATGCAATTAAGGAATCGCCTTCCTTTTTTAATTTAATACGCTTCTACCAGAATACGTTTTTTTACGTAAACGCAATAGGTATATGGAGAAAATAGATGAAAGTAGTAATCCTGGCAGGCGGTCTTGGAACCCGGTTACGGGAAGAGACCGAGTATAGACCAAAACCCATGGTCCAAGTGGGTAATAAACCAATAATATGGCATATAATGAAAAATTATGCTTTTTATGGCTTTAAAGAGTTTATAATATGTCTTGGATATAAAGGCAATATGATAAAAGATTACTTTTTGAATTATGAAATTATGAATAGTAATTTTACCCTTCGGCTTGGGCACCGTGACAGTCTGACAATTCATAATAATCATGAGGAACTTGACTGGACGATCACCTTGGCAAATACCGGTGAAAAAGCACAAACTGGAGCAAGGATAAAAAAGATTGAAAAATATATTCAGGACGACCTTTTCATGGTTACCTATGGAGATGGTGTCTCAAGTATAAATATCGATAATCTTGTTAAATTCCATAAATCGCACGGCAAAATTGGAACAATGTCAGGAGTTCATCCATCATCAAGATTTGGAGAATTCACGATAAAAGACAATCAAGTCATTGATTTCCACGAAAAACCGCAAACCAAAGAAGGTTTGATTAATGGGGGTTTCTTTGTCTTTCATAAAAGGTTTTTTGATTACTTGTCTAATGACGATAGCTGCACACTCGAAAAAGAGCCTTTGGAGGAGTTGGTATCCGACGGGCAGTTAATGGTCTATCCTCATGACGGATTTTGGCAATGCGTGGATACGTACCGTGAGTTAGAACTGCTTAACAAATTATGGGACTCCCCAAGTCCCCCCTGGAAAGTCTGGCAATGAATATGGGATACTTCCAAAATTATTGGAATGGCCTTAAATATTCAATAAAGAGCTTTTTTATGGTGAATTTTCATAATCTGCCTCAAAAAATTATCCATTCATATGAAGAGATTATTAAATTCTCTCTGGTAGGAGTGCTCAATACCCTCGTCGGGTACGGGGTTTTTTTTATCGCCTCCATGTATATTAATTACCTACTGGCATTGATCATCGCGCATATCGTTGGGGTAACTCATAGTTTTTTTTGGAATAAATACTGGGTTTTTCGGTCAAGCAAAAACAAGATGCGGGAATTCTTAAAATTTTATTCTGTGTACGGCATTATGCTTTTGATAAATATCGCGATGCTTTACTATTTTGTATCGATTCTGACTATATCCCCTCAAATTTCCCAATTAATACTATTACCTTTTCTTACCATACTCACTTACACCGGACATAAATACTGGAGTTTCAAAAAATAATATGAAAAGCGGGTCTCTCTTTGTGTGGGGTGGAAGCAGTGACAAAAAATTTTTGGAACAATAAAAATGTGTTAATTACCGGGTGCACAGGACTTCTCGGTTCATGGGTAACACAGCGAATAGTCGAAAGTGAAGCCAATGTCATCGGACTTGTCCGGGATAGCATACCAAAATCGTACCTCCATCTGTCAGGGACTGATAAAAAAATCATCCTGGTTCGGGGTGAAATTGAAGACTATCCTCTCCTGGAACGAATTTTAAATGAATATGAGATTGATTTTATTTTTCATCTTGCCGCTCAGACCATTGTCTCTATTGCGAACAGAAATCCGGTATCAACATTCAAATCCAATATTGAAGGAACCTGGAATCTCCTTGAAGCATGCCGACGCACGTCCCAGGAGATAAAAATTGTTGTAGCCTCGAGTGATAAGGCGTACGGTACGCAAATGAGGTTGCCCTATGATGAAACCACCCCTCTCGAGGGTCGCCACCCATATGACGTATCCAAAAGCTGTGCTGATCTGCTATGCCGATGCTATTATGAAACGTATGATGTGCAGGTGTGCGTTACCCGGTGTGGTAATTTTTACGGGGGCGGCGATCTGAATTTTAATCGCATCGTTCCCGGAACAATCAAATCCCTCATAGAAAATCAAAGACCCCTCATTCGAAGTGACGGGACGTATATCCGGGATTATTTCTATATAAAGGACGGTGTTGAATCCTATATCACCCTTGCGGAAGCGATGGACAATAAAAAAATAGTCGGGGAGGCGTTCAATTTTAGTACTGAAACTCCCGTGAATGTTTTGGATCTCGTAAATAAAATAATTAAGATCTATGGCGGCGATACGACTCCCCTTGTTTTGAACAAGGCTTCACATGAGATACCCTCTCAATACTTGTCCGCAAAGAAAGCACATGACCTGTTATCCTGGAAACCTCATTATTCTATAGATGAGGGGTTGAAAGAGACAATTCAGTGGTATAAACATTTTTTTGAGAATACCCGGTTCTGAGGCACACCCATGAAAAAAATGATCAGTATTGTTATCCCGGCTTATAATGAAGAGGAAAATATTGAAGAGCTTCATATGCGTTTTGAGCAGGTGATCCGATCACTCCCTGAGTATGAGTTTGAAGTAATAATTGTTGATAATGGTTCAACAGATTCAACGCTGGAAAAACTTATTCAGGTGAACAAGGAACACAGACATTTTAAAATTATCAACCTTACGCGGAATTTCCTGCCGGTGAATAACGCAATAACTGCGGGTCTGAGATATGCAAGAGGGGATGCTATTTTCATTACTTATGCGGATCTGCAGGATCCCCCGGAACTAATACCAGAATTCATAAAAAAATGGGAACAGGGATATGAGATAGTGTACGGAATAATTCGGAAGCGGGAGGGTATTCAATCTTCAAGAAAAATTTTATATTCAATTTTTTATGATCTGATAAACAGATTAACCGATCATATTATCCCGAAGGACGCCAGCGATTTTACCCTGATTGATAAAAAGGTCAATAGTATCATCAACCATCTTGAAGAAAAAAACAAATTTCTGCGTGGTTTGATTCCATGGACTGGGTATAAGAAAATCGGCATAGAATATGACCGGGCCCCCCGGCATGCAGGTAAATCGAAAGCAGATATCTCCACCGTATTAAATTTTGCTATCAATGGTCTCTTTTCATTCTCAAATTTCCCCCTTCATTTCGCCAGTATATTTGGATTTGTCTTATCTCTGATCTCAGTCATTCTCATTTTTATCGAAGGAATCTTGTTTTTGATGTACGGCAGGGAGATCCCAGGTGTTGCAACAATCATCCTGATTATGTTATTTTCCTTTGGAATTTTATTTTTCCTTCTGGGAATTATCGGCGGATATATCGGTAAAATTTATGAAGAGGTCAAAAAAAGGCCCGATTACATCATAAAACAGGAAATTGGATTTGAAAACCCTTGAAATTAACATCCTGATCCGGGAATTATCCTAAAATCGATCAGGAGTGTGTGAATAAGAAAAAAATTGTTGAGGATTTATGACTACACACGAATATTTTTTTGAACCGAAGGCGATTAAAATCTTTGATCTGATAAAGGACGAACAATATCGTGGAAAAGACTTTGTTATTCCCGTTTTTGAAAAAAATCTTCAGGTTGCTGTCCTCAAACCTATTACGAGATCCAATTTATATGAAAATATCCCTAATCGTGAATTAATAAAATCACTCGCAGATTGGAGACGCGATAACCAGTCATGGTACCCGACTGTTTTTACTGTGACAGAAGAGGGAACAAAATTGTGGTTAAAGAATCAGGTTATCGATGTCGATGACAGAATCCTGTTCCTGATAGTTTCACTAGATGGCGTCGTGTTTGGCCACATGGGGTTATTCAGAGGAGAAATTGATAATGTTCTCCGAGGAATAACGGGTATAGTGGATGGAGGTATGAAACATGGATTGTGTGCGTTGATGAAATTTTGCGCCACCGAGTTAGGGATAAAAAATCTATACTTGCGGGTATTTTCTGATAATGCAAGAGCTATCCATTATTATGAGAATTGCGGTTTTTCCGAAATTGGAAAGATCTCCCTGAAAAAAAGCGAAGAAATTAATTGTATAAAATGGGAACCCTCCCCGGATATCGATATATATCACGCAGAAAGATCCTATAGTGTTATGCAAATAAATATCGAAAATTTCCTCTGATGTGATGAAAATGGAAAAGATAATACAAACTGCCGGACCCTCGATTACCCAGAAAGAGATCGATTATGTACTTGATGCGGTTAAAAACGGGTGGTATGAAAACTGGAACGGATACCTGAATAAATTTGAAAAAAAGTTTTCTGAGTATATCGGCACAGGTCATGCTATTCCGACTTCAAGCTGCACAGGTGCACTTCATCTGTCATTGGCGGCGTTGGGAATAAAGAAAGGGGATGAGGTGATTGTCCCTGATACCTCATGGGTAGCAACCGCAGCGGTTGTCATGTATGTCCAGGCAAAACCTGTTTTTGTTGACATTGACCCTGAGTCATTTACGATAAATCCGGATTGTATTGAATCTGCAATCACCAGAAAAACAAAAGCAATTCTCCCCGTGCACCTCTATGGTCATCCTGCGGATATGGATCCAATCCTTGATATCGCTCATGACCGTGACCTGTTTGTCATTGAAGACGCTGCTCCCTCCATCGGCGCCGAGTACAAAGGACGGAAGACGGGGACTCTGGGAGATATCGCCGGATTCAGTTTTCAGGGAGCAAAATTGATGGTAACCGGCGAAGGAGGAATGCTTGTTACCGATGATGATACCATTTTTGAGAGAGCCGCTTCTTTGGCCAATCAAGGGAGAGATCCCAAGATCCCGTTCCAGATCAATGAAATAGGTCTTAAATATAAAATGTCAAATTTACAGGCAGCCCTGGGTCTGGCCCAGCTGGAAAGGATAGATGAACTGATCGACAAAAAAAGGCAGATTTTTGAATGGTACTTATCCCGGTTATCTGCGGTTCCCGAAATTCAGATAAGCATGGAAAAAAAGTGGGCGCACAGTATCCATTGGATGACCTCAATAATTCTCAGTAATAGCCTATCTATTAAGCGAGAAGATCTACAGTCAAAGTTGTTGGAAAAGAAAATAGATACACGACCGATTTTCCCGCCGATGAGCAGTTTCCCTATGTTCAAAAAAAGGAACCATCCTGTGGCGGAGTTCGTTGGAAAACGGGGAATCAATTTACCCTGTGCATCGAATTTAACTGAAGATCAGGTAAATTATGTGTGTGAAGAATTAATCCGGGTGCTAAAGCAGGCGTCCTGATCATATGAATCATACGATTATCAAACGGTCTGAATCATTTTTTCCTTATCATACCAGTAATCGGGTGAAAATGAAGAAAACAGATATTAACGAAAAAAAGAGATGTCTGTCAGTTAAGGATGTCAGTTAATGAAATTATCCGATTACGTGATTAACTCCCTTGTCGATCAGGGAGTCACGCATATCTTCGAGGTTTGCGGTGGTGCGCTCGCTCATTTACTCGATTCGCTGTACGGGAGAAATGATATCGTTTCGGTTTCCATGCACCACGAAATGGCGGCCGCGATAGCTGCAGAAGGATATGCCCGGGCAGGTGGCAATTTCGGTGTGGCAATGGCAACGAGCGGTCCCGGGGCAACTAACCTGATCACCGGGATCGGGAGCTGTTATTTTGATTCAATCCCCTGCCTTTTCATTACTGGGCAGGTAAATACCCATGAATATAAATTTGACAGGCCCGTGCGTCAGATCGGATTCCAGGAAACAGATATTGTATCTATCGTACATCCGATTGTGAAAAAAGCGGTGTTTATCAATAGCGAAAGTGAGATTCAGAACATTCTGGAAGAAGCCTATTACCTCATGAAGAGCGGTCGTCCCGGTCCTGTATTACTGGATATACCTCTGAATGTCCAGAATGCAGACATCAACGTGCGTACGTCATCCACTCAGGAAAATTCCCGAGCTATTCCTCAAACGCGTCCAGAAACTATCACAAGGATCCGAGAGCTTATCGAGGCTTCTGAAAGGCCGGTAGTTCTCGTAGGAGGCGGTGTGAGAGCTTCTCATGCATGTGAGGAACTTTTCCGTTTTGTGCAGGATACCAGAATTCCCGTTGTTACATCTCTTATGGGACTGGATGCATTTCCTCATGACGATCCTCTTTTTGTGGGTATGATAGGTACCTATGGGAACCGCTATGCCAATCTTACGATTGCCAATGCCGATTTGGTCATCGCACTCGGGACGAGACTCGATACCCGGCAGACCGGAACCTGCCCTGAAACGTTCGGGAGAGGAGCGGTGTTCGTCCATGTGGATATCGATCCTCATGAACTGAATTGCAAATTACCGGTATCAGTTCCCGTGAACGCGGATATCCAACAATTTCTGCTTTCGATGATCGACCGTGGAATAGTATCAACCACGTCACCGAAGTCCCGCGAATGGATAACAATGATCAATCACTATAAACACCGATACCCTGATTACATATCCCCGAAAAAGTCAGAGATTGATCCGAATTTTTTTCTCCACCTTCTTTCAAGTATCCTCCCCAACGAGACAATAATCTGCGTAGATGTCGGGCAGGTTCAGATGTGGGCGGCCCAGAGCATTCAATTGAAACGATCGCAAAGATTTTTGACAGAAGGGGGAATGGCCTCGATTGGTTCTGCTTTACCGATGGCGATTGGTGCATCGTTTGCAAAACCGGATGTTCCCGTCGTTGTTATTGTCGGAGACGGTGGCTTCCAGCTGAATATTCAGGAGCTCCAGACAGTTTATCACCACACCCTCCCGCTCAAAATAATTCTCCTGAACAACTGCGGATACGGGATGATCAAGCAATTTCAGGAGCAATATTTCAACAGCAGATTCCAGTCATCCGGTATCGGGTACAGCAATCCTGATTTCCAGGACGTTGTCAGAGCGTACAAAATTTCTACGAAAAAGATCGCAAACAATGATGAAATTCTCCCGGCGCTGCGGAGCCTTTTCTCTGATAGGTGTCCAGGTTTTCTGGAAGTTGTCATCGATGAAAAATCCCGGGTCAGTCCAAAGCTGTCCGTGAACCGACCGGTAGAAGATCAGGACCCACAGCTGCCCAGGGAAGAACTGAAAGCGAATATGATTATTGATCTGTTACCGGAGTCCGAACAGCCATGAAATCCGAAAAAGAAATCCGTTTGGAGATATTCGAAAAAATCAGGCAGTTGTATGATCTGAGATATCAGGATAGGTTTATTCCGGGGACCTCCCGAATCAACTATGCCGGGAGGGTGTTTGATGAAAAGGAACTTATCAGCCTCGTTGATGCATCTCTCGATTTCTGGCTCACCAGCGGGCGCTATGCAGATAAGTTTGAAAAAGAGCTTGCAGAATTTCTTGGAATGAAATATTGTCTTCTGACAAATTCCGGCTCCTCAGCAAACCTTCTCGCAGTTTCAGCACTTACTTCTCCGAATCTGGGTGAAAAGAGGCTGAAACCCCGAGATGAAGTCATTACAACTGCATGTGGCTTCCCCACTACGCTCAACCCTATCCTTCAGAATAATCTCGTCCCGGTCTTTCTGGACGTTGATCTCAGGACATACAATATCAAGGCAGACCGTATTGAAGCAGCAATTTCTGATAAAACAAAAGCGATTATGATACCCCATACTCTTGGAAATCCTGCCGATCTTGAAACCATTGTTAAAATTGTCAAAAATTATGATCTATGGTTTATTGAGGATAACTGTGATGCACTTGGGTCCCGATACCGAGGCAAATATACCGGGACATTCGGGCATATCTCCACCTGCAGTTTCTATCCGGCACATCATATCACCATGGGAGAGGGAGGAGCAGTACTCACCAATGATCAGCTGCTGAAAAAGATTATTGCATCCTTCCGTGACTGGGGACGGGACTGCTGGTGTGATCCTGGTTGTGATAATACCTGCGGGAAACGCTTTGACTGGCAGTTGGGAGATCTTCCCGGGGGATACGATCACAAGTATATCTATTCCCACATCGGGTACAATCTCAAAATCACCGATATGCAGGCGGCAATTGGGGTTGAGCAGCTGAAAAAATTACCCGGATTTATAGATAAAAGAAAAGAAAACTTTGATATATTATATCAAGGATTGAAAAAATATGAGAATTATTTTGTTCTTCCGGAACCCTGCCCACATTCCGAACCGAGCTGGTTTGGTTTTCCAATCCTTGTCAAAGAGAATGCACCATTTTCCCGTGATGATATCGTTCGCTATCTTGAGGCAAACAAGATAGCAACACGGATGCTTTTTGGAGGGAATCTTCTAAAACAACCTGCATATAAAGATATACCGCAAAGAGTACCTGAAACTCTTGAAAATACGGACATTGTAATGCACAATTGTTTTTGGTTAGGTGTATACCCGGGTCTTACAAAAACAATGCTTAAATATTGCAATTCGGTCTTCGATAGTTTTCATTCAAATGAAAGTTTTTACGAGAAAAAATGAAAAAAAAAGATATTGATTATCAATTTAATTGGGAAAGACTGATCTATGGTATTATTTTAATATCATTTTCATTTATTGTTTTAACACCGTTACTATTTAGTGGTTATATTTGGGATGACTCTATTAGTTCGAGTATACGCGGATTTCTGTTCGAAGGAAATACCACCATAAACCAATTCGTTTTGAATTCTTATATGGGCTGGCTCAATATGGGTCGGATATTCCCTTTAGCATTTTATTACCCCTATCTTCATTTTATTATAGATAATGTAATACTCTATAAATTATTCCTGATAATGACAATAATAATTAGTATACTCGTATTTACTTATTTACTATATTCTCTAACAGAATCTTTTTATTTCTCGATCCAAACTGCTTTTTTATGTCTAATTACATTTTCAATCACTTTGTTTCACAATTCTTATCTCGGTTATAATGGCTTAGTTCAACTTGTTTTCATATACACTCTAATATCATTAATTTTTTTAAACCATTATTTAAAAACGAATAAGTTTAGTTATTATGTAGTAAGCATTTTCTTTTTTTCATTGGCAATATTTACTTATGAAATTTCATATGTTTTCTTTTTATTCCCTTTAATATTAATTCACTTTTTCTCTGAAATCAATAATCCTGTGAAAGAATTGAAAATTTTATTTCCTTACATCCTTTTACCTGTAATTGGACTGATTGCAGCATTATCAATTAAGTTTTTTAATGGGTTATCGATTATTGGTTCAAATTCCTCTACTGCTTATTTACCGAATTTCGATATTTTCCCAATCATAATAACAATATCAAAGAACATTGTCGCTGCTTTTCCATTATCTTATTATATAATTGATCCCAACAAAATTTTTACACACGGGATAACCGATTTCCTTTCTGATTATATAATTATTTTAATAATTATTATGATCTTTTATGGAGTTATTTTGTTAAATTTATCAAAAAAAGTATCCATTGAAATAAAAGGAATTAATGTAATTTCAATTAAAAAAATTCTAATTTTTGCTTTTTCATTAATAATACTTCCAACAGTTATTATCTCTTTTTCACCAAAATATCAATCAGAACTTCTTTGGGGTATTGGATACTCCCCAATTTATATTTCTTCATTTGGTGTGGCTCTTTTAATAAGTATAACTTTATTTTACTTCTCTACCCCTCCTATTCAGAAAAAAATTAATTGGACGTACACAAAAATATTTTGTATTTTCTGTATTCTCATTATTGGATTTATATCATTAAATGCAAACTATCTGGTCATATCACAATCAAATCATTATTGGAAATATCCTCGTGAATTAATTGAAAGTTCTATGGATAAAGGTTTATTTGATAATATGCCGGACAATTCCACGTTAATTGTACAAAATGGCAATGGTTGGGATATTTCCGCATTTTACCGAATGCATTTGGGAGCTAAAATAAAATATTTCGGAACTGGTGCAATGCATTGGCATATTAATGGATATGATATCCATCAAGATATATCAGAATTTTTAATCTCAAATACTTCAAATATATACTCGTATAACTTTCCACAATCCAGCAATGTATATTATTTATCCTATGAATCTGTTAATGATAAAGTAGGTCATGTAACCTTAGCAAAAATAAATTATTTAAATGCATCCTCTGGTAAAATTTATAGTGTTAGATCTGATAATCTCTCTATCTTTATAGAGACAAATAATATCAGTAATGATAATAAAAAACTCGAAAATATTTCCATTATTACGCAAGTATCGGATTCTATAGATTTACAAAATTTAAGAAATATAACTATCAAGAGCGATCAAATAAAGATTTTATCGTCTGAAAAAGATTGGGAAATTCTCACGATTGATAACTTTGGTAATATTAATCCCCAATCGTTACTTTTATCAAAAGACTGACATTAAATAATGTCTTACTGAATAAAATGGGATGTCACCAATCCCTCCTCTTAATTAGAGATTGAAAAATGAGATTGAAATTGATGTTTTTGGAAGACCATCTCCCGAACAACAAAACACTAATATATCGGTTATATGATAATAAAATCGAAAACGCTATAGAAATTGATAGAAACACTATTGTCCCTGTTAGGTACGCTAATAATCCATTACCGATCCAAAATTGAACATGAGCGATTTGTATTAATATAAGAGCAAAAAAGTTTGAAACCAGATAGATTTCAAGCGAAATCACTCCGCAAAATTTCAAGAATTTATCAATAAATGTTAAGCGCAGAGATTTTATCAGACAATATGATAGTACAATCCCTGTAATTGCTAAAATGAAATCAATAATTAAATTTATGTCATTTACTCTTGCAAAGGTTATGACATATTTACTCCATGAAGGCAATAATATTGCAAATAAAACCGCTGATAATGGGAAAATATATGATTTTTCGAAAATACTCTCTTTATATTCCGCTGTAATATAGCCTAGCAAAACGAATGGTGAAAACCATCTCACTATTAATAATCCTTGGACTGGTGGATTAAACATCCAGGAGATGATGTAAAAACTCAAGAATAGTAAGATGGTAAAAAAACCCAATTGGTAATTCTTTAAAAAATTTTCAGAGGTGATATAAATTAACAATATCATAAATGAAATAAACAAAACGGGTAAAAACCAGATATTGTCATAGACCACAACATGTTCTATTAGGAAATCGGATATTCTGTTATCAAAAACGAAGTTGTTTGCAATTGATATTGAAATGAAGATCCAAACAAGATAAGGTAAAATTAAGCCTTTAAATTTTTTATACACAAAATTGATTTTTGAATCAATTGATTTTTGAAATACGAGATAACCGCTTAAAAAAAGAAACAATGGCATATGGAAAGAATAAATAAATACAAATAGCCAACTCTGAGAAAATTGGGTTGGGTTTGAAAATACGATAACATGACCTAAGAGTACAAGAATCACCGCATAACCTTTTAAGCTATCAATTAATTCAATTCTTTCCATGCCAATTCATAAACCAATCTTTGTTCAATGAACAATATATCTTATACCTGTTTTCTGCAATAATCGTTCTTTCCCTTTCATTTTTTAATAAATAATGAATTGATTCCTCCGCCTCGTAAGCATTCTGGTAATAGAGTCCGCAATTATATCTTTTACATAGATCACTATATTCAAGATTTTTTTCCGGAACGAGTAGTGGGAGTGCATTTTTTAACACTCCAAAAATGAGCCTTTTATCAACAGATTTGTCTATAATCCATAATAACACACCGGATTTAATTTGATCCTCATGAAGCCAGTTAAACATTAAAAAACGACAATTCCGATTATCGGTAGTTGTTAAAAATAATTTCAATGCTTTAGAACACTCGGGATCAACTTGATTACCGTAACAAACAATTATTTTCTGATTATCTGGTTTTTTCAGGTTAATTTTAGATATTATATCATACACTTCGATAATTTTTTTCACTTGATTTTCCAGAGTATTCGTTTTTATTTTTTCAAATGCATTATTCCCGAAAACTATGATTTGTCCAGGTTCTTCAATAAGTTCAGACATCTTCTTTGCAAGATCCCGTGCATTCCCCATTTCAAAAAGAAACCCTGTTTTTCCGTGGTCGATTAATTCCGGAATACCCCCCCCATCAGAAGCAATAACTGGAATCCCGGCAGACATTGCCTCGGTTATTGAAACGGGCTGGTTCTCCGGCCATATCGAAGGTAAAATAAGAACATCTGTTTGTTCGTATGCATCTTCAATATTTTTGATCTTCCCCCAGAATTTTACTATGTCTTTTAATTTTGTATCCTTTACTTCATTCTTATATTGGGTGAAAAGTTCCCCGTCTCCGATAAGATTGATGGTAATTTTTTGTTTATTGTTGAGATACTGCAATGCATCCAGTAAAACCCGAATCCCTTTATGTTTACCGAAGTAACCGATGAATGTAAACCGAATATGATCGGGATCCGGGACCTTTTTAATGTGAGAAAATTTTCCAACATCGATCCCATTCCAGATTACATGCATTTTCTCTTGAGGAATACCTGAACGAATATAAGTGTCTGCAAGATATTGACTTGGTGAAATGAATGCATCAATATCTTCAAGTTGCATCGCTATAAAATCCTGGCGCATTCTTATGGGAATATTCCGGTTGTTTTCATGAGGTATTACCTCCATACATTCGGTGCATTGAGTAAAGTTGCGGCATATTTCATTCTTATTATTTATTATAGTATTTTTGAAACAAACGCCCCAATAATCGTGAAGTGTTAATACTGTTTTGATTCCTTGCTGTTTTGTGATATGAATGAGCCCTACGGAAAGTCCAATAAGATTATGGAAATGAACAATATCCGGCGAGAACTTTTTTAAAATTGTCTTAAAATATTCTTCCAAATCCTTGTTAGTAAAATTCACAAATTTCGGATCATAATCTTCATATGTAAGACGGACACGATAAACCGATAATCCCTCATAATCCTCCCTTCGTAGGGAATGTCGCTTGCCCTGTTCACGGATGTCTCCCGTAAAAATGAGAACATTGTGCCCTAGGCTCTGTAATTGTTTTGCTTGATGATGTGCTATTAATTCTGCCCCTCCAATAAAATTTGGAGGATATGCATTGCAACAAATCAGAATTTTTTTTCCCATTGTTTCTCTCACAATATAATTTATGATTTTTCGTCATATTTTTTTGAATTGGTTTTAATCAATTCATACATAGTATTTGCACTATGTTCAATTATCAATGGACCGACCCGAATTGTTGGAGTCAGATATGCCAGTGCCAATCCCCCCCACATCTCTCCATCAGTGGTACTGCCGTTTTCAATTACACGTCCTGGAACAAAATCGAGATCCACCCATTGAATATAGGGACATTTATTCCAATCTGCTTCCAGCATGCCTCTTCGACACTCGGGATTAAAACTATCATGCATCATTACAAAGAGCGGTTTTTTAGGAATATAAGAAAGAACCATATTAAGATCATTTTTCACCCCTTCCGCAGAATGATCTCCATCAACCAGAATAAAATCAACCGGGACCTGTTCATAATCCAATGATTTCAATAATAGCGGTAGGCTTACTTTTGAAAAACCTGTTAAAAAAGTCACATTTTTGAAAAATGAAAATTTTTCAGATACTGTAGGATCGATATCGATTGAAAATACCATTTTTGAAAATTGGGATATTAATGATAAACTCCCCCCCTTATACGTGCCAATTTCTATACTGCATTGAGGAATGTGACGGGAAAGGAGTGTGGTTAATGCCAGCCTTTCAGAATTATTCATCTGCCAATGTTCACATAGGCATTTGGGATAAAGAATTTCTTCCCAAGTTCGAGTATCCGTGGAATGTATCACCTTATCATTTCGGTTTGAAAAATCTTTGTGGATATTTTCACATTCGAGAAGTGAGAGGAATTGTTGCGTATACTCATCCCACGTTTTTAATTTTCTGTTAACTGCTTCTTGTGACAATTTGTAAAATAACTTTTTATCCGTGCTTAACTGATACATCGTGTTTGCTAGTAACTGTTCATCTAAAATATTTGTCGTCAGACATCCTCCTTCTGCCGCGAGTTCTGACATGACTCCTTGGTTCGAACAAATTACCGGTGTTCCCTGCCAGATACTTTCTAATATGGGCATTCCAAAGCCTTCAATTATTGAGGGGTACACCGTAAATGACGCCTCCATATAGAGAAGGCTTAGTGTGTAATCTGAAACGACCCCTCGCCATTGAATACGTGAATTATCCCGGGAAATTTTCTGGATATCATCCGCAATTTCAAACGCCCCAGCGTATCGATTTCCTATAAGAGTTAATTTCCAGTTTAATTCAGGATGCTCTTTCTGCATTAATAAACAGGCGTTGATGAGGGTTTTATGATTCTTCCTTGGTTCTAATGTTGAAACGCATAAAATGTTGATTTCATCACAATTTGTATTCTTAATTATTGTATTACGTTTATATCCGCCAAATTCTCCAGGAAGCAAATTACACCTCACTGTGCATCCTTTGATATTATGATCCCTCCAAAAATTTTGGAGACAGTCTGAAGAATATTCGGATATAGGTATAATTAAATCACATTCGGCGAGGCCGGTCATATAATGGCTGTGGTTATTTTTTACCGCTTTATCCTGACAAAATTTCGGAAATAATACGGGAATGGCATCATAAAAAATGGCAGCTAAAAAAATATTATTATTTCTTGCAAACCTCCTTATTATTCTTGCACGATCTTCATCAATTGTTTCTGCAAAAATTAACCAAGTCTCGGAATTTTTATTTGTTTTCAAATAATCCAACAAAGATATTTTACTATCTTCGGATGACAATTTACATTCACTAGTCAGAATAGGTCCATTAAATTGGCTCAATTGATCGAATTCGATTTTTGTCGGAAAAAAATATTGTTTTTTTCCCTGATCCCAGACCCCAAAAAGAACCGGCACACATTTCTGAAGCTCACGGGATATTCTTCGCGTGACGCGAATAACTCCTGAATTAGCTGGATCTCTGACAGCATTTGTAACGTCAATAATTAATAGAAAATTTTGTTTTTTGTAATAGTCATGAATTTTACTTAGATCTTCAAAGATTTTATTATATTCAGATATCGCACGTCTCCAGGTAAAAAACCCATGAAATTTTTCTAATGCGTTTTTCTTTATATCGATACTTAAATCGTTTTCATTTAAAATTTCACATGCTTTAGTAACCATCTCTTCGTTATTATTGCAGAGATACCATGAATGAATGACAACTTCTGGATGTGCACCTTTGTTAAATACCAAAACCGGAACATTCAGCCATTGCATTTCTGCTAATGGCAAATTAAAGCCTTCCCATAATGAAGTTGAAATTCCCAAATCCACATTTATCATCAAATAGGCCAATTCTGCATCATCAGGGAATCCAATTGGATATATGAAATTTTGTAAATCCTGAGGTATTTGAATGGTGAAGGGATCATTAAGAACAAATAAAACTGAATTAGGCAATTTTG
>Ga0315286_10002818_pt1 | contig 16283 bp, 15 predicted proteins | sample YL17G10_0_MG_FD_205038 | JGI IMG/M metagenome (GOLD analysis project Ga0315286, IMG submission 205038) | Sediment microbial communities from Yellowstone Lake, YNP, Wyoming, USA - YL17G10_0 | ecosystem: Environmental > Aquatic > Freshwater > Lake > Sediment | place: USA: Wyoming | collected...
CGCGGCGGGTCAGGAAACCCGCCGCGCCAAGTGGCGCGGGAGTCCCAGCCAACCCGTGGCCCGTGAGAAGAAGCCGCGTCAGGCGCCGGACGGCCGCCGCCACCTGCGGAGCAGCCAGGCCGCGCCCACCGCCGGAACAAGGAGCAGGATCCATCCCGACCCCAGGCAGATCGGGGCGCCCATGACCACCTCCGTCGAAGGCAGCGCCTTCTTCAGGTCCGCCACCTGGTCGGGCTGCTCCTTGAAGGTCTTCTCGGCAAGGACCACGAGCCGCAGGCTCTGGAGGTCGCGCAGGGGGCCCAGGTCCTTGTACACCTTGTCCTTGTCGACAAGAACCAGGAACTCGGGGTGCTTCAAGCCGCGCAGGGGTGCCAGGTCCTTCACCTCCTGACAGTTGACGATCTCGACGCCGAGCAACTCCGGACGCTCGCGCACGAGATCGGCAAACTGCTTCGGCGACACGTTGGCCGGCAGTCCAAGCCAGCGCAGGTCCTTGAGCTCACGCAAGGCGCCGAAGTCCTCCGGCACCGTCGAGCCGTTGAGGATCAGCGTCCGCAGGCCCGCCAGCTTCGCCAGCCCCGCGGCGTCGCTGACCGGCGGGCAGTTGACCAGGCCAAGGCTGGAAAGCCGTGGCAGGTTCGCCATCGGCGAGAAGTCCTTCAGCTTCGCGCCCATCAGGGCCAGCGTCTCCAGCCGGTCGCAGCCGGAGGGAAATGGGCCGGTCGTCTCGGGATTCCACTCACTGATGGCCAGCTTGCGCAGCCCGTGGAACTGCGCCAGAAACGCCAGCGTCCACAGGTTCTTCCCCTCGACGACCAACGTCTCGACGTGCTCCTGTTGCGCGAGAACGTCCAGCACTTCTTTGCCCCAGCCCACGTCGCCCAGCTGAAGCCACCGCGGCTTGAACAACGGGAGCACTTTCATGACGCCCGACGGATGCCCGAGGGCCAGCCCGATGGACTCGTTGCGGGCGGCCAGGCTCGTCAGCAAGGCCACCTCAATCGACTTCTCGGCCGCCGGCGCGATCTCCTCCGGCAGGTTGATGAAGCGGAGGGAGGCCAGGTCCTCCGGCTTGGCGGTCTTCAGCCATTCCCATCCCCCGCCTTGCGCCCCGAGCGTCAGGCAGACGGTCTTGCCGCCCAGCAGCATCCGCGGACCGTCGAAGGCGAACTTCAGGAGCAGGCCGTCGCCGGCCTGGTACGGGAAAAGGCCGTCCTCGCCGCCCTTGGCCTTCGTCGAGACGAGGATGTCGCCGTCCTGGACAAGCACCGCGGTCCGGCCGTCGGGCCCAGCCGCCGTGAGCCAAAACCCGTACCCAGGGAACATGTTGCGCCACCCCTCGGCGCCTTCGACCTGGACGATGCGCGGCGGCTGCCAGGCCTCCGGCCCCGCCCGCACCTCGGCCCCGTTACACGACAGCCACACCAGCGACCCGGCCACCACGGCGCCGAGGGCAGCAACAACGAGCAGGATGCGTTTCGGCATGACCTATCCCCCTTTCACATGGGCTGGTGAGGGCTCACGGCCCCTCCATGCAGTATATACGCAGCCGCGGCGAAATGCCTGCGCGGTCGACGCCCCATTGCCCGCCGTATGTTCACGGCGGGCGAAACAACGCTACACCCGCCACGGCGAGCGGTACGGGCGGGCGAGCAGCCGGCTCGCCTCAACATCGTCGAAGATCGTCTCGCTCGCCGGGTCCCACTTGATCCGGCGGCCGGTCAGCATGGCGATGTTCCCAAGGTGGGCGACCGAGATCGAGCGGTGCGCCACCTCGACCGGCGCCGCCGTCGGCCCGCGCGTGGCGATGCACTCCAGGAAGTTCTCGTGCTGGCTCGCGGACTCGTACAGGTGCGTCTCGGTCGGGCCGATCGAGTCCTTGAGGAGCGACGGCGGATTCGTGCCGCCCTCCAGGTCCACCCAGCCGTCGGCGCCCTCGAAGCGCACGCCCCCGCCGCTGCTCTTGACGATCAGCTTCACCCCATTGGCATACGTGCACGTGAACTCGAACGATGTGGCGGTGTTCCAGAGAGCCGCCGGATCGGGCCACGCGGCCTTGCCCTCCACCTCGACCGGCCCCGTCAGGTCGCACCCCATGCCCCAGTGGGCCATGTCGATGAAGTGGGCGCCCCAGTCGGTCACCTGCCCGCCGGAGTAATCGAGGTTCCACCGGAAGTTCCAGTGGCACCGGTCGTACGTGTACGGCGCCCACGGCGCGGGGCCGAGCCACAGGTCGTAGTCGAACCCCTCCGGCACCGGCTCGGGCGTCTCGGAGCGCTTGGCGTTCGAGCGGATCCACCACCCGCCCGGCAGGCCGACCTTCACGGTCTGGAGCTTGCCGATGCGGCCGTTGCGCACCAGCTCGCACGAGAACCGGCACTTGGCGGTCGATCGCCGCTGACTGCCGCACTGGAAGACGCGGCCGTAGCGGCGCACCGCCTCGGCCATCGCGCGGCCGTCGGCGATGGTCAGCGACAGCGGCTTCTCGCAGTAGACGTCCTTGCCGGCCTTGGCGGCCGCGACCGCGATGCCGGCGTGCCAGTGGTCCGGCGTGGCGATGCAGACCGCGTCGACGTCGGGCCGCGCGAGCACCTCGCGGAAATCGCCGGTGCCGTCGGGGCCGCGGTAGGTGCCCGCCGGCCGGCGCGAGGCGTAGTGCTTCTCGACGGCCTCGCGGGCAGGCGCCAGGCCGCGGTGCCAGGCATCCTCGTACCGCGTGCTGCCGGCGTCGACGTCGCACAGGGCGACCACCTGGGCCCGGTCGCGGCCCAGGAACTCGTGCATGTCGACCGTGCCGCGCCCGCCCAGGCCGATGCAGCCGATCGCGATGCGGTTGCTCGGCGCCGGCCGGTCCTCCGCGCCGAGGGCCGACGCGGGAACCACGTACGGCCCGACCGCGGCGGCGCCGAGGGCGCCGGCGGTCGCCTTGAGCAGGTGGCGGCGGGTTATACGAAGGCTGTTATATGTCATTTGTCACTTGCCATCCGTTATTAGTTTCTTGGTCCTTCGCCGTTCACTCCGCACTCCGCACTGGAAAACGCGCCCAGCAAGCTGGGCGGCTAAATCTCCCTGGGCGTCGTCGTTCGCCGTTCATTTCGCATTACCCATTTCGCATTTCGCATTGGTCTACGCCAGCCCCCACTTGCGGCAATTGTCGAACGACACCTTGGCGGCCTCGATGGGCTGAAGCGGCACGCACGTGTCCTGCTCGATGCACATCCACTCCGTGCCGCCCGCCTCGCACGCCTTGATGATGTTCGGCCAGTCGAGGACGCCCTCGCCCACCGGCACCATCGGCTTGTCGGGCCCCGGGCCCATGTCCTTGAAGTGCGTGACCTGGATGTGCCCCGCGAACTTCCGGAGGTACTTCACCGGGCTCTCGCCGCCGTGCTGGACCCAGTAGGTGTCGATCTCGTTGTGCACGAGCTTCGGGTCGACCGACTCGAAGAGGATATCGTAGCCGTACTTGCCGTCGAACTTCTGGAACTCGAACGAGTGGTTGTGATAGCCCAGGCGCAGGCCCACTTCCTTCAGCTTCGCGCCGATCTCGGTCATGATCTTGCCGAGCGTCCGCCAGCCGTCGGCCCCCTTCCGCCGCTCCTCGGCCAGCCACGGCACGATGGCCCACTCGGTGCCCAGGTCCTTGACCATCTCGACGGCGGCGCCGAAGTCCTTCTCGAGCATCTCGAGGGCGACGTGCGTGCCGGCGGACCCGAGCCCCAGATCGTCCATCGCCCTCTTGATCTGGCGGGCGGTGCACTGGTGCAGGCCGCTCACCTGGACGGCCTTGTAGCCGATCGCGGCGACGGCCTTCAGCGTGCCGAGGTAATCGGCGTCACATTCATTGCGAAGGGTGTACATCTGCATGGCAACGACAGGCTTGCTGGCCACGGTCCTCTCCTTTCAAAGGGGCGCGTTGTCCAAGCCCCGATTGTACTTGGGCGGGCGGAGGGGACAACGAAAAACCTCCGCCGGAGCAAGGCCGCGCCAGGGGTGGCACGGCCACCCGCCAGGTCACCTCTTTCGCCGAATTCCTGTCGCATCCCCGGCCCGCCGCCGATAGATTACCTACCTGAACCCGGCTTTCAGGGGTGTCGACCGAAGGGCAGCGCTCCGCCGCCGCGCGGCCCGGCACAAGGAGCGGCACAGAAGGAGAGAGAGGATGGACGTCGTCATCTGCCGGAGCTACGAGGAACTCAGCAAGGCCGCCGCCGCGGTGGTGGCCGACCTGGTGAACCACAAGCCGAACGCCGTGCTCGGCTTCGCCACGGGCTCCAGCCCCGTGGGGCTGTACCAGGAACTGGCCCGCCTGCACCACAAGGAGGGCCTGGACTTCTCGAAGGTCACGACCTTCAACCTCGACGAATACGTCGGCCTGGCCGGCGACCACCCGCAGTCCTACCGCCGCTTCATGAACGAGAAGCTGTTCAACCACATCAACGTGCCGGTGCAGAACACGCACGTGCCGTCGGGCACGTCCACGAACCACAAGGCGTTCTGCGAGTGGTACGAGAAGCAGATCCGCGACGCCGGCGGCATCGACCTCCAGGTCCTCGGCATCGGCTCCGACGGGCACGTCGCGTTCAACGAGCCCGGCAGTTCGCTCGGCTCGCGCACCCGCATGGTCACGCTGACCGAGCAGACGATCGACGACAACGCCCGGTTCTTCAAGAAGAAGGCCGACGTGCCGCGCCATGCCATCTCGATGGGCGTCGGCACGGTCCTCGAAGCGCGGAAGCTCCTGATGGTGGTCAACGGCAAGAGCAAGGCCCCCGCCCTCGCGGCGGCCATCGAGGGGCCGATCACGAGCATGATCACCGCCAGCGCCCTCCAGCTTCATCCCGACGTCATCGTGTTTGTCGACGAGGATGCCGCCGCGCAGCTCAAGATGCGCGACTACTACGAGTGGATTCAGAAACAGGCGAAGGGTTGACCACCATGAGCGAAATCCAAGTCCTTCCGATGGGGTCCCTGGGCCGCGATTTTATCGGCGGGCCCTTTTTGCCCGAGGGCAAGGACGAGTACTACCTGCGGAACACCCAGGTGACGCCGCCGGCCGGCGGCTGGCGGCACCTGAAGGCCGACGAGATCGAAACCCTCGTCAAGAACGCCAACACCAGCGACAACTGGGACCACCTGCTGGTGAGCGGCGAGTTCACCCCGCACAATATCAAGAACTGTGAGTTCTACGGCCTCGTGCGGATCGGCCGCCTCGAACCCGTGTTCCTCGAGTTCCACGACATGCGCGTGCCCGTGGGCCTGACGAGCAGCCGCATCATCTCCTGCGACCTCGGCGACGACGTGGCCATCCACAACGTGCGGTACCTGGCCCACTACATCCTCGGCGCCAACGTCATGCTGTTGAACCTGGCCGAGATGAGCACCACGAACCACGCCAAGTTCGGCAACGGCATCGTCAAGGAGGGCGAGACCGAGGACGTCCGCATCTGGCTCGACCTCGTGAACGAGGCAGGCGGCCGCAGCGTCATGCCCTTCGACGGCATGATCGCCGCCGACGCCTACCTGTGGGCGAAGTACCGCGACGACCCGCGGCTCCTCGAGCGCCTGGGCGAGATCACGCAGCGCTCGTTCGACCCGCGCCGCGGCTTCTACGGCACTGTCGGCGACCGCGCGGTCGTCAAGAACAGCCAGATCATCAAGGACGTCAAGATCGGCCCGTGCGCCTACGTCAAGGGCGCCAACAAGCTCAAGAACCTGACCATCAACTCCAGCCCCGAGGAACCCAGCCAGATCGGCGAGGGCGTCGAGATGGTCAACGGCATCATCGGCCGCGGGTGCCACGTCTTCTACGGCTGCAAGGCCGTCCGGTTCATCATGGGCGACAACTCGAACCTCAAGTACGGCGCCCGCCTCATCCACTCGTACCTGGGCGACAACTCCACCGTCTCCTGCTGCGAACTGCTGAACAACCTGATCTTCCCCGCCCACGAGCAGCACCACAACAACTCGTTCCTGATCGCGTCGCTGGTGATGGGCCAGTCGAACATCGCCGCCTGCGCCACCATCGGGTCCAACCACAACAGCCGCGCGCCCGACGGCGAAATCCACGCCGGCCGCGGCTTCTGGCCGGGCCTGTGCGTCAGCGTCAAGCACAACGCCCGGTTCGCCTCGTTCACGCTGCTGGCGAAGGGCGATTACCCGGCCGAGCTCGACATCCGCCTGCCCTTCAGCCTGGTCTCCGACGACGTGACGGGCGGCCGCCTCCAGGTCATGCCCGCCTACTGGTGGATGTACAACATGTACGCCCTGGCGCGGAACACGTGGAAGTTCGGCAATCGCGACAAGCGCCGCCATAAGACCCAGAAGATCGAGTTCGACGCCCTCGCCCCCGACACCGCCGAGGAGATCTTCGCGGCCCTCGACCTCCTTCAACAGTGGACCGCCAAGGCGCATCGGCGCCAGGTCGGCCGGTCGCCCGAAGGCGAGACGCCCGCCGACTCAAGCGCCCGGGGCGCGAAGCTCCTCGCCGGGCCCGCCGCCGAGGTCGGCGGCCTCGAGGTCCTCGGCGAGGGGATGGAGAACGATGACCGGCCGGTGGTCATCCTGAAGCCGCAGGAGGCATGGCGCGCGTACCGGCAGATGCTCCACTACTACGCGGTGAAGAATCTCCTTGCGTATATGCAAGCCAACCCCGGCGCGAAGCTCCAGGACATGGCCGCCGCCTTCGCCGGCCGGCGCGAGCGCGCGTGGGTGAACCTAGGCGGGCAGGTCATGCCGGCCGCCGACCTCGCCCTGCTCAGGGCGGACATCCGCGACGGCCGCCTCGCCACCTGGACCGCCGTGCACGAGGCGTACGACCGCCTGTGGGCGAAGTACCCGCTCGACAAGCAGCGGCACGCCTTCGCCACCCTCCTCGATCTGCTGGGCGCCGAGAAACTGACCCCGCCGATCTGGGCGGCGGCGCTCGACGAGGCGGTCAGAATCCAGGAATACGTCGCCGAGCAAACCTACGTGACCCGCAAGAAGGACTACGACAACCCCTTCCGGCAGATGGTCTACTCGACGCCCGCCGAGATGGCCGCCGTCCTCGGCACCGCCGAAGGCAACAGCTTCGTCAAGCAGGTCCGCAAGGAGACGGAGGCGTTCAAGGAACTCGTGGCGGCGGTGAAGACCCCATAGCCGCGACCGGCCTGCGCATCGTTTAGCCGCGGCCGGTACGGCCGCGATTATTATTCGTCGCCGTACCGGCGACGGCTAAACGTTGCGACGGCTAAACGACAAAATGCATCGGCCTCGCCAGTGTGCCACGGCTGGTTTTGTCCGGCCGTGCCGCTTTTTCCGGGAGACGGCGTGATACCCGAACTATCGACCGCCCAGTGGATCCTCGGCGCCGCCTGCGCCCTGCTCGTGGGATTCTCGAAGACGGGCGTCGCGGGCATCGGCATCGTCATCGTGCCGATCATGGCCGAGGTGTTCGACCCCAAGGAGTCGACGGCGGCCATGCTCCTGATGTTGATCGTCGGCGACGTCTTCGCGGTCGCGTGGTATCGGCGACACGCCGTCTGGCGGACGCTCCTGTCCCTGTTGCCGTGGGTCATGCCGGGCATCCTGCTGGGGTGGTACGCCCTCGGCCACATCGACGAGCGGCAGTTCAAGCCCGCCCTCGGCGCCCTGATCCTGGTGCTGGCGGCCCTCCAGATTCTCAAGGGCCGCTCGGGCGAGTGGATGGAGAAGAAGCTGCCGCACGCGTGGTGGTTCGTGGCGCTGGTGGGCTTCGTGGCCGGGTTCGCCACGATGTTGGGCAACGCGGCCGGCGGCATCATGTCGATGTTTCTGCTGGCCAAGGGCCTGAAGAAGCACGAGTTCATGGGCACCAGCGCCTGGTTCTACTTCATCGTGAACCTGATCAAGGTGCCGTTCAGCGCCAACCTGGACCTGGTGAACCCGCACACGCTGTCGTTCGCGGGCTTGATGATCCCCGCGATCGCCGCCGGAGCGGTGGTCGGCGTCCGCGTCCTGCCGATTCTGCCGCAGAAAGTGTTCGACGGCATCGTCGTGGCCATCGCCGTCCTGGCGTCGGTGCGGCTGATTGTTCAGTGGCCGTAACGGCGAGTGATGAGGTGACGAAGTGACGGAGTGCGGAAGTGAGTTGGATTCCCACAAGTTGCCGCGCGGCGGTTCTCTTGACCCGCCGCGTGAAACACTTACGCGAGGACATTCCACAGTGTTTACTTGCCGACGGGCACATGCTATAAATGGAATGCGGGCAGCGTACGGTCACACCGTGTGACGAGACCAGGCCATGACAACCGAGGCCATCCTGAACCAGATCAAGGCGCACCTCCGGGCGGCGCATGGCGATCGCCTGCGCGGAGTGGTGCTTTACGGCTCACAGGCGCGGGGCCAGGCTCGACCCGACAGCGACATTGACATCCTGGTGCTCCTCGACGGTCCGGTCGACTACGGCCGCGACCTGGAGGCCAACCTTCGGGCCGTCTACCCGCTTGCCCTGGAGCTTGGCCGGCGCATCAGCGCCAAGCCCGTTTCGGCTTCGGAGTACGAAACGGCGGAGTGCCCGCTTTACACAATGGCGCACCGGGAAGGCATCCTGAGCGGTTGAGACCCCCCTGCCAGGTTGGCAGGGCATCCTCGGCCCGGCCCGCACGTTTTGACACTCCCTCCGCCCCAGACCCCCTTACGGCGGCGCGTGCAACCCTGCCATAACCTCTTGGTGTTACACGATTTACAGCACCAAGGGCCAATCCTGCCCCACTTTGGCACATGGCTTGCAAATCGTCGTAGGCGGGGAGAGTTCATCGAGAGCCAACGATGGTGGCATGGCCGATTGAGAACCTGAGCCCGTCGGTCCTCATTGCCGACGACAACGAGCGGTGGCGCAGCGCCGTCGAGGACATCCTCGCCCGCGCGGGCTTCCTCACCCTGGAGGCCGCCTCGGGCGAGGAGGCCATCGAGGTCGTCCGCACCGAGCGGCTCGACGTCATTCTCATCGATTTCCGCATGCCCCGGCTCGACGGCATCCAGACCCTGCGGATCATCCGGCGCGAGCAGCGGTGGCTCCCGGCCGTCCTGATGACGGCCGAGCCGCAGCACCTTCCCCTCGACGAGGTCCAGGACCTCCAGATTCACTCGGTCATCACCAAGCCCGCCGACCGGCGGGTCATTGTCACCACGGTGACCCGGGTCGTGCGGCGGTTCGCGCCGCCGGGGCCGGCCGGTCCCGAGCCGAATCGGCCATGACTGCTGTTGCAGGCAGCCCGGGTTTATGGTAGCATAGCGGTTTCGGCCTCGCCCCGCGGGGCCGATCCGGTGCTTGAGAACGAAAGTGGCAACCAGAAAGGAGCAGGCAGTGAAACGGAAAGCAGAGGCAAAGAAGGTGGGCGCGGCAGCCCTCAAGCTCAAGCCGTTGGGCGAGAAGGTGATTGTGAAGCGGCTCGAGGCCGAGACCAAGACCAAGGGCGGCATCGTCCTTCCCGACTCGGCGAAGGAAAAGCCGAAGCGCGGCACGGTGCTGGCCGTCGGCGAAGGCAAACGCCTCGACTCCGGCGAGCTCGTCAAGCCCGCCGTCAAGCCGGGCGACGAGGTCATCTTCTCCAGCTTCGCCGGCACGGAGTTCACCACCGCCGACGGCGAGGAAGTGCTCATCATGAGCCAGGACGACATCCTGGCCATCGTCAAGGCCTAGCCCCCTCCGCCCCGTCGGGGGCGGACGGGCTCACGCGCGTCGCCGGGGCCCGGCTCCTCGAAGCCGAGCGGCCCCGGCGCGACCCACAGGAAAAGGAGATTCAACAGTGGCAGCCAAGAAGATCGCATTTGACCAGGAGGCCCGCGAGGCCATCCGGCGCGGCGTGGCCATCCTGACCAAGGCCGTTCGCGTCACCCTCGGCCCCAGCGGACGCAACGTGATTCTCGAGCGCGGTTTCGGCGGGCCGCTCGTCACCAAGGACGGCGTCACCGTCGCCAAGGAGATCGAGTTAGAGGACGCCTGGGAGAACATGGGCGCCCAGATGGTCCGCGAGGTCGCCTCGAAGACCAGCGACGTCGCCGGCGACGGCACCACCACGGCCACCATCCTGGCCGAGGCCATCTTCGTCGAGGGCCTCAAGAACGTGACCGCCGGCGCCACGGCCATGGAGCTGAAGCGCGGCATCGACAGCGCCGTCGACGCCGTCGTCGCCGAACTCAAGAAGATGTCTAAGAACGTCACTTCGTCGAAAGAGGTCGCCCAGGTCGGCACCTGCGCCGCCAACAACGACCCCGAGATCGGCAAGATGATCGCCGACGCCATCGACAAGGTGGGCAAGGACGGCGTCATCACGGTAGAGGAAGGCAAGAGCCTCGAAACCACCGTCGACCTCGTCGAGGGCATGCAGTTCGACAAGGGTTTCATCTCGCCCCACTTCGTCACAAGCCTCGAATCCATGACGTGCGAGCTCGAGAAGCCCTACCTCCTCGTCTACGAGAAGAAGATCGCGTCGGTGAAAGACATGCTGCCCCTCCTGGAGCGGATCGCCCAGTCGGGCCGGCCCCTCCTGGCCATCGCCGAAGACATCGAGGGCGAGGTCCTCGCCACGCTGGTCGTCAACAAGCTGCGCGGCACCCTCCAGTGCTGCGCGGTCAAGGCCCCCGGCTTCGGCGACCGCCGCAAGTCCATGCTCGAAGACATCGCGACGCTCACCGGCGCGAAGGCCATCTTTGAGGACCTCGGCATCAAGCTCGAGAACGTGGGCCTCGAAGACCTGGGCACCGCCAAGAAGGTGACCATCGACAAGGACAACACCACCATCATCGAGGGCGCCGGCAGCGCCGACGCCATCAAGGGCCGCATCGACGCCATCCGAGCCGAGATCGAGCGCACCACCAGCGACTACGACAAGGAGAAGCTCAACGAGCGCCTGGCCAAGCTCTCCGGCGGCGTGGCCCAGATCCACGTCGGCGGCGCCACCGAAAGCGCCGTCAAGGAGAAGAAGGCCCGCGTTGAGGACGCGCTGCACGCCTGCCGCGCGGCCGTCGAGGAAGGCATCCTGCCCGGCGGCGGCGTGGCCGTGCTCCGGGCCCGCAAGGTTCTCGACAAGCTGAAGCTGAAGGGCGACCAGAAGATCGGCGCCGACATCGTCCGCCGCGCCCTCGCAGCGCCCATCAAGCAGATCGCCGAGAACGGCGGCAACGACGGCTCCATCGTGGCCCAGAAGGTCGATGAGGCCACGGACGTGAACTTCGGCTTCAACGCCCTGACCGCCGAGTTCGAGGACCTCGTGAAGGCCGGCGTCATCGTCCCCACGAAGGTCGAGCGGATCGCGCTTCAGAACGCGGCCTCCATCGCCGGCCTCCTCCTGACGACCGACGCCCTGGTGTCCGAGATCCCCGAGAAGAAGAAGAAAGGCCCCCCCGGCGGCGGCGGCATGGGCGGCGAAGACATGTACTAATGTTTGGCGACGGCTGAACGCCGACGTATATCGCGCGGCGGGTCCCCCGACCCGCCGCGCGTGTTTTCATCGTTTATCCGCGGCCGGTACGGCCGCGATTATTATCGTCGCCGTACCGGCGACGGCTAAACGGTGCGACGGCTAAACGAGTCGACCTGCGCCCCTACGGCGGTATAATTCCTCCGTGGCTACCCCCGACCTCATCCCGATCGCTGCCGCCGGGCTTCTCGTCACCGACTGGTGCCCGGCCCGGTGCCGGCACTGCTACGTGCGGGCGGGGCCGGAGGGGCGCGAGTGGATGACCGTCGAGGCGGCGCGAGGCCACCTCGCCGCCCTCGCCCGCATGGGCGTGCCCGCGTCGGGCATCCATATCGGCGGGGGCGAGCCGTTCGGCGACTTCGAGCGGCTGCTCGCGATCGTCCGCTCGGCGCAAGGGGCGGGTTTGGCGGGCATCGGGTACGTCGAGACCAACGGGTTCTGGGCCGAGTCGGCCGGCCTCGTCCGCGAGCGCCTCGCCGCCCTGGCGCAAGCGGGGATGATGCAGCTCGCCATCAGCGCCGACCCGTATCACCAGGAGTTCATCCCGCCCGAGCGCGTGCAGCTTCTCTTCGACGCGGCCCGCGACGCGCTCGGCCCGCGCGGCGTGCGAGTGCGGCGGTGGAAGTGGCTGCGGGAGGCCCGCGACGTGTCCGCGATGCCGGAGGACCAGCGGGCGACGCTCTTCGCCGATTTCCTCCGCCGCTACCCCGAGCGGATGAACGGCCGCGCCGCCGAGCGCCTCGCGCCCCTGGCCCCGCGCTCACCCATCAAGGCGTTGCCCGACGACGGCTGCCGCGCCGCCCTGATCGAGAGCCGGCACGTGCATATCGACCCACGCGGATGGATCAACCCGGGCACCTGCGCCGGGATCGTCCTCGGCCGGGCGACGGCCGACGATCCCATCGACGCGGTGTTCGGCCGATGGCGCCTGGACCACTCGCCCCTTGTCGCCCTGCTCGTCGAAGGCGGGCCGAAGCGGCTTCTCGCCGAGGCGGTCCGCCGCGGCTTCGGGATCGAGCCGCAGGGCTACGCGGGGAAGTGCCACCTGTGCTGGACGCTGCGAAGCCACCGGGTGCGCGTCGGCGCCGGCGGCGGTGCGCTCGGCCCCGAGTCGCTATACAGGATGTAGGGCACGGCGTGCCGTGCCCCTGCGTGCCGACCACGCGAATTCGATCGTTTAGCCGTCGCCGGTACGGCGACGAACAACTGCCGCGGCCGTGCCGGTCGCGGCTAAACGATGCGGCCACGGCCAAGAGCCGTCGCTTACCGCGCCGCGCACTTCACGTCGCGATACACCTCGAACAACCGGTCGAGCCGCATCTCGTCGAGGATCTCCCGCACGCGCGCCTGGGGGTTGGCGAGCCGCACGAATCCGCCGCGCCCGCGGGCCTTCAGGTAGGCCGTGATCAGGATGCTCAGCGAATCGGAGCCGATGTAATCGGCCTGCCCCAGGTCGCAGATGATCCGCGTGGCGCCCGACTCGATGGCCCCCAGGAGCGCCTCGCGGAGCCTTTCCGAGGCATTGACATCCGCCGATCCATGGATGGCCACGACGCGGCAGTCGCCTTCGTTGCTCGTGACGATTTTCATAGCGTCCTCCCGCCGAGTCCTCGCGCGGCGGGTTTCCCGACCCGCCGCGCACCGGCCCCTCCGGCCCTACGGGCGCCGATACTTCACCATGTGGACTTCCCGGCCGTTGCCGAGGTACGCCACCTCGTCCATGTAGCAGCGCATGAGCATGATGCCGCGGCCGCAGGGCTTCGCCAGGTTCTCGTCGCACGTCGGATCGGGCACCTGGCCGGAATCGAACCCCTCCCCCTCGTCGGCCACGCGGATCTCGACCTTCTCGGCCGAGAGGCGACAGGCCAGGTGGACGCTCCTGGCCGGGTCCATCCGGTTGCCGTGCTTCATCGCGTTGACGAGGGCCTCTTCGAGCGCGAGCCGCACGCCAAACTGCTCGTCGTCGCTGTACCCCAGCTCGCGCATGCGCAGGAGCACATCCTGCTGAGGCTGGCGGATCGCCTCTAACCTGGTGGGGAGCACGCGCTCGGTCCACGGCCCGGCGCCGTCGCTGAGGGGGGGCTTGCGCGGCACGCTAACCCTCCGCCCCGCCGAGGAAACTGGCCACCGCCTCGTCTTCGCGCTCGAAGATCCGGAACCGGCGGTCGAGACGCGTGATCGTGAACATCTCGTAGACGTGCGGGTCGATGTCGGCCAGGCGCAGCTCGCCGCCCGACTCCTGGAGCCGCCGCTGCGCCAGCACCAGCCGGTTGAGGACGACCGACGTGATGTGCGTGACGCCCAGGAAACTCAGGACGATCCGCTGGCCGGGCACCTCGGCCAGCCCGAGGAGCGCCTCCCCCAGGGTCTCGACCTCCTCTTCCGTCAACAGGGCGCTCGCCCTCAGGCGCACCAGCTTCACCCCCTGGCGGTCTTCAATGCGCACCAGATTGTCGGCGTCTGGCATCCGTGGTCGACCCTCGTGCAGGCAGGCGAGTGCATCGTAGGCCCGCCGTCCAAGCCTGTCAACCGTTTTTGGGAGGGCGAAATCCCGGTTGACACCTCGCGCCGCGCCGCGTACCGTCTACCGTCCGGCTGATGCAAGGAAGCGTCCATGAGAGTGCGAGCCCTGTTCTGCGCCATGGCCATCGTGGCGGCCTGCGGCCGGGCGGCGTGGGGGCAATCGGCCGACAAGGTCGTTCGCGTCGGGGCGGGCAGTTACCTCACGGCACTCCCGGCGGGCGCCCGCGAGCCGCCGCCGGCGCTGGGGGGGGGCCACAGGGGATCGAGATCAGGGCGTCGGCGGCGAGCGTAAATGGTGCTGGCGCGGCGGCCGCACCATCCAACACCCGCGCCGGCAACAGCACTCAACGATTACGCCAGGCATCAATCCACCCACGCGCCGTCCTTACAGCGGATCGCCGTTGGGCGGATACCCGGAGCCGTACGTCAGGCCGATGATGGCCACGTCAAGGTCGTCGATGTAGCCGTCGTAGCCGAAAATGTCGCCTTCATTCCAGTAGTGGGTGTTGACGGCATGGCCGTCGTAGTACAGGCCCAGGATGGCCACGTCAAGGTCGTCCACCACGCCGTCCAAGTTCAGGTCGCCGTTATAGGTGAACTTCACGACGACGGCGGTCATGTCCACAGTAGCCCCCGAGAGGCTTTCCAAGGAGATAAACAGCATGTCGTTCTGGGCGTACCCCAGACCGTACAAAACCGGGTTGTCGAGGGCCGTGCTGCTCACGATGCCGTTGCCGTCCCAGGCCCACTCGTTGTACCCGGCTGCGATCCAACGCCGGATGTCCAGCAATTCGTCTGACGGCTCATAGGGTGTGCCCCCGTCGTAATCAACGATCAGATCGTTGTCCGTCAGGTCTAACCGCGCGAGTGGCGTCCCCGCGTAATCCTCCTCGATACTAAGGGCTTTGGTTGATATAACCTTGGCGCCGCCGGAAGTCAGTGTCGCCTGCGAGCCTGCATTCAAGGATAGGGAAGTGAGCCACAGGCTACTGTCGATTTGCACCTGGGCATCAGGCATCAGCGCCACTTGAACTTCAGCCGTGTAGGCGGGATCGGCGGCCGTGAGCGTGTATGTCTCGCCCCCATGGGCGACGCCCAGGACCAGCCCCATGGGTCCCAGGTCCTCATTCACTTCCACGTTGTTGGTGCCGGTACCCAGGGCCGCCCAGATGTACTCAACATTACTGTCATACATGACGGCGGCGTAAGAGTTCAACTGCACTTCACCGGCGTTGAGACTGAGGGTCTCGGCCACCGTCGGCGATCCTAGGATCTTAACCCCATCATTGCCATCGCCGCCAACGAATGTCAGTTCGGCTGGAAGCGAAAGGTCCCCTTGGGAGTAGTCCAAGACGAGCGTATCGTTGCCCCCGCGCGCGTCCACGTACATGCTCTCCAGATCGCTCCAGCAGAAAGTCTGGCCGACCCCCGGCACATCACCAACCGCGAAGGTGATCACGTCATTCGCGGAGCGGGTGTAGATCCATTGCGTGTCAGTTCCGTCACCGGCCTCGAACATGATCCCGCCGGTGGGGATGCCCACGTCGTTGCTGTAATCCAGCGTCAGCGTATCATTCCCCGCCGCCAGGACGACCCACAAGCGCTCCACGTCCGTTGTATAGTTGATGACAGCGCTGTCGATCAGCACCTGGCCGAGTTTCTGCGTCACGGAGTCGGCGCCTGCCGTCCCGACAATCTGAAGCTCGTCCTCCTCGCCATCCTCGCCATCGAACGCCACGCCTCCCGCGGGAACCGGGTTGCCGCTCGCCAGGTTCACGATGAGCATGTCGTCGTCGTCGCCGCCGTTGAAGTAGAGGGGATACGTGGCAAAGTCGCCGAGGTCCACGGCGTAGCTATCGCCCGTGATGACCACCTGGGCCGTGCTGCCGCTGAGAGTCACGGTGTCCGCCCCGCTCGTGCCGTTGATGGTATCCATCAACCATTCCTCAACCGCGTTGCCGTCAAGGTAATCCCCGCCGTCGCCCGTAATGAGCGAACCTGCGGCTGTCAGCCTCAACGAGTACAAGCCTGCCCGCGCTGTCAAGGAGCCAAGCCCGCCGAGCGTCCAGTGAATGCGATCTTGGCTCGTGTTGGTCAGTGTGGCGTTAGCCAGGGAGACGGGGTCGCCGTCGCGGGTCAGCGAAAGGTCCTCAAGGTCGAAGTTCTCCACGGCCTCGCTGAACGTCAGGCTGATACTGCTCACTGAAGTAGCCCGGGGATCAGGGCTCACTTCTGCAATTTCCGCCGAGATGTTGGCACCGAAGGAAATGAGCGCCTCATATGCGTTCAGCCTGCCGTACCCATAGAATGAGTTGA
>Ga0315286_10002819_pt1 | contig 16281 bp, 15 predicted proteins | sample YL17G10_0_MG_FD_205038 | JGI IMG/M metagenome (GOLD analysis project Ga0315286, IMG submission 205038) | Sediment microbial communities from Yellowstone Lake, YNP, Wyoming, USA - YL17G10_0 | ecosystem: Environmental > Aquatic > Freshwater > Lake > Sediment | place: USA: Wyoming | collected...
CACGGAGACGGCCTGCGGGGATGGCTGGACGGGTTCGACGCGCGCGTTCGTCACGATCGAGTTCACGGCGCCCGGCGCGCGCCGGGCACGGCCGGCACGGGCGGCGCCGTTCCGCTCCTCCGAAGAGAGGACGTGAAGAGCATCGTGTGGTGGGAGAGGGCCACGTTTGATCTCCGGAGGAGGGTCCCAACAAGGCAGCGAGTATTCCAGGGAAGGCGCGATCTTACCTCTTGACTCCGGCCCCCGCAAAATGGCCGAACACCCGCCGCCATCGGTCCCGCGCGCCGGCTCGGGGCCGATGGCGAGCCTGGTGCTGGCGGGGCTCGCAGCTCGCGCCGCGGTTGCGCGGGTCGATTGCATGCGTTACAAGGATGAGAGCGGTCGGCGAACGGCCGCCCGCCGCCCTTCTTCCCGAGCGAGGAGCCATGACGGCACCGCAGCCCGAACTCGTGGTCATAGCCGCCGGCGTGGGTTCGCGCTTCGGCGGTCTCAAGCAGCTCGAACCGGTCGGTCCCGCCGGCGAGAAGCTCCTCGACTACTCGATCTTCGACGCGTTGCGCGCCGGTGTGGAGCGCGTGGTCTTCGTCATCCGCCGGGAGATGGAGGCCGACTTCCACGCGCTCGTGGGCGCGCGGTTCACGGGCCGGGCGGAGGTCGTCTACGCGCACCAGGAAATCGACGACCTGCCGGCCGGCTTCGTCCCGCCCGCGGGCCGCACCAAGCCATGGGGCACGGCGCACGCGATCCTCGCCGCCGGCCATGCCGTGCGCGCGCCGTTCCTGCTCATCAACGCGGACGACTTCTACGGCGCCGCCGCGTACGCCGCGGCGGCCGAGTTCCTGCGCGCGCCCGGCGACCGGCCGCCCGAGCGCTGGGCGATGGTCGGCTATCACCTGGCCAACACGCTCTCCGCGCACGGCACCGTCTCGCGCGGCGTGTGCGCGGTCGGCCCCGGTGGCCTGCTCCGCGACATCGTCGAGCGGACCGCGCTCGCGCCGTGCGACGGCGGCGCTCGCGAGACCGGGCCCGACGGCTCCGAGCGCCGCTACGCGGGCGACACGCCGGTCTCGATGAACTTCTGGGCGTTCACGCCCGCGATCTTCCCCCACCTTACGGAGCGCTTCGCCCGCTTCCTGGAGGCGAGCGGACAGGACCTCAAGTCGGAGTTCTACATCCCGGCCGCCGTGAAGGAACTCATGGACGAGGGCCTCGCCACGGTGCGCGTGCTCGACTCGCTTGACCCCTGGTTCGGCCTGACGTACCGCGAGGACCGCGACGCGGTCGCGGCGCGGCTGCGCGGATTGGTCGCCCGGGGCGATTACCCGCCGAGGCTCTGGGGCTGACCCCGGGCGCTTCAAGAGCCCGCCGCGCTCCTTGTCGCGTCCTCAGGTCCGCTTCTCGAACAGCTTCTCGGCCTGGTGGGCCGCGGTCACGATGCCCATGATCATCGCGGAGCTGAATCCGTGATGCTCCATCTCGTTGAGTCCCGCGATCGTGCATCCGCTCGGCGTGGTCACCTTGTCGATCTCCCCTTCCGGATGGGAGCGCGCACTCAAGAGCAGGGAGGCCGCACCGCGGGCTGTCTGTGCCGCCATGACGAGTGCGTCGTCCGAGTGGAAGCCGATCTGGATGCCCCCCTGGGAGGCCGCACGGATCGAGCGGAGGAAGAAGGCGATGCCGCAGGCGCAGAGCGCGGTAGCCGGGACCATGAGCTCTTCGTCGATCATGAGCGTCGAGCCCAGTGCGTCGAAGAGCGCCCGGGCCTCCACCAGAGACTGAGCGGGGACGCGGCTCGAGGCGATGCAGGTCATCGACTCGCGGGTTTCGACCGCGATGTTGGGCATGGCGCGCACCACGCGCACGGGCTTCCTGAGGGCCGTGACCACCTCGTCGGCGCTGACGCCCGTCACGATCGAGATGACCAGATGCCGTGCCGGCGAGACGGCGCCGGAGATCTCCCTGAGCAGGTCCGTCAGCTGCTGGGGCCGGACCGCGAGGATGACGACGCGGGCCTTCCGGACGGCGTCCCGGTTGTCCTTCTGCACGACGAACCCCTCTCGCGCGAGGCGCTCGAGGAGCTGCGGCTGCCGCCGGGTGAGGATGATGTCACCGGGGAGGTAGTTGCCGGCCGCGACCAGCCCGCGGGCGATCGAGACGCCCATGTTCCCGCCGCCCAGTATCGCCAGAGGAGCCGCGGGCCCCGCCTTGGCCTTCGCTCGAGTCGCCATCCGTAGTCGCCTCCCGTCTTGGACTTGCCCACAGCACGCTGCAGAAGGAATGTCGCGTGGCTCGGTTGCGAAGCCGGCCGGCGGCCTTCGCGCATGTGGATCTTCGAAGTCGCAGGCCAATTCGAACGCGGCGCTCGAGTACCGCCGGCCCGCATCGGGGCTGGACGAGTTCTTCAGCAGCCTGCCAGGGCCATTGTGGCCGATTTCAACACAGGCGAGAAGCCTGGGGCGCCGCTGGAGCATGAACCACCCGGGCGCCGTGGAGGCGCCCTCGGCCAAGTGCAGCATCCAAGTACGTTGCCAGGCGGGCCTGAGCGGGGCGATAGGTGGACGGCCGCCGCGACCGTCGTGCGGTGGTCCTGACGGAGCTTACGGACCTTCCTCGTGCATCGGACCGCAGACCCCCCCGCCGATCGAAGCGAACGTACCCTCCTCGGAGCGGCTGAGAAGCTCTACGCTGAGCGGGACCGGCCTGTGTCGGCGATCCGCCGGAGGCCGTCGGGCACCGAGCAGGCGGGTCCCGCTTGCCACTGCCGCTCGGGCGTGTCTACTCTGCCGCCGGACGGGCGCAACCAGCGCCGTCCGACCGCGCAACTCGATCTCGGGAGGGTCTTGGGCATGTACCGACCATTCTCAGGCTGCTCCGTCGCCTCGTTCCCCCGGAGGGGGAGTTCGGCTCCGCGGGTGTCCAAGCGCGCCAGCGCGCGGGTGGTGGGGCCCGTCATCACGATGCTCCTGGTGCTGACTGCCGCGCTGCCGGTGTCGGGCGCCCCGCTGGCCGATCGCAGCAAGCTCGAGGCCGCCGGCAAGGTCGTGGACGGCGGCAAGGGCGTCGAGGCCGACGTCTTCGCGCCCCGGGCCTGGGCCCGGGCCTCCGAGCGGCTGGCGACGGCGCGGGCCCTGCTCGACCAGGGTGGCCGCCCGCAGGAGGCCGACAAGGTCGCAGGGGAGGCGCGCGAGTACGCCGAGAACGCCATCAAGGCCGGCGAGGTCTGCAAGCTGTCGCTGAAGCAGCACCTCGACCCGCGCAATCGGGCCCGGGCGGCCCGGGCGCCGACGCTCGCGCCTGATCTCTACATGCTCGCCGAGCAGAAGTTCATGGAGGCGACGGGCAAGGTCGAGGGCGGTGACGTCAAGGGCGGGCTGAAGAAGGCCGCCGAGGCGGCGCCGTTGTTCGACAAGGCGGAGGATGGCGCGATCCGTGTGACGATCCTCGGCGCGGCCGACAAGCTCATCGCGACTGCCGTGGCCGACGAGGCGGTGAAGTACGCGCCTTCGACGCTGGATGCCGCGCGCGCCGCCCGCAAGGGCGCCGCCGACATTCTCACCAAGGACCGCTACAACCGCGTCGAGTCGGTCCGCGAGGCCGCACGGGCCGAGTACGAGGCGCGTCACGCCTCCAACATCGCCATGTCCGTGAGGTCGCTGAGCCGCAACGACCAGGCATGGGAAAAGCTCATGCTGCTCTACGAGATCCAGATGAACCGGATCGGCAAGGCAATGGGGTGGGAGTACCTGCCTTTCGACAATGGGCCGATTGCGGCCGCTGACTCGGCCGTGGCGTACATCGCGGCGCTCCAGAGCGAGACCGTCCGCACCCGGGGCGAGAAGGAGGCGGCCAGCGCGGAGCTCACCGGCCAGATCCAGCAGTTGCGCGGCGGCGTGACGCAGCAACTGCAGCAGGTGCTGGCGCGGCTGTCGGTCACGAGCGAGGAATCCGACCCGGTCCGGCTGGCGCAGTTGCTGGACCAGAAGATCGGCGAGTTGGTCGCGGAGCGGGCCGCCCTGGCGGAGAAGGCAAAGGCCGCCGACTTGAGGCTGGCCGAGCTCTCGGCCACGCAACAGAAGACCTCCGCGGAGCTGGGAGCGCGCCAGGCGAAGGAGGAGCGCTTCACGATGGCCCGGCAGATCCTCAACCCCTCCGAGGGCGAGATCCTGCTGAACGCGAGCGGTGACGTCGTGCTGCGGCTGAGCGGGCTGTCCTTCGATCCGGGCAAGGCGGACATCAAGGACCAGCACGTGCCGCTGCTCCGAAAGGTGGAGAGCATCCTGAAGCTCTATCCGGAGGCGAGCTACGTCGTCGAGGGCCACACGGACGCCTCTGGCGAGGGGGTGGCGAACCAGCAACTGTCCGAGAAACGCGCGTTCGCCCTGATGCAGTACCTGCGCCAGGGGCTCTCGATCCCCGCCGACCGCATCAGGGCGATCGGCTACGGGGCCGACAAGCCGATCGCCCTCAGCAAGACGCCGGAGGGGAGAGCCAAGAACCGCCGGATTGACATCCTCATCCTGCAATAGGGCAGGGGGAGAGTGGTGGCAGCCGGGCGCCGGGGACTCGCGAGCGGCGCGCGAGACCGCTCGGCCTGCCGCGCCGCCGGGTTCTTGCCTGGACTTGGCTCAGTCTTCCGCAGTGACCGGCTCGATGACGGTGTGGACACGCGCGATTGAATTGGCCGGGAAGCCCCCTCGCGTCGCGTGTTCGCGGACGGCGGCCTCGTCCGGCGCCACGTAGACACAGTAGATCTTGTCATCCGTGACATAGCTGTGGACCCACTGAATCTCGGGGCCCATGTTGCGGATCACACTGCATGATTTCTGAGAGATCGCCTTGAGGTCACTCGCGCCGAGCTTCCCCGCACCGGGGATGTTCCGTTCGATGACGTACTTGGGCATTTGATCGCCTCCTGTGGTTCGCCGACGCCGATCGTATGTGACGAAGTGCGGCCAAGGACGAGAACGCTGGTCTTCGAGGTGGGCGGTGTCGAGGTCATCCTGGCGAACGTCGCCGTGGCGACCAGGACCGGATTCGCAGCGACAACCTCGATGGCAGCGAGTATTGCCAGCCTGGACCCTCTGGCTCCTTGGATGGAACCGGGGCCACCCCGAAGGCTCCATCCGGGTGGAATTGACATGTCCGGGACGGTCCGCGGGCAGGCCGCTCCCCGAACCTCGGAGCCGACGCCCCGCGGTCTTCGAGCGTCGATTCACACGAGGAGCAGCTGGGAGGTGCTGGCGTCCACGCCCGCCGCAGTGTGGAGCGATGGCGGTGCCCGGCTGTGGGCTACCGCGAGCACGCCCGGCGAGCGCTCGCGTATTCACGGGACCCGGGGGAGTCACCAGTCGCGGTCGGGCCCCCGATCCGGTGGGATCGACGCGCGGGTGGACCCGAAGGGCTACGCGAACCGCGCGGGCTTCTCCAGGGGACGTCGGGACACGCGGACCAGACTTCAGCCCAAAGCCGGGGGTTGGCCGACCTGCGCCTTGATCGGCGTTGCAGCACCCGCTCCGGTCCCGCTCCGGTCCTTGTGACGTCGCTTTCCGGGGGTGTAGTTTCCTGCCCCCGCTGGGTCGCGACCCCTCGCGTTCTTCGGGGGACACGTTCGGCCCATGCCTTCTCTGCGGGGTTCCCATGATCGCGCTCGCGCCCAACATGATCGCCGCCATCGGCGAGACGCCTCTCGTCCAACTGCGGAAGGTCGTCCCCGCGGGGTCGGCCCGCATCGTGGCGAAGCTGGAGTCGAGCAACCCGACGGGCAGCATGAAGGACCGGATGGCCCGCTCCGCGATCGAGGCCGCCGAGGCCTCGGGTCGGCTGCAGCCTGGGTCCACGGTCGTCGAATACACGGGCGGCACGACGGGACTCTCATTGGCCTTCGTGTGCGCGGTCAAGGGCTATCGAATGGAGATCGTGTTCTCGGACGCGTTCAGCCAGGAGAAGGGGCTCGCGATGCGCGCGCTGGGCGCTCGTCTCACGGTGGTCCCGAGCGGCGGGAAGGGCATCACCGAGACGTTGATCAGGCGCATGATCGACACGGCGCGCGAGATCAGCTCGCGCCCGGGAGCCTTCTGGACCGATCAGCTGAGCAACCACGACGCGATCACCGGCTACTACGCACTGGGCGAGGAGATCTGGGATCAGACCGGGGGCAAGGTGGACGCGCTGGTGCAGTCGGTCGGCTCGGCCCACTCCATCCACGGCGTCGCGCGCTCCCTGAGGAAGCGCAAGCCTTCGCTGTTCGTGGCCGCCGTCGAGCCGTCGGAGTCGGCCGTGTTGTCGGGTGGGCCATCCGGCGCGCACGGGATCGATGGAATCGGGATCGGGTTCGTGCCGCCTCTCTGGCATGCCGACGAAGTCGACGAGATCCTGAGCGTCTCGACCGGGGAGGCCAAGGCGATGGCGTGTCGCCTGGCGTGTGAGGAGGGGATCTTCGCTGGAACGTCGACCGGCGCCAACGTCGTCGCGGCCCTGCGAGTGGCCGAGCGTCTCGGTCCGGCGGCCACCGTCGCGACCATCGTGGTGGACTCGGGACTGCGCTATCTTTCCACGGACCTGTTCCAGGATCGCTGAGCCCCGCTCGGCCTTCCTGGCCGCCTGCGAACCCGGGCTGCAGGCCGGTGACCATCCGACCGGGTCGCGCGGGGTGCGACGGCGTGGTCGCACGAGCAGTCGTCGCTTCCAAGTCTGAGCACGGTCGCCACCATGCTCAGGTAGCCAGGCCCTCAGATGGCGTCCCTAACCATCGCGAATTCGAACCGGGTCGTGGGTTGGCTTCGGGGGATGGACTCGCTCCGGCAGGCGACTGGATTCTGCTGCCCGAGCCCAGGCCAATGCCCCTGCCTTCTGGAATTGCGGCACACCCGGGGCAGTCCAGCCGCCACGGAGCCCCTTGCGGTGCGCCCGTTGAATCGAGGAGCCGCTCATCACCCGCGATACGCTGCGGCGGGTGGCTGGGACGCCGGCCGTGGGCGCATGCGCCGCCGAGCAGCGGGACGGCTCGCCGCGTAGCCCGGGACGCGGCTCGTTATGAGGCCCGCCCGGCAACCTTCTGCTCGCCGATCTCGTACTTGTTCAGGATGCCGAGCTCCTTCCAAGGGGGTGAGATCATGCGATCCAGGTACGCCCCGATCGTGATGTTTCTGACGTTCGGGTTGGCAGCCGGGCTGGCATCCGCGATGCCCGCCGCAGAGAGAAGCGGCTCGGCCGGCTCCGCTATTCCCACCGACTCCGACCCGAGCGTCCGGGCCGCAATGCCGGCTGCATCCGCCCGTCCCGTCCCGTTGGTCTTCCGGATCCCCGGAGACTCCGTGCTGATCCGATTCGGGGCCTACCGGCAGTGGATCCGGCTGACCGGGGTTCCCTCGCCCGACACGACCTTCCTGAGCCCCGACCACGATCTGATCCTCGCGTCGCGGATCGACTCGGTCCTGGTCCCGCGCTCGGTCGGGTGCACGGCCGTGCAGTTCGTGCGGGACGCGGACACGTTGTCGGTGGTGTTCTTCTTCGAGACGAAGAGCGCCCACGACTTGCAGAAGTACCAGTCGCTGCTCCATCGCTACTCCCGATTCGGCTGCACCCCGCCCCGGGCTTCGGTCGCCTTTGACGACCGGCCCGCGCACGATCCCGACGCCGAGGGTCTGCGGGCACGGCTCCCGATCGACAGCATTGCGGGAAGCGGTGGAGACCTCTCGCGCATGCGCAACTTGCTCCACTGGGTTCACAGCCGGATCCGGTGGGACGGCACCAAGGACAACCCCACGGCGGCCACGCTGGGCGAGAGCGTGGAGGCGTGCGTCCAACGTGGCCTGACCATGAACTGCGGCGGGCTGGCGGAAACCTACGCGGCGGTGTGTCGGGGGGCCGGACTCACCGCGCGGCGGGTTGTCTGCCTGCCGTTCGATCGGCAGGATCCCGATTGTCACAGCGTGGCCATCGTGTACAGCGATTCTCTCCGACGCTGGGTCTACATGGATCCGACGTTCGAGACGTACTGGACCGATGCGAGGGGAAACATGCTGGATCTCGAGCGTGCGCGTGCGCTGCTCGCAGAAGGGGACACGGTCCTCGTGAACCCCGAAGCCAACCTCAACGGCGAGCGCCGGGACCCTGCGGAGCACCTCGCGTACATGAGCAAGAACCTGTTCCGGTTCAAGATGTGGCCTGGTTTCCGGCGCACGTTGATCCTGAATCCTTGCGACTACGAAGAGGCCGCACCGGACAGTTCGGATCGCTCGACCGCCGCGCTCGGAGCGCCCATCGTGACCGACGACCCTGCGCTTTTCTGGGCGCTGCCGAGCGGCCACGCATCGCGGTAAGCACACGGCCTGACAAGACCGATCCTCGCAGTTGGCGTAGATCTGGCCAGCGGGATCCGCCCATCTGACCCCGCTGCCGCATCCCGACTGGATGTGCCGCTATCCAATTGCCGGGCAGCCCAGTAGGCCGCAGCATCGGACCGCGAGAATGATCTCAGCGCAACCGCCGCGGCGCGCATCGGTTCGCCCCCGTCACAGTTCTTCCTGTCGCGCGACGACAGGAGCCATGATTCATGGCATCGGCCTTCCGGCGTGTGGCGTGCGGGTAGGGTGACCTGTTGGCGTCCCCAACGGGATTCGAATCGGAACCACCGCTTGAACCTAATGTGAACAAAGAGAACCAAGTGTATGAAGGCAAGGACTTAGCTCCTCGCGACGGGGGCGACTGTGACCCCTAGTTTGCATTGGTGATGAGCAGTTCCCGCACAGTTCCCGCACAGTCAGGCGCGCTCGCCACGCCGCCCCCTCGATCAGACAAGGTGTCGCCCGTCCCACTTGTCCCACGACGTGCCGTTTGGCCCTCACGGTGGATCCCCGCGCGGCTGGATGCGGTCCTGCGAGCGGGCCGCGCGTGAACATGTGGCGCGATGGGCACCTTGGATGCTCACGCCAGGCTGGAAGGCTTGCACAGGCGAGGCTGTACGCTCTGACGTAGCGATGGGGCGGGGGCGACGAGGCCCCACAGAGCCAAGCGGAGCGCACGGGCTGGCAGGAGCGCAGTAGGGCAGGCGCGGCGCTTACCCGGCGCAGGTGGCAGGGCGCAGGCGCAGCACTCGGGCGGGACGCTTGGGCGCAGGCCGGTCGCCGGGGCCGATCTCCCCCTCGGGGTCGCAGGGGAGCGGGGCGCTGCGACCCCACCCTGCGGGCGGGGCCCACGCCTTTCGCCTCTTCCCTCACAGGAGGGTCCCTTCACGCACGTAGACCGGTCCCATGGCGGGCTGGGTCCCATAGGGCTGCGATGGGGATGGGTCCCATCGGGCTCGGATCGGGATGGGACCTGGTGGACCGTGCACCCTTAGCGCAGAATCCTCAGAATCCTCACAATCGGACGTCTGGCCCGGCTGCGGCGAAGCCGGCATGCGACTGAGCGTGCGCCGGGAGGCGGCCGACTCATTGGCGAGCGGGGGGACCCCGGCCGGAGCGCGAGAGTAGGGGAGAGGGCCGGCGCACACTCCCGGAGAAATGGGTCCCCCGGTCTGAGTCTCAGGGATGGGACCAGGGGGCGGTGGTCAGGATCACGCGCCGGCACACCACCGGGGACTTGACGCGGAAGGGTGCTACCGGCCCGCCTGAGGGCGTGCGCGACAGCGGGGGTAGGGGGGGGCATCCTGTCACGGGCACCCATGCGCGGGTTTCTCGGACTGAGACTCCGCGCTATACGAGAACCCGCTCGGGGGCATTTTTGCGAGTTACAGAAACGCCTGGGAGCCACCGGCACGCCCCCCTTAGCGCAGTCGCCACCGCGAAGAACCCGCCCCTTGAAATGCCGGAGAAAATCAGGGCGCTCCAGAGGTAGCGGCGCACGGGTGGAAACGTCACCGCCGCCAGCGTGGGCCTGCCGCCCGCTCGCCGGGCTTCGGGGCTTGCCGGGATACCGTCGCGAGGCCGTTTCACCGGGTGTCAGCACTCAAGGGCGTGCGCGTTGTGGCTTGTACGGGCATCTATGGAAGCCGTTTCAGAGCGCCAGCGCCGCAGAGCGCCCAGAACGCCCCGCAGCGCCCCCTCGCCAGCGCGGGACTCCACGGCCACGGTGCCCGGCGTTCGGCCTCCAGCGGGGCGTGGCGGCGGTCAGGAAAGTAAAGAGCGAGAAAGAGCGAGAGTGCAGAGGGTCACGGCAACGTCCTCGCACACCGGAACCCGATGCAGTTGTTGTTGCGACTGTCCGGGCCGCTGCCGTCGCGACAGGCAGACCGCAGGGTGCTCGTGCCGTAGACCCACGCGCCGCCCCGCAGCACCCGGTACGACCCAGTCAACGGCCCAGGCGGGTTGGAGGACGGGCTGACCGAGTAGTAGTCCGTCTGGTACCAGTCCGCCACCCACTCCCAGACGTTGCCTGCCATGTCGTAGGCACCATACGGACTCGGAGAGTCCGTGGTCTGGAATGACGGGCTGGGGTGCAGCCGTCCGTCGTAGAAGCCCACCGGCGTGCTGTTGTTGTCGTACGGGTCGCCGCTGGCCCAGTAGTTGGCCCTGCTTCCGTCAATGCTGTTGCCCCACGGGTAGGTGCGCTGGTCCGTGCCACCGGCGGCCTTCTCCCACTCCGCCTCGGTGGGCAGGCGTTTCCCCGCGAAGTTGGCGTAGGCCTCGGCCTCGTACCACGAGACCCCGTTCACCGGGAAGTTCGGCCACGCCGGTCCGGAGTGGTAAGTGCCAGCGGTCCAGTAGTACGGCAGCGCCCAGCCACCCGACGTCCGCTCCGACCAACCCGCCGCGCTCCAGTACGCCTGATTCGTGTAGCCGCCCGCGTCAATGAACGACTTGAACTGGGCGTTCGTGACCTCGTACTTGTCGATGTAGAAGGCGTTGAGGTAGACCGTGTGCACCGGCTGCTCGCCGGCATAGCCCACCGTGCTACCCATCGTGAAGTTGCCCGCGGGCACGAGAACCATTCCTGCCGGTGTCGGGTCGGGGGTGGGGGCCGTCGGGTGCTTCTTGCTGCAGGACGACGCGAGAACCAAGACAGCGCAGGCGACAATCAAGAAGCTCAGTTTCCAACGAGAATGCATGGTGGCGACCTCCGTCAGAGTTGGACTGGCATTGTGGCAGCCATCCTACTCCACGCGCCCCAGAACGCCCCGTAGCGCCCTCTCGCCAGCGCGAGACTCCCCACGGCCACGGTGCCCGGCGTTGTGCGTCCAGCGGGGCGTGGCGGCGGCCCACCGGGGCGTCCAGCGCCTGGTGCGCGTGCCGTATGGGCCTTCCCTGACGGGAGATTCAACCGAACAGTGAGGCGCGAATTCACCCCCGTACTTCAACGTGTCAATTCAAATCAATTCAAATTGGGCTACCCCCGTACTTCAGGACAAGAGCGACACAACGCGGCTAGCCGGTCTGGCGGGATGGGTCTACGCTCATGGGACGGGCACGGCCATCGCGGTCGGCGCTCGCCCTTCGGAGGCCGTCATGATCAAGGCTAGTGTCCTGTTGCAGAAATAGCTTTACAACGCGCCGAGAACGGGTATGCTGCGGCCACTATGTGGACCAAAGCCGATGCGTTGCCCGTTCTCGAAGTTGATCAGGAGTTGCTGCAGCATCTTCTCCGTTGCGGCAGTACGCCTCAGAAGATCGCGCTACGTGCACGGATTCTCCTGGGCGCTGCCGAGGGCAAGTCGAACTATCAGTTGTCCGACGAACTCCACGTCAGTCGGCCGACCATCCTGCTGTGGCGTCAGCGCTATCGGGAGGCTGGACTGGCGGGGATCTTGAAGGATGCGCCGCGTCCGGGGCGCAAGCCGGTGATTGCGCCGATGAAGGTGGAAGCAATCGTGAATGCCACCCTGCACACCACGCCGAAGGACGCCACGCACTGGAGCGTGCGGTCGATGGCCAAGGCCCAGGGCGTGAGCTCGGCCATGGTGCATCGCATCTGGCGTGCGCACCGACTCCAGCCCCACCGCTGCGAGCACTTCAAGCTGAGCCGCGACCCCAACTTCGCGAGCAAGGTGCGCGACGTGGTCGGGCTCTACCTCAATCCCCCGGACAAGGCGCTGGTGCTGTGCGTGGATGAGAAGAGCCAGATTCAGGCTCTGGATCGCACGCAGCCCCTGTTGCCGTTGCGACCCGGCATCCCGGCACGGCAGACCCACGACTACGAGCGCCACGGGACGACTACGTTGTTCGCGGCCCTCAACATCCTCGACGGCACCGTGATCGGTCGCTGCCTGCCCCGTCATCGGCATGGCGAGTTCCTGAAGTTCCTCGATCGCATTGAAGACTCGACTCCCCGCCGGCGCGAGATCCATCTGATCCTCGACAACTACGGCACCCACAAGCACCCGAAGGTCCAACAGTGGTTTGCCGACCACCCGCGTTATCACCTGCACTTCACGCCGACCAGCGCTTCGTGGCTGAATCTGGTGGAGCGTTGGTTCGCGGAGATCACCCGCAAGCGCATCCGCCGCGGAACCTTCACGAGCGTGCCCGCACTAATCACCGCGATCCGCGAGTACGTTCGACTCTACAATCGCAATCCCAAACCGTTCACCTGGACCGCGAAGCCATCGGCCATCATGCGCAAGATCCAACATTGTAAAGAAGCGTTATTGACGCGTGCGCAATGAATGCAATAGCATGAGGCCTCCACAGGGAGGTGCCCATGCGATTGCCCGGATCGGCCAAGGTGTTGGAAGCGCGCCGGCGACGTGCGCTGGCGCTGGTGCAGCAGGGGCTGTCGTTGAACGCCGCGGCGCGGCGGCTGGGCTGCGCGGCCAGTTCGGTGATGCGGTGGATGAGGGCCCATCACCGACACGGTGACAGCGGCCTCAAGGTCCGGCCGGCGCCCGGCCGGCCGCGACGGCTCTCGGCCCGACAGGAGGCGCGGCTGTTGCGCGAGTTGCTGCGCGGCGCACAGGCCCACGGGTACGGCACTGATCTGTGGACCACGAAGCGCATCGCCGAGCTGATCGAGCGGACGTTTGGGGTGCGCTATCACCGGGCCCACGTCAGTCGCCTGCTGGCGCGCAATGACTGGAGCCCGCAGAAGCCCGAACGCCGCGCCCGAGAACGCGACGAGGTCGCCATCGCGCGCTGGAAGCGAACCCGCTGGCCCCGGGTAAAAAGGGGGCTCTCCGACTGAGGGCCCACCTCGTCTTCGTGGACGAATCGGGCTTCATGCTCACGCCCACCGTGGTGCGTACCTGGGCGCCGCGCGGCCAGACGCCGATCTTCCGGCACTCCCAGCGGCACGACCGGATCTCGGTGATCTCCGGCATTTCGGTCAGCCCGACACGCCGCCAGGTGGGTCTGTACTACCAGTGGCACCATCACAACATCCGCGAGCTCGAGGCCGTCGCCTTCCTGCGTCATCTGCTGCGGCACCTGCGCGGACAGGTGGTCCTGATCTGGGACAACCTCGGCGTCCACAAGGGCAAGCTCGTGAGGCAGCTCTGCCGTCGCGTACCGCGGCTGCACCTGGAGTACCTGCCCGCCTATGCGCCCGAGCTCAACCCGGACGAAGGCGTGTGGCGGCACGCAAAGGGCCGGCTTGCCAACGGCTGCCCGGCGGACCGCTTCGAGCTCGCCTTGAGCCTGATCGCCGAACTCGACGCGCTGCGGCGCTCGCCTGCACGGCTGTGGAGCTGCATCACGCACTCGGGGATCCGACTTTGACGTGCCCTATCATTGCATTACTTAGGCACCGCTCAATAGAGACAGGACACTAGAGCGTTTTTCTTCGTCTGCGCGGGCATCTTCCTGCTCGCGCTGTCCTACCACCTTGGAGCACGGAGCGCAGGGGCGCAGAGCGCCGGGGCAGTCGAGTGCGTCGGCGCTGATGGTGCTATCGGTAGCGCCGTGGTCAACCATCATCTGTACACGGTCGACCAAAGTCTCGGATATTCCCTGCTTGACTGGGGCGAGATTCCCAGCCCGGCCCGGGCCGTAGCCTGCGGCGACGGCCCGGTGGTCCTTGAGGACGGCACCGTGTACGTCCATCGCGGGAGTGGGTGGGAACTTGAGCTCAGCATCCTGCCAATCAGCGGTGCCACGCCCGCGCAGTCCATCTCCATCGGCCAACTCAAGGCAAAGTACGCGAAGTAGACCTCGACCCTTCGGAGGCAGTCATGCGTCAGGCTAAGGCGTTTCTCGTTGTGTGCCTCGGCATCCTCGCCCTCGCGCTCGCCTACCACTTCGGTGCGACCACGGCTACGGCGCAGGCTCCGGGGAATCCGATTGTCGCGGCGGACGGAGGCTACGTCTACACAGTGAACGGCGATTGCTATGAGAGCAGGCTGAACGTAGGCGGGCGGTGGGACTATCGGGGCAACGTGTTCGGCGGCCCGGTCCCCGCGCAGTCCATCTCCGTCGGTCAACTCAAGGCAAAGTACGCGAAGTAATCCCGAACCCTTCGGAGACCGTCATGCGTCAGGCCAAGGCGTTTCTTGTTGTCTGCGCGGGGCTCCTGTGCCTCGTAGTCGTAGGCCAGTCCCTGGTCGGCAGTGCATCGGGACAGGGCAATGGCCCACGCTTTGTGGCAATGAGCGAAGGCAACGGGACCTATGCTGGCTTCTCTGGCGTGAGTGGAACACTTGCCGTCACGGCTGATGGAGAGATCTACTTCCGTTCCGCATGCCTCGGGGGGCCTCAACCCGGGCCGTGGATACATGAGAGCACGGTCGGTACCTCGTCGGTCGTTGCGATGAACAACGGCCACGGCCAAGACGGGGGGGGGACGCGGGTATTCGTCTCGGACGGGACGGTCTACTTCCGACGCACCATGTCTGGCATGGCTACAAGTTGGGTCTTCGACAGCCAGATCGGCGCCACGGGCATTGTCGCTGTGGCCTATGGGAAGGATCTCGAAGGCTGCTGGGCCGACTTGGCTCTCACGGCTAGTGGTGAGGTCTTCTCTCGGAGGGACGGGTACCCTTGCGGCCCCTGGCGTTCTGATACGAGTATCCTCGAAGCATCGACGAACACAGTCGCGCCTTCATGGGGCTCCCTGAAGGCTCGCTACGCCCCACCACTGGGCAAATCCGGCCAGGCGCAGGAAGGCAGGTAGGGTCGAAGCGCGTCTTCGGGAAGGTTCCAACGGTGAGCATCGTCACGGCGCAGCGCGACGTTCAGATGTAGGACGCGGCCGTGATTCGCAACGCGGGATGCCTTTGGCAAGAGACATAGGGAGGGCGGCCATGCACATGCGTGCGCCAACGTGGACAGTCGGGGAGTTCGTCACAGTCCTTGAGAACCATGGACTCAGTCACGAGGCCGTCTCTCGGTTGCTCAGCAAGGGCGGTGTGGAACGAACGCCGGATGCCGCAGCAATCATTCGAGACGGTGCGTGCGCTTGGCACCGGGACATGCCAAGATCGTACGAGACCCTGCTCAACGCGGACTGCAAGTCCTACCTTCGAAGCTCCAGCCGACCCCGGTACATATGTTGGAAATCCGATTGCCAGGGGGCGGTCATCTAGCCTGGGAGAGCCATGACGGCCATGGATGCGGAGCTGCTGGCGGGCTTCACGGGGTTCATCCCGGTCGGGGAGCTTCACACCCGGATGCTGGAGAGCGTTCCGCTAGATGGGGGCGTCTACCTCGTTGTTCTCCCCAGTGGTGTGCCCCGGCCCGCGTTCCTTGCGGTTAGCAGCGGCGGGCATTTCAAGGGCAAGGACCCGAGCGTGTCCGCGCAGAAGTTGGCGCACGAGTGGGTGGACGAAACACGGGTGCTCTACGTCGGGAGCGGGGCCTGTCTTCGGACGCGAATCGCGGAACTGATCTGCTTCGCGTTCGGGGTGCCTATTGGGCACTGGGGCGGCCGTCTGCTTTGGCAACTGGCCGAGAGAGACGCGTTCTTGGTGGCGTGGAAGGTGATTCCGGATGGGAAGGCCAAGGAGGTGGAGACGGAGATCCTCGAGGCTTTCCGTGTGGGCCACGCCGAACGCCTACCCTTCGCGAACCTCAAACGCTGATCGCCGGTCACGCTCGCTTGTGCAACGGCACATGCGATGGCCAGGCTTCGAGTCTCCGCAGGCGCTACTGGAGCGCCACGAACAGGAACAGCAAGGGGACCGAAAACCGCGCTCAAAGGACGGGCTCGGCCTAGCCGGCCGCCATGCAACAGATGCCCTCGACGGAGGACCGTGACACGAAGTCGCGCGCTCGCCCTTCGGAGGCCGTCATGCACAAGCGTTTCCTCGTTGCGCTCCTCGCCGTCGTCATCGCTCCCGCGCTGCTACCCGCCTCGGCCAACGCGCAGGCGCCCGCCTACCTCACCCAGTGGGGAGGCTACGGCTCTGGATACGGA
>Ga0315286_10002820_pt1 | contig 16280 bp, 8 predicted proteins | sample YL17G10_0_MG_FD_205038 | JGI IMG/M metagenome (GOLD analysis project Ga0315286, IMG submission 205038) | Sediment microbial communities from Yellowstone Lake, YNP, Wyoming, USA - YL17G10_0 | ecosystem: Environmental > Aquatic > Freshwater > Lake > Sediment | place: USA: Wyoming | collected...
CGCGTGTCGCGGCCGGCGGAGCTTGACCAGGCGGCCATCGTACGAAGAGGTGCCGGAAGAGCCATGGGCCACCAGCTTGTAGAAGTAGATGCCGTTCGCAAGCTTCTGTCCCTCCTCATCCAGACCGTCCCAGGGGATCTCGTGATGGCCGGGCAGGAGACCGTCGAGCCGGGTCTCGTACACGCGCCGCCCGCTCACCGTGTACACGCGCACCAGCAGATCGACCGGAGTCGCCGCGGCCAGGGTGAAGACGAAGCGCGTGCCCTGTTCGTCGTCGAACGGGTTCGGGAAGGCCAGCGCGTCGCGCAGGGCGAGGCGGGTCTCGACCCGGAAGGTGTGCGTCGCGACCTGGTTGCCGGGCGCCTCCAGGCGCACCTCGTGCATGCCCTCCGCGTACGGCGCGTGCGTCCACGAGAGCAGGTACTGGCGGCCGGTGGTATCCCCGCGGGCCGGCTCCGCGACGAAGTCCTGCACGGGCCCATCCACCCGGAGCGTCAGGCTGTCCGGCGAGACCGTGCCGGGCGAGAGCACCAGCAGCGCGAGCCTCGCGTCGGGCACCACCAGGTCGCCGTCGACCAGCGGCACGCCGTCCGCGTAGAGCCCGGTCTGGAACTTGAAGACCACGTCGAAGCGCGCGGAGACCCCGTAACCGTCCACCACGCGGATCGTGTAGTGCAGCGGGACCGTGGAGAGCGTGGTCTGGTACGAGAGCCGGTAGTGCCGCCCGCCCCCGCCCGCCAGCGCGGTGTCCGGGAACGCGGGCGTGAGCGTGTAGAGGTCGGGCGGCACCTGCCCGCTGCCATTCGCGTCCGAGCGCTCGAACACGATCTGCGCGAGCCGGACGTTCGAGACCAGCTCCGCCTCCAGCCGGAGCGTGTCGCTGCTGCTCGTGAGCCGCACGGGCTGACCGTCCGTTACGGGCTGGCCGTTCGCGGTCACCGTGATCTGCACGGGCCCCACCCACAACCGCGTCGCGGGATCGCCGAGCAGGTTGTAGGTGAGCCCGACCCCGTTCTCGGAGGACGACCCCTGCACCGTGGGCAGGTAGTTGAGCAGGGTCAGCGCGATGGCCTCGCCCAGCGGCACGCGCGCGCCGCGATCGGCGAGCCCGCGCCCCATTTCGTCGTCGTGCGGCGGATCGCTGAAGAGCGAGCGGGCGAACTCGACGTTCAGGTGGTAGGAACCGCCCCGCGGCACGATCTCGAAGCCGGAGGAGGCCCACGAGGCGATGGCTCCGCGCAGCGGCAGCGTGAACAGGTTCTCGCCCAGCGAGGGCCCGAGTCCGCGGCGGGCCTCGGATACGTCCGCGAACGCGTTCACATGGCAGGAGAAGGCCGAGAACAGGAACAGCTTGCCATCGTTCATGAGGGCGTCGCGGTCCTGGATCGACCCCGAGTTCCGATAGAAGCCCTCGTGGGAGAGCACGTAGGGGTTCGCATGGCCCTGGTAGTTCCACCAGAGCACACCCTCGTTGAGCTTCTGGAAGAGCACGGGGTTGAAGTTCGCGCGCAGGGCGCTCTCGGCGGGCCCCACCCCCACCCGGCAGGTGTCCCCGGGTCCGTTGACCAGGTAGAGCGAGGGGGCCGTCAGGTACGAGCGCAGATCGAGCACCTCGGGCCGCGCCAGGCTCATCCCCGACGAATCGGCGATCACCGCCCGCACGGCCTGGTTGAGCTGGCGGAAGAAGATCTCGCTGCTGCGGAAGCAGTAGCCGGTGCCACCGCCTCCGCCGAACGTGCTGACGCCCGAATAGGCGTCGTCGGCGAGCAGCAGCATGCGCCGCCGCCAGGTTTCGTCGGTGTCGAAGGCCTCGTAGGCGACCAGTTTCGCCACTACCTCGCGCGCCTGCTGGAGCGAGTTCACCGGCAGACGCCCGACGTAGAGGTCCGGCTCGATCGGACCCGCGGCCAGGCAGGCCGGGTCCTCGTCCAGGCACCAGCCGTACCAGGGATCGGCCGGGATCAGCTCGAGCCCGTAGGTGGAGCCCGAGGAAACCGGCCCGGGGATGAGCGCGACCGGGACCCAATCGGTGCCGGCGTTGCCGATCAGGTTCCGCGGGTCGGCGCTGCCGTCGCCCACGAGCACGACGAAGCGCGCGTTCCAGCGCTCCAGCGCGTAGCGCAGGAAGCGCTTGATGGCCCAGCGGGACTTGCGCCCACCGTTGAACTCGTCATACACCGACTCGAGCGGGGCCACGATCGTGCCGAGCCCCTGGGACTGGCGCAACGCGACAAGCGGGGCCACCGCGGTCTCGAAGGCCTCGGGCACGATGACCACGTAGTCGCGCTCTCCGGTCGCCGCCGTGAGCTGCCGCCGCGTGACCGGCGTGCAGCGCCCGGCGGGAAGCAACTTTGGCCGGTCGAAGACGACGTAGCGCCGCGGGCTCGCGCCGGTGGAGTCCCGGAAGTCGAGCGTGTACTCATCGCCGGACTGGGCGATGTGACTCGCGTCCACGATGAGCCGCACCGGGTCCACGGGGCTCGTCATGTCGTAGACGCGGATCGCCGGTGACGTGAAACCCGCGGCGCTCACCTGGTACCAACCGGCGACGTCGCCGCTGCTGGCCGCGAGGTAGCCGTCGAGCGCGCGGTAGGACCGCCAGTAGGTCGCCTCGAACCAGTCGAGCCCGGCGTTCACGATCGTGTTGCTCACCGGGTTGGGAGCGGCGGTCGAGCCCTTGCCCCAGAACGCGAGGCTGTTCGTCTCCCCTTCCGTCAACGCGCCGGGCGGGAGCGTGACGCTCACCGTCCGCGCGGCCTTGCCGTTCCAGGTCGCCAGCACCGAATCCGCCACGACGTAGGAATCACCCTGGCCGTTCCGGATCCGCCCGAACACGACGTGCGCGCTGTTGTCCTTGCCCAGCAGCCGCGTGCGGAACGCGATGGGGCGCGTGGCATCGAGGTCGTTGATCTCGATGCGGAACGAGTCGGGCCGGCTGTAGTAGAGGAAGTAGTCGGTCCACAGGAAGCGGTCCACGGTCGCCGTGTCGGGCGTCGCGGGGTAGGCGTAGTAGCCGAACGAGCGCTCCCAGCGCTGGGTCCACGGATACGAGGCCGGCAGCGCGGGGCTCACGCCATCCCGCCAGCCGGGGCGCGTCCGGGTGCGCAGGCCCCCGCTCGCGAGCCACGTGGCGTAGACCACCTCGGCGTCGCCCCAGTCGCGCTGCATCATCGAGGTCACGCCCGAGCGCTCGACCCAGCTGGCGACGAAGGCGACGATGGCGTCGCCCGAATCGAAGACGCCGTTCGCGTTGACATCGTCCACTTCGACGGGCAGTTCGATCGTGACGTAGGGCGGGTCAGCCGGGCCCACGTACTCGTGCCGGTGCAGGCTCACCTGGCCCACGGGCACGCCCGCTGGATAGCCCTGTGCGGCGAGGTCGTCGTAGGGGAAGGCATAGACCCCCGTCGAGTCCACCTTGATGCGGACCTCGGGCTCGCTCTCATCGAAGGCGGCGACGCCGCGCAGCGCCGCGGCCGGAGCGGCCGCGGTCCGCAGTGGCTCGCGCCAGCGGCGCCCCTGCTCGTAATTGGCGAGCGCGCTGCGGAAGACGGGCTCCCAGTGGCTGTCGGTCACGATCGCGCCGGTGGCCGCACCCGGCGCCACCCCCGTGAAGTCCACGCGCACGGTGAGCGAGCGGCGCACCCAGAGCCGGCCGGTGACTTCGTCGTAGCGGAACGGCCGGACCTGCACGGCCACCAGACGCTGGCGGCGCACCGTTGCGGGTTCGCCCAACTCGACCGGCGAGGCGGGCCACGGCCCATCGAGGATGGGTGGCACCGGCTCGAGCGCGGGCCAGGGGCCAAGACCTTCTCCCCCGTCCATCATCACCGGCTTCGCACCCAGCGCAAGCCGCAGGCTGTCGCGCACCTCCTCCTCGCCCAGCTCCACGACCCGGGGCAGCGCCCCGGCGCCCGGCGGCAGCGCCACCAGCGTCTGCGCGTACGGCAGGTGAGGCCGTCCCGGCAGGCTCGTGACGGCGTAGCCGGGCACGATCAACTCGACACGCCCGTCGGGGAGCGGCGCCGAGAGCCGGTAGCCCGGGAGGCTCAGCCGCAGGGTGACGCCGTGCTCGTCGGTGGCGACCACGCGCAGGGACTGGGCGTGCGCCGCGGCCGCCGGAAGGAGGGACAGCGCGAGGGCCGCGGCGGCCTTCAGGAGCGGCGGGAGTGGTCGCATGAAGAGGGTAGTGTACGGATGCCTCTCGAACAGGGTCAAGCGGGCCGGTGTGCGAAGCCGCGACCCGCGGCACGGCTTCGGGTCGCGGGCCGCGCGCCCGCTGTCGGCTGGCCGAGTGTGCGGATTAGACTGAAGGCTTGCCGGCGATACCCGTCCCAGGAGGCACCATGCCGCGCAGCGCAAGACCGAACTCCTCCCCCCCGGCGTTCCGGGCGCTCCTGTGCCTGCTCCTCCTGCTGCCGGCCATGCCGTTCCCGGTGCGGAGCGCCGCCCGCGCGAAGTTGGTCCCCCCCGGCACGCGCACCGGCCTCCCCGACAGCGTCCTGGCGGTCATCGGGAGCGGCCGGCCCGGCGAGCCCGGCCGCGAGATCGGCCGCGCGCGTTTCGCCCGCGCCTGGTCCCAGCTCGCGCCCCCTGCCCGGCCTGATTCCCTTACCCCGGCCGGGGCGCGGCGGTTTCTCGATCTGCCGCCCGACAAGGAGGCCCTGGGCCTGATGGCCGCCCGCGCACCGCTGCTGCCGGCAACAGGAGCAGCGCCACGACCGCGGCGCCTTCAGGAGCAACGGGAGTGGTCGCATCAAGGGCGCAGCGCAGGGATGCCCATCGAAAGGGTCGGGCGGGCGAGTCGCGCGGCGCCGCAAGCGGAAGGTGCGTTGCCCCAGGTTCCTGCGCCGCCTCACGGGCGGCCGGGCAACGTCCCGGCGACGCGGGCGGAGTCCACCCACGTGCCGCCCCGCTCGAACGCCGCGAGTCGGCCACGAATCGCCGCGGCCAGCGTGTCGATGCCCGCGCGCTTCGCCAGATCGAGCGCCCGGCGCGCGGTGGCGACCGCCGCGCCGGACCGCCCGGCCGCCGCCTGGGCCGCGGCCTGAGTGTCGAGCAGGCTGGGGTCGCCGTCGCCGCCGGCCTTCAGGGCCAGTTCGGCCAGCCGCTCGGCCTCCCGGCCGTCGCGCACGGCCGGATCGGGACTGGTCGCCAGGAGCCACGCCAACCCGTTCAATGCCTCGCTGCTCGCGGGCCCGTGGCGGACGGCCAGCCGCAGGTGCTCCGCGGCCTCGGTGTCGTGGCCCCGGAGCGCGAGCAGCGCCGCGGCGAGGTTGAGTTGCGCCCGCGAATCGGCGGGGGCGAGCGCCACGCCGCGCCGCAGCAGGGCCAGGCCCTCCTCCGTGCGACCCTCCAGCACGCTCACCATCCCCAGCATCTCGTCCACCACTACGTTCTCGCCGGTGACCCGCCGGGCGTGCGTGAACAGCGTGCGCGTGTCCTTCCACAGCGCCACCTGGCGCGCGCTGGCCACACCGAGCGCCGCCAGCACCAGGACCGCGCCGGCCGCCGCCACGCGCCGCGCGCGGCGACGACCCGCGAACAGGTCCGAGAGCCCCCAGACCGCCGCCACCAGCAACCCGATGACCGGCAGGTAGGTGTAGCGGTCGGCGTGCCCCTGTATGCCCACCTGGACCAGCCCGATGACCGGCACCAGCATGCCGACGTACCAGAACCACCCGACCGCCAGGTACGGGCGTTCCCGGCCCTCGCGCAACGCCAGCACCGTCACCACGACCAACCCGGCGGCGGCGGCGACCACCGCCCACGGGTCCACCGCGGCAGGGAGCGGGCAGAACGGCGAGAGCCCCGCCGGCCAGAGCGTCATCCCGACATAGCGCCAGTACGAGAGCAGCGCGTTGCCCACGCGTTCGGGAAGACCAAGGAACGCCGCCGCCACGACCGCGCCGCTCTGCCGCTGGATCAGGAAGGTCAGGCACGCAACGGCCCCCGCCAGCACGAACAATGGCCACTTCTCGGCAATGAGCCCGGCGAGCGGGCGGGCCCCGGCCCGCGGGCCGCTCACCGGGCGCCAGCCACCCCGCAACCGCCCCAGCGGCCAGACGTCGAGCAGCACGAGCACGAACGGCAGGGTCACCAGCATCGGCTTCGACATCAACCCGAGCGCCAGCCCCGCCACGACCAGCGCGTAGCGGCGGGCGGCGGGACGCGCGGCCCAGCGGCGCCAGGCCTCCAGCGTGAGCAGGAAGAAGAGCCCGCTCAGCACGTCCTTGCGCTCCGCCACCCACGCCACCGACTCGACCCGCAGCGGATGCAGCCCGAACAGCGCCCCCACCAGCAGGCTGCGCCACCACGCGCCGGTGAGGCGGTGAAGGACGATCACCAGCAGAAGGACGTTCAGCAGGTGGAGCGCGAGATTCACCGCGTGGTGCCCCGCGGGCGCGAGGCCGAACAACCGCACGTCCACCATGTGCGAGAGCGAGGTGAGCGGATGCCAGTTGCCGCCATGCGGCGCATGCAGGAACCACAACAGGCCGCGCACTGTCGGGCCGCTGGTGACGTACGGGTTCTGCGTCACGTACAGCGGGTCGTCGAGCAACATCCAGCCGTTCCGCAGCACCCCCGCGAACGCCACGAAGGTCGCCGCCGCCAGGAACGCGAGCGACAGAGCCCGTACCAGGCGCGGCGCTCCCCCCCCGCGCGCCGCGGTGACGCCGGCCCCGGCCGCTGACGGGCGCCCGGTGCTCCGCCCGTCAGCGCGTCGCAAACGGCACACGCACGACGATCCGGCCCCTGACGCGCGCGATCAGCGAGGAGAAGGAATCGCGGGAGACCCGGCGCAGCGGCGACACCTTCCCCCGTGCGAGTCGCACGAACGTCGCGGACCAGGCCGGCAGCGCGAACAGCAGGAACCTGCCGGGCGATCGGCTCGCGGACTCCAGCCCGACAGCGTCGGGCGTGATCGTGCCAGGCATCGAGAAGCGCTCCCCCCAGTCAGATGGCACCGAGGCATCCATGATACGCGGCGACCAGCACGGACGTGAAGCGGGCGACAGGGCAGGGGCCGGTGAAGCGACACACGGCGCCCCCCGGCAGGGGCAGGAACCGGACCATCGCCCCGGGGCACGGCTTCAGGTCGCGGGCCGCGCGCCCGGTGGCGGCCGGCCGAGTGTGCGGATTAGACTGAAGGCTTGCCGGCGATACCCGTCCCAGGAGGCACCATGCCGCGCAGCGCAAGACCGAACTCCTCCCCCCCGGCGTTCCGGGCGCTCCTGTGCCTGCTCCTCCTGCTGCCGGCCATGCTGTTCCCGGTGCGGAGCGCCGCCCGCGCGAAGTTGGTTCCCTCCGGCACGCGCACCGGCCTCCCCGACAGCGTCCTGGCGGTCATCGGGAGCGGCCGGCCCGGCGAGCCCGGCCGCGAGATCGGCCGCGCGCGTTTCGCCCGCGCCTGGTCCCAGCTCGCGCCCCCCGCCCGGCCTGATTCCCTCACCCCGGCCGGGGCGCGGCGGTTTCTCGGTCTGCTGCTCGACAAGGAGGCCCTGGGCCTGATGGTCGTCCGCGAGCGCTGGACCTGGACGGCCCGGGAGAGCGCGGCGTTCGAGACCCTGCGCGACCGGCTGGTGGTCGAGGTCATGCTGGACTCGGCCCTCACCGCGACGCGTCTCGCCCTAGGGCCGGCGGGCGATTCGCTCGACCGCCAGGCGCTCGGCCTGGTGGCGCGGGAGCGGGCGATGGAGCGGCTCCGCCCGGTCTACGACGACTCGCTGCTGGCCCGGCTCGCGCTCGGCTTCGCCGCCCTCAAGCGCCCGACCCCGGACTCCTCGCTCTTCGCCCAGCTGCGCATGCTGGGCGCCAGCCCCCAGGTGGACCCCGCCGACACCGGGCGGGTCGTGGCGCACTCATCCACCGGCGACTTCCGGGCCGGCGACCTGCTCGCCTCGTGGCGGCGGCTGAACCCGCTCTACCGTCCCCGGGTGACCTCCGCGGCCGAGGTGCGCGAACTCGTGATGAACGGGCTGTTCGAGCGGCTCCTGCGCCGCGAGGGCGCGGAGCGCGGTCTCGAGCGTTGGCCGGACATCGCGGAACGGCTGGCGGGCCAGCGCGAGCTCAACGACGTCTCGCGCCTGGTCGAGCGCGAGGTCTACGCCCGCATCGCCATGGACTCGCTCACCCTGTCGCGCTTCTATCGCGACACCGAACCGGACTGGATGCTGCCGACGCGCATGCGGCTGGTGCGCGTAGTGCTCCGGAGCCGCGCGGAGGCGAACGCGATGGCGCTGCGCCTGGCAGGTGCGGCCGAGGCCGAGAGCCTGGCGGCGGGGGCGCGGCGGGCCGGGGCCGAGTGGACGGTCGACGTGAGCGCCGCGGAGGACAGCGCGCTCTTCGCGCGCGCCCTGCGCGCGGGCATCGGCGGAGTGCTCGGGCCGGACGAGACCGCGGGCGGCTGGGCGGTGGCGCGGGTGATGACGGTGCAGCCGGGCCGCGGGCGTCCGTTCGCCGAGGTACGCGACCTCGTGGGGCACCGCTGGTACGGCGAGGAGGGCGAGCGGCTGATGCTGGCGCTGGCCGGTCGGGCACGCGCGGCATGCGGAGCAACGGTCATCAACGAGGCGGCGATCGAGGCGCTGGTGTCGCATCCACCGGAGAGCCTCCGCCCCGCGGCGGTGCCCCTGACGAGACCCTGACAGGCCCGGCGACGCACGGCACGAGCGTTGTATAGTCTCGGGGCTCCTGGTACCCGGGCGGCACGCCACTCCACCCACAGGCCCGCGCGCGGCGCGGGATACGGGACCGAACTCATGCGATTCGAAGCGCTCGACCGAACGTCGCCTTCCGGCTCCGGACAGCGGTCCGCCCGCCGTGATGCGCGGGCCCGGTGCGCGGCCTGCGCCGCGGCCCTGCTGCTCGTCACACTCCCCGGTTGCGGCGCGAGGAAGGCGCAGCGCCAGCCGCGCGTGGCCGTCACGGTCGCGCGCGTCGAGCAGCGCACCATGCCGGTGCAGATCGTCGCCACCGGCACCATCGAGCCGGTCGAAACCGCCGACGTGGGCTCGCAGGTCGGCGGCGTCGTCACCCGCATCGCCTTCCGCGAGGGTCAGGAGGTCCGGGCCGGCCAGACGCTGATCGAGCTGGACCCGCGCCCCTTCCGCGCGGCGCTCGAACAGGCGAGTGGCGTGCTCGCCCGCGACCTGGCGCAGTGGCGCACCGCGCGGCTCGACGCCGAGCGCGCCGACCAGTTGCGCGCGCAGAACCTCATCTCCGCTGCGGACCACGACCGGGCGACGGCCGCGGCCGAGGCCCTGCGCGCGGCAGTGCGGACCGACTCGGGCACGGTCGCGAACGCCCGGCTCAACCTCGAGTTCGCGGGCATCCGCGCGCCCATCTCCGGGCGCACCGGCAGCCTCAACGTGCACGTCGGCGACCTGGTCAAGTCCGCCACCAGCGAGCCGCTCGTGACCATCAACCGGCTGCAGCCCGTCCGCGTGCGCTTCACCGTGTCCCAGGGACAGATCCCGCTGGTGCAGCGCCACCGCGCCGCCGGCCCGAAGGTGTACGTGCGCCAGTCGTCCGGCGACTCGCTCGAGTCCGTGGGCCGCCTTGCGTTCGTGGACAACGCGGTGGATCCGGCCAGCGGCACGCTGCTGCTCAAGGGCGAACTGGCGAACCGGGACGGGGCGCTGTGGCCCGGTGAGTTCGTCGAGGTGCGGCTCGTGCTCGCGGTCGAGCGGGACGCCATCGTCGTGCCCGCCCCGGCCGTCACGACCGGCCAGCAGGGCACCTACGTCTACGTGCTCAACGCCGACTCGACCGCCTCGCCGCGACCGGTCACGGTGAAGCGCGCCGACGAAGTGACCGCCGTGGTGTCGGGCGGACTCAAGCCCGGCGAGACCGTGATCACGGATGGGCAGTTCCGGCTCGCGCCGGGCGCGAAGGTGCTGGTGCGCAAGGCCGGGCAGGAAACCCGGCCGTGAACTTCTCCGCGCTCTTCATCCGGCGGCCGATCGCGACCACGCTGGTCATGATCGGCATCCTGTTCTTCGGCGCGATCGGCTACACCCTGCTGCCGGTGAGCGACGTCCCCAACGTGGACTACCCGATCATCTCGGTGAACGCGAGCCTGCCGGGCGCCTCGCCCGAGACCATGGCCTCGGCCGTCGCCACCCCGCTCGAGAAGCAGTTCTCGACCATCCCCGGCGTCGAGGTGATGACCTCCTCGTCGGGCCAGGGCTCGACCAGCATCACGCTGCAGTTCGTGCTCGACCGCAGCATCGACGCCGCCGCGCAGGACGTGAACGCGGCCATCGCCCAGGTGCTGCGCCGGCTCCCGACCGGCATCGTCCCGCCCTCCTACCAGAAGGTGAACCCGGCGGACTCCCCGGTCCTGTTCGTGCCGCTGACCTCGAAGCTCATGCCGCTGTCGCGCCTGAACGAGTACGCCGAGGGCTTCCTCGCCCAGCGGCTCTCGATGGTGAGCGGCGTGGCCCAGGTGCAGGTCTTTGGTTCCCAGAAGTACGCGGTGCGGGTGCAGCTCGACCCGCACGCGCTCAACTCGCTCGGCATCGGCATTGACGACCTGCCCGGCGTAATCTCGGCGGGCAACGTCAACCTGCCGACCGGCATCCTGTGGGGCCCGAACCGCACGGTCACCGTGCAGGCCGCCGGCCAGCTGCAGGACGCGCGGGGCTTCGGCGACCTGGTCGTGGCCTGGCGCAACGGCCGGGCGGTGCGCCTGCGCGACCTCGGGCGCGTGCTCGACGACGTGCAGAACAACCGCCAGGCGGCCTGGATCGGCGGCCAGCGCGCGGTCATGCTCGCCATCCAGCGCCAGCCCGGCACGAACACGGTGCAGGTGGCGAAGGACGTGCGGGCCCAGATCGAGCGGCTCCGGGCACAGCTGCCCGCCTCGGTCGAGGCGCACATCCTCTACGACCGCTCGCAGTCCATCCGCGACTCGGTCAAGGACGTGCAGTTCACGCTGCTGCTCACCCTGGTGCTGGTGATCCTGGTCATCTTCCTCTTCCTGCGGAACCTGCCGGCCACCATCATCCCGAGCCTCGCCCTGCCGCTCTCGGTGGTGGGCACGTTCGCGGCGATGCACCAGCTCAAGTACAGCCTCGACAATCTCTCCCTGATGGCGCTCACGCTCTCGGTGGGCTTCGTGGTGGACGACGCCATCGTGATGCTCGAGAACATCCACCGTCACATGGAGATGGGGAAGCCCCCGCTGCAGGCGGCCCTCGACGGCTCGCGCGAGATCGGCTTCACCATCCTCTCGATGACGCTCTCGCTGGTGGCGGTGTTCATCCCGGTGCTGCTGATGGGCGGCATCCTGGGGCGCCTGTTCCACGAATTCGCCGTCACCATCAGCGTCGCCATCCTGGTCTCGGGCTTCGTCTCGCTCACGCTCACGCCCATGCTCTGCAGCCGCTTCCTCAGGTCCGAGCACACGCAGCGGCACGGCCGCGCCTACGCGGCGATCGAGGACGGCTACCTGGCCACCCTCGGGCTCTACGAGCGCACCTTGGCCTGGGTGATGGACCACCGCCGCACGGCGATGGTCGCGTCCCTGGCGATCCTGCTCGGCACCGTGGCGCTCTTCCGGATCGTGCCCAAGGGCTTCATCCCGAGCGAGGACACCGGAATGATCAACTGCACGACCGAGACCGCCGAGGGCACGTCGTTCGAGTCCATGGTGCGGCACCAGCGGGCGGTGGCCGAGGTCGTCGCGAAGGACCCGAACATCGGGGAGTTCATGTCCTCGGCGGGCGGCGGCGGCGGCGGCACCTCGAACCAGGGACGCCTGTTCATCCGCCTCAAGCCCCGCTCGCAGCGCAAGCTCTCGGCCGACGAGGTCATCCGCGAGCTGCAGCCGAAGCTCTCGCGCATCCCGGGCATCCGCGCCTACCTGATCAATCCGCCGGTCATCAGCGTGGGCGGGCGCGTCTCGAAGAGCCAGTACCAGTTCACGCTCCAGAGCACGGACGTCCCGGCGCTCTACCAGGGCGCCACCGACCTGCTGGCCAGGCTGGCCGGCGCGCCAGAGCTGCAGGATGTGACCAGCGACCTGCAGATCAAGAACCCGCAGGTGCGCGTGGCGATCGACCGCGACCGGGCCTCGGCGCTGGGAGTGTCGGCCTACCAGATCGAGGACGCGCTGCTGAACGCCTACGGCTCGCGCCAGGTCTCGACCATCCTCACCTCGAGCGACCAGTACTGGGTCATCATGGAGCTGATGCCCCAGTACCAGCGCGACGCCTCGGCGCTGGCCCTGCTCACGGTGGGCTCGTCGCGCGGCGTGCAGGTGCCGCTCGGCGCGATGGCGAAGCTCTCGCCCGGCGTGGGCCCGCTCACCGTGAACCACCAGGGCCAGATCCCCTCGGTGACGCTCTCGTTCAACCTGCGCCCGGGCGTCGCGCTCGGCACCGCCACCGCCGCGGTGGAGCGACTGGCCCGCGAGACGCTGCCCTCGACCATCACCACCAGCTTCTTCGGCACCGCACAGGTGTTCCAGTCGAGCCAGAAGGGCCTGCTGGCGCTGCTCATCCTCGCGATCCTGGTGATCTACCTGGTGCTCGGCATCCTCTACGAGAGCTTCATCCACCCGCTCACGATCCTCTCGGGGCTCCCGTTCGCGGCCTTCGGCGCGCTGCTCACGCTGCTGGTCTTCCGCACCGAGCTGACGATCTACGCCTACGTCGGCATCATCATGCTGGTCGGGCTGGTGAAGAAGAACGCCATCATGATGATCGACTTCGCGCTCGAGGCCGAGCGCAACGAGGGCAAGCCGGCGCGCGAGGCGATCCTCCAGGCGTGCAGCATCCGCTTCCGCCCGATCATGATGACCACCTTCGCCGCGCTGATGGGCACGCTGCCGATCGCGATCGGCTTCGGCGCGGGCGCCGAGTCGCGTCGTCCGCTGGGCCTGGCGGTGGTGGGCGGGCTGGCGTTCTCGCAGTTGGTCACGCTCTACGTCACGCCGGTGTTCTACACCTACCTCGATGCGTTCCAGCGCCGCGTCCGCGGCCGGCGGGCCGCGCGGGCGGGGTAGCCGCCCGCCGCGGAGCGGGACGGGCGCGGGCGTGCGGCGCCCCGCTTGACCGTCGCCGCGCGGGGCTTCTAGACTTTCCTTCGCTCTCGACACCCCCCGCCCGGGTCTCCTGTCCGGGCCATCCTCTGGAGAACCCGATGAAGCCTCGCTCGATCGCCGTCCTCGGCCTGCTGTTGCTCCTCGGCGCCGCGACCTGGGCCCAGGTCCCCGCTTCAAGACCCTGGAAGCCCGAGAAGCCGCGCGGGCGACCCGCCACGCCCGCGGCACCGCAGGCGCCACGCGCAGGGAAGAGCGGCGGGCCCGTCGGGGACTACGGCGGCGTCCGCGACACGGGGCAGTTCCTGCAGGACACCGTGGAGATCGGCCGCATCGACGACCGGATCTTCCGGGTGCGTGAGTTCCGCGACCGCTGGAAGGCCGCCTACCCGCTGGACCGGCCCAAGTCCGACAGCGCGGGGCGCGCCGAGTTCCTCAACAGCATGGTCAACAAGGAAGTGCTGGCGGCGCTGGCCCGGCGGCTCAACGTCCCGCTGACGTTCGAAGACCGCCAGTCCCTCCGCGAGGTCACGCAACGGGCAAGGTCGAACGCGGCCTTCCAGCGCCTGGTCGCCGACTCGGTGCAGGTCACCCCGGAAGAGGTGAGTCATCTCTACGAGCAGGGCAGGTTCGAGTTCCATCTGCAGGGGATCGAGGCCGACGACCGGAGAACGGCCGAGCAGGCGCGGGCCGAAATCCTGGCCGGGCGCATGGCCTGGGCGGCGGCGGTGAAGAAGTACTCGACCGGACGCGGCGACAAGGGCGCGGACGGCGACCTCGGCTGGGTGGCCCGGCTCGCCCTTCCCCCGGCCATCGCCCAGGAGATCTTCGATCTCGCCGACGGGCAACTCTCCGGGGTCTTCCAGTCGGAGGACGGCTGGAGGTTCGTGCGGGTCCTGGAGCGCCGCCCCGCGCTCCAGCCGGCCTTCCATGCGCTCTCCCATCTGCTGGAGCAGGAGGTCCGGGGGCTCAAGCTGGCTCGGCGCGCCGAGCAGGTGCGCGAGGGCGTCCGCCGGAGCATCGGGTTCGCGTTCGACAGCGCCAACATCGACTGGGCCGTGGCCCGGTTCGCCGAGGCCAACCCGCCGATGCAGGTCGAGCCCGGGGTGGTGCCGATCGACCTGGGCCGCGACGCGCCCGACTTCCCGCCCGCGGATACCGCCCGCGTCCTGGCCCGCTGGAACGGGGGCAGCTACTCGCTGGGCGACTTCGTCGTGGACTTCACGAACCTGCCCTTCGGGCTGCGGCCCAAGGTCGAGGACCCGAGAACCTTCCGCGAGACGCTCGACGGCTACGTGCTCGAGCCCTTCATGGCCAGGCTGGCCGAGGAGCGGGGGATCGGCGAGGACCCGATCGTGATCCACGAGGTCCGGAAGAAGGAGGAGCAGATCCGGGTCGAGCACCTCTTCGCCGACTCCGTGCAGGCGAGGACCCGCGTGACTCCGGAGGAGCGGAAGGAGTACTACGACGCCCATCCCCAGGACTACTTCACGTGGCAGACCGTGGGCTACGCCGCGATCGTGAGGCACTCGAAGGCGGGCGCCGACTCACTGGTCCTGCGCCTGAAGCGGGGCGAATCGGCAGCCGCCGTCCTGCGGGCGGATTCGCTCGCCGGTTTCGTGTCCGGCTCCCTGAAGACGACGCGCGAGGACGACAGGGAGTCGGTCTGGAAGCAGCTCGCCGAGGAGATGAGGCCCGGCGATGTCGAGGTGACTGGACCCGACGAGCGGGGGGACTACCTCGTCCTGCAGAAGCTGACGCACGATCATGGACACCGTCTCGGCCTCGGGGAGGTCGTGCAGCTGGTGGACGATGACCTGCAGAACATCGCCGCCGAGCGACTCCTCAAGCAGTTCATCGGGCGCCACCGGGCGCGCCACGAGGTGGTCCTGCATCCCGAGCTGCTGATGCGCATCAGCCTGTGATCCAATGGCGGCACCCGGCGCACGGGGGCGGCCTCCGCGTGGAGGCCGCCCCCGTGCGCCTGGCGGGATTCCGGGCCGCCGGCGGCTCGCGGTCAGAGACGCGGCCGGTGCGGGGGCTTCGCAGGCGCCTTCGGGCGCGGGAGCCACACGGGCGGCTTCCCGAAGGCGCGGTGCGGCGTGCAGACGTCCCCCCCGGGCGAGTTCACCGACACGAACCGCTCCGGGCCCCGCGTGATGAGGAACGACTTCACCCCGTGCGAGCACTCCGCCTTCTCCCACTCGATGCAGACGGGCTGGCCCGCGCCGGGCAGCCGGCAGTGCTTCTGCTTGAAGAGGACGCGCGCGAAGCAGTAGCGCGTGTCCGCCAGGAGTGGGATCGGGTCCCGCATGGTCACCGCGTAGGCGACGAAGAGTTGTCCCTTCGAAGGGCAAAAATCGTAGAGCGGGGCCCCCAGGCCCTGGCGCTGGAAGGGCCGGGGGCACGGGAACGATTCGTCGGGTTCCACCTGGATCACGAGGCCGCCCCGGTTCGCCCCACCCTGGGAGTGGTCCCAGAAGGCGCCCAGCGAATCGCCGGCCGCCGGGCGGATGTTCAGGTACGCGATCATGGCGTAGAAGCGTGGCACGTCCCTGCCGGTCTCGAACGACAAGTAGAGGGTGTCCACCTCGTTCGTATCGCGGCAGGCGAAGTCGACGTCGGCCCGGGCCCCGGGCATGCCGTGGGGCGCGCCCCACGACAGGTACAGACGCGGCTCCCGCACCGAGTCGCCCATGGTGCTGTCGAAGTAGGCCGCATATTCCGCTTCAAGGACTGCCAGGCTGTCGGCGGCGGCGGAGCGGGATGCGGCGCTGTCGTCCGGAGCCGCCCGGGGCGGCTTCGCGGACCCCGGCGCGGCGTGCGGTGCGGCGGATGCGCCCCGCGTGGCCGCAGGTGCCGCCAGCGCGGCGGCGACACCCTGCCCGAGCAGGGCCACGAGCGCCATGACCGCGAGCCACCGGCGACTCCGCGAGGTCCTCATCGGTAGAGGCTCTTGACCTGGCCCCAGGTCACGGCGCGCACGGGCACGGCCCTGCAGCCCGCGTCCGAGCCACCCCGCCAGGTGGCGAAGTTGGCGTCGCCCGGCCCGGGCTGGCCGATCAACACGTCCCCCCCCGCGGCGCCGGGCTGGCGCTGGATGAGGACCGAGTTCAGCACCAGGCACGCCGACCCGAGGCAACCCTCGCAGACGGTCTGCGGAGCGACCGTGCCGGCGTTGCTGAGGTTCAGGCGAGCCCCGTAGTACATGACGTCCGGGTCGAACCGCATG
>Ga0315286_10002821_pt1 | contig 16273 bp, 12 predicted proteins | sample YL17G10_0_MG_FD_205038 | JGI IMG/M metagenome (GOLD analysis project Ga0315286, IMG submission 205038) | Sediment microbial communities from Yellowstone Lake, YNP, Wyoming, USA - YL17G10_0 | ecosystem: Environmental > Aquatic > Freshwater > Lake > Sediment | place: USA: Wyoming | collected...
TCAGGTGGTCGGTTTCAACTGTGACAACGCCGTTTACTACGATCCCGGTTCCAAGATAATCCCACGTATTACCTTCTTTTGAAGAATATAGTTTTATCTGTGTTCCGTCCGGAAGATCAACTGGGATATCTATTTTGATTTTATTGGAGAAAGTCAGCGTGGATTTTTCTGAACCTGCTTTTATGACCACAGCAATATCACCAGGCAAAAGAGTATCGCTTGAACCGTTAATCGCTTCACCTTTTTTATCGATAAGGTTGATTGACTGCACAAGCGGAGGGTCTATCCTTCCGTCCCAGCTTGTGGTTCCTACTACCTCTGTATTTGGCGGAACGGACAATGAAATTGTTGACTGGCTATTAGGCTGAAGGGTAAGAGTGCCGTTTTCTGTAAGCTGGGCTGTTTTTGTCCCATTTTCGGTATCTACGGTTATGGAAGAAGATTCAAGCAAAACAGGCCTGCTGTATGTCTGGTCGCCGGTAATTGTGGAAATGGTTGAAGGAGATGAACTTGTTGATTTATTTGAGGTTGTATTTATCGGCGCGCCTCCTCCGCCACCACCGCCTCCGCCGCCACCACTAGTATCAGTCGTGGTTGTGGTAGTAGTCGTTTGGGGCGTTGTAAGTGTGGCTCCGGGAACGGCGGTATCGGAATCGATTGCCGAACCAGGAGCGCCCGCTGTCCATGTCTGAATTGTAAATGTGCCTGTTATCCCCGCAGTCGCGCCATTCAGGCCGCCAAGCACGTTAAAAGATATTGTGGTATCGGATACAACCTGTGTACCACCTGCGCGGGTGAAGGTGATAACCTGGCCGGCTCTTGATGCGGTAAGCGTTCCGTCGATACCGCTTAGATTTGTCGCAGTTTGAGTGTCAACGCCGGTTACATCTAACTGGGCGGGGAATTCGACTTTTATCTTTCCGGTAGCAGGCAAAGGCTGGGATATCTGAAGCGAGATATTGAAGCTGGTCGTCTGGTTTACGATGCTGTTGGCAAGACCGACTGACGCACTCCTAAGGCCCCAGATAACGTCCGAAGCGACATCTGTCTTCTGGTCAATAGCCACATCTGTGCTATTAGTTGTTGTTATAGAATACGTGCCGGCAGAGCCTGCAGTAGTTGGATTCTTAATATTCGATAAAGTGATTGAAGCCGTTATTGGGGCTGGCCATGAGCCCCCACCGTGATCGCTTGTTAAAGTCACTGTCTGGCCAACAGCACTGGCTGTGTATGTGTTTCCGGCGATGGTATTTCCGGCTGTGGCCGCGGTCGGAGCTCCGCTATTCAGCGTGAAACCGGATGGAAACACGACTACTATTTTTCCGTTATTCGGAACAGAATTGGTCGTGGTGAACTGGACATCCAGTGAACCCACATCACTCTTATTGTAACTTGAAAGAACGACATCTGTGGCCGTAAGGTCATTGGGGGTTATGGAGCTGGCCGGCACTGACCAATCGGCATCCAGTTCTTCATCATCAACCTTAGCTGTATTGATCGAATATGCGCCGGTTATACCGGAAACCTCCGGATTCACGATGTTGGCGATTGTGCATGTGATAGCGCCGGTTGAAGTATTTACTCCGTCATTTTGTCTTGTGAGAATTACGGTTTGGCCATTAAATGTGGTCACAATGGTTCCGTCTATAGCCGGATTACCGCCACTGCAGGAGCCATTCGCATGAACCACATTAAATCCTGCGGGGAACGCTACTTTGATATTGCCGTCAACCGGAATAGCGGTAAGTGCAGTGAAATGGATTGTGGCTGTATTTGGAGCGCCAGCTTTATAATTCCCCAAAGTAACGCTTGTGGCTGACAATGGATGAGCCGCCAGCATGACGGCGCCGATAGTATCGCCTGAATCTATGATAGTAGTCCCGTTCGACATCAGTGTCCTTAACTTAAATGACTCTGACGAGGACGCACGGTTCGGATTTGTAACATTAGTCAAAGTGCAGGAATGGCTGCCTATTGGCGCTATTGCGCCTCCGCTTCTTGTAAGAATGATGTTTGGGGCTCCGCTGACATCAACACTTATGGAACCTGTCATGGAGTCACAGGTGGCAGTTGTTGGTCCGGGAAATAAAAAGTTATCCCCACCGGGAGGAGCTGCTGGAAATATGACCTTGATCTTTCCATCTAAAGGAATTGGATTTATTGTTGTGAAATCCACGGTCACATTATTACCTGTATCGCCGGCGACCCATTTGGTCATGGTCACATCGCTGGTTATAATTACACCCGGGGTTATCGTATCGGCTGCCACTGCAATATCCTGATCAATAATTAAATTTGATGCGTTTGTTGTCTGTATTGTATATGTGCCAGTTGAACCGGAAGATTGAGGATTAAGTATTCCATTAATAGTGCAATGTTTTGTTCCGGCAACAGATGTTGTGCCGCCAACGCGGGTTAAAGTCACTGTCTGCCCGCTTACAGAAGTGGAAAAATTTCCATCTATTTCACCAGGTGTGCAGGCACCGCCTGTGGCTCCGCTTACATTAAAGCCAGCTGGAAATATTGTCTTTATTTTACCCGTTATCGATATCGCATTTGTGGTCGTAAATGTTAAGGTGACTTGTCCTAAAGTTCCCGCGGCTAAACTCGCAGGTTCCACGTTTGCGTTTGTAAGAAGGCCTGTGCTGACATTATAGACTTCCGCAGTGTCTGTAGAAGTGATAGGTCCCCTGACATTTCCCACAACGTCCGTTACTGTCGCTGTAAACGGATAAGCGCCATCACTGGAACCAGCTGCTACAACGAAAGATTTAGTAAATATTCCGCCAGCAACAGAACCTGGCTGGACAGAAGCGCCTCCGCCAAAATTACTTAGATTAAATGCAACCTGACTGACCAACGTCACATCCGCGTTGTTATCACCTGTCGCTGAATTATCCCATGTAAAAACAACTGTCTCGCCGTTCTCACAGACTCCCGGACTTCCACCTGCACAACCGGAATCATCTATTTGTAACCGTCCAACCGAAACTGCTGGCTTTATCAGATCCCACGTTCCTCCGCCTCCCGCAGCGACTGTGTGAGCTGTATTTACCTTAAGCGCCACACTATCAACAAGTTCTGAGGATGCTACTGGTGTGAAAACACCGCTTGGCTCTGTGGTTGAAGTCGTATCCAGATTACCGCCGGCTTCATTAGCTAAATCGACTGTAATAATTGCTGTTCCGTTACCTCCGACTGTATTCTTAGTCGTTGGCACAGTTACATTCCCAGCTGTCGCGAAGGAGCCGAATCCTTCTACTGATCCCGCTGTTGTTGTATCGCCTTTTGTCGCTGTGCTCGCGCCATTAGCCATTGTCATGTTCTCGGAATAGGTGAAAGTCAGCCTGTTTTTAGCCGGTTTACTTAAAACCGCGGAAATCAGAACGGGGTTTGCGGCATCCGTTGGCGTCGCGTCAAAATTTCCCAAGTCATTGCCTGCGGCATCTTCGAGTTCATTTGCAGCAGCCGCTGCGGCGTTGTAATGCATCACAGGGTTTGTTACACCGCCGGTCTTCCCCGCGTCAGCCGTAACCGTTAGGCTAAGTATCGATCCATTGTTCACTGAGTCGCTGATATCAGTGGCATTGATGGTGCCATGGGTAACAGGTATTGTGTAGGCAGCATCGGTATAATTGCTCTTGACCAGGCTTTCTGTGAAATTGATGTCAAAGCGATCCACCTGCCCGTCATTGTCCATGTCCTTGTAGGTTGCGCTTGTCCAGATTGGCATAGCGCCGTCTGTAATCGCAGGGGTTGATGCGGATGTCCATGTGTTACCGACAGTCTGGTTGTTGGCGGAATCCTTGATGCCAACGTTCTGAGTAAGAACTAATGTAAGATCACCGACCGCTGTGTTGGCAGTAGCGGTTGTGAAATCGAGGTTTAAATTCGGGCTTACCGAAGGATCGGCACTTACCACACCACAAGCTCCATGATTGGCAGCGGAAGAGACAACAAAACCATTTGCGCCCACGGCTGTATCAACTAAATTTTCAGAGAATGTCAAAGCTAAACGATCGACAACGCCATCCGAGGTCTGGTCAAGCATGGAAAGAGACATTACTACCGGAGCGGCGCCGTCAGTTGCATTGGCAGGAGCGCCAGTATTATTCAAATCATTAGCGGGAACTTTTAGACTGAGATCTTTTGCGTTTGCTACTAGCCATACAAGAGCTGGTGTAGCGCCAGTATCCCCAACCAATCCTTCTTCTATATCATATATTAAAGTCGTTGTGCCGGTGTCGGAACCAGTATGAGGCAACACATAGCCAGCAACGGTGATAGCATCATAGTTTGGATCGTCTACAGCTTCGTTATATACAACTGTAAGGCGATCGATTTTTCCGTCGTGGTCATTATCTCCTGTGGTAGCTGAAACCACTAATGGATTAGCGCCGTCTAGGGCGGTTAAATGATGGGTTGACATTAAAGTATTCTCTAGGTGTCTGCATATCGCGCCTACTGTTGCGCATGTTGCTACTTTTGTGTAAGAAACTGTCGGAGTTATTGCTGTACCAGCGTCACAGCCGGTTAAATTTACAGTTAGGTTCGCGAGGTTCGCGCCTGTGTAGTCTGAAGTTGCTATCACACAGCTATTTCCTAAAACCAAACTGGTTTCCAACCCTGCAGCCGCTACTTCGTCAACGATATCCACGGCTTCACTGAAATTCAGTTGTATCTGGTCCACTGTGCCATTGTGGTCAGCGTCATTTGTGACCGCGCTGGTTATGGTTATTGCGGGTTCTGTATATGTGAAATTTAAAACATTTGAATATCCCTGAACAGCGTTACCTGCATCCAATGCTTCGACTATATAATCGTAAGCCGTGTCAGGATTGTCTAATCCAGCCGTATCATCAAATGTGGTACCTGTTACTTCTCCTATTTCGAAAAATACTTCTGGAGGGGCGACTGCATATGCGCTTGGGATAGGCAGTTCAAATTTATTAATATAATCCCAAGCTGCAAGCAAAACAGGAGCCGGGTTAATTTTATTTAAAAATGCTGTAAGCCCATTTTCTATAATTTGTGTTTTCTGGGCAATCCATCGCGTTACTACAAAAGCCTCTAGCTGTTGAGAAGCTGGTGCCGGAAGAAGATAACCGTTAGTCCAGTCATATGAACCTGTGTTAGTTGTGACAGATCCTCCTACAACAGTTGGATAAGTGTGGGCATCCGCTGAAGTATCGGACCAAATCACATTTCTTCCTAACCCAAGCAATTGACTAAAATCTGTGGCGGCGGCTGTGAAGATACCGCTGGTCGCGTCCGCGTTCACATAAACCTTCCCTGTATTCGCTGTGGTATTAAGTGTTAAACCAGTTAGCTCTATGGCAGCATCGCCCGAAGCCAAAGAAGTCACTAATGTATCCCCCGGAGTCTTCCCTGTCACAGTAGCATCCAGGTAGTATGTATTTGTTCCTGGGTATGTCACAGCCTCTTCGGTGTTAAAAGACACAATGACTTTATAAGTACCATCGTTAACAACACCAGGTGAGCCAGCGCCATCACAATCATCCAGCCCCAGCACACCTGGACCTTCAACTAAATTTACATTCAATCCAGCCGCATCAGTACAATAAATTTCCACACTGGCATTTAGTAAAGTTGAGCCACGATAAAACTTAAAGGTATTTACATTACCTAATGATCCAGTGGATACCAAATCAAAAACGAAACGGCCAAATGTTACGCTTCCAGCGGCATCGGGTGTTACCTGAAGGCCATAAAGCCGATTTTCACCGTTAATCATACTGGTAGATAAACCTGACTGTTTCGTAAAAGTGGGCTTGGTTTTGCGTACTACAAAAGGATTAATGGTTCCGCCATTATTGATTGTAGGGCTGTTTTCCATAATATAGCTTTTCTGGCCTGCCGCGTTGAATAATGTGGCATTAAGCCCTGTATCACGAATGCCCAAGCGGAATGTTTGTCCTGACAAACCTTCACCGACCCCGGCCATTGTGCTGATGTCCGCCTTAATAGTGAAAGTGGCAGGTGTCGCGGTTTGGACCATACAATTAATGCTGGAAAAAGTTACTGAACCGCCAGCCAAAGACCCGGTGTAAACCTGAGGCGCTCCGAACGGATCCAGACATCCAAATTTGACCGTGGCAACAGCTGCCGTAGCCACAGGCGCATCAAACGCTCCAGTAACATCATTTATTATTGTGATCTTATTCACAATAAAATTTTCATTTACGGCAGTAAATGTATACTCACTTACAGTCTGGTTAGTTGCTCCCGCGATAAGGATATCACTTGCGTGCGCGGCTCCATTTGCGCTCCCAGTCAATGTCCCCTTTGCGAAAGGCAGTCGGCGGTATATTTTGTATTTTGTTGTTCCAGCCGGACCAGCCCCCCAGCCTAATTCCACACCGCCCGCAGTGTTATCGGCAATTGTATTATTACCTGTTAACACAAAATCTACCTTCGACGGAGTTCCTAAGAGCGCCGCGTATGCATCTTTAATCAATGTATCTGTTATGCTAAAAAGCATGGCTAAGCACAGCGAAATGCTTACAACAGATACTTTTTTAGTGGTTTTCATTTTTGTTAATTTTTAGAAATATTTTTATTATAAAATAACTATATCCTATATTTATATTTAAAATCAAATTTATTTGCATTACAAAATTACTTTCTTATTACAAGATTCAAAATTACAAAATTACAAGATTATTTTTGGGTTTAAATTTAATCAGGAATCTTGTAATCTTGTAATAGGTCCGATGTTGCTTCGGACCGTTTGTAATCTTGTAATCAGAAATAATGGAATTCCACGTCCTCACAATTTTCCCGGAGATGTTCAACGGCTTTCTGAATGAGTCGATTTTAAAGAAAGCTCAGGGGAAAGGCGTGATTAAAATAGTTCTTCACGACATACGCAAATATTCGACAGATAAACATCACAAGGTCGATGACACACCGTATGGCGGCGGCGCTGGAATGCTGTTTACACCACAGCCACTGTTTGACTGCATTGAGGACGTGAAGAAAAAAGCTCCGGATGCGCCGGTTATTTATATGACGCCAAAAGGCAGACGACTAACACAACCGCTGGTCGAGAGACTTTTTTGTCATCCTGAGCGATTTTTGAAAAAGCGAAGCGATTCAAAAAAGAGCCGAAGGATGAACAAAAAATTTACTCAACTAATCATTTTATGCGGACATTATGAAGGAATCGACCAGCGCGTAATTGACTCATTAGTTGATATGGGAATCTCCATCGGCGATTACATTCTTTCCGGCGGTGAGATTGCGGCAATGACGGTAATCGATGCTGTCAGCCGGTTAGTGCCCGGCGCGATCGGACGCGAAGCATCTCATGAAGAAGAAACTTTCTCCAAAAAACTCGGGCGGAAAAAAGAATATCCGCATTACACAAAGCCAGCTGAATTCCGCGGAATGAAGGTGCCGGAGGTACTGCTTAACGGGCATCACGCGGAGATAGAAAAGTGGAGGAGAAGTAAAATAGTCTGAACTGTGATTTTTGTGATTGAGTGATTTTTATGATGAATTTCATTCAACTATATAACTTATTGTGATTTCCAATAAAGTAAAAGATATATTGCTCTTTTTCCTCAAAAAATAAGGCTCTCAAATCCGGCATAACATCAATACTATCCAGCCCCTCATACTTACCGGCGAGCTTATGGCGCCTTAGCTTACCGCATCTTGGATCAGCCCGAAATAAAAGCCATGTCTTATACCATGCTTTTTTCTGTTTCTGAGTCAGTTGATTGAAATCTTTTCTAAATGACTTACGCCATTTTACCGTCATTTTCCGCTAATTCCTTAAAATACTTTGTTGCCTCGTCTAAATCCTTAAATACAATGTCTCCTTTTTCAGGTCCGCTATGGTAGCGAGGTTTTGTATTGATGTCAAGTTTGCCGCTGCGTACAATATTTTTAAGAAGCATTTTAATCAGACTACTCAGGGAAACGCCGATTTCATCCGCAATTTCTTGGGCCGACTTTTTTAAATCATTTTCAATTTTGAGAGATAAAGTAGTCATAAGTAATTATTAAGTATATATTTAGTATATCAAAAGTATTGATTTTGGTCAAATTTTATTAAATTAATCAGAAACCTTGAACCAAAAACCCGAAACCTATAACCTTAAAATATGAACGGACATTTAGAACATATGGAACATATCCGGATAACCTTAAAAAACAAATCCCCTCTTTACATCAAGGTAAAGGTCGTTCCGAAATCACCGAAAAATGAGATCGTTGAGGTGATGAGCGACGGTACATATAAAATCCGCGTAGCCGCGCCGCCAACAGACGGAAAAGCGAATGCCGAACTTCTGAAATTCCTGAAAAAATCGTTAGGACTTTCGGAAGCTGTGATTGTGAGCGGGCAGAAAGACAGGGTGAAATTGATAAGATTAAAAATTTAATATTTATCATTTTCCATTTTTCATTTAACATTTGACTATAATCTATTAAGTATGATTGACCTAAAACATCTTCGCGAAAACCAGAAACTTTATGAAAAAGGCTTTGCGAAAAAGCATGCGGAAATCGATATTCCTCATGTCCTTAAACTTGACTCAGAATACAAGGAACATCTGATGAAAGTCGAGGAGTACCGCGCTGAAAAAAATAAAGTTTCTAAACTTATTCCTACTTTAAAAGATGCTGAACGACAGGCGAAAATCGCGGATATGAAAAATGTGGATAATAAGCTTAAAGAATCTGAAGAACAGATGAACAATTTATTTGTTCAACTTAAAGAAGTAACTGACAAAATCCCAAATGTTCCGCATGACAGCGTTCCCGAAGGAAAAGATGAAAATGAGAATAAAGTAATAAAAACTGTCGGGAAAATCCCTAAATTCAAATTTAAGCCAAAAGACCATATAGAGCTTGGCACACTTCTTGATCTAATCGACGCGGAAACCGGCGCGAAGACAAGCGGTGCTCGGTTTTATTATCTGAAGAACGAGTTAGTTCAGATGGAATTCGCGCTCATCAACTGGCTTATCCAAAAATATGTCAGCAAAGGTTTTACCCCTGTAACTGTGCCGATGTTAGTTAAGGAAGAGATGATGTACGCGACCGGATTTTTCCCTGCTGACAGAAACGAGATTTATTCCGTTAATCCCGGAGAAGACAACCTGTTTTTAGTCGGAACATCCGAAGTGCCGTTGGCAGGGCTTCATATGTTCAAACCGCTTACTGAGGATGTTCTGCCAAAACGTTATGTCGGTTTTTCCAGCTGTTTTCGAAGAGAAGCTGGCAGTTACGGAAAAGACACCAAAGGAATTTTAAGAGTCCATCAATTCGACAAATTAGAAATGTTTTCCTTCTGCCATCCGGAAAAATCGTGGGAAGAACATGAATTTTTATTGAGTATCGAAGAAGAGATACTCAGCGAACTCGGACTGCCTTATCAGGTCGTAAATATCTGCGGCGGAGACCTGGGCGCGCCTGCGGCGAAAAAATATGACTGCGAGGTGTGGATACCGACGCAGGAAAAATACCGCGAGCTTACATCATGCAGTAACTGCACAGACTTTCAGGCAAGGCGCGGAGGAATAAAATATAAGGATGATAAAGGCACTCATTTTCTGCACACATTAAACGGAACCGCTATGGCTTCCACAAGGACTTTGATTGCGATAATCGAAAATTATCAGGAAGAGGACGGAAGTGTGAAAATTCCGAAAGTGCTTCAGCCGTTTATGGGAGGGGTGAAAATTATAAAACCGAAAAACTAGGACACAGGAAACAGGACACAGAACACAGCCGAAATGCAACATTCCAAAAAATCAGCTGTGTCCTGTTTCCTCTTCTTAATATTGCGCTTCAGCCATAAAAAAGTGTAAAGTAGTAATACTTAAAAACTAAATAATCTATGCCAAAACTCCCTCATCAACCGCCAACACCGCCGCAGTTTCGCCCGCCGCAACGAAAAAACAGCCTGGTCTATGTTCTGATTTTCGCGCTGCTTTTAACGGTTGCTTATTACATATTTAATCCACAGGGCGGTCAGGAGGATAAGCGCGCTACCGAAATACCAATTAGCCAGCTTATTACCAATTATAATGAACAAAAGTTTTCTCAGTTAGAGATAAATAACGACAAGATCTACGGAACTGATAAAAGCAAAAAACGCTTTTTTGCCATCCGCCCGGAAGGTGAAACCTTAAAAGACCTTGGGCTAAATGACGCAAATAATCCAACCGAGATAAAAGCGATTAGCGGTGAATCAGCGGCTTTCTGGATGAATGTGATCTCCGGCTGGCTTCCTATTATACTTTTTATAGCCCTTATAGTTTTTATGGCCCGCCAATTAGGCAAAGGGGCTAACAGCGCTTTTTCATTCGGCAAATCTCAGGCGCGAGTGTATTCCAAAAACGGAAAAGCCAAAACAACATTCAAGGATGTCGCGGGTATGGATGAGGCCAAAGAAGAGCTGGTCGAGGTGGTTGATTTCTTAAAGTTTCCTAAAAAATATATAAAGATCGGGGCGAAGATCCCCAGGGGCGTAATGCTTGTGGGCGCGCCGGGTACAGGTAAAACTTTGCTTGCCCGCGCAGTCGCCGGTGAAGCCAATGTCCCCTTTTTCAGTATCTCCGGTTCGGAATTTGTGGAAATGTTCGTCGGCGTTGGCGCCAGCAGAGTGCGCGACCTTTTTCAGAAAGCGAAACGCAATGCCCCGTGCATTATTTTTATCGATGAGATCGATGCTGTCGGCCGTCAGCGCGGATTCGGGATCGGAGGCGGACATGATGAGCGCGAGCAGACTTTAAACCAGATCCTTACTGAAATGGACGGTTTTGAAAAAGAGACAAATGTAATAGTGATGGCGGCTACGAACAGGCCTGATATACTCGATGCCGCCTTAACCCGCCCCGGACGTTTTGACAGGCGAGTGATCATTGATATGCCGAACCTTGTGGAGCGCGAAGAGATATTAAAGGTACACGCGCGCAATAAACCGCTTGAAGAAAAAACTGATTTGAAAAAAATCGCGAAACAGACTCCCGGATTTTCCGGCGCCGACCTTGAGAATCTACTGAATGAAGCTGCTCTGCTTGCCGCCAAAGGCAATCACACAACAGTAAGCCAGGCGCATCTTGAGCTGGCTGTTGAAAAAGTAGGCCTTGGTCCGGAAAAGAAATCCCGGAAACTTTCCGAGCAGGAAAAGAAGATCACCGCATACCACGAAGTAGGCCATGCTGTTGTCGGCAAACTTTTGCCTGGCTGCGACCCGATACACAAAGTCACAATTATTCCGCGCGGGATGTCGCTTGGCGCCACATGGGCTGTGCCGGATGTAGAGCTACACCTAAAATCAGTTTCCAAATTCAAGGATGAGATCTGTTCGCTTTTAGGCGGATATGTTTCAGAAAGGATATTTTTTAATGATGTTACGACCGGCGCGAGCAGCGACCTAAGGCGCGCTACTGATATCGCGCGAAGAATGGTGACGGAATATGGCATGAGCCCTGAGCTCGGCCTGGTGATATTCGGTGAACAGGGCGGCGGACAGTTCATGGGAACCGAGGTAGCGACGTATAAAAATTACAGCGAAGAAATGGCCGCAAAGATAGATGATGCAGTATCGAAAATCATAAAAGAAGCTGAGGAGCGGACAATTAAGCTCGTTTCGGAAAATAAAGAGCTTATGCATAAAATTGCCGCTGAACTGCTTAAGACAGAAGTGCTGAATCAGGAAGAATTTAATGCGTTTTTTGAGGCTAAATCTTCGGTTTCGGAAACAACGACCAAACGACGTAAATCATCTGAAAGCGCCATCTGAAAGCGAGATTAGCCAATCTCGCCTCCAGATGTAATGGATTTAACTATAATCTTTAATCTTAAATCTACCGTGAAACAAATCCTTTTCAAAAACCCTGTAAATCTACCCATTCCCGCCTCAAAGGAAATGGAACAACAAGCTGAATCCTCTTCCCAGCTTTCCCAATCGCCTGAGGGCTTTGGCCAGCTTCCTATTGATATTCTGGAAAATGATAAGGCAATTGTTGTCATCACACCGATTGCCGGAGTGGATCTGGATAAGACAGAGATCATAATAACAAACGATGTTCTGACTATCAGGGGTGAGAGGCAAACCGACCTCAGTAATTTTTCATTCAAGAAAAGGGATTACTATGTTCAGGAATGTTTTTGGGGAAGATTTTCCCGTTCAGTAATCCTTCCTGCCAACGTTGATTCACAAAAAATCGAAGCCTTCCAGAAAGACCATGTGCTGTATATCCGTATTCCTAAAAAGTCGGCTATTCAGATGAGGATTGTGAAAATAAAAACTAATAATTAAGTCTCAAGTTTGTAGGTTGTAGTGGGTAGTTTGTAGTGAATGGTCAGCTAAATTAAAACTACAAACTATAAGCTACAAACTACAACCTAATTATAAATATGAAAATCAGAAAAGCAGTATTACCGGTCGCGGGAATGGGCACAAGGTTTCTGCCTGCTACTAAGGTGATTCCAAAGGAACTCCTGCCTATTGTGGATAAACCGGTTATTCAGTATTTAGTGGAGGAGGCGGTATTAAGCGGTATTGAAGAAATCGTTTTTGTAATTTCCAGGGATAAAGAATTAATCAGAAAACACTTCTCACACCATCCCGAGCTCGAAGCGCTTCTGAAAGCGAGGGGTAAGCACGAATTATTGAATAAAGTCACACCGATACATGGAATGGCGAAATTTAAATATGTTTATCAGGATAAACCCCTTGGGGACGGCCATGCAGTTTTAATGGCTGAAAAAGAGATAGGAAATGAACCCTTTGTCGTCCTTTTTGGTGACGATATTGTTAAACACGAGATACCTGCGACTAAACAGCTTCTGGATCATTTTAAAGGCGAGAGCATTCTTGCTGTCGAGCGCATTCCTGAAGACAAAACAGATCTATACGGCATTATAAACCCCGGCAAAAAAACAGGACGGCTTTATGAAGTCCTCGACATGGTTGAAAAACCTGAACCGGAAGACGCCCCGAGCAATCTTGGGATCATCGGCAAATATGTGTGTACACCCGAGATATTCAGCGCCCTCAAAAAAGCTCCTGCCGGGAAAGACGGGGAAATCCGATTAATAGATGGTTTTAATGAGCTTAAAAAAACCCAGAAGATATATGCGGTTGAAATCATGGGCGAAAGATTTGATACGGGGCGGCCTGAGGGATTGGTGGCAGCTTCGAAAGCCTTTTTGATAACGAAGTAACGACATACTTATTAAAGATCCAAAATGCCAAATGTCCAAAAGTCCAAATTTGGTTCTTTGGATATTTGGTTCTTTGGATATTTTTTGTTATTTGTTACTTCGTTATATAACAAGACCATATATTTATATTGACTGTCTTGATATATTTTCTTGCTTTTCCTTGAGATTTTTTTAAAAATAGGGTAGAATAAATAGACTTAATAATATAAAAAAATGCCAAAAGATATAGATGAATCAAAGTATCCAGCACATATATTAGAAGCTCTCGAAAATATCGAGTCCTTAAAGCTCAAAGGCGAGCATGAAAAATCGATTGCTGAAGCACAGAAGATTCTTATTGATGACCCGAATTGCGTACCAGCATTGGAAGAGATAGCTGATAATTATGTCAGCCTGGATCAGTTCGACCGCGCAAAAAAAGCTGCTATGCATGCATTAAAACTGGATAATAAAAGTTATACAGGCTATTACATACTTGGCTTTCTTTCTTCACACCAGCAGAAATGGGAAGATTCAACAGTGAATCTTACTAAAGCCAATGACCTTCATCCAAATAACCCCGAAATCTTACGTTGCCTGGGCTGGTCTACTTTTAACCAAAATAAACGAAGCCAGGGAATAGTTATATTGGAACGCGCTTTGAATCTTGACCCTGATAACAGCCTCACTTTATGCGATCTGGGGATTTGTTATCTTCAGATTAAAAATTTCACAAAATCTGTAGAACTCTTGAAAAAGGCAATGGAAATCGACCCTGACAACAAACGCATTCAGGAATGCTACAGAGCCGCCAAAGGTTTCAGCGATAGGTATTCTACGCTGATTTCTATGCCGAAAAAAAGGGAACCACAGAGGAAATCCTTTACGTAAAAATCGAAAATCGAACTTCGAAAATCGAATATATTGAATTTAATTGAATAAGTGTAAATAAATGAAAATGAGCAATTTTAATTATGTAGATTTGGAAGTCCGTACTTTTGAATTTGCGAAAAATGTGAGGAAATTTGTTAAGAAACTTCCAAAGACGTTATCTAATTTTGAGGATGCAAAACAATTAATCAAATCTTCCGGCTCAATTGGCGCAAATTATATTGAAGCCATAGAGGGTTTAAGCGATAAAGACTATTTATACAGGATAAAAGTATGCCGTAAGGAGGCCAAAGAAAGCTGTTTTTGGCTAAGATTAATCGATACTGCTGATTTACAGGAAATCTAGGAAGAAAGATTATCATTAATACAGGAATCAACTGAACTTATGAATATCTTTGGCTCGATTATCCGTAAAAAAGAAAAATGTAGTATATCCTAAATCCACTTCGATTTTCGAAGTTCGATTTTCGATTTTAAATATCACAACCATAAGGGTAAAATAGCATCAATGAATAAACTCAAGAAAATCAAAGTAATGGGCTTCGGCACTTTCGATGGCCTTCATCCGGGCCATTTGAGTTATTTAAAACAACTGAAAAAATTAGGTGACCTGATATATGTTGTGGTAGCCCGTGATGTGAATGTATTAAAAATCAAAGGCAAACCTCCAAGATTTGATGAAAAAACAAGGATGCAGGAACTAATAAAAGCCGGGGTTGCTGATTTTGTGCTTCCAGGCGAAATTAATGATTTTTATAAATGGATTGAAACCTACAAGCCCGACTTCATAGGGTTGGGATATGACCAGAGGGCTGATATTGAGGATCTGAAAAAAAGATTTCCTGACACGGTAATAGTCAGATTGAAGGCGTTTAAGCCAGAGAAACACAAATCCAGCCTTATAGCAGGAAACAGGACACAGGACACAGAACACAGCTGATTTTTTGAAAGGTTGTTTTTCGGCTGTGTCCTGTTTTCTGTTTCCTGTGTCCTTTTTTTGAGCTATAATCCAATCAACATAAAAATAAATCGATGAAGGGCATATTCGGACATTTCAGAAAAAACAGCTTTCAAAGGAATCTCATTTGGCTTGAGAGGGTTATTAAAAATGGATGGAACAATCTGATGAGGAATAAAGTCCTTACGATTGCGACGACGCTTATAATAGCGCTTATGTTTTTTGTGTTTAACCTTATACTCGCCCTAAGTTTTGCAAGTGATTCTGTGATACTTTCTGTAGGCAGAAAGGTGGATATACGCGCTGAAATTCTGCCGGATGTTGAGAATTATACAGTCCAAACCGTTGTTAATCAGCTAAAGGAGATGCCTGATGTAAGTGACGTAATTTTTATCAGTAAAGAAGAGGCTTTACGGAATTTCGGTTCAAAATATCCAAATGTGATTTCTTTTTTAAATAACAACAAACTTCAGAATCCCCTTCCTGACGCAATAAGGATAATCGGGCAGGATGTTTCGGCAAACAACAGGATAATCGGCTCGCTGGAAGATGAAAAATATTCTCGGATTATTGACCAGCAAAAACTTCAGAATGACACTGAGCAAAAAAGCCGTAATGAAAAAATCCTGAATATCACGCAATTCATAAAGAGGATCGGCTTGTGGCTTAATATAGTATTCGCAGGGGTGGCGATATTAATTATATTCAACAGTATTAACATCAATATCCACACACACCGCCATGAAATAAACATAATGCAGCTTGTCGGCGCGAACAAAAACTTCATACGCGGAGGCCACCTTTTTGAAGGCCTTATGTACGCCATCTTCGCGCTGATCCTAAGCATGGTCTTCGCGCGGCTTACACTTCTTTATTTAAGCAAAAACCTGATAGGTATAATCAGCAACGAAAACCTTCTTGTCGGACTTAACGCAATTTTGCTTCATTTTGAAGACAATTTCTGGCTTACTTTTACATGGCAATTTTTCGGGGCGATATTGGCTGGATTGGTGAGTAGTTTTTTGGCGATTGAGCTCTATTTACGAAAACGATTCTCTTTCTAATTTCCGGATTGTTAATCGTATTGTTTATCGGATAGTTTATCGAATGGTTTAAATCGGATAGCAAACAATACGACTAAACAATTCGATAAACGCGTGAAGCGCTGATAAACCATTCGAATAAATTACATGAAAAAGCACTTCCAAACCACAGGCATCATCATCCGCAAGGTGG
>Ga0315286_10002822_pt1 | contig 16271 bp, 12 predicted proteins | sample YL17G10_0_MG_FD_205038 | JGI IMG/M metagenome (GOLD analysis project Ga0315286, IMG submission 205038) | Sediment microbial communities from Yellowstone Lake, YNP, Wyoming, USA - YL17G10_0 | ecosystem: Environmental > Aquatic > Freshwater > Lake > Sediment | place: USA: Wyoming | collected...
GAGATCGCCGTCCTGGCCGGGCTCCTCGTCGTCGGGGTCGCCGTTTCGGCCAGGGCCTTTCGCTGGGAGTGATGCCTTCATGAAGATCGTCCTGTCCGAAACGCTGAGCTACTGTTTCGGCGTCCGCAAGACGCTCGAGCTCACCGACCGGCTCCTCGCCGAGCGGCCCGACCGGACCTACTACATGCTGGGCGAGGTCGTCCACAACGAGCACGTCATCGAAGCCCTCAAGGCCAAGGGCCTGCGCATCGTCGGCTCGCTCGACGAAGTGCCCGCGGGAGGCGTCGTCATCCTCCAGAGCCACGGTTCGGCCCGGAAGCGCTACGCCGAGCTCGAGGCGAGGGGCCTCGAGCACGTCGACGCCACCTGTCCGATGGTCAGGATCATCCACGACAAGATCCGCGAGGTCGAGGCCAAGGGATTCACGCCCGTCGTCATCGGGCAGGTCGGCCACGAGGAGGTCCGGGGCATCGTCGGACAGGTCGCCCGGGCCATCGTGGTCAAGACCCCCGAAGAAGTGACGCCCGATCTCTTCGCCGGCCTCGGCCGGGCCGGAGTCGTCGCCCAGTCGACCTTCATCGAGGAGGACGCCTTGCGCATCGTCGATCGCATCCGCGCGCTCGTTCCCGAGGTCGTCTTCCACGACACGATCTGTCAGCCGACGAAGACCCGCCAGCGCGAGGTCGAAGCCCACACCAGGCGGGCGGACTACGTCATCGTCATCGGCTCCCAGCACAGCGCAAACACCATGCACCTCTTCCACATCGCCCGGAAGATCAACCCCCGGACGCATCTCGTCGATAGGCCCGAAAGCGTCGAGGCCATCGCCATCCCGGACGGGGCGACGGTCTTCGTCGCCTCGGGGGCTTCCACGCCCCGAGAGCTCATCGTCGAGGTCGTCCGACGGCTGGAAGCCCGGGACGCCGGGCCGGCCCGGCCGGGGAAGAACAGGGCGAAAAATCCCGGCGCAAGAAAGGACGGCGGGGCATGACCTTCGACGGCTATTTCGAGAAAACGAGAAAGCGTCTCCTAAACGACCTGGACGAATTCCTGGCCGCCAAGCGAAAGGACATGGCCGGGCTGAAGCCCCGGGGAACCGATGTCCTCCGCCGCCTGGCGGAATTCGCCCGGAAGGGCAAGATAATCCGCGGCAGCCTCGTCTCGCTCGGTTCCGAAATGGCCGGGGGCAGGATCTCCCGCGCGGCCATCCGGGCCGGGACGGCCTTCGAGCTCATCCAGTCGGGCCTGCTCATCCACGACGACATCATGGACAGGGACGCCCGCCGACGCGGGGCGCCGTCCATCCACGAACAGTACGCGCTCCTCTCTAAAAACCCGGGGACGCCCGAGGCCGCCCACTTCGGGACGAGCATGGCCATCTGCGCCGGGGAGATCTCCATCTTCCTCGCTTTCGAAGCCCTGACCGGCCTTCCCGGTCCCAAGAAAAACGCCTCCCGTGTCCAGAAACTCTTCGCCGCCGAATTCGGCCTCGTCGGCCTCGGCCAGATGCGCGACATTCAGGCGGGAACTTCCACTTTGCCTCTCGGGGAACGCGACGTCCTCGACATCTACAAATACAAAACAGCCCGGTATTCCTTTTCCCTGCCCCTCGCCGCAGGCTGGATGCTGGCCGGAGGGCGGGAATCCGTCCTGCCGAAGCTCCAACGCCTCGGCGAAGACCTTGGCCTGGTTTTCCAGATCAAGGACGACGACCTCGGCCTGTTCGGCAGTGAAAAGACGCTCGGCAAGCCCGTGGGCTCCGACATCCGTCAAGGGAAAAAGACACTCTTCCACCTGCGCCTTTTCGACCGGGCGACAGGCCCCGAGTTGGACAGGCTTTCGGCCGTCTTCGGGCGGCCGGACGCCTCAAAACGGGACATTCTCTTCGTCCGGGGTCTGGCCGAGCGTCTCGGCGTCCGGGAAGACGTCCGGCGGATCATGGAGCGCTTCGGCAGGCGGGCTGCCGAAGCCATCCGGGGACTGCCCATAGCCGGAACGCATCGGGGTATCCTGCAAGCTCTTCTGGACTACAGTTTTACGCGCGGGAGCTAGGGGCCCGCCCCCCGGGTCACGAGGGGGGTGACAAATCACCTCACGAATCACCCTTAGGGGTGATTGACCCCGATCCCCTCTCGGACGAAAATTGTCTCGGAATTACCCAATACCCTCGCTGGGAGGACACGGACAATGGACAATCGCAAAGACAAGCGGTTTTTGGAACGGAACGCGCTCTTCATCAAATCCACGTCGGAAGGCCGCGAGCCCGTTTACGGCATCGAGACCAACGCGCATACGTATGACCTCTCCCTGTCCGGAGCGAGGATCTGCACCTCCCAGTATTTTCCCACCGGCAGCGTCGTCCGCCTCGTCATCGAGCTCGAACGGACTCATCAGTCCATCAAGCTCGACGCCGAGATCAAGTGGAGCAAGAAAAGCGGCGAGAATGAGGGCCTCTTCGAGAACGGCGTCGAGTTCCTGCACTGCATTTCCCAGACGCTCCTCTCGTTGATCAAGCACCTATACGCCGAGAAGAGCGGGGGCATCCCCACGACCATCTCCCACTGATCAGCCCCAGGCCTTTATTCCTTGTCGAGGGATCCGACCGTCTTCGGATCCCGCGCGGCCTTCCACTTGACAATGGCGGCCTTGGCATCGTCGGCCGGCCTGACCGTCCCGGTGATCACGTGGCCCTGGACCTTCCCCTCGTAGAAAGCGGAAGTGGACCGCGGCGGCCCGTCCCGGCCGCTGCACTCGCCCGTGTTCTATATCGACGGGCGAGTACTGCGGAAGTGGATCGCGGCGGCCCGCCCCTGCCGCTGCACTCGCCCGTGTTCTATATCGACGGGCGAGTACTGCGGAAGTGGATCCCCAGTCCAGTCAGGACCGGGGCCCCGGCCGCTGCACTCGCCCGTGTTCTATATCGACGGGCGAGTACTGCGGAAGTGGTTCCCCAGTCCAGTCAGGACCGGGGCCCCGGCCGCTGCACTCGCCCGTGTTCTATATCGACGGGCGAGTACTAGGCCATGACCTGGCCGTCGAAGAGGCGGATCGTCCGCTCTGAATGGGCGGCGATGTGGTCGTTGTGGGTGACCATGACGATCGTCCGGCCCTCCCGCCAGAGCTCCGTCAGGATGGCCATGATCTCCTCGCCGCTTTTCGAATCGAGGTTTCCCGTCGGCTCGTCGGCGAGCAGGATGGGCGGGTCGTTGGCCAAGGCCCGGGCCAGGGCGATGCGCTGCTGCTGCCCGCCCGAGAGTTCCGAGGGCCGGTGGCCGCGCCACTCGTAGAGCCCGACGGCGTTGAGGAGCTCCGTGACCCGCTCCCTCCGTCTCCTCCCGTTCTTCCCGTCGAAGAGCATCGGCAGCTCGATATTCTCCCAGGCCGTCGCGTACGGGAGAAGGTTGAAATTCTGGAAGACGAATCCGATCTTGCGGTTGCGCACGGCCGCCAGCTGGTCGAACGTCAGCCCGGCCACCTTGTCCCTGTCGAGGACGTACTCCCCCGCCGTCGGCGTGTCCAAACAGCCGATGATGTTCATCAGCGTCGATTTTCCCGACCCCGAAGGGCCCATGATGGAGATGAACTCGCCCTTCCCGATCTTCAGGGACACGCCCCGGAGCGCCTCCAGGGTCTGGCTCCCCGTCCGGTAGACTTTGGTGATGCCTTGGAGCTCGATCATGATGTCCCTCTATTCATAGCGGAGTGATTCGATCGGATTCGCCCGCGAAGCCCTGAGCGCCGGGAAGATCCCCGACAGGAAGCAGAGGACGCCCAGGATGGCCGTGTAGGCGACGAAGATCTGCAGGGAGAACTCCGGCCGCAGCAGGTAGGCCTCGATCCCGAACGAATCGTAGTTGATCGGGGCCAGCCGGATGAGGTGGACGACGTTGAAGGCGGTGATGAACCCCCAGAACGTCCCCTTGGCGAAGACGAATACCGTCTCCAGGAAGAACTGCTGGATGATGACCCGCCGCCGCGCGCCGATGGCCAGCTTGACGCCGATCTCCTTGGTCCGCTCCTTGGCCACGGCGTACATCAGGTTGGTGACGCCCACGGCCCCGATGAGGAGCGTCAGGACGCCGATGATACCGAGGAAGATCTCGATGCCCTTGAAGATCGCCTGCCCTTGCTTGGCGTCCTCGATCGTGTTCCAGAAGCTCGTGGCGTAGCGGTCGTCGGGATCGAAGCGGTACTTGCGCCCCAGGAGCGTCCGGACTCGCGCCTCGATGAGCTTGGACTGAGACGCTTCGCGGGGCTGGATGTGGATCTGGTTGATGCGCCGGCGGTTGTCGATCTGCTGGTAGGCGTGGAACGGCAGGTAGATCTGGTCGGCGTCCGGGCCGTTGTACATCGAATCCTGGATCTTCTTTTGAAGGACGCCAATGACCATAAAGGGGATGCGGTTGACGACGACCGGCTTCCCCACGGGATCCTCGCTCCCGAACAGGTCCGCGGCGACCTTCCAGCCGATGAAGGCGACCTTCCGGTCCTCAGCGACATCGTCGGCGTTGAGGAAGCGGCCGCCCATCCGCGGCACCTGGGTGCGCATGAGGCCGAATTCGGCCGTCGTGCCGTGGACGGTGCGGTTGATCTCTTTGCCGTTGGCCGAGACCTGGAGGAAGTTGTATGATTCCGGAGCGATGCGGAGGATCTCCGGGATCCTGTCCTTGAGGTAATCGACGTCCTCCGGATAGAGGGAGATCGGGCGTCCCTTGGGCAAGCCCTCGAACGGAAGCGAGCTCTGGCCGCCGTAAACCATGATCAGTGTCTGGCCGAGCCCGCTGAAGGAGACCTGGAACTGGGTCGTCATGCCCTTGCCGAAGGCCATAAGGAGGAGGATCGAGAGCGTCCCCCAGAACAGGGCGAAGGTGATGAGGGCGGCCCTCTTGCGGCGCTTCCGGTACTCGCTCCAGAAGAATCGGGGCAGGGTCAGGTTCATGGCGCTCCCCTATTTCCTCAGGGCTTCGATGGGGTCGGTCGACGCGGCCGTCCGGGCCGGGATCATCCCGGCGACAACACCGATCGCAAGCAGGATCAGGACCGTGGAGACGATGACGAGCGGGTTGAGGACGGGCACCCCGACGAAGTCGGTGAACCCGCCCGCGGGAAAGGCCCTGGCCGCCTGGAGCACGCCGGCCGAAAGCCCGAAGCCGGCGACTCCGCCGAGGAGCATGATCACGAGGGACTCGCTAAAGAACTGCCGGAGGATCGTCCGGCGGCGGGCCCCGACGGCCAGCTTGACGCCGATCTCGCGCGTCCGTTCTTCAACGACGACCCTCATGATCGAGGCGACGCCGACGCCGCCGACGAGGAGCGTGAACGAGCCGATGACCCCCAGGAAGACCGTGAACGCCAGGAAGAAGGTCGTGAACTGCTTCTCGAAGTCCAGGGTGTCCCAGACGCCGAGGGCGTCCGGGTCGGCCGGTGAAAAGCCGACGAGCTTGGCCAGATGCCCCTTGACGTCCTCCATGACCGCCTTGCTCCGGCCGAGGTCGCGGGGGCGGAAGATGATGTTCGAAACGAACTTGGCGCCGTAGAGCGAGGAGTAGGTCGTCCAAGGGATGAAAGCGCAGCGCTCGTCGCGCTGGCCGTTGTAGTTCGAGTTCTGGAGCTTCGCCCGCATCACGCCGACGACCAGGAACGGGACGCCGTCGATGAGGACGTTCCGGCCCACGGGCTCCTCGGTCCCGAAGAGGTCCGTCGCCAGGACGTCGCCGATGAAGCAATCCCTTTTCCGGGCGGCCATGTCCTCGGCGTCGATGAACCGGCCCTTCCCGGCGATCGTGTTGCGCATCAGCTCGAATTCGGGATTGACGCCCCGGACGGTCGTCCGGAATTCCTTCCTCCCGTAGCTGATGAGGCGGCTGTCGACGAACTCGGGGCTGATGAGCTCGATGCCTGGAACTTTTTCGGGGATCGCCTCGACCGTTTCCGGGGTGACCCGCACGGCCTTGCCCTTGAGGAACCCCTGCCAGGCGAGCGTCGTCCGCGAGGGGAAGACGAGGACGATGCCCTGCCCCATGCCGTGGAAGCGCTTCATCTGGGCCTTGGAGACGGAATCGCCGAAGGCAAGGAGCAGGACGACCGAGAACGTGCCCCAGACGACCCCGGACAGGGTCAGGGCGGTCCGGAGCGGCTGGCGGACGAGGTCCCGGGTGAGGTTGCGGAAGAAGATGCCGATCACTTGATCTCGCGGGGGGGCTTCTCGACGACCTTGTCCCCCTCCTTGAGGCCGGAGAGGACCTCGATGTTCAGGCCGTCGGAGAGGCCGGTCTGGATCTCGATCTTGCGGGTCTTTTGTTCGCCCTTGCTTTCACTGTCGGGGACCTCGACGAACCTCTTCCCGTCTTCGAAGACGACCAGGCGCTCGGGAATGAGGACGACCTGCTTTCTCTCGCGGATCTGGATGCTGGCCGTCGCGGAGAAGCCGGCCCTCAGGGTCACCCCGGGCGCGTCCTGGATAACGACCCAGATGTCGAAGAGGGTGGCGTTCCCCTCTTTCTTGGCTTTGGGGAAGATCCGGTCGACACGGCCGGGGATCTTGGTGTCGGGGAGGGCGCCGATCTGGATCTCGGCCTCCATCCCGTCGACGAGCTTGCCGACGTCGATCTCGTCGACCGTGCCCTTGAAGAGCAGGCTGGCCATATCGGCGAGCGAGCAGAGTTCGGTTCCGGGCTGGAAGTTGGTCAGGGGCACCACGGGATCCCCTTGGAAAACGCTCTGGGACAGGACGATGCCCGTGATCGGAGACCGGAGCAGGGAATCGATCTCCCTGTTGGACATGCGGATCCGTCCCTTTTCCAGGAGCTCGAGGCGCTCCGCGGCGGTCCTGTACCTCAGTTCGGTTTCCCTGTAGGAGCCCTCGGCGGCGTCCATTTCGGACTGGGAGATGAGGTTCCCTTTATAGAGTTCGAGCTGGCGCGTCCAGTCGCTCTTGAGCTTCTGCATGGTCACCTCGGCCAGCTCCATGCTGCGGCGGGCCTCGACGTATTCGAGGGGGGTCGGGTTGGGCGAGATCTTGAATAAGGGCGCTCCCGCTTTCACGGCGTCGCCGACCTTGAACAAGACCTCGGCGACGATCCCGGGGATGATCGATTTGACCTTGATCTCCTTCTCCGGTTCGATCGTACCCACGGCCAGGGCTTTTTCCCGGATGTCGCCCCGGGTGGCCGAGACGAGCTTAGTCTCCTCTGTTTTCTTGCCGCAGGCGAACAGGAAATAGAAGAACGTGAGGAGGAGGACAAGGGAAATGCCGCGGAAAATCCACTTTTTCATGATGCACCTCGGACGTCGGCTTACAACCATAGAGACGCGGATGCCGTGACGAAAGTTCTGGAAAAGGCGCTTTTTCTTGGGTTTTCTTACAGGACCTTGACCGCCTGGGTCAGGACGACCTCGACTCGCCGGTTCTTAGCCCGGTTGGTCTCCGTATCGTTGGGCGCGACCGGGTTGTCCGGACCGAAGCCCCGGTACTTCATCAGGCTGTTGGATATCCCCTGGCCCAGGAGGAATTTGTAGACCGAGCGGGCTCTATCCGCCGACAGCCGCATGTTGAGATCGCTCGATCCCGTTGAATCGGTGTGGCCCTCGATGCTCAGGTTCATGTTCGGGAAAACCATGAGGATCCCGGCCAGCTTGGCCACCGTAATCTGGGAGGCCGGCTTGAGGGTGGCCCTGCCGACGTCGAACAGGATCCCGGAGAGACTGACGATGACGCCGCGGGCCGTTTCGGTGGTATCGGCGACCGAAGATAGGGCGGCCTTGAGCATCCCGGCCAGGTCGTCGCGCTCTTTCTTTATGGCCTCACGGTCGGCGGCGATGACATCCTTCTCCGCGGTGAGCTTTTCCGTGAGCATGGCCAGGTTCTTGGTTTCGCTGGCCAGGGCTTCCCGCTGGATCCGGACTTCCTTGAGCTCCCGGGCGATCCGCTGCGACTCGCCCTCAGCCGTGGCGGCGCGCGCTTCCAGGGTGGTTTTCTCGGCCAGCCTCTTGGCTTCGGCTTCGGCGGCGGCCTTGACTTCATTGGCCTTGATGGTGTCCTTGATGGCCTGGGAGGCCAACTGGGCGGCGAATCGGGCCTGGTCGGCCATGACCTTCTTATTGCCCGCCGCGGCCATGGCTTTGCCGAAGGCTATCGTTGCTCCGTCCATGGCCTTCGGATTCACCGCCGCCGCGTCGAGCTTCTTGGCGATTTCGATGGCCTTGTTGGCCTGCTTGACGGCCGCCGGCATGGGGTCGTTGTATTGGATGCCGGAGATCGAATCGAGCGCTGATTTGTAGCCCGTCGAAAAATTGGTGAAGGTGAAGGGCGTAATTTGGATGTTCGTCCCCTGCCTCTCGCCCGAAACAAAGACGATGAGCTCGGTCGGCCGGGTGACGGTGGCGAACGGCTCCGCCGTCACCATCAGGGCGAAGACCTTCTTGCCAATATAGCCTTGCAGGGAGCCGGAAGCGCTCTTCTGGTCGGCGATGACCTCGCCCAGGTTCTCGGCGGAACCGTCGAGGGTCACGGCCCAGAGAACGAAGGCCGAGATGTCGCCGGCGAAGAGGACGGCCGGCTCCATTTTCTGGTAGCTCAGCTTGACCGACGCCTGTCCGTTGTCGTAGAGGAGCGTCGCCTGCAAAGCCGCCTGGGAGGGGGCCCGGGATGTCTTGGCGAATTTGACGTCGAGAGTTTTACCGGCCTGGAGGGTCAGCGCCGACAGCTTGACTTCAGCCGCGTCGAGGGCGCTCGAAACCAGAAGAACGGCCAGGATCAGGACGGCATGTTTCCGGATGGCCATGAGTCTCCTCCTTCGCAATAGGATTCCATGATTGAGTCGCAGCAACACGGCATTCGTCTGTTCGGGGGGACGCTCGGGACCCCTTCTCCCCTGTCGGCGGGTTGATTAAAGGATAGCACCTGAGGGGGGGGCGGTCAATAAGAATGCCGATCTTTCGATTTGAAAGCGGCGGCATCCGGGTGAGATCCGCTTCGCTTTGCCGGCCAGAGAGGATTCAGGATGTGGGCCAGGACGACGAGAAACACGGCCCCGATGACATTGAACCATAGATAAGGGATCTCGGTGAAAAAGAAGCAGGCCAGGACGACGACCTCGGCCATAAGGGCCGCGATGAACGTGGCGTTGCCGCCGATCCTCTTGAAATAAAAAGCGATGAGGAAGATCCCGAGGATCGTCCCGTAAAACAAGGACCCCAGGATATTGACGGCTTCGATCAAGGAGCCGAGATGGTTGGCGAACTGGGCAAAGCCGATGGCGTAGAGACCCCAAAAAACCGTGGCCGTTTTCGAGGCCCGGAGATAGTGCCGCTCCGAAGCGTTTTTCCGGATAACGCGCTTGTAGATATCGATCACCGTGACCGAAGCGAGGGCGTTGAGCTCTGAGGACGAAGCCGACATCGAGGCCGAGAGGATGGCGGCCAGGATCAGTCCCACGAGCCCCGCCGGCAAATACTGGGTCACGAAGCTCAGAAAGATATAATTGGTGTCGTTGGTCTCGGCCAGGGGATTTCTTTTCTTGATGAGCTGGATAGCCTCCTCCCGGAGGCCGAGTTCCGATTCTCTCGTCCGGCGGAGCTCTTCGAGGGTGCCCTCCACGTCCGCGTCCTTTTCCGCCTCGATCGCGGAGAGCATCTTCCGAAGCTGCTCCTGCTTCTCCCCGCTCAGCCGGGCGTAGTCGGATTCGAGGGATGTATAGGCGACTCCATAGGCGCTGCTTTTAACGGCCGCGGTCTCGACCGGGTTGAAGAACAGGGGCGGCGTCACGAACTGGTAAAACACGAAGATCATGGCCCCGATGAACAGAATGACGAACTGCATCGGGACCTTGAGGACGCCGTTGGCCAGAAGCCCTTTGCGGCTTTCGGCGATCGACCGTCCGGTCAGATAGCGCTGGACCTGCGACTGGTCCGTTCCGAAATACGACAGGGCGACGAAGCCCCCCCCGATGAGGCCCGACCAGAAATTGTACCGGTCCTTCCAGTCGAAGGCGAAATTGATGACGTTCAACTTCCCGAGCTTTCCGGCCACGTGGACGGCATTCGAAAAAGAGATGTCGGCCGGGAGGCGCTGGAAGATCATATAGAACGCCGCCCCCATCCCCGCGGTGATGATCATCATCTGCAGGAGATGCGTCTTGCTGACCGCCTCCGTGCCCCCCGAGGCCGTGTAGAGGATGACCAGGCCGCCGGTCATGAAGATCGTCAGCCGGAAATCCCAGCCGAGAATGACGGAAATGATCAGGGCCGGGGCGAGGATCGTGAACCCGGCCGCGAGCCCGCGCTGGATAAGGAAGAGGACGCTCCCCAAGACCCTGTTTTTCAGGTCGAAGCGCTGTTCCAAATACTCGTAGGCGGTGTAGACCTTGAGCCGGTGGTAGATGGGAACGGCCGTGATCGAAAGGATGACCATGGCCAAGGGCAGACCGAAATAAAACTGGACGAACCGCATCCCGTCCACGTAGGCCTGCCCCGGGGTGGACAGAAACGTGATGGCGCTGGCCTGGGTCGCCATGATCGAAATGGCGACGGCGTACCACGGCATGGATTTGTTCGCCAGAAAGAACCCCTGCATGTCCTTTTGGCGCCGGGTCTTCCAAAAGCCGTAGGCGGCCACGAACGCGAGGAAAACGCTCAGGACGATCCAGTCGACAGGTCGCATGGGCTAGGTCTTCAGCAATTCCTCATAGAAGGCTTCGTATTGGGGGATGATATTTTCGGCGTCGAAGTGCTGTTCCGCCCGCCGCCGGGCCTGTGTTCGGAAGAGGGAAAGCCGGACCGGATCGCTCAGAAGCTCGACGGCTTTCGCGGCCATGCCTACGATATCGCCGACCGGCAGGAGATATCCCGTCTCTCCATGGACGATGACCTCGGGCAATCCGCCGACATCGGAAGCGATGACGGGTACGCCGCAGTTCATCGCTTCGAGGGCCGTCAAGCCGAAGCTCTCCTGCTCGCTCGGTAAAAGGAACAGGTCGGTGCAGAAAAAGAGTGGCTCCAGCTGGTCCTGTTCCCCGAGGAAATGGACATCTGAGGAGAGGCCCATCTCTTTCACCAACTTCTGGATGCGCGGCCGCTCGGGCCCGTCGCCGATCAGGATGAGCTTGGCCGGAGCCCGTTCCCGGATCCTGGCATAGATCTGGATGACGTCCCCGACCCTTTTGACGGGGCGAAAGTTGGAAGCGTGCATCAGGATCTTCTCCCCTGCCGGAGCGAACGCGGTCCTCGAACAGGCGTCGCGGTTCCGCTCCGGGCGGTCGAGCTCGATGAAATTATGAATGACCCTGATCTCGCGCTTGATGGCGAACTCTTCGATCGTCCGCCGTTTAAGATACTGAGAGACCGCCGTCACCCCGTCCGATTGCTCGATGGCGAATTTGACGACCCGGCGGAAGGACGGTTCGGCCCCGACCAGGGTGATGTCCGTGCCGTGGAGGGTCGTGATCGTTTTAAGCCGCCGGGAGTTGAAGATCTGCTTCGCCAAGTAAGCGCTGGCCGCATGGGGGATGGCGTAATGCGCGTGGATGATGTCCAGATCGTACGTTTCGGCGAGTTCCACGAGCTTCGTGGCCAGCCCCAGTTCGTAGGGAGGGTACTTGAACAGCGGATACAAGGCCACATCCACTTCATGAAGGAAGATGTTCTGATGGAAAGCGCGCAGGCGGAACGGCGGGGCATAGCTGACGATATGGAGCTCGTGGCCTTTCCGGGCCAGCCCGATGGCCAATTCCGAGGCCACGACCCCGCTCCCGCCGTGGGTCGGATAACAAACGATGCCGATCTTCATGGCCGCCTCACGGGATCGTCCACAGATATTCCGGACCGAAGAACGCGATCGGGTCGTCCACGCCGAGCGCTTCCCGGACGAGAAAAGCCTCCCCGTACCGGACCCCGATCTGGGCCCCATATCTCCTGTCCCGGGCCTCGATGAGCTCCAGGAATTCGGGACGGGCGATGAGCGTTTCCCCCGACTCGGGCGTGGCTCCGGGCCGGTCGGGACGATGGAATTGAGAAGCGTAAGCCCGGATGGCGTTCATTTTTTGGGCTTGGGCCGCGGTGATATCGACGATGAACGACGGAGCGAACTCGAAGCGGCCCTGGCAGAAAACGACCTTAACAGGCCGAAACGCCTCCTCTGCCGTCTCGATCTTTTTCAGCCCGGCGAGATAGGCCGAGGCGCGCACGAGCTGGGACGCATTTTCGTGATCCGGGTGGCGATCGATCCAATAGGGGGCGATGACGATTCGGGGTTTATGGGCGCGGATCTCGGCGATAATTTTGAGCTTATTCTCCCAGGTGACCTCGACCCGGCCATCGGGGATGTCGAGCATTTTGTGGACCGCCAGGCCCAGCGCTTCGGCCGCTTTCGCAAACTCCCGGGCCCGGATCTCGGCGCTGCCCCGGGTGCCCGTCTCGCCCCGGGTCAGGGCGATGACTCCGGTTTTGTACCCCATCCCGGCCAGCTTGATCAGCGTCCCGCCGCAGGACAATTCCACGTCATCGGCATGCGCTCCGAAAGCTAACGCATCGAGGGTCATGACGGCCTCCTCCGAGAAAAGAATCCTCTCACATTGTCAGGATCTGATGATCATGCACGTCGAGGTTGATCGCCTCGTCCAGCTTGTCCACGAAGGCCGGACCGTATTTCAGGAGAAAAGGCACGATGTTGAGGACCCGTTCCTGGAGATGCCCGTTAGGATAAAGATGGTCGCCCGCTTTGCGGATCTGCCCGACCGCGATGTCGTTCTGTTTCTTCGCCGCTTGGACGATTTTTTTTTCCAAATATCGCAACTGCTGAACCATCTTCCCCCGGGAGAGCTGGGCGGACTCCTTCAAGGTCGGCTCGAAGGCGGCGACGTCCCGGATGATCGGTTCGAAGTCGTGCTCCACATGAGAGGCGGCGAGGCTCAAGGCCCGGCCCAAGGGTTCGGGAACTCCGTTTTCGCCGAGGCTTCGGATGATCCCGTCCGCGCCGCCCCAGAGATCGGGGATGTCCAAATGGTACTTCGCCAGCACGCGGTCGATTTTCTTTTCGACGACGGTCAGGCTTTTGCGCGGGTAGATCACCGGCATCGGCAGGCCGAATTTTTCATAAACGCCTTTCATCTGGGCGAAATAGGCGATCTCCCCCGGCCCGCCGACATAGGCGACGGTCGGGAGGAGCGCGTCCTGATAGATGGGCCGGAGAAGGACATTGGGGCTGAAAAGAAACGGCTTTTCTTTGGCCAGGGCGAGGAGGTCTTCTTTCGAACGTGTCTCCCGCGGTTCTTTGATCTCGAAGGCCCGGCCGTCCCACTGGATGGACCGCCGCTGCCGCTCCGCGTAGAACATGTTGAGAATCCCCTCATGCAAATGAACCTGGCCTTCGTATCCGGCGCCGCGCAATCTCCGTGAAGCGGCGAGGGCCGGCGGGGTTGCCGCGGACTCTTCTGTGATTTCGCGACAAAAAACCTCTCCGCCCAACTCCTTCAGGCGGGGATCCGAGGCGTCGATGAAGATCAAGCCGTACGATTGAAACAGCCGGGTCATCCATCGCGCGAACGCCTCGACCCAGCCGCGGCCGGGCCGATAGGCTTCGCTCAAAGCGGCGATGATGTCCGCCTTGAATTCGGATTCCTGGGTGAGATCCCCGAGTCGCTGAAGACAATCCGCGATCTCCGGCGGCAAGACGAGAGCGGAAGCGGGGATTTTGAGCTCACCGGGAGGCATCCCGCAGCGGACCTCTTCGAGCCGGTTGTCTTTGTCCAAAAGGACGATGTGATCGATCTCGGCCAGATCGTGATCGTCCGAGGCCAGCCAAAATACGGGGACATGCTTTCCAGGGCCGTTCCGGCTCAGGCGCTCGGCGAGCTTGATCGCGGTCAAGGCCTTGTAGATCGTATAGAGCGGCCCGGAGAAAAGCCCCGCTTGCTGTCCGGTGACGACGGCGCAGGCCCGCTCCCGCTCCAAGACCTCGATGTTGCCCAGGGTTTGCGGGCCGCAGCCGTAGGTTTGGTTTTGCTCCCGCAGGATCGCGGCCAGCTCCTCCCGGGGAAGGCGGCGGGCCAGCGTCCGTTCGGTTTGGCGCTCGTAGGCGGCGGCGTCTCGAAAATCGCCGTCAAAGAACTCCCGCACCTTGCCGTAGTCGTGAAAATAATCGTCCACCAGGAGCGGAAGCTGCGGCAGCCGTTTCGTCGGAATGAACACGCCTCAGCGCTTCCCCGCCGAAATGAGATTGGCGAAAATCCGGAACGCCCCAGGCACACCCGCCGGCAGCTGCCGAAACCAGGCGTACGCCGCATAGATGAAAGCGCCTTTCCCGTATGGCGCGTAAAGGAGGCCGCCTTTTTGATCCGGCTCGCCGGGGTCATGCGAGGAAAGGATCGCTTCATACCTCTCGTCCCAAGACGAAGCGAAATACAGGCCTCTCTCCTGGACCCACCCCTCGAAGTCCTTGGACGAGATCCTGTTGGGGAAGGTCAAGAGCGGATGGCCGGGGACCGGGAACGTCACCGGGGCGCTTTCCACGGTAACGCGATCGCGGCCGATCGTCAGAGGATAGGGCCCGATCCGGTCGGCGAGAGCGCTGGAGGCGACGTTGTATTGGACGACCAGGGTGCCGCCGCGATCGACGTATTCGAGGAGCCGTCGCTTCGCGTTCTTGAGGCGATCGCGCGTGTTGTAGGCCCGGACGCCCGCGACGATGGCGTCGAACGCGGACAGGTCGGATGTTTCGAGCATTTCGTCGGTCAGCATCGTCACCTCGACCCCGAGATGGCGAAGGCCGTCGGCAACGTCGTCCCCCGCACCCATGATATAGCCGAGTCTCTTCGCCTTGGTTCGGACGTCAAGTTTGACGACCTTGATCCGGCTCTCCGGGAAATAGACCTGGCGGTGAATGTGGGGATAGGAGATCTCCACCATCGCTCGTCCCATGATCTCTCCGCCGAGGTCCGCTTCGGCCGTGAGGACGGATTCCTGGGCATTTTTCGGTGGAAAGATATCGAACGAGACCTCTCCCTCTTCATATTTGCCGGCGAGGGAAAAAGGAAGGCCGGCCGGAGCGACCCGCCACCCGTCCGTCCCTTTAAGGCGGATGGTCCCAGAGACGTTCTTTGAATGGCTCTTCAGCCTGATCTTCACCGGCTGGGGGCCTTCGCCGGGAAATATCTTGACGCCGTCTTCGATCTGGATCGTCACTCGCGGCCGGACCTCGAAAGGCCGGTAAAGCTCGCCCTGGACCTGATCCGTCGAGCGGAAGAGAACGGGGATGGAATATTCAAGAAGCCGTCCTTCCGTAATTAGGACGAGGGCGACGCTCAGGGAAGGCGGATTTTCGGCCTGGCCCATGAGATGGCGATCGCCGGCCGAAAACGGACCGTTTGGAGGAGAAGGCTCCAACCAATAAGGCTGGGACAGAGGAAATCCCTTAGGGATGAGAACCTTATTGTCGATGGCCAGGGTTTCGTTGTTCTTCAGGGGCCGATCGAGGACCGAATCGGGGACGATCCGGGGGATGCCGAGGCGATGGAGGACGAATGGCTGGTCCGATCGGTTGACGATCGATGTCCGGATTAGAATTTCGTCTCCCGGGGCAGCGGCGAAGTCGTCGGCGATCGCTTCCATCCAGATCCCGGCGCAGCCTTGGATGACCTGGGACAATTCCTCTTTCTTCAGACGGACCCAATCCGACTCCGGGAGCTTGGCCAGCTCGGCCTGAACGCCCAGGAGGCCGGGGATCGACCGGAATGGTTGCCGGGGATCGAACGAGCGGATGCATTCGGCTAAAAGAAGACTGACCTTTTGCCCGGCCGGGACGCGATTCCAGGTCACATCGATCCCCTCGAATATGTCTTGGACGGCCGGCTCTCCGGCCCAAAGCTCGAAATAGTCGTATTGGGTCCCTCTCCGTCCCCCCGAGCCGAAGCCTTGGCTTTTATGCTCGGACCGGCTCTCGCCGGCGATCTCGGAGTAAGATTTTCCCAATAACGGATCGTATTCGCCGGTATCGATGCGCAAGGCCGGCGCCGCCTCCTCCGGACGTTGGCGTCCTCTGTTCAACAGGATCCGGGTCGTTTTCCATACCGGCACGTATGTCAACTGCTCGGGAAACCGGTTTGGGTCGGCGGCCGCGGCGAAGGCTTCTTTGATCAGCAACCCGGAGGCTGTGTGGTGCCCGTGCCCGCCGGTCCCCTCGGCGGAGAACCGGGTGATGATCACGTCGGGACGGAACTTCCGGATCACCCAGACGATGTCGCCGAGGACGCTCTCTTTTCCCCAGATTTCGAGTGTTT
>Ga0315286_10002823_pt1 | contig 16268 bp, 16 predicted proteins | sample YL17G10_0_MG_FD_205038 | JGI IMG/M metagenome (GOLD analysis project Ga0315286, IMG submission 205038) | Sediment microbial communities from Yellowstone Lake, YNP, Wyoming, USA - YL17G10_0 | ecosystem: Environmental > Aquatic > Freshwater > Lake > Sediment | place: USA: Wyoming | collected...
ATCGCTGCTCGTTCTGGCGGAGATGGCCGTTTTCGGCCTCAGCATGGCACTTTGCCGATCTGCGGCCGAGGCGGTTTACGTGGCAGCGGTTCCCGGCTTCCTGGTCTACGCCGTGTTGTTCCGCCAGGAAGCCGCCCGGCGACTGTCGTGGCGACACGGGGTTTATTTCGCGGCGCTGGGTCTTGCCGCAACCGCCTGCCTTATCGCGCTTGCCCAGATAACGCCTCTGGTCAGCCTTTCGTGGCTGGAAGTGCTGGCGGCGGTCTACTTTCTGGCGGCTCTTTACATCCTGCTGTGGGTGGCGGACCAGATCATCAACGCGGCGGCGGCGAGGGCGTTGGGCATCGCCGGCGACGCCCGTCTGCCGCGGCGGCGGGTCGTGCCGAAAACGGTTCTCAGAATCCTGGCTCTGATCCTGCTGGGAGGCCCGGTTGTGGCCGCCGCGATGGCCACTCACGGGCCGAAGTTCAAGGACACCTCGAATCCGAAGCAGTTGGGCGGCGTCGACCATGAGCCGGTAGGCTTTTGCACGGCGGACGGCGTCCGCCTGCATGGCTGGTTCATCCCGGCAACGGATATGTCGAGCGACACGTCCGTCATCGTTGTCGGGGCCCGAGGAATGAGTAAGACGTGCTTCCTGCCTCACGCCGTGATGCTGGCCGACGGCTGGTTCAACGTGCTCCTGCTGGACCTGCGAGGTGAGGGGGAGAGCGAAGGCCATACCCGCGGCTTCGGAGTGGTCGAGGCCCGGGACGTGGTGGGGGCGCTGGATTATCTTCGGCAGGCCCGGCCGCGCCAAAGCCTGCACGTGTTTGCGTTGGGGGTCTCGCAGGGCGCCTCGGCGGTGCTGGCGGCGGCCCGGGCGGACCCGCGGATCGAAGCCGTGGTGGCGGACAGCACGTTTCCGCGTCCGGCCACGGAACTGGAAGGCATGACCTCGTGGCTGCCCTGGCCGCTGAGCGCCTATTTCCAGAAGACGACGCTGCTGCTGGCCTCAGCCCAGTTGGGGTGCAACCTCTTCGAGAGCGGCGCGTGCCGCGACGTTGCCCAGATCGGCCCCCGGCCGGTCCTGCTGATTCACGGCCAGGAGGACCACGCAGTGCCGGTGCGCCAGGCCGAGGAACTTTTTCGCCTGGCCAGCGACCCGGCGATGTTGTGGAAAGTGCGCGGCGCCAGCCACGGCGACTCGCTCAGCGCCAACCCGGTCGGTTACTCCTGCGTAGTCGGCAAGATGCTCCGATCCGTGCGGCTGGGGCTGCCCCCGTTTCAATGGGCGGCCAAGGCCAACCCGCCTGCAGTCTCTCCCAAGGCCTGATGCGGCTCGTCCTATCATCGCAGCAGTTCATCTCAACAGAACCCAACAGATGGTCTTGTTGACATAACAGGCCCGACTCGCGTTTTTTCAAACCGGCGGCAAGGCGCCCGATCTGGCGTTGTAGAATCAAGCGCGGCGGGCAAGACTGCCCGCCTCGCATCGTGCTCGTGAATGGCTCTAGAACGACTCCGGTGCGAGGGGCAGCGTAGAATCCGCTGGGCCGGACGGACGGATCGACACCGACCATCTGTGCGGCCAGAGCCTCTGGAAGGTGGCGACAAACTCGTGGGCCGGGTCCGAATCCGGCCCCATCCGGCAGGAATAGGGCGTGCTGGGCGGGGTGCCTGTCTCCAGGAGTTTGAAGGCCCAGGCCATGGCCCGGGTCGGGTTCGTGATGCGGTCCTGCCTGGCCTGCACCTCCTTCTCGGCCCGCAGGTAACCGGAAAGGTGCCCGAAGGCCGCGATCCACAAAAGCATCATCAGCACCAGAGAGGCCATCGTGCCGAGCAAGGCATGGCCTGATGGCCGATGGAGGGTGGTCATGGTCGGCTCCAATAGACGGTCGCCTGACGCGTGATGGTCCCCGCCGTGGTGTAGATGGTCACCCGAAGAAGCGAAGACGTGATATCGGTGGCGGTGAAACCGGAGACCTTGGTGGCGATGGTAACCGAGACGCCGGTCGCCACGTCTTTGCGTTTCAGCAGCTGTCCGCTGAGCCAATACTCGACCGTCACATTACTCTGGCCGCCGAGGGCCAGGCAGGTGATCCGCAGGCCGTTGGAGGCGGTCGGGGTGGCCGTAACGACGCTGCCCATATCGTTGGCGACGCTTTGCATGGCCAGTTTCAGTTCCTGGGCAGCATCGCATCGCCGCGAGAGGTCCGCCGCCTGGACCGTGAAGTACCGCCACATCTGCGCAGTCATCATCGCCAGACCGATGGCCAGCCCAGAGACCACCATCAGTTCCATCAGCGTGAAGCCTTTGGCGCGTTGTCCGAACATCCTTCGCATGCCGACCTCCGGCCGCGTGGCAGGCGCTATTGCTTACTGTACACCCAGGCTTTGGCGGACATTTGCTGACCGTCGGCAGAACTGGTGATCGAATCCATCGTCACGTTGTAGTCAAAGGGCCCCGGCACCGGCGGCGTCCAGGCCGACTGCCCGGCCGTCTTGTCGAGATTGGCGGGGGCGCCCAGCGCCCGCATCCACGTGTCGGACTGATTGACGACGTAGTAAGTCGGTGTCGGCTGACACCATCGCTCGAGGCGGCTGATCTGCTTGCCTTGCCGGATCATGAGCGTCTGGATGGCCAGCAGTCCCGCCGCCATGACGACCAGCGAGACCGCCAACTCCAGCAGCGTGAAGGCCGGCCTCCGCGAGCGGGCCGTCGCGGGCCTGCGCGGACGCCGGGGTGCCGGTCCCTCGTCCACGGGCCGAGGCGTTCGTTCGCAGGAGGTGCTTTGTCGCCGCATGACCGGTCTCCTTATTGCGTCGGGGTCACGACGTCGCCATGGCTGCTGACGACCGTGCCGGTGATGTTTGCATCCTGGTCCACCTGGATTTCGCCTGCCCAGACGCCGCCGGCATTCCGCAAAGCGCCGGCGGTGAAAGTGGAATCGCTGGCGCTGGAGATGCGATAGATATAGACCGCCTTGGGATTGCTGGCGCTGTTGGCAATGGAGGCATCGAGGAGGTCCAGGGCGCTCAGGTCGGCCAACGTCGAGGTGAATCGCCGGTTTTCGAGCCAGTAGATCCGCTGGGCCGACCAGAGGGTCTTGAGGTTCGCCGAGGCGACGTCGGCCCGGGCCTGCTCCACGGCCAGCCGGAAGGTCGGCACCGCGAGCGTCACCATCAGGCAGATGATCACCATGGCGATGCAGAGTTCGACCAGGGTGAAGGCGCCGGACCGGCGGCGGCGCCGCCCGCGTCCGTGCGCATCCGGTTGTCCCATCGCCCGTGGCCTCATGGGTCTTCGGTCGCCAGTGCAGGGGGCCGATCTTCCGCCTGCGGTACTTCCGGCCTATACCGCGCAGAGCAGTGCGTGATCACGTAGGCATCGAAATGCTTGTCGAACCAGGCGTAATCGCCCGCCCTGCTGTCCGACAGGATCTCGATGCCGAGGATATCGCCGTCGGGTTGCACGCGGGTCCACCGCGTGACGCCGTAGAGCGTGACGCCGCGAAGGCCTTCGCCCGGCACGGGGATCGTGAGTTCCATCGTCACCAGAATGCTGGGCGGAAAGTAATAGCGGGAGAAAACCGCCAAGCCGCCCCGGGAGATGTTGAACACCCTTGCGGCGAACCGCCGCGGGCGTTTCTCGCCGGGCTGCAGGGCGACGTCGGCCATGAACGGGACCCGGTCATGCCGCCGCAGTTTTTTCATCCCTGGCCTCCCGTGAAACGGATTCCACGTGCCGGCGACGGCCCGTCAGGACCGGCCATCGACAATCTCGCACGGCAGGGGTTGGCTCTTGGGGTCGAGGGGCGCATCGAACTCGGCTCCCATGATGCTGCCATCGCCCTCCGTCTGCGCCCGCTGGACGGTGGCGGCGACCTGTATGACGACCGGGCTGCCGTTGTCCTTGATCCAGAAGCGGATGCGTATCCGCGTGCCCTTGGCAATGAACCGCTCGGCGAAGAACGCCATGCTGCCCCGGCTCAGGTCGATGCTCCGCCCCCGGCAGGTCTGGCCGGTGCTCAGGTTCACCACCTCCAGATCCACGGAGAAGGACACGCGTTCATACAAGCGTCTTTCAGGATGATCCATACGCGCGATCCCCCAGACGAGCGCCCCACCCCCGTGCTACTTGGGCCCCGATGCCATCTGAAACATTGGAAGATAAATAGACGACAGGATCACCGCCACGGTCACACCCATGCCCAGAATGACCACCGGCTCGATCATGCCGGTGATCCGCTGGAGCAGGGCCTCGACGCGTTTGCGGTAGTAGACCGCGACCTGTTCCAGGACGGTGCCGAGTTCGCCGGAGGCCTCGCCCACCTGCACCATGCTGATCATCATGGACGTGAAGAGGCCGGTCTCCTGCATCGACACGGCCAGCCCGGCCCCGCTCGCCACGCGACCGGCGACCTGCCGGATCGCCTCGCCGTAAACGGCGTTGTTGCGGAAGACGCCTTGCATCGAGTGCAGCGCGTCCAGCAGGGGCAGGCCGCTGTGCAGCAGGAGCACCATGTTGGTGGCAAACCGCTCCATGTAGGCCTCGACCGCGCAGTCCCCCAGCATGGGCGTGGTCAGAAGGCACCTCGTGAAAGCGCTCCGTCCGCCCGGCGTGCGGAGGTAGTATCGCAGCCCGAAGACCAGCGCCCCCACGCCCCCCACAAGGTAGAGCCCGTCTTGCTGAAGGAAATTCGAGATGTTGATGACCGTCTGGGTGATCTCCGGGAGTTTGGAGCCGGACTCCTTGAAGAAGTCGGAGAACACCGGGACGACCTTCCAGAGCATCACGACGACGGCCAGGATCGCCACGCAGAGCATGATGCAGGGGTAGATCATGGCCGAGATGAGTTTGGCCCGCGTCTCGCGCGTCGTGTTGATGTGCGCGGTGAGGCTGGCCAGGACGGCGCCGAGTTGGCCGCTGCCCTCGCCGACCTTGACGATCTCGATCCATTGGGGGTCGAAGACCTTGGGGAACTCGGCGGCCGCCTGGTGGAGCGACGTGCCGCCCGTCACGCGTTCGGCCAGCGTGCGGATCACCCCCTGCATCTTGACGCTCTGCGACTGCTGGCTGGAGATCCACAGGGCCTCCAGCAGGGGCGTGCCGGCGGCAAAGAGGGTCGTCAACTGCTGGAAGAACCGCTGTTTGTCGTCCGCCGTGATCCGCGGGTGCAAGCGCGAGGAGGTGCGGACATGCCGCTGAAACCAGGTGCCGGTCCGCCGCTTTTCGGCCGGGAGAGTCGTGGGTTGGGTGGTCATTTGTCCTACCCCTCCGCCATGCAGACGGTCAGTGCCTCTTCCAGGCTGGTGGCGCCCTCGGCGACTTTCGCCAGGCCGGCGTCCTCCAGAAGCATCGTTTCCTGGCGGTGCGCCTCCGCCCGGAGTTCGGGCAGGCCTTTGCCCTCGGCGATCAGGTCGCGCAGCCGCGGCAGGACTCGGATCACCTCAAACAGGCCGACGCGGCCCTTGTACCCGGTGCCGCGGCAGGTTTCGCAGCCCTTCGGACGGAAGTACTCCTTCTGCGGGTCCAGGTGCCATTTGGCCGCCGTCTCGGCGTCGAGCTGGTACGGTTCCTTACAGTTGCCGCACAACCGCCGCACGAGGCGCTGGGCCTCCACCAGCCGCAGCGCCGACGCCAGCAGGAACCTCTCGACGCCCATGTCGACCAACCGGTTCACGGCCGCCAGAGCGTCGTTGGTATGGAGGGTCGAAAGGACCATGTGGCCGGTCAAGGCGGCCCGAAGGCATATCTGGGCGGTTTCCTGGTCCCGCACCTCGCCGACCATGATGACGTCCGGGTCTTGCCGCAGGAACGCCCGCAGGGCCGAGGCGAACGTCAGCCCGACCTGGGCCCGGACATGCACCTGGTTGAGACCGTCGAACTTGTACTCCACCGGGTCCTCGACCGTCATGACGTTCACGTCGGGCTTGTTCAGGAGGTTGAGCGTGGCGTACAGGGTGGTGCTCTTGCCGCTGCCGGTGGGCCCGGTCACCAGCAGGAGGCCGTGGGGGCTTTCCGCCGCAATCTGGAAATCATCGGCCTGCTTGCGGCTGAATCCCAGTTTGGTCATGTCCAGGGGGATGGCGGCTTTCGTGAGGATTCGCATCACCATCTTCTCGCCGTAGACCGTGGGGACCGTGCTGACGCGAAGGTCCACGCGACTGCCGTCGATGGTCAACGCAATGGCCCCGTCCTGCGGAATCCGGCGCTCGGCGATGTCCATCTTGGCCAGCACCTTCAGCCGGCTGATCATCGGGATAAACATCGGCATGGGCGGCGGCGAGAGTTCCTGCAACCGGCCGTCGACGCGGAACCGCACCTTGATGGAGGTCTCGAATGCCTCCAGGTGAACGTCGCTGGCGCCGCCTTTGACCGCCGAAGACAGGATGTGGTTGACGAGGCGGATGACGTGGCTGTCGCGGCCCTTGGGCACCGGCCGGTCCAGGTTGACGACCTCCTCGACAGATTCGTCTTCCTGGGGGGTCGTGGTCGGCGGGGCGGCATCGTCGGTGATCTCCTTGACAAAGTTGCGCTTTCCGAAGGCTTCGCCCAGCGCCTCGTCGATCACGTTCAGCGGCGCCACCAGCGGTCGGACGACCAGCGTGGTCAGGAGTTGGATTTCCTCGAAAGCCGTCAGGTCCGTCGGGTCGGCAAAGGCGACCTCAAGGATGCCGTGCTCTCGCGAGAGCGGAACGACCATGCGCTCGCGGCAGATGCGATCGCCGATGGCCGCCGCCAGTTCCTTGTCGACCACCAGGGGGGCATCCAGTCCGACCAGGGGCAGGCGCAGGTGTTCGGCATACGTTCGCGCAATGATCTCATCGGTGACCAGTTCCAACCGAACCAGCGCCTCTTCGACGGACTGGTTCTGCTGGGCCATCGCCTTCTGGACCTCGGCCAGGTCCTCCTGCTTCAGCACGCCGCGCTCAACGAGCAGGGTCACCAGGAGAGGTTGGCCCGCAACGAAGGTGTCGGTTTCGCTCATCGTTTGCCGTCCGGTTTCTTCTCCGCGTGGTCCGCAGCGCCCGGCCGGGCTATCCGCAACGTGTGCCGCACGCCGCCGAACCCCAACACCACGTGGTCGGTCTCAATCGACTCGATGACCCAGCCCGCCGCCGCGTCGGTTTGCTTTACGGGGTCCCCCGTGCGGTAGACCTTGCCGTCAATAACGGCCATGCGCCCGCGGGTGCTGATGCAGATGCTGCTCAACTGCAAAGGCAGCGGCGGCGGCTCCGGCGGCGGCTTGGGCTCGGCGCGAGCGGCCTCTGCCGCTGGTTCCACCCCCGCCGGCGGCTGGCCGGAACCGGAGGGCGGCGCCCCGGGCTTCGCACCCTCCGACGGGGGGCCGGAGCCGGAGGGCGGCGCCCCGGGCTTCGCACCCTCCGACGGGGGGCCGGAGCCGGCACCCTCCGCCGAGGACTCGGGCTTGACGTCTTCCCCGGAAGACGCGGGCTTCGCTCGCCCCGTCGCTGCATCCGACTTCGCCGGGTGAAGGTAACTCGCCCAGGCGACCTCGAACGGGTCGCGGCCGGCGGGGCTCGCATGGTTCTGGGCCACCACCAACTCCGGCCGCAGCATGGCCTTGGTGATCGCCGGCGCGTCCTTCTTCGGGGCAGGCGGCCCCGCACCGACGTCCACGATCCCGTAGGTCAGGTACCCCAGCACGGCCACCGCCAGGAATGGCACGATCTTGTCTACATTCTTAGGCATTTTTCTGCACCAGCCCCAATACGTAAATCCTCATGACTACGAAGCCGGGTATTTTGTCGATGCGCACCGTCTCGATGCGAAGCAGCCTGTCCGACTGCTCCAGCCACTCCACGAAACCCCGGAGTTGCGCATAGTTGCCCTGCAACTCCATTATGAGCGCCACGGCCATGTACGGGCCGACTTTCCGCGGCTCCTTGGTCTCCATGCCCCGCAGGCGCGCCCCCGCCTGGCGGGAGCCGGCCAGGAGGTACTGCACCCACTCGTTGGTGTCGCTCTGCTTGTCGATGCGGGACCGGAACTCCTTGACGTCGCGGCGGAGGGCCTCGACCCCCTGGATGGCCGCCAGCCGCTTCTGCTCAGATTCCACCGCCGCGCGCTCTTGGTCGATCCGGCCGGAAAGGGGATAGTAGATGGCCCCGACGCCCAGGGCCGTCACCGCGAACACGATGGCCAGGCGCATTCTTAGCGGGTCCCCGACCAGTTTGGTGATCTGGGCCTTGTACCGAGCCACCTTCGCCTTGTCGAGTCCCAGGTTCATGCTTCGGTTCCGCCCCTTCGGCAGCGCGCGGCCTCCTCTATCCGTGCGCCGGAGCCTTCTCAGCGTCGGGTGAGGTTTTTTCCTCGTCCTTGGACTTCGGCGCCTTCTCCACCGGGGTAGCGATGATGGTGAACAGCGCGATATCAGCGGCGGCGTCCTTTCGCCACTTGATCTCCGCCAGGTTCACGATCGGAAACGTCCGCTTGAGCAACTCCGCGCCGCGCAGCGACTCCAGGAACGCATCGATCTCCTTGGGGGCCCCTCCGCGGTCCGAGAAACGTACCATGCCGCACATGACCAGAGACCGGTTCACGCGCTGGGTGGAGTTCTTGCCCGTGCTCTTCAACTCGTATTGGCCGTTGAGCGACTGAAGGCAAGAGTTGGACGGCAAACGCGTCGGCAGGTCCCGAAGGTAGTTGCTCCAGATCGCCCGCGTGCCCAGGAACTGTTGAACCGCGCTGACCTCGTCCGAGAGGCTCTTTCGCTCGCCGTTGATGACGTCGGTCCGGACGCTATGCGCCCACTTGTAGGACGCGTTCTGCGTGCAGACGCCTTGGTGCTCGCCCTCCAGGTTTGTAAGGGTGTACCACATGACCAGCGCCATCGCTGCGGCCGCCATGGCCATGCCCACGGCCAGTTTGCGCGAGAACATCTCGCTCAGCGTCGGGGGTGGGCGAATCGCCTTGAACAGGTCGATGCGATCCGACTGCTTCTTCCTTGCCGAGAGCGCCAAGGCGAGGCTGTAGGCCGCCGCGTCCTTCTCGGGCCCGGGCGCGGCCATCACTTCCGCCGCCACCTCCTGCCGCAGTCTGTCCGCCAGCGAATCTTCCATATTGCCCTGCACGAAGATGCCGCTCACGCCTCTGATACCCAGGTTGCCCAGGGCATGCACCTCGAGGTGGCGGACGGCCGAGGCAATGCTGACCGCCTCCTGGTTCTTGGTCAGGGCGAACCGCCGCCAGAGCATCGGCCTGCCGTTGATCACCAGGATCGAAAGGCCGCCATCTTTGCCCATGAGCACCCGCACGAAGACCTTCCAGGCGCGCGGCGGCTTAGCGCTGCGGTCCGCCACTTCGAGCAAGGCGTTGGGCGCGGGCTCAAGGCGTGCCTTTTCTACGCCGGCCTCCTTGAGCGCCTGGCTGAGTTCTTCGGCGAGGCTGCGGCGGCAGGCTGCGACGCTGTAGACTGTCGCATGGTGCAACTTACATCGGACGTAATCGGCGGCCGCGTTTGCCGCATCGAGCGAGCCGCCGCTACCGGCCAGCAGCCTCGCGGCCGTCGGCGCCTCCTCAGAACCCTGGTCGAACGTTCGGGTCGTGAAGAAGGTCTGCTCGGCGGCCAGCCCTACGCAGACCGACAGGTGGCGCCGCTGCCGCGGCGTCAGGCGGGATGCGAGCCATTCACCCAGGGCCTTGCCGGGGCCACCTTCGCCGATGGGCACCCGACATGCCGGCTCCACCTTCCGGCCGACGAGCGTCGTGACTACCTCGGTCAGCGTGAGGTGCCCCTCGGCAAGGTAGACGCCCAGAGCACGACCCCACCCCGACTTTGCCGATGCGGATGGCATCCGTGTTATGCCCTGCCTTTCAAGCGGCAGAACCGTCGCTCAGGACGGGGACAGAGAATACTCAGTCCGCTGTAGGGGTGGTGCTATTGCGGATTCTTAGACCGTGTTATCTATCGGCAAGTGGCGGCCAGAACATTAGACTTGCGGACGGCCACCCGGCATATACGCCAAGAAAAAGACGGCGGCCCCCTTCGGAGGCCGCCGCTCGCATGCCACCAGATGCCCCGAACTACGTCTGCATCGGGTTGATGTCCGCCTTGTCTTTGATCGTACTGTTTTCGCCGTCGTACCCCTGCTCCGTGAAGATCACCGTGTACTCACCGTACCCGGCCGACGCCCCCGCGCGGGTCAGCGTCAGCGTCCAGGAGTCCTCGAGGCTGCTCGTGGTGCCGGCGGCAATCGTGCCGACCGTGAAATACTTCAGCGACGTCATCTTGATGTCCAGGTCGTCCACGAGTGCCGCATACGTGCCCTGGCGGGCGTGGTACCGCTCCTGGGCCGCCTGGATGGAGGAAAGGTAGTTGAACGCCTCCGCCGCCTTGGACCGCTCCACCGAGGCAAGGAACCGCGGCACAGCAAAAGCCGCCAATACCCCTATGATGACCACAACCACAGCCAGTTCTACCAGCGTGAACCCGCGATTACGCCTCCGCATAGCCTTGTTCCTTTGCTTTTAGGGGAACTTGCAATTGTGGGTGCTGAACTTCACCTGCCTATCGGCAAGAGGGCGACGCAACTTCATTAAGTCTCGTTCATCACAACAAAACAAATTCGGGCCGCTCGCCCATCCGTTGGCGACAGCGAGCGACGGCCTCCTTGGCAGGCCGCCCCTAGCCTGCCGCCAGATGCCCCGAATTACGTCTGCATCGGGTTAATGTCCGGCTTGTCCTTGATCGAACTGTTTTCGCCGTCGTACCCCAACTCCGTGAAGATCACCGTGTACTCACCGTACCCGGACGACGCACCCTTGCGGGTCAGCGTCAGCGTCCAGGAGTCCTCGAGGCTGCTCGTGCTGCCGGCGGTAACCGTGCCCTCCGTGAAATACTTCAGCGCCGTCATTTTGATGTCCAGGTTGTCCACGTCGGCCGCATACATGCTCTGGCGAGCATGGTACCGCTCCTGGGCGGCATGCACGGCCGAAAGGTAGTTGAACGCCTCCGCCGCCTTGGACCGTTCGACCGAGGCAAGGAACCGCGGCACAGCAAAGGCCGCCAATACCCCGATGATCACCACAACCACAGCCAGTTCGACCAACGTGAAACCACGGCTTCTCGTACGCATGTTCCGATCCCCCCAGTAGAGGAAGGTATTCCTACGGGTGCCGAGATCACAGCACTCGTCGGTCAAAGCGCGACGAAACTTCAGTCCCCTTCGCCCCAATTCAGGCCGGTGCCTGTCAGCCAAGAACCGCGAGCGGCGGCCCAGCCGGCAGGCCGCCGCTCGCCTGCCACCAGATGCCCCGAACTACGTCTGCATCGGGTTGATGTCCGCCTTGTCCTTGATCGAACTGTTTTCGCCGTCGTACCCCTGCTCCGTGAAGATCACCGTGTACTCACCGTACCCGGCCGACGCCCCCTTGCGGGTCAGCGTCAGCGTCCAGGAGTCCTCGAGGCTGGCCGTGCTGCCTGCGGCAATCGTGCCGACCGTGAAATACTTCAGCGCCGTCATTTTTATGTCCAGGTCGTCCACGTCGTCCGCATACGTGCCCTGGCGGGCGTGGTACCGCTCCTGGGCCGCCTGCACCGAGGAAAGGTAGTTGAACGCCTCCGCCGCCTTGGACCGCTCCACCGAGGCAAGGAACCGCGGCACAGCAAAAGCCGCCAATACCCCTATGATGACCACAACCACAGCCAGTTCTACCAGCGTGAAACCACGTTTTCTCTTGTGCATGCCCCGTTCCTTTATGCGTAGGGGACGTGTTCCAGTGGGTGCCTGGACCCGAGAATCAATCGGCAAAAGAGAGAGCAGACTTTAGTCTTGTCATCGCCGTTGGGGCGCGACGCCTATCCGCCAAGAACAGCGAAACGCGAGCGGCGGCCCACTTGGCAGGCCGCCGCTCGTATGTCGCCAGATGCCCCGAATTACGTCTGCATCGGGTTGATGTCCGCCTTGTCCTTGATCGAACTGTTTTCGGCGTCGTACCCCTGCTCCGTGAAGATCACCGTGTACTCACCGTACCCGGCCGACGCCCCCTTGCGGGTCAGCGTCAGCGTCCAGGAGTCCTGGAGGCTGCTCGTGGTGCCGGCGGCAACCGTGCCGACCGTGAAATACTTCAGCGACGTCATTTTGATGTCCAGGCCGTCCACGGTGTCCGCATACGTGCCCTGGCGGGCGTGGAACCGCTCCTGGGCCGCCTGGATGGAGGAAAGGTAGTTGAACGCCTCCGCCGCCTTGGACCGCTCCACCGAGGCAAGGAACCGCGGCACAGCAAAGGCCGCCAATACCCCTATGATGACCACAACCACAGCCAGTTCTACCAGCGTGAACCCGCGATTACGCCTCCGCATAGCCGTCTCCTTGCGTAGGGGTTAGGCTCTGTCTTCGGTGCCCGAAGCGCAATCTACATCGGCGAAGCCAGTGCTAGACTTTAGTCCCTAATTTAATTTCGGTGCCGCTCCCGGCGCATGTTGTCTGCTTCCCAGGCGTTATCGGACCTGGGCGATGCGATCGAGACGAATGCCCAGGCACCCAGGTCGGCTTCGGGCGATTTTGGCCTAAACCCGATGCGGCAAACGGCCGATACGTCGGGCGGCAAGTTAAAACTAGGCGCTCCCGGCCCCCTCCAGCAAGACAGACAAGGTCTCCGTCGGCTGGAGGGTCCGGGTGGGACCTGGGAGGACACCACCGTGCAGACCCGGTGCAGCACCGCAGAGACCGCTCAGGTCAAACGACGTCACGGAGCCGCCGATTCCTTGATTGCCCGCGGCGTCGGTCTCGCGTTCCTGTTCTGGCTGATTGAGTCCCTCGTGCACGTGTTCTTCTTCGAGCAGGGGGACGTCTTCGACGTCCGCCAGGTCTTCTCGGGAGGCCTCGAAGACAACCTGAAACGGGTCCTGTTCGTGGTCCTGCTGATCTCCTTTGCCGTCTACGCGCAGATCATGGTCCGCCGGGCCCGGCGGATGCAGGAGGATCTCCAATGCGCCAAGGAGGCGGCCGAGGCCGGCAGCCGCGCGAAGAGCGAGTTCCTGGCCAAGATGAGCCATGAGATCCGCACACCCATGAACGGCGTCATCGGCATGCTGGAGCTCCTGCGCGGGACGAACCTGGACGCCAAGCAGCAGCGTTACGTCGACGTGGCCAAGTCCTCCGCCCGCATGCTCCTGAGCCTCATCAACGACATTCTGGACTTCTCCAAGATCGAGGCGGGCAAGATGGAACTCCGCCTCAACGATTTCCAGCTCCTGCAGACCGTGGAGGAAACCGTCGCGGTGCTGTCACACCGGGCCGCCGAGAAGGGCCTGGAACTGACTTGCCGCATCCACCCCGACGTGCCTGACCGCCTCCGCGGCGATGCGGACAAGCTCTGCCAGATTCTCGTCAATCTGATATCCAACGCCATCAAGTTCACGGACGCGGGCACCGTGTCTCTGGAAGTGGTGCGGGAGCAGGATGGCGGCGGCGGGGCCCTGCTTCGCTTCTCTGTTCGGGACTCGGGCATCGGCATCCCCGCCGACCGCCTGCACCTGCTCTTCGGGGAGTTCTCCCAGGTGGATTCCTCCAACACCCGCAAGTACGGGGGCACCGGCCTGGGGTTGGCCATCTCGAAGCGCCTGTCGGAGATGATGGGAGGCGCGGTCGGCGTCGAGAGTTCCGAGGGCGTGGGCTCGACGTTCTGGTTCACGGCCCGGTTCGAAGAGGGGAAGGCGAGCCCGACGTCCCCCGCGTCGGCGCCGCCGGCGATGGCGGTCGGCATGGCCGCTATCCGCGTCCTCGCCGTGGACGACAACCCCACCAACCGCATCATCCTGGTGGAGCAATTGGGCACCTGGGGCTTCCAGGTCAGCGCGGCCGCCGACGGGGAGATCGGCCTGCGCATGCTGCGCAAGGCCGCCGCGGAGGGACAGCCCTTCCGGCTGGCCATCCTGGACATGAACATGCCGCGCATGGACGGACTGGAACTGGCCGGTCACATCAAGTCCAGTGCCGAACTCAAGGATGTCGTCCTGGTCATGCTGACGTCTGTCTGCTACGAGCCGCGCCTGGACGACGTCCAGAGCCGCGGCATCGCCGCGTGCCTGACGAAGCCGACCCGTCAAGCCCAGTTGCACGATACGATTCTGTCCTGTCTGGGTCTGGGCAAGTGTCCCGCGGGGTCGGAGCACGACTCGGCATCGCCGGCGGGCCAGGCGCCGTCGGCCCGGAGGCGCCGGCCGGCGCTCATCCTGTTGGCCGAGGACAATCCCGTCAACCAGGAGGTGGCGCGAGAGATCCTGGCCGGCGAGGGGTGGTCGTGCGATGTCGTAGAGAACGGTCGCCGTGCCGTCGAGGCGGTCCTGCGTAAGCAATACGACCTCGTGCTGATGGACTGCCAGATGCCGGAGATGGACGGCTTCCATGCCGTCCGGGCCATCCGCGCCCGGGAACAGCAGGGACAGGTGCTGACCCGTCACGGCGGCCCCCTGCCCATCATCGCGCTGACGGCCAGCGCGGTGCAGGGAGACCGCGAGCAATGCCTCGACGCAGGCATGACCGATTACCTCACCAAACCCATCGAGCCCGACGTGCTCGTGGCCATGATCGACACGCATCTGGCGTCCGCCCCGGGCAGCGGCGATGATTCGGTGTCACCGCCGGCCGCCGGAGCGGGGGCTGCTGAGGCCCCCCTGCCGGCCGTGTGGGACTCGGCAGACCCATCGGCGCCGTTTGACCTGGGCCAACTGCTGAACCGATGCATGGGCAAGCACGACCTGCTGGTGCGGGTCCTCGGTAAGCTCCGCGAGAAGTCGCGCAGCGACCTGGCCGACCTGGAGCAGGCCATCGCCGAACGCAATGCCGAACGGATCGCGTTCCTGGGCCACTCACTCAAAGGCATGGCGGCCAACGTTTCGGCAGGCGCGCTGCTCGAGGCGGCGCTGCAACTGGAGCAGGCGGGGCTGTCCCGGGACTTCGGCCTCGCGTCTGAATGCCTGGAACGGCTGAAAGCGGAAGCGGACCGTTGTTGCACCTACGCCGCCGAGATTGCTGACAGGGAAGCCGCGCGGCTCCCAGAAGCCTGCGCGGTTGGCGGGGACCAGCATGCCCATACTGCCAGTTGATGACGCCGCCGCAACGTTAGAGGTGCCGTAGCATCTTCTGATCGGCGAGGACCACAAGGTCGAGACGGACCCAACCGGGCGGGGGATAACGACGGCAAGAGGAACGCAACGATGCTGACTCGAGCGGACAAGCCTTGTATTCTGGTGGCCGAGGACGATCCGGGCACCGCCGAACTGCTGGCCCGGCATCTGCAACAAGCGGATTACAGGCCCGTGGTGGCGCAAGACGGGGTCCAGGCCTTGGCGATGGTCGAACGTTACAGGCCGCAGGTCATCGTGTCCGACTGGCTCATGCCCGCGATGGACGGGCTGCAGCTCTGTCACGCTGCCAAGTCGCTTCACGAGGACGGCTTCGTCTATTTCATCATGCTCACAATCCGCTCGGAGCCCACCAGCATAATGGAGGCCTTCGACGCGGGCGTGGACGATTTCCTGGCCAAGCCCTTTCACCAGGACGAGCTCCTGGCCCGGGTACGCGTCGGGCGGAGAATGGCCGAGATGCACGCCCAGCTCGCCGACCGGATTCGCACCGCCAACCGCTTGAACCGGAAGCTGGCGGTGATGAACCAACACCTCCAGGAACTGGCCAGCAGCGACGAACTCACAGGGCTGATGAACCGCCGTCAGGCCATCCTCCGCCTGAAGGTCCAGTGTGAGATCGCGGCGCGATACGAGCAGCCGCTGTCATGCGCCATGATCGACCTTGACCATTTCAAGGACATCAACGACCACTGCGGCCATCTCGTCGGCGACTCCGTCCTGTGCGAACTGGCCGGCCTGATTTCCGGCGCCGTACGCGCCGCCGACTCCGTTTTCAGGTTCGGCGGCGAGGAATTCCTGCTGTTGTTCCCACAGCAGGAGGCCACGCAGGCCGCCATCAGTGCCGAACGCTGCCGAGCCCTGGTGGCGTCGCACCGCTTCATCGGGTGCACCCTGGAGGACACTGTGACGATCAGCGTCGGCGTGGCCCAACATCGTCCTGCCATGCGCGGGCCGAACGACCTGCTGTTGGCTGCCGACCGCTTCCTCTACGAAGCCAAACGCCGCGGCCGGAACCGGACCGTCGTGGAAGGAGAGGACTACCTTGCCCCGACGACGAGCGCCCCCGTCGCCGAGCCCACGGTGCAGGCGTCACCGTAGTCCGGTGCCGCTTCCGGGCCAAGGCCGCCGGTTCATCGGCAGCGCCATAGACACCAGCGCAAGTGAAGA
>Ga0315286_10002824_pt1 | contig 16262 bp, 16 predicted proteins | sample YL17G10_0_MG_FD_205038 | JGI IMG/M metagenome (GOLD analysis project Ga0315286, IMG submission 205038) | Sediment microbial communities from Yellowstone Lake, YNP, Wyoming, USA - YL17G10_0 | ecosystem: Environmental > Aquatic > Freshwater > Lake > Sediment | place: USA: Wyoming | collected...
GCTACATCGAGGCAATGGGCGGCGACATCAATCCGGGCCGCTCCTGGACCTCGCTCGAGGACGCCTCCGGTGAGCGGGTGGTGGTCCTGAACGAGAAGCTCACCGAGCGCCTGTTCGGCCGGCGGTACGCCATCGGACTCAAGGTGCGGATGTCGGGCCAGCAGTACACCGTCATCGGCGTGTACGTGCCGCCCGCCAACCTCTTCGGCGGCGGCAACGAATCGACCGCGCTCATGCCCCACGAGTCGCTGCGGCGGAACTTCCAGTACTGGCACGGCAACATGATGTTCATGCTGCGCCCCGTCGCGTCGGCGTCCCTCCCAGGCGCGATGGACGATGTCACCGCAGCGCTGCGGCGTATCCGCGGGCTCCGGCCCGGCCAGGAGAGCAACTTCTCCCTCATGACGCAGGACGCCATCCTGAGCATCTGGTCCAAGGTCACGGCCGTCTTCTTCGCCGTGATGATCGGCCTCTCGAGCATCGGCCTGATGGTGGGCGGGATCGGCGTCGTGGCCATCATGATGATCTCCGTCACCGAGCGCACCCGCGAGATCGGCGTGCGCAAGGCGCTCGGGGCGACGCGGCGCGAGATCCTGTGGCAGTTCCTCGTCGAGGCCGCCACCCTCACCTTCATCGGCGGCGCGATCGGCCTCGCCATCGGCGGCGGCGGCGCCTGGCTCCTGCAGCACTTCACGCCCGTCCCCGCCCGCGTGCCGATGTGGTCCGTCGTGGTGGCGCTCCTCGCCTCGGCGCTCACCGGGGTCGTGTTCGGGCTCGTCCCGGCAAACAAGGCGTCGCGGATGGATCCGGTGGAGGCGTTGAGGTACGAATAGCGGATCCCCGTTAGCAGCGAAGGCCCTCGTCCCCTGGTGAGGGAGTGAGGGACTAGAGGTGAGGGGGGACGCGGGACGGGGCCCGGGGCCGGAATGGCTCCCCGGGCCCTTCGGCTACCGGGGCCGCGGGAGCGGCTGCATACTTCCGCATTGTCGCGGTTTGGCCCCTGGCCCCTGAACCCTGAACCCTGTCCCCTTCCTTCGGCATCGCGAGGATACCCGCATGGCCAGTACGCGCCCCACCGGCGTCGATCTCCTCGCCATCGCCGCCCATCCGGACGACGCCGAACTCACGTGCGGCGGCACGCTGGCCAAGGCCGCGCGCCAGGGCTACCGCGTCGGCGTCCTCGACCTCGTGGCGGGGGAGAGCGGCACATCGGGGTCCGCCTCGCGGCGGCTCGCCGAAGCGGAACGGGCCGCGGCGGCGCTGGGCGTGCACGTGCGCGGGAACGCGGGGCTGCGCGACGCGCACCTGCACAACACCGACGAGACCCGGCGCGTCGTGGTCGAGTGGATTCGGCACTACCGCCCGCGCACGGTCATCCTGCCCTTCCCCGTCGGCCGGCATCCCGACCACCGCCTCGCCTCCGAGTTGGCGCGCGACGCCTGCTATCTGGCCGGCCTCAAGCGTTACGACGCCAATGGCCGCCCGTACCGGCCGCACAAGATCCTCTACGCCCTGGCGTACCGCGAAGACCCGGTGAAGCCGACATTCGTGGTGGACATCTCCGCGACGTTCAAGGCGAAGATGAAGGCCATCCACTGCTACCGGTCCCAGTTCGACGGGGCCAAGCAGGCGGGCGAGATCTTTCCGACCGGGCAGCATCTGTATGAGCTGATCGAGACGCAGGCGGAGCACTATGGGGCGCTGATCCGGACGAGGTATGGGGAGCCCTATTTCACGCACGAAACCGTGGACGTGGATGACGTGGTCTCGCTGGGCGTGCAGTCGATGTAGAACCGTGCCCAACCTGATCTACCTCGACCACGCCGCCACCACGCCGGTCCGGCCTGAAGTACGGGACGCGATGCTCCCCTTCCTCGGCGACGAGGCGTTCGGCAATCCGTCGTCGGCCCACGGGGTCGGGCGTGCAGCGCGTGCCGCGCTCGAGGGCGCCCGGGAGCGGATCGCCGCGGCCGTCGGCGCCGCCGCGCGCGACGTCGTCTTCACCTCGGGCGGCACCGAAGCGGACAACCTCGCCATCCTCGGCCTCACCGAGGCGGCGGCCCGGGGCGGCCGATGGGATGGCCTGCACCTCCTCTCCTCGCCCACCGAGCACAAGGCGGTCCTTGCCGCCCTCGAGGAGGCGGCGCGGCGCGGGGCGCAGGTCACCTATCTGCCCGTGGATTCCGACGGCGTCGTGGACCTGGACGCCCTCGATCAGGCGCTCGCCGGCCGGCTGCGAGGCGGGAAGCCCGCGCTCGTCTCCGTGATGTGGGTGAACAACGAGGTTGGCACGGTGCAGTCCGTCGCCGCGATCGCCGAGCGGTGCCGCGCGGCGCGGGTGCCGTTCCACACCGACGCCGTCCAGGCCCTCGGCAAGGTGCCGGTGGACCTCGGCGCCGCCCCGTGCGACGTCGTCACCCTCTCGGCGCACAAGGTCGGCGGGCCCAAAGGCTGCGGCGCGCTGGTAGTGCGACACGGCCGGGACGTGCGGCCGCTCATCCACGGTGGGAGCCAGCAGCGCGGCATCCGGCCGGGCACGGAGAACGTCGCCGGCATCGTGGGGTTCGGCGTCGCGGCCGAACTCGCTTCGGCCGAACAGCCCGCGGCAGCCCGCGCGCTCGGCGCCCTGCGCGACGCGACCGAGGCCGCGCTGCGCACCGCGGTCCCTGACGTCGTGGTGCACGGCGCGCGGGCGGAGCGGAGCCCGGCCATCCTCAACCTCAGCGCGCCCGGCACCGACTCCGAGGCGATGCTGATGCACCTGGACCTCGCGGGCCTCGCGGCCGCGTCGGGGTCCGCGTGCACCACCGGCAGCGTCGAGCCGTCGCACGTGCTGGAAGCGATGGGGGTGGGCCGCGACCTCGCCGTCGCGGCCGTGCGGTTCTCGTTCGGCGCGCTCTCCACCGCCGAGCAGGTCCCGCTCGTCGCGGAGCGATACGCGAAGGTCGTGGAGCGGGTGCGCGGATTGAGGAACGCATTGGGGGGGAAGTAGACGCCGATCCGCAGCTGCATGGCAACGAGCTGGCGAACGGCGAAGAGCCAGGCAGAGGCGGGGATAGGAAGCGGGGGCGCCGAAATCGGCACCCCCGCTTTCATCGGCGTGGCTAGACGCTGATGTCCTCGCAAGGCACGGCCGAGCATACAAGGTTCGGCTTGCCGAGTCAACTCCTGGCGCGGTGGGTACCGGCGGTGGGATTCGGACCCACACGGGCTTGCGCCCAGTGCCTTGCGAAGACACCGCGTCTACCATTTCCGCCACGCCGGCACCCCGAATCGGGCAGGCTTCCGGTAGAGGCCTGTCGGCCACGAGACGCACCCTCGCAAGGTTCCCGAACCGCACGGCGAAGATGCTGCCGGGGCAGTTGGGCGGCGTAACCGTTTCGTTGCGCCGCGGAGGCAGTAGATTGCCGTCCGTGCCCTCCCGCGTCCTGGTCGCGATGTCCGGCGGTGTGGATTCATCCGTCGCCGCGGCACTGCTCAAGGAGCAGGGCCACGAGGTCATCGGCGCGACGATGAAGCTGTTCTGCTACGGCGAGGGGCCGGTCCCCGACCGGCCCTGCTGCTCGCTCGACTCCATCGACGACGCCCGCGCCGTCGCCGACCGGCTCGGCATCCCCCATTACGTGCTGGACGTCGAGGACCGGTTCCGCCACGACGTGATCGACGACTTCGTGCGGGAGTACGCGCGCGGCCGCACGCCGATCCCCTGCGTGCGCTGCAACTCCTTCACGAAGTTCAGCGACCTCCTCGCCCACGCCGACGCGCTCGGCTGCGATGCCATCGCGACCGGCCACTACGCCCGTGCCGAGGGGGGCCGGCTCTTCCGCGGCGCGGACCGCGCCAAGGACCAGTCGTACTTCCTGTGGGGGATTCGACGCGAGGTCGTGGCGCGGATGCTCACGCCGCTCGGCGCACTCACGAAGGCCGAGACACGCGAGGTAGCCCGCCGCCTCAGACTCGCGACCGCGGAGAAGCCGGAGAGCCAGGAGATCTGCTTCGTCCCGGGCGGCGACTACGTCGCGCTGCTCGAGCGGCACCTGCCCGCCGACGCCCCGGCGCTCGCGCCCGGGGCCATCGTGACGACGGGCGGCGAGACGATCGGAGAGCACCACGGCTTCGCACGGTTCACGATCGGCCAGCGGCGCGGACTTCCCGGCGGCGCCGGGCACGCGCGGTACGTCGTGGCGATCCGACCCCAGTCGGGCGAGGTGGTCGTCGGAGACGAAGCCGATCTGCTCGCGAGCGTCGTGATGGTCGAGGAAGTGAACTGGCTCGACGATCCGCTGCGACCCGGCGACCGCTGTGAGGTCCAGGTGCGGTACCGGTCACAGGCCGTAAGTGCAGTCGTATCAGCGACTTCCGGCACGTCGATAGGCCTGGCGCTGGTCGCAGCCGTGCGCGCCGTGGCGCCAGGACAGAGCGCCGTGCTCTACCGCGGCGAGCAGGTGTGGGGAGGCGGCGTCATCGCCTGAGGCTGCTGCTCCATTGACTCCCCATCCGGCGGCCAGGCGACCCTCAGGCACCTCTGCCGACTGACCTCTGTCCGCTGACCCTGGACATCCGCCTCCGCGCACCGCAAGCTATCAGGATGGACGTCATCCTCATCCGCCACGCCAAGGCCGGCACGCGCGATCCCAATTCGTGGCCGGACGACGATCTCCGCCCGCTCACCGCCGAGGGGCAGGTCGAGCAGCGCGCGGCGATGCGGATCGCGAAGAAGATGGGCGTGAAGTTCGATTTCCTCGTCAGCAGCCCGCTCAAGCGCGCGCGCGAGACGGCGGACATCGTCGCCGCAACGTACCGGTGGGCGGAGGAGCCGCAGGTCGCCGCGGAACTCGGCCACGCCTACTCGGTCGCCGCCGTGGTGAAGCTGCTCGCCAAGTTTCCGCCCGACAGCCGCGTCGCGCTGGTGGGCCACGAGCCCGACTTCTCGGCGCTGGCCGCGGCGCTCATCGGCGGCAAGTCCGGCCTCGGACTCGACATCAAGAAGAGCGGCATCGTGGGGATCCGGTTCGAAGGGCCCGCCGAGGTCGGCGCGGGCACGCTGATGTACCTGCTGAAGCCCTCCCACCTGCGGAAGCTGGCGGAGTAGCCGGGGGCCGCCGGGCGCGGCCCCTATGGCTCAGCACCTCATTCAGCTAACCGATGATGGGGCTGTAGGATAGCCTTGGAGCACGCGGAGCGGCTTCCGTGCGTGCGAGGCCGAGACGCGAGGGCGCGCGGATCGGCACCCCCGAGTAAGTTTCCAGCGGCCTGAAGATTGCGCTGTCCACTGAGCCGTACACGCGGAGGAAGCAGATGACGGAGGTGGTCGGCTACTGTGTGAAGTGCAAGGAGAAGCGGCCCATCCAGGATGCCAAGGCCGTGACGATGGCGAACGGCCGGCCCGCGATGAAGGGCACGTGCCCCACGTGCGGCACGGGCATGTTCAAGATCCTTTCACCGGTGAAGCAATGAAGAAGAGCGAGATGTACCTCGAGGAAGTGAAGCGTTGGGCCGCGAACAACTACAAGCCGCTCGACGTGGTGCTGGAGCGCGGCCTAGGCGCGTGGGTGTGGGACGTCGATGGGAAGAAGTACCTCGACTGCCTGAGTGCCTACTCCGCCGTCAACCAGGGGCACTGCAACCCGAAGATCGTCGCGGCGGCGAAGACGCAACTGGAGCGCATCACGCTGACCGCGCGCGCCTTCCACAACGACCAGATGGGCCCGTTCCTCCACCAGATCTGCGAGCTGGCGGGCTTCCCCAAGGCGCTCCCGATGAATACGGGCGCCGAGGGCGTCGAGACGGCGATGAAGTGCGTGAGGAAGTGGGGCTACACCGTCAAGAAGATTCCCGACGGCAAGGCCGAGATCATCGGCTTCGAGGGGAACTTCCACGGCCGGACCATCTCGGTGATCTCGTGGTCCTCGGAGCCGCAGTACTATGAGCACTTCGGGCCGCTGACGCCGGGCTTCAAGCTGGTGAAGTTCGGCGACGCCGAGGCGCTCGAGAAGGCCATCACGCCGAACACCTGCGCCGTGATCGTGGAGCCGATCCAGGGCGAGGGCGGCGTCATCGTCCCGCCGAAGGGCTACCTGACGCGGGTGCGCGAGATCTGCACGAAGCACCACGTCCTGATGGTCGCGGACGAGGTGCAGACGGGCCTGGCGCGCACGGGCAAGATGTTCGCGTGCCAGTGGGAGAACGTGAAGCCCGACGCGATGATCCTCGGCAAGGCGCTGGCCGGCGGGATGTACCCGGTATCGGTGTTCCTCGCCACGGAAGAGGTGATGGGCGTCTTCAAGCCGGGCGACCACGGCTCGACGTTCGGCGGCAACCCGCTGGGCGCGGCCATCGCCCAGGCGGCGCTGAAGGTGCTGGTCGAGGAGAAGCTCGCGGACCGCGCGCACGAGATCGGCGAGTGGTTCATGGGCGAACTGCGCGGGATCGACTCGCCGCACATCAAGGACGTGCGCGGCAAGGGCCTGCTCATCGGCGTCGAGATGAAGAAGGAAGCCGGTACGGCCCGCCCGTACTGCGAGGCGCTGGCCGAACGCGGCATCCTGTGCAAGGAGACGCACGACCAGGTCGTGCGCTTCGCGCCGCCGCTCACCGTGGAGAAGAAGGACCTCGAGTGGGCGCTGACGCAGATCCGCGAGGTGCTGGCGATGGACTTCGGGAAGAAGCCGGCGCTGGCGGGGGCGCACTAGGCGGACGAGCGTACCGGCGTACCAGCGTACCGAGGGGGCGGACCGAGAGGTCTGCCCCCTTTCGCTGCCGCCTACCGCCGGTGGCAGCGGTCCTGGCCGGCCGCCGTGACGGCGCCCCAGCCGCCGCCTAGTGCTTCAGCTCCGCCGCCTCGGCGAACTTCCGCACCAGTTCCTCCTGCGCGGGCGTGAGCGTGGACGGGATCTCGACGCCGATCTCGACGAGCTGGTCGCCGCGATTGCCGCCCTTCTCGACCCCCTGACCCTTGATGCGGAACCTGCGCCCCGGCTGCGTGCCCGGCGGGATGCGGAGGACGACGTGCTTCCCGTCGAGCGTGCGCACCTTGAGCTTCGTGCCCAGCAAGGCCTGCGCGACGTTGATCGTCACGGAGCAGAGGATGTCCATCGCGTCGCGGGTGAAGAACCGGTCCGGCTCCACCTGGAAACTCACGACGAGATCGCCGGCCTCGGCACCGCCGCTGCCGCGTGGGCCCTGCCCCTTCAGGCGGATCTTGGATCCGGTGTCGGTGCCGGGCGGGACGGTGATCATCACCCGCTTCTCGACGCGCACGTCCCCCGCCCCGGCGCAGGTGCCGCAGCGCTGCGCGGCGACGCGGCCGCGGCCGCGGCACGCCGGACAGGGACGCTTCACCGAAAACCCGCCCTGGCCGAAGGAGATCGTCCCGGTGCCGCGGCACTCACCGCACAGCGCCACCGTGGAGCCCGGCGCGGCGCCCGAGCCGCCGCACGTCCCGCACGCCTCGGTGACCGGCACCACGATGGGCACCTTGCCGCCGAGCGCCGCCACGCGCAGCGGGATGGAGACCACCGTCTCGATGCTTTCGCCGCGCTCCTCGCCGCGCTTCTTGCGGTCCCCGCCGAAGATCGACGAGAAGAGATCGCCCAGGCCCCCGAGGCCCCCCATCTCGCGCAGGTCGAGGTCCTCGAAGCGGACGCCCGCGCCGGTGGGTCCCGCCGCCCCGCCGGACGACCGCGCCGCCCCAGAGAACGCGCCGTACTTCCGGAGCAGGTCGTACTGCTTGCGCTTGGCCGCATCCGAGAGGACCGCGTTGGCCTCGGACAGCTCCTTGAACCTCTCGCCCTTCGTCTTGTCGTTCAGGTTGGCGTCCGGATGGTACTTCTTGGCCAGCTTCCGGTAGGCACGCTTGATTTGTTCCGGCGTGGCGTTGTCCGGAACACCGAGGACCTGGTAGAAGTCCTTCTGGGGTGCCATCGCCTAGTGCACCGCCTCGCCCGGCACCGGCTCCGCGTACGCGTAGACGGAGACGCGGGCCGGACGCAGCAGCATCCCGTTGAGCCTGTAGCCGGCCTGGAACACCATCGCCACCGTGCCGTCGAGATCCAGGGAGGGCGTCGGCGTCGTCATCACGGCCTCGTGGGCGTTCGGGTCGAAGGCCTGCCCCGAGGGATCGAGGCGCTCGAGGCCGACGCCCTCGAGGACCCTGAGGAACTTGCGCTCGACCAGGCCCATACCCTCGTGGAGCGCCTCCGCGCCGGTCTGGGCGGGGTCCAGGTGCGCGACGCGGCCCAGGTCATCGATGACGTCGAGGACCTTCTGGATCAGGTCGCCCTGCGCCCGGCCCCAGGTCTCGGCCTTCTCCCTGGCGGCGCGCTTGCGGAAGTTGTCGAAGTCGGCGGCCGTCCGCAGTAGGCGGTCCTTCTGGTCCGCTACCTCGCGCTCGAGCTCTGCCGTGGCGGGCTCGGGCGCCTGGGCCCGGGCCGCGGCTTCGGCGGCGACGCCGACTCCGACCATAGGCTCCCTGCCGGCATCCGCCGCAGGCGGCGCGATCCCGGCCTCCGCCGCCTCGGGGTCCTCGGCCTCCGGAGGGGCGTCGTGCGGCTTCGCGGGCGCGGGCACGGCGTGGTGCTTCTTGCGCATAGAACTCCCGTGTCGGATCTCTCGTACGGCAGGGAGGAACAATAAGCCATCTAGCAAGCCGGATGCCACCTCGGCCGGCCAACCTGGCAGACTTGCGAGGGCAACCCTTTCCGTCGCCCCGGCAACCAAGAGGCAGATATGAGACGCCGTCGGCTCGACCTGAGCCAGTCCGTGTGAGCCCCGAGATGGCCGCTCCAGCCGTTCTCGAACCTGAGAGGGCGCTCGCCGCCCGGGTGCTCGCAGGCGATGACCTGGCCTTTCGCCAGCTCTATCGCCGCCACACGCCGCGCCTCTTCGCGCTCGTGTCGCGGCTCGTGGGCGGCCGAGAGGCGGATGCGGAGGACGTGGTGCAGGACACCTGGTTCAAGGCCACCGAGCGGCTGGGCGATTTCCGCTGGGAGTGTGCGTTCGGCACGTGGCTCTGCGCCATCGGGGTCAACGTGGTAAAGGAGCAGGCGCGGCGCCGGATGCGCAGGCCGGAGGTGGACTGGCCGGAGGACCACGATCCCCCGCAGGCCGCACCGCTCGACCGCGTGGAACCGATGGACCTGGACCGCGCGATCGCAGCGCTGCCGGACGGGTACCGCACAGTGCTGGTGCTGCACGACGTCGAGGGCTACACGCACGAGGAGATCGGCGCGACCCTCGGCATCGCCGCCGGCACCTCGAAGTCCCAGCTCTTCTGGGCCCGGCAGGCGGTGCGAGCCGCCCTGGGCAGCCGTCAGAAAGGAAGTCCCGCGTGACCGATCCCCGTGACAACCTCACCCCCGCCGAGCGACGCGCGTTCGAGGCGCTGCCGCGCGAGGTGGGACCCCCGAAGGGCCTGGAGGACCGCACCGTCGCGATGCTGCAGTCGCGGGGGATGCTCGCGGTCCCGCTCCGGCCGATCCGGGCGACGCCCCATCGCTGGCAGCCCGCCTGGCTCGTGGGCGCGGCAGCGGCTTCGCTCGCGCTGTTCGCCAGTGGGATGGCGGTGGGCCAATACCTCGGCGCCCGCACCGCCACGCTCGCCGCCGCCGTCGGCGCCGGTTCGATGGCCCAGCGCGCGATGAACGTCGAGCGCACCAGCACGCAGTACCTCGAGGCGCTGTCCTCCTTCAGCCGGTGGAGCGATTCCGCCGACGCCGGGACGCGCGAGCGCGCCACCCAGGCGGCGCTGACGTCGCTGACGACCGCCGCCCGCGAAGTGGCCCGCCTCGCCCCCGATGATCCGCTCGCCGCCGCCGTGCTCCGCGGCCTGGCGGAGCGCTCACGCCAGGGCAGCTCGAGCCCGAGCCGGACCGTCGTATGGTACTGACCACGCCACGGCTCGGCACGCTGCTGGCCGCGTGCGGCGCAATCGTGGCGCTCGCCGGAGCGCCCCGGGGCTCGCAGGGCCAGGAGCCGCCTCTCGCCCCCGCGCCGGTGGTGCCGCCTCCGCGCGTCCTGACGAGGCCCAGCCGCCCCGCGCCGGACACCCCGGCGCTGGGCGACGCCTGGATCGGCATCGGCCTCGCGTGCTCCCGCTGCTCGTTCCAGAGCGAAGGGAAAGCCATCCGGCGGTGGATCTTCAGCGAGCCCCCGTCTCTCACGGCGGTGGATCGCGGCAGCCCCGCCGACCAGGCGGGGCTGCGTGGCGGCGACACGCTCGTCGCCGTGGATGCGCAGACCCTGGTGTCAGCTGCGGGCGGCGAGGCCTTCGCGAACCTCCGGCCGGGCGTCGCTGTGCGCCTGACCTACCGCCGCGACGGACGCGAGCGGACCGTGTCCGTCACGCCGGTGGAGAACCCGACATCGCGCCCGCACACGGCGGAGGAGATGGAGTCCCGCGAACTGGCCCGCGCCTATGCGCGCAGCACGCTGGACGCGCAGCGCGAGATGGAGCGGACCCAAGGGGAACGGCAGCGCGCGCAACGCGACTTGCAGCGGGCGCTGGCGGAGGTGCGGCAGAATCGGGGGAAGATCCTGGACTCCCTGTCCACGCAACGGATGCGGGAGGCGATGGAACAGGCCCAGCGGGCGCTGGAGGCCCAGCGCAGCTACGTACCCTACGCGCCGTACGCGCCGAGCTACCCGCGGGTCGCCCCCGTCGCGCCGGTCCCCCCGGACGCACCGGTGGTGTCGCCTGGGGTCGAAGCCCCGGGCTACAACGTCTCGCCGAGCGGCAGCCTACGGTACTCCCGCCGTCTGGGGGAGGCGATCATCACCGCCCGCCGTCCCGGCCGAGTGACGGTGGTGGAGACGGGCGACAGCGAGGTCGTGCTGACGGGCGGGGACATGTGGGTGCGCGTGGCGCTGGCGCCGCCAGGCGCGGTCGGGCCCGCCCGCTCCACCGTCATCGCGGGGTTCACCTCTGCACGCTCCGCGTCCGGCGACGAGGCCGCCGGCATCCAGGGCGTCGTGGCGAACCCACGACTCGCCGCGGCGCTGGGAGCGACGTCCGGCGTGCTGGTGCTGGACGTGCAGCCGCGCTCGCACGCCGATTCCCTCGGCATCCGTCCCGGCGACGTACTCGTCTCGTTGAATGGGAATTCGGTGGTGTCGATCGCGACGGAGCGCACGGCCCTCAAGCGCCTGCGGGCGTCCACGACCGCTCGGCCCGGCGCGCGGTCGGCCGTGGTCGTGCGCGCGCGGGAGCGCCGCACCCTCGAGCTCGGCGCGCCGCGCGCGTCGCCGCCGCGCCCCCGCTAGACCAGCGGCTCGAGCCGCGACGTGAAGTGCGGGAGGACCAGGGTGCGCCGAACCATGCGCAACCCCCGGAGGCGCGCGCGTCCGGCGTGGAGCCGGGCGCACACGTCCACGACGTAGGCCAGGTGGTCGTCGGTGTAGACGCGGCGCGGCACGGCGAGGCGCACCAGTTCGAGTTCCGGCCAGCGCAGCGCGCCCGTCGCCTCGTCCAGCGTGCCGAACATCAGCCCGCCGATCTCGACGCCCCGGACGCCGCCTTCGAGATAGAGCGCGCAGGTCAGCGCCTGCGCCGGGTACTCGTGCTGCGGGATGTGCGGGAGGAAGCGCCGCGCGTCGAGGTAGACGGCGTGGCCGCCCACCGGCAGGAGGATCGGCACGCCGGCCGCGACGAGGCGCTCGCCGAACCGGCGCACCTGGCCGACGCGGTGCTCCAGGTACCGCTCGTCGAGGACCTCCTCGAGCCCGCGCGCCATCGCCTCGAGGTCCCGGCCCGCCAGCCCGCCGTAGGTGACGAACCCCTCCATCAAGATGAGCGCGGGCGAGAGCCGGCCCGCCAGCTCGGCGTCGTTGAGGGCGAGGAAACCGCCGATGTTGACGAGCGCGTCCTTCTTGCCCGACATCGTGCATCCATCCCCGAGGTCGAAGAAGGCCCGCGCGATCTGTTCGACCGTCATCGCCGCGCACTCGGGCGCGCGCACCTTGTTGAACCACGCGTTCTCGGCGAACCGGCACGCGTCGAAGAAGCAGGGGATGCCGTGGCGGCGGCACCAGGCGGAGACGGCCCGCGCGTTGGCGAGCGACACCGGCTGCCCGCCCCCCGAGTTGTTGGTGATCGTGATCATCACCAGGGGGATGCGGTCCTTCCCGACCTCCGCGAGGATCCGGTCCAGTTTCGCCAGGTCCAGGTCGCCCTTGAAGGGGAGGTCGGCCACCGGGTCCCACGCCGCATCCACGGCGCAGTCCACCGCGACGCCGCGATGGTGCTCGATGTTGGCCCGCGTCGTGTCGAAGTGGATGTTGCTCGGGACGCGGTCGCCGGCGCGCAGCACCGTGCTGAAGAGGACGTTCTCCGCCGCGCGGCCCTGGTGCGTGGGCAGCACGTGGCGGTAGCCGGTGATGCGCCGCACCACCGCTTCCAAATTGAAGAAATTGCGGCACTGGGCGTACGACTCGTCGCCCTGCATCAGCCCCGCCCACTGCCGGTCGGACATCGCGGAGGTGCCGGAGTCGGTCAAGAGGTCGATGGTGACGAGGGCCGCGGGCACATTGAAGAGGTTGTACCCGGCGTCACGCAGGGCGCGTTCGCGCTCCTCCCGCGAGGTGAAGGCGATCGGTTCGACAACCTTGATCTTGTACGGTTCCATCGCCCTCAGGCCTTTCCGGAGGCGCCGGTCACCGGCGGCGCGGACGCCACCAGCCGGTCGAGCCAGCCGCCCAGATCGTTCAGGACGCGCACCTTGTCACGTTCGTTCAGGACCTCGTGGTACATCCCGTCGTACACCACGACCTCCGGCGGCACCGGCAGCGATCGCGCGAGGGCCTCCGACGCGGCCCGCGCCACGATGCGGTCGTCGCCGGCGAGGAGGAAGAGCAGCGGGGTCGCGACGCGCTCCGCCTCGGCCACCACCGCGACCTGCGCCGCCTGGACCTCGCGCCATGCCGCGGGCGTCATCCGCGAGTGGTAGAGCGGGTCCGCCTGGGCGGCGCGGCCGACCGCCGGATCGGTCGAGAGGAGGGACGGGTCGAGCCCGGTGGACATCCCGAGCCCGGGCGCCGGACCCGCCAGCAGCTTCGCGACGGCCAGCTTCCACGCCGGCGCCTTGACGGCCACGGCGATGAACGGGCTCGTGACGACGGCGCCGGCGAGCCCCTGCGGCGCGGTCTCGAGGTAGCGGAGCACGACCAGCCCGCCGAAGGAGTGCCCGAGGAGGACCTGGGGCGCCGCCACCTCGCCGGCCGCCCGCTTGCGCAGCGCGGCGACGTCCGCGAGGAACTGGGCGAATCGGGAGATGTGTCCGCGCGGTCCAGGGGAGCGGCCGTGCCCGCGCTGGTCGAGGGCCCAGACCGCGTACCCGCGCCCGACGAGCCACGCCGCCACGTGCGCGTAGCGGCCGCTGTGATCGCCGAAGCCGTGGAAGAGGAGGACGAGCGCGCGGGGAGGATCGGTCGGGGAGGCCCGACGGAGCGCGAGGCGGGCGCCGTCCGGCGCCGTCCAGAACTCCACGTCGGCGAACGACGCCGTCACATCAGCCCGCCGACGATGCGGCGCAGGTAGTCGAGCGCCCACTGCGCGGCGCGGCGCCGCACCGCCTCGCGGCTCCCCGGGAGCACGTGGGTGAACGCCCGCACCTGCGCGCGCCACGAGACCCCGATCCACACCGTGCCGACGGGCTTGCCGGGGACCGCGCCGGACGGCCCGGCGATCCCGGTGACGGCCAGCGCGGCCTCTGCCCCGAGGATCCGCGCCACCCCCTCCGCCATCTCCCGTGCCACCACCTCACTCACGGCTCCGTGCTCCGCGAGCGTCTCGGCCGACACGCCCAACACGTGCATCTTGACGTCGTTGTCGTAGGCGATGACGCCGCCGCTGAACACCCGCGAGCTGCCCGGGACGTTCGTGAGCCGCTGGCCGATGATGCCGCCGGTGCACGACTCGGCGACGGCGAGGTGCGCGCCCTGCGCCGCGAGCAGGTCCAGCACCACGGCGGCGAGATCGGCGTCGCCGTCGCCGTAGCAGTACGGCCCGAGCTTCGGCCGGAGCGCCTCCGCCCCGGCGGCCAGCGCGGCGTCGGCCTGCTCCGCGGGGAGCCGCCACGCGGTGAGCCGCAGGTCGGTGCCCTCGTACGAGGGGAGCCAGGCGAGTGTGAGCGAGGGGCCGATGAGCCGCGCCGGGTCGCCGACGAGGTCCGCCAGCGCCGACTCCGCGATGCCGGTGGTCCGCAGCACCTTCGAGCGCACCACTGCAGGGCCCGCCGGCGCCGCAGCCTCCAGCCGCGCCCTGAGCCGCGGCAGAACCTCGTGCTCGAACAGCCCGCGCAGCTCCGCCGGCACTCCCGGGAGGAGCACGACCAACCGCCCGGCGCCGTCCTCGATCCACAGGCCCGGCGCCGTTCCCCAGCGGTTCGTGAGGACGGTGGCGCCCTCGGGCACGTCGGCCTGGGAACGGTTGGCCTCCGGCATCCGCGGGATGCCGCGGCGCCGATACAGCTCCTCGAGGTGCGCCAGCACGTCCGGCTCGTGCCGGAGCGGCTTCCCGAGGACGTCGGCGACGGCGTGCTTGGTGACGTCGTCGCGCGTCGGCCCGAGACCGCCCGAGACGACCAGCGCCGCGGTGCGCTCGAGGGCGGACCGGACGGCGTCCTGGATCTGCACCTGGTCGTCGGCGACGGATGTGCGGCGCACGACGCGTATCCCGGCCGCGGCGAGGGCGCGCCCGAGGTCCGCGCCGTTGGTGTCCACCGTCAGGCCGAGCAGCAGCTCGGTGCCGACTGTGAGGATCTCGACGTCCATCTACCGGCCCGACGCCCGGAGCAGGGCGCGGAAGCGGTAAAGGTACGAGCCGAGGGAGTAGAGCGTGAGCACCACGGCGACGGCGAGGGTCAGAGCCACCAGCGTGCCGTGGAACTGGTCCCAGACGTCGCGCAGGCGCCCCGTCCAGCGCATCCGGACGAGGAGGTCCTTCCACGCGAACCAGGCGATCGTCGCGCCGACGAAGATGTCCTGGAAGATGACCTTGAGCTTCCCCGCCCGGCCGGCCGGGATGAGGACGCCGTGCTTGCGCGCCTGGAACCGGAAGAGCGTCATCGCCAGCTCCCGCCCGACGAGCAGCACCGCGACCCACAGCGGCAGGCTGCCCCACCACGGGATGCCGTAGAGGAGCGTCGGGTGCCGGGTGAGCCAGTAGATGGGGACGAGGGTCGCGAAGAGCAGCAGCTTGTCGGCGATGGGGTCGAGCAGGATGCCGAGGTCGGTGACCTGCTTGCGGCTCCGCGCGAGGTAGCCGTCGGCGATGTCACTCGCCTCCGCGGCGAGGAACGCCACGAGGGCAACGACCTTCGGCCAGTACCCCTCGATGAATGGCAGGAGCGCGATCACCGGCGCGAGGCCGATGCGGGTGATCGTGAGGATGTTCGGCAGCGTCCACACGGCCGCGTGGCCCTAGCCGAGGGTCTTGAGGACCAGCTTGCTCACGGCCTTGAGGGTCTCGAACACGCCATCGCCCTGTACGGCCACCGCCTCGAGCGCCGGTGCGCGCTCGATCCACTCCCCCTCCGGCAGCTGCCGCACGAGGAACTCGCCGGGGAAGTTCGGATCGGGGGTGACCTTCTGCCGGGCCGGGTCCGAGGCCTGCCAGCCGGGGTTGAGCTGCGCCTGCAGATCCCGGATGGGGGCCGCGTTCGGCAGGTCGCGCTTGTTGTACTGCACCGCGAAGGGGATCTTCGTCAGGTCGTACCCGTATTCCGACATGTTGTCGTAGAGGTTCTGCATCGACTCGATGTTCGCCTCCATCCGCTCGAGCTGGCTGTCGGCGACGAACACGATGCCGTCCACGCCCTTGAGGATGAGCTTCCGGCTGGCGTTGTAGTAGACCTGCCCCGGGACCGTGTACAGGTGGAACCGCGTCTTGAAGCCGCGAATGGTCCCCAGGTCCACGGGAAGGAAGTCGAAGAAGAGGGTGCGCTCGGTCTCCGTGGCCAGCGAGATCATCTTGCCACGCGTCTGCGGGCTGACCTTCTGGTACACGTGCTCGAGGTTCGTGGTCTTCCCGCCGAGACCCGGGCCGTAGTAGACGAGCTTGCAGTTGATCTCGCGCGACGCGTAGTTGATCATCGACATGGCGCGAGTCCCCTAGTCCCCGAACAGCTTGTCAATTTCATCCTCGGCCTCTTTGCCCCCGAACCCCTCGATCTTGGGGGTCTCGGTGCCGGCACGCTGGAACATGTCCTCGAAGACCTTCGTTAGCTCCTCGACGGTGGATCGCACCTTGAGCCGCACGAGGCCGAGCG
>Ga0315286_10002825_pt1 | contig 16261 bp, 24 predicted proteins | sample YL17G10_0_MG_FD_205038 | JGI IMG/M metagenome (GOLD analysis project Ga0315286, IMG submission 205038) | Sediment microbial communities from Yellowstone Lake, YNP, Wyoming, USA - YL17G10_0 | ecosystem: Environmental > Aquatic > Freshwater > Lake > Sediment | place: USA: Wyoming | collected...
GCGTTTTTCGCGAACGCCTATCGGCAAAGCGATATGGATTGGATGGACGTCGAGAACAACATCATCGACGTCACGATCGGCCCCTACGAAGTCTATGAGGACGCCCTCTTTGGGTATAAGGCCTCGTTCGAGGCGTTCATCGCGATCCGCAATCCCGCGGACAGCAAGAAACTCGAGGGGATCAAGAAGTACCTGCCGAAGCTCGAACAGAGCCTCCCGCTGCCCGCCGAGCACAAGAATCCCACGCGGGGGAGCGAGTCGCCGGTGAGCGTGGTCGATCTCGTCTATTCGGCGGGCGACACCAAGGCCGGTGTCCAGACGATCGCCTTCAACCTCCCGAACGACGAAGCGGTCCGCGAGGCGAAGGGGAGCAAGAAGGTAATGATGAAGAACATCTCTCAGGCGAAGTTCGACAAGATCCTCGTGCCGATCGCCACACAGGTCCTCGACCCCGCGCAGATGGACCAGGTGGTTTTCGACGCGTACTTCAGCAACACGCTGATGCACGAGATCTCGCACGGGATCGGACCGGGGACGATCAAGAAAAAGGACGGGACGGAGACCACGGTGAACCGCGAGCTCAAGGAGCTTTATTCGTTCCTCGAAGAGGCAAAGGCCGACATACTGGGGCTCTACTGCACGCGGGTCCTGGTAAAGGAAGGGTTCCTCGACAAGGCGACGGAAACCAAAGGTTACATCTGTTTTCTCCCCGGCTTCTTCCGGTCGATTCGCTTCGGCGCCACCGCCGCCCACGGGAAGGCGAACATGATGGAGTTCAACTTCTTCCGTGAAAAGGGCGCGATCGAGTTCGACCCCGAGACCGAGAAGTTCCACGTCCACGTCGACAAGATGCCCGCGGCCGTGGAAGCGATGGCGAGTAAGCTGCTCATGATCCAGGCGCTGGGAGACTACGATGGGGCGAAGGCTTTCATCGACCTGTACTCGCAGTCGTCGCCCGAGCTCGAGAAGCTACTCGGCAAGCTCAAGGACATCCCGACGGATATCGAGCCGGTGTTCGCAGCGGAAGAGTTTCTGGATATGGGTCAGAGACGGCATTCTCACAAAAAGCCGGCTCCGGTAACGCACCAGCACTAATACCCGATCGCCCGCCCGTTGCCGCGGGGATCGGAGGCTCCGACAAGACGGCCGCTTGCGCGATTCTCTGGGACACGGGGATCGCGTCGGCGGCCGTCGGCGCGTTCGCCGGATGCGTCGACGGCGCTCGTCCGCCCCGCAGACTGCCCCACCAAGAGAATCGCCTGAATGTTGCCGATGGCCTCCTCTCTCAAGACGATCACGTGACCGAGCGCCTGGAGCGCTTCGACGACATCGTCTGTGAGAGATCCTGGTTCGATGGAGATCCGGTCGGGGAGATACTGGTTATGAAATCGCCGCGCCGCGACCGCCTCTTCGAGCGTCATGCGAAAATCAACGACGTTCGAGATCACCTGAAAGACCGCGGTGGGGATGGTCGATCCCCCGGGAGTTCCGACGACCATGAAGAGATCGCCGTCTTTCAAGACGATCGCGGGCGACATGGAAGAGAGCATGCGCTTGCCGGGTTCTATCGCATTCGCCTCGCTCCCGATGAGACCGTAGAGGTTCGGAAAACCGGGCTTGATACTGAAGTCATCCATTTCGTTATTGAGAAGAAAACCCGCGCCCTTCACGGTGACCCCCGAGCCGAACCATCCGTTGAGCGTGTACGTGTTGGCAACGGCGTTCCCCCACCGGTCCACGATGGAGAAATGCGTCGTCTCGGGCGATTCCACCGGAGGCGCGACGCCCGTCGAGTTCGCTGAAGGCGTGAGGTCGGCGGCGTCGAGTTCTTCAATCGGCAGGACCCGCGAGGGTGAGATCAACGCGCGCAAGCGGCCGATATACGATGGATCGAGGAGCGCTGCGGACGGCGTGGGATAGAAGTCCGCGTCCCCCATATAGAGGGCGCGAAGCCGGTACGCGACTTTCTCCGCTTCGGCAACGAGGTGCACGTGATCCCTCGTGTGATGACCCATCCCTCCCAGGTCGAAAGGCTCGAGGATCTGAAAAAGCTCCGAGAGGATGATCCCGCCCGAGGATGGCAGCGGAGACGTGATGATCTCGTAACCGCGGTAAGTCGCGTGGACCGGTTCCCTGAACTTGGCGCGATACGTGGCGAGATCGTTCTTGGTGATGAGCCCGCCGCCGCGCGTCATCTCCGCCACGATGAGGTCCGCGGTTTGGCCTGTGTAGAAGTCCTTCTCTCCCTCGTTCATGATGCGGTGAAGCGTTTCGCCGAGATCGGGTTGGACCAGGAGGTCTCCCGCTCGAAGATTGGAATCGACAAACGTCTTTCTCGTTTCCGGATGGCTCCCCAGAAGCTCCCGTTCTCTTTCGATCGAATCCGCAAGAAAGCCATCGACGATGAAGCCTTCTTTCGCGAGACGCCAGGCGTATGAGACGAGCTCATTCCAGGGGAGTCTCCCAAAACGACGGTGCGCGAGCGAGAGACCCGCAACCGTCCCCGGAACACCGGCGGCGAGGTGCCCGATGGTGCTCCTGTTCTCCACGACGTTCCCCAACGAGTCCAGGTACATATCCCGGATCGCGCCGAGAGGGGCCGTCTCGCGATAATCGATGAAGTCGGTCTCGCCCGAGGAGAGACGAACGAGCATGAATCCGCCGCCCCCGAGATTCCCCGCGCGGGGGTAGGTAACCGCGAGAGCGAACGCCACGGCCACGGCGGCATCGACGGCGTTCCCGCCTTTGCGCAAGACTTCGACGCCGACGCGTGAGGCAATCGAGTCGGCCGTGGCGACGACGGCGTTTTCGACGGAGATGGTCTTGCCGGATACGACGGCATCGGATGCGTCCGCGCTCGTGCCGGCACACACCCATAGAAGGGATAGAACGAAAGCGATTCGGGCTAACCGACGCGTAGAGAACATGGCGCGATCTGATTTACGACGGACACGCCGCCGTTGTCGCTAGGCCATTCAGGTGGACCCGGAGGGACAATCGCCTTTATTGGAGCACGACTCCGGCGACGCTCCCTGGGCGAACGTGCTGAAAATGATTTTCCCCTCGCCTCCGCAGTCGGGGCAGACGATGGGTTCTTCGCGCTCGGTGGCGCGGCGAAGCTCGAAGAAAACCTCGCCACACTTTTCACATTTGTATTCGTACATCGGCATTTCGTGCTCCTCCGTGTGCCTGCGTCGCCGGGGGTTTCGCAATGACAGCCACGAACCCCGGGCTCAACAGCCTCCCGCGGTTCTTCTCGCTTGCTCGAGCGTGGCAAGCTCCTGCCACGAGTACGGGTTGTGCGCCGCGGGATCCTCCTTGCCGCACAGCGTGTCGATGATATCGACCAACACCGGGTCGGCGAGCGAGAACACGACCTCGACGCCCCGCCGTTCGGCTCGAACGAGACCTTGCGCGCGGAGTACCTTGAGATGCTGCGCGACGGACGATTGAGGAATCCCCAATGTCTCGGCCATGAACGTCTGTGTACAGGGTTCTTGCCGAAGACCGCACACCATCTCGAGACGAAGCGGATGGGAGAGCGCTTTGAGAAGATGAGCGGCCCGCTGGAATCTATCGTGCAGAACGACGGTCATCGCGCGGCCTCCTCTTTCTTCTTGCGGTCGTTTTTCTCGTCCGGCCCAACTGACCGGGTGCACGCGTTGCTCGCTCAGGTGGGGACCCCCAGCTTCGGTAGCAGCCACACGACGACCACCACCCACAACACAAGCCCGAGACCTGCGACGATATACTCTTTCATCGAGTCCATAAGGGTTTCTCTCTCATCAACGCATTACAAAAACGTGAATTACATATAATCGCACTATTACGATAATACATAACCGGGCCGGCGTCAACGAGGATTTTTCGAGGTCATCTTCTACCGGCCCCGGGCGGACCTCCGGGGCTCTTGCCTTCGGGATCTCTGTCCCCGGGGTCCCCAGGTTCGAGTTCGCCCCCTTCGGGCTCACCCTCAGCGGGCTCCTCATACCCCGGCTCGAGAAACACCCGTTCGAGAAACGGGATCGAGAACGGTTGCTTCTCGAGCTCGTTCGCGGAGAAGAGCGAATACCCGATCACACCCTGACGCCGCAAGAGCGACACCGAGTAACCCAGAAACCGCTCGCGCCCGTCGAACACAGGAAGCCCCATGAGGAACCTGTCGGTCCCGATCATCCGGCGGAGCTTCTCGACGAGACGAACGAGCTCGCCCGGCTCATACGTGTAGGCCATCGGGACGACGAAATCCACGGCACCAGTCTGCAGCCACTTGATCCAGTCCTGCCCCTCGTCGGCGCGAGCCCTGTCGGGTTCGGGCAGCACCGCAGCGGAGAGGGGCAAGCCGCCGATCACCCGCCGCACCGAAACGAGAAGCGACTCCACCTGCGAGGCGCGCCACTCGATACGAAGGCTGTCGAGGACGCTCGGGACACCGGGCTCTTCGAGAAGCCACCCTTCCGGGTTCGAAGGATCCCACCGCCCGGGACCGGCGAAAGAAAGCGGATCGACCCCGTAGCGCAGAGCAAACGCCGTCCGTTCGGCGGGGCCGAAATCGAACTGAGGCCCGGGGTATCGGATATAATCGAGGTGGATTCCGTCGAGGGGATAGCGGGTCGCGATCTCCTGTATGACACGCGTCGTGTGCTCTCGAACGTCCGCGCGGGAGGGAGAAACGAAGTACCCCGTTTGACCTTCCGCCAACCACTCGTCGAGCGGTTGCCGGTCCATCCGTACGCCGGAGACGTTTGTCACGAGCCACTCGGGATGATCGGCGGCGATGTGTCCCGCCGGGGGCGTGCGGCGGCCGTCCGACCAGACGAGAAAAACGTTCACCCAGGCGTGAACCGAGATCCCCGCCTCGTCGCACTTTTTCAACAGATAGTCCAGCGGATCGAACCGGGCGACGGGCTCTTCGAGGGTCGAACCTTCGGGCTCGAGACTCGAACGATAATACGCGTCCGCCCGTCCGCGGACCTGGACGAAGAGAAGTTGAAAACGCGCTCGCACCGCGTAATCGACCGCGCGGTCGACGTCTTTCTTGGAATTGAGCGAAGACCGGACGACCCACGCGGCGCGGATCTCCCGGTTGGGGTGGATGGGTGTGGTGCGGAGAAAAGATTCGAGATACGCCTCGGCGAGAACCTGACAGGGGACGAGGAGAGAGATCCAGATCCCCGCGCGTACGAAGAAACGGAAGAGGATTCTTCGCACGAATAAACCGCCGCGGCCGGGGTTCGCTTCCGCCAAGGGACGCTCGATCACGCCCCGGCGGGTCTCTTCTGTCTGCCTTCTTTCTTGTATCCCGCGGATTTCGACTTGCCTCGGCCTTCTTTCTTCTCCTCGATCTTGCCTTCTTTTTTCTCTTTGGCCTTCTTCCCCTTCGCCTTCCCCTCGCCCGCGGCCCCTTCCTTTTCGCCCTTCTTCTTGCCCTTTCGGACGAGCGGTGTGCTCGTCACCTTGGTTCCCACGAGCTCGAGAAGAACCGTTCTCGCGTTGTCGCCGAGCCGGCGAGTTCCGAGTTTGACGATCCGCGTGTACCCGCCCGGACGTTCCATGTACTGCGGGGCGATTTCTTCGAAGAGCTTCCTCAACACCAACCGGTTGCGGACCACGCGCCCCGCTTCGCGCCAGTGCGCGAGCGCCACGGCCTGGAGGTTCTTCGACTCGACTTCTTTCCCCGCCTCCTTCAGAGTCTCGTGCTCTTTGTGGGCGGCGTGTCCCTTCTTCGCCCGCGTGATCAGCTTCTCCGCTTCGCGGCGCGCCTCCTTCGCCTTCTGGTCGGTCGTTTGGATCCGCTCCTTGTCGAAGAGCGAGGTGACCATGTTGGCGAGCATCGCCTTGCGGTGCGGCTTCTTGCGGCCCAGTTTTCGATGATCGAATCGGTGTCTCATGTCCAGTCCTTACAAAGCTTCCGCTTCAGCTTCGGTTGTCGCGTCCGCGGGCGTTTCCGTTTTTTCTTCTTCCATGGCGCCTTGCTGCTCGGTCTTCTTCTCGGCTATCCCGCCGAGAACGGCGTCAACGTCCATACCGAGATGGAGACCCATGCCGTTCAAGATCTCGCCGATTTCCTTCAAGCTCTGTTTGCCGAAGTTGCGGTACTTGAGCATGTCCTGCTCCGACCGCCGGACCAAGTCCCCGAGCATTTTGATGTTCGCCCTTCTCAAGCAATTGCTCGAGCGAACGGAGAGCTCCAGCTCCTCGACGCTCCGGCCCAGCAGCTCCTTCAGCTTTTCGACTTCCTCGTCGACCTCGTGCTCTCTCTCCTCCATCGGTTCTTCGTCGAAGTGGATGAAGAGCACCATGTGATCCTTGATGATCTTCGCCGCGAAACCGAGCGCGTCCTCGGGGGTCACGCTCCCGCTCGTGGCGATGTCGAGGACGAGCCGGTCGTAGTCGGTGCGCTGACCGACGCGCGTGTTCTCCACGATGTAGGACACCTGGCGGACCGGCGAGAAGTTCGAATCGACCGGGATGAGGCCGATGTCGAAATCGTCGAGATTGTGGTTCTCGGCGAGGACATAGCCCCTGCCGTGGCCGATGAGGATGTCCATCTCGACCTTCACCTTTTCCGTGGTGGTGCAGATCACGAGGTCCTTGTTGCGGATCTCGACATCCGATATCTGATCGATGTCGGCCACCGTGATCGGGCCCTCTTTCTCCACGCTCAAATGGAGAAACCTCGGCTCATCGCTGTGCATGACGACGACGAGCTGTTTCAAGTTGAGTATGATGTCCGTCACGTCCTCGAGCACGCCGGGGATATTGCTCAACTCGTGAAGCACGCCTTTGATCCGGACCGCCGTCACCGCCGCGCCCTGAATGGACGAGAGCAGGGTCCGCCGGAGCGAGTTCCCGATCGTCTGACCGAACCCCCGCTCGAGGGGTTCGACGACGAAACGGCCCGCCGTGGGAGTCGTCACCGCCGGGTCCTTGACTATTTCCTTCGGCATCAGAAGATTACGCCACTTCATTGATCAGCGCCTCCTCGTGGAGCTTCACTGCGTCGTGTAAGTCGTTTGCCCGCGGCCCCTAGCGTCAACCGCTGACGTCCGCTCGGCTACTTCGAATAGAGCTCGACGACCAACCGTTCGTCCATGGGAACCGGTATCGCGTCTCTCGCCGGAACCTGGAGGAATTCTCCCTCCATCTTGCTCGGATCCACGTCCAGGTAGGGAACGATCTGCCGCGCGTCGAAGTTCTTCATGCTCTCCTGGATGATGAAGAGCTTCTTGCTCTTCTCCCGCGGTCCGACCCTGTCGCCCGGTGAAACAAGGTAACTCGGAATGTTGACTTTTCTTCCGTTCACCTGGAAGTGATTGTGACGAATGAGCTGCCGCGCCGTCGCCCGCGACGAGCTGAAGCCCATCCTGTAAACGATGTTGTCCAGCCGCCGCTCGAGCATCTGGAGCAGGGCGGTTCCCGTGATCCCCTTTTGTTGAGCGGCCTTCTCGAAGTAGTTGTGGAACTGCGCCTCGAGCAGTCCGTACATCCGGCGAATCTTTTGCTTCTCCCTCAACTGGGTGAAGTACTTCGAGGGCTTTCCTCTGCGCCGGCGGCCGTGCTGGCCGGGAGGATACTCGCGTCTCTCGATCGCGCACTTGTTCGAATAACACCGGTCGCCCTTCAAAAAAAGCTTGGTGCTCTCGCGCCGGCAAAGCTTGCATTTAGCGTCTCGATACCTTGCCATAGATCACTCCCGACATTCGTCGATGGGTTGTTACACTCTCCGTCTTTTTCTCGGACGGCAGCCGTTGTGCGGGATCGGCGTCACGTCCTTGACCGCCGTCACGTCGAGCCCCGCCGACTTGAGCGAGCGGATCGCCGCCTCGCGTCCCGCGCCGGGGCCTTTGATCCAACACTCGACCTTCTTCATCCCCAATTCGATCACTTCGCGCGCGGCCCGATCGGCGGCCTGTTGCGCGGCGAACGGGGTGCTCTTCCGGGATCCCTTGAAACCCATCACCCCGGGGCTCGCCCAGGAAATGACGTTCCCCGCGCGGTCGGTGATGGTCACGATCGTATTGTTGAACGTCGACTTGATGTGGGCGATCCCCGCGACGTCCACTCTTTTCGCCCGTTTCTTTTTCGTAACGCGCTTTGTCGTCGGTGCTGGCTTTGCCAAAACGTCCTCCTAGCTCATTCGGTCTTTCGTTCGGTCCCGCCTCGAGCCGTCACTCAAGCCTTCGGTGCCATGGCCGGCTTCTTCTTGCCGGCGCCCGGGCGCGACTTCGGTCCTTTTCGAGTACGGGCGTTGGTCCGCGTTCTCTGTCCGTGGACGGGGAGCCCTCTCCTGTGGCGGAATCCGCGGTAACAGTTCACGTCCATAAGGCGCTTGATGTTGAAGTTCACCTCGCCGCGCAACGCCCCCTCCACCTTGTATTCGTTTTCGATGACGCTCCGGATCTTGATCGTCTCTTCTTCAGTAAGATCCTTCACCCGACGGGTTGGATCGACTCCCGTCTTTTCGCAGATGTTCCGCGCCGACGTGCTCCCGATACCGTAGATGTACGTGAGGCTCACCGAGACACACTTGTCTTTCGGGATGTCAACCCCTGCGATACGTGCCACCGATCATTCTCCTCTCTCGAAGGTTCGCCGTTCCACCGGGCGTTCCTAACCCTGGCGTTGTTTGTGGCGCTTGTTCGTGCAGATCACGCGCACCACGCCCTTTCTGCGGACGATCTTGCAGTGCGCGCACATTTTCTTGACCGAGCTTCGTACTTTCATGATGACTACCGTCCGAGTTTCACGGGGAGCATGATCATGCTCTTCCCTACTTGTACCTGTAAACGATTCTCCCCTTAGTCAGGTCGTACGGCGAAAGCTCGACGGTCACGCGATCTCCGGGGAGGATCTTGATAAAATTCATCCTCATCTTCCCCGACACGTGAGCGAGCACGATGTGCTTGTTCTCGAGCTCCACACGAAACCTCGTGTTGGGAAGCGCCTCGACGACCGTACCTTCTACCGTTATTCCCTGTTCTTTTGCCATCCAGTTCGTGTCGATCCGTTTGGGAGATGCCGGCTCAACGAGTCAGGATCTCGGGACCATTCGCGGTCACCGCCACCGTGTCCTCGAAATGCGCCGAACAGCCGCTATCCGCCGTCACCACCGTCCACCCGTCTTGAAGCGTAAAAACGTCGCTGCCGCCCGTGTTCACCATCGGTTCGATCGCGATGACGAGACCCTCTCTCAGATCGGGCCCATGGGCGGGCGGTCCGAAATTGGGCACCTGGGGTTCCTCGTGCATCTGCTGCCCGATCCCGTGACCGACGAGCGTCTTGACCACCGAAAAACCGTTTTCCAGAACGTAGTTCTCGATGGCGTGCGATATGTCGCTCAGCCGGTTTCCGATCCGCGCCCGGTCGATCCCCTTGTCGAGAGCGGCGCTCGTCACGTCGAGCAGCTGCCGAGTCTTCGTGGAGATCTTTCCGACGGGAAAAGTCCTCGCCGCGTCGGCGTAGTACCCGTCCTTCAACACCCCGACGTCGATCCCGCAGATGTCGCCCTCCTTGAGAACCCTCCCGTTGGGGATTCCGTGGACGACCTCCTCGTTCACCGAGATACACGTGGCGGCGGGGTACCCGTGAAACCCCTTGAACGCCGGCTTCGCCTTGGCGTCGATTATGATTTTCTCTATCGCGCGATCAATGTCTTCTTTCTTCACGCCGGGTCTGATCATCTCGGCGGCCGCTTCCATACAGGTCTTGATGATCGCCCCGTTTCGTTTGATCGTGGCTATCTCGGAGGGCGACTTCAAGTAGATCATAGACCGATCAGCCCCAAAATCTTCGACATCACCTCGTCGATCGGCTTCGAACCGTCGACGCGGTACACCCGATACCTTTTTTCGTAAAGAGCGAGTATCGGAAGCGTTTCCTTCTTGTAAATTTCGAGCCTCTTTCGAATCGTCTCCGGTTTGTCGTCGTCGCGCAAGACGAGCTTGCCGCCGCAGGCGTCGCACTCTCCCTCGACGGCCGGCAGGTTGCTCACCAGGTGGTAAACCGCCTTGCACGAGGCGCAGGTCCGCCGGTTCGAGAGACGGTTCACGACCGCTTCCGGGTCGATCTCGATGCAAACGACGCCATCGATCTTTTCCCCGGCCCCGTCGAGAACACCCTCCAGGGCTTCCGCCTGGGCGAGCGTCCGCGGGAACCCGTCGAGGATCCATCCCCCGAAACGCGAGCGCTCCTCATCGTTCATCAGCTTATTGCGAAGAAGCTCGACAACGATCTCGTCCGGAACGAGCCGGCCCGCGGCCATGATCCCCGCCGCCCGCTTCCCTATGTCCGTCCCCTTCGCCACGGCATCGCGGAGCAGGTCCCCGGTCGATATGTGGCGGATCCTCGCCCGTTCGGCGATCCGCGCCGCCTGCGTCCCCTTCCCGGAGCCCGGGGCCCCGAGGATCACGAGGTTCACTAACGCCTCCCCTTGAGCCGCCCGGACTTGGTGAATCCCTCGTAGTGCCGCATCAGCAAGTGGGACTCGATCTGCCTGAGCGTGTCGAGCACCACGCCGACGACGATGAGAAGACCCGTTCCGCCAAAATAGAACGGCGCGTGCACCTTTGTCAAAAGGACTTCCGGCAGCACGGCGATGAACGCGAGGAAAATCGCGCCCGGGAGCGTGATCCGCGTGAGCACCCGGTCGATGAACTCGGCTGTTCTCTTGCCCGGCCGTATCCCCGGGATAAATCCGCCGGATTTTTTCATGTTCTCGGCGACGTCGACGGGGTTCAAAACGATTGCCGTGTAGAAATACGTAAAGAATATGATGATGATCGTATAGAGCGTGATGTGCACGATATGACCCGGGCTCAGGACAAGCGCCACGCTCTGCATGAACGTGAAGTCCCTGAAGAACGCGGCGATCGTCCCGGGAAACATGATGATCGACTGGGCAAAGATAATTGGAATCACGCCCGCGATGTTGACTCCAAGCGGGATGTGGCTCGCCTGCCCGCCGTAGACCTTGCGTCCGACCACCCTCTTGGCGTACTGGACTGGGATCCTCCTCTGTCCCTGCGTGACGAAAATGATCCCGGCGATGACCGATACCATGATCGCGAGCAGGATGATGAGTTTGAACGGCGAGAGCTGGCCGATGGTGAGGGCCCGGTACGTGTTGAGCGTGTCGATGGGGTACCGCGCGATGATCCCGATGGTAATGATGAGCGAGATCCCGTTGCCGATTCCCCGCTCGGATATCTGCTCTCCGAGCCACATCACGAAGATCGTCCCGCAGGTGAGCGTCAAGACGGTAATGAAACGGAACCCCCACCCCGGCGCCACGACCGCAAGCTCACCGCCCGGCCCGCGAAGGCTCTCCAGGAAGATCGCGATACCGATACCCTGGACCAGCGAGAGGACCACGGTCCCATACCGGGTGTATTGCGTGATCTTCTTGCGTCCCTCTTCTCCTTCCTTGGCGAGCTTCTCGAAGTAAGGAACGACCGCCTGGAAGAGCTGAAGGATGATCGACGCGCTGATGTACGGCATGATCCCCAGCGCGAATATCGTGGCCTTCTCGAGGTTGCCTCCCGCAAAGAGATCGTACAGCCCGAGGATCGTCCCCTGCTTGCCCTGGAAAAACGCTGTCAGCACCGAAGGGTCCACCCCCGGTGTCGTAATGTGGCTTCCGACTCGGTAAACGACGAGCAGAGCGAGCGTGTATAACACGCGCCGCTTGAGCTCGGGTATGTTGAAAATCTCCTGAATTTTTCCGATCATTTGTCAAAGAACGAATCACGCCCCGATGATCCGTACCTCGCCTCCTGCCTTTTCCACGAGTTCCTTGGCCTTCTTCCCACACGCGTGAACTTCGATCTTGAGGGGGCGGTCGATCCCGCCCTCACCGAGAAGCTTCACGGGCACGATCCTTTTCTTGATGAGACCAACCTCGAGGAGGCTCTCCACGTTGACGTTCGCCCCGGCGGGAAAGCGAGAGAGATCCTTCACGTTCACGACCTGGTATGCGACCCGGAAGGGGTTGTGGAACCCGCGTTTCGGGATGCGCCTCTGGAGGGGCATCTGCCCGCCTTCGAACCAGGCGGGTATGCTGCTCCCCGAACGGGCCTTTTGTCCCTTGTGCCCCCGGCACGAGGTCTTACCGTGGCCCGAACCGTGTCCACAGCCGACGCGTTTTCTGTTTTTCTTCGCCCCTTTCGCGGGGGCGATGTCGTCCAATCGCATTACTTCGCCGCCTTTTCTTCCGTCACCTCGACGAGATGCCGCACCTGATGGAGCATCCCGCGGAGCTGCGGAGTGTCCTGTTTAATCAACACCTCGTAGTTGTGGTGGAACCCGATCGCTATCATGGTCCGCTTAACCTTTGGCGGACTCCCGATCTTGCTCTTGATTTGTCTTATCCTCAACATCTTGTTTTCCATTCTTGTTGTCCCTGATACCGAAAAGCTGGTTGACCGAAATCCCTCTCCTCCTCGCCACCTCGCGCGCGCTCTCGAGCTGCTTCAACGCGGTCATCGTCGCTTTGACCACGTTGTGCGGATTGCTCGATCCGAGCGACTTGGCGAGAATGTCGCGGATCCCCGCCGCCTCCATGATCGCCCGCACGGCGCCGCCGGCGATCACGCCGGTACCAGGGGTCGCCGGTTTCAACATCACGTGCCCCGCCCCGTACTTTCCCTTGACGGTGAAGGGGATCGTTCCGCCGAGAAGCGGAAGACGAATCATCGAACGTTTGGCGTTTTCCGTCGCCTTGCGGATCGCGTCGGCGATTTCGTTGGCCTTGCCGAGCCCCACGCCCACGCGTCCCATCCCGTCGCCCACGGCGACGATCGCGTTAAAGCTGAACCGCCGCCCGCCCTTTACTACCTTCGCCACGCGATTGATGTGGATCGTCTGCTCGATGAATTCGGGCTCGCTTGATTTCGCAGCGAACCCTCTGCTCGGTCTTCTCGAATCGAAACTCTTCGCCATGAGATAAGAACCTCTTTTCTCCTCGTCGATGGCACCGCCGGTAACCTGCTTCCGCCGGTGCGCCGTCCCGCCCGCGCGGCCCGTCCGCTAGAATTGTAGCCCGTTACGTCGGGCCGAATCCGCCAGCACCGCGACCCGTCCGTGGTAAAGATAGCCACCGCGGTCAAAGCACACCACGGAGATCCCCTTGGCCTTCGCGGCCTCTGCGATGAGACGGCCGACCTCGCGCGCAGCAGCGGTCTTCTGGCCGCCCGTCCAGACTTTCTTGTCCTTCTTCTCTTTTTCTTTTTCTTTTTCTTTTCCTTTTTCCTTGTCTTTGCCCTTGCCCTTCGCCTCGGTCTTGGCGACCGGCTTGGCGTCGATCTTGGCCTCTTTGGCCTCCGGCTTTGCTTCCGCCGCCGCCGGGACGGCAAGCGGCCCGAGCTTGAGCGACGACGCCGTCACCAGCGTCCGCCCGGTCGTGTCATCGATGATTTGCGCATAGATGTGCTTGGCGCTCTTGAAGACGCATAGCCTTGGCTTCTCCGCCGTCCCGACGACGTGCTGGCGGACGCGAAGGTGGCGTCTTTGCCTCTTGTAAGTTTTCTCGTTTTTGATTTTCGTTTTGACCTTCATTGCCGTTTTCCCCTCGATCGGACAGCGTCACACCCCGTCGGCCGGCTAGCTCACGCCCGCCGTCTTTCCGGCTTTCCGGTGGATGACTTCGCCGGCGTACTTGATCCCCTTGCCCTTGTAGGGTTCCGGAGGACGGACGCGCCGGATTTCCGCAGCCACCTGGCCCACCTGTTCCTTGGACATCCCGCTCACCTTGATCTGCGTCGGCGCGGGAACTTCGATCTTGACCCCCTCGGGGATCTTGTAGACCACGGGTTCGGAGAACCCGACGGTGAGGAGCAGTTCCTTGCCCTTCACCTCGGCCTTGTACCCGACGCCGACGACTTCGAGATCCTTGCCGAATCCCTGAGTGACGCCAAGAACCATATTATAGAGAAGCGTCCGCGCCAAACCGTGCATGGCGCGCGCCCGCATCTCTTCGGACTCCCTCAACACCTTGAGCTCGTTCCCCTCGTGCTCGACTCGACAACCGGGCGGAAGAGTCCGGGCGATCTCGCCCTTGGGGCCCTTCACCGTGGCGGTCGTGCCTTCAACGGCCACCGTCACGCCGCTGGGGATCTGAATCACTTTTCGTCCTACTCGAGACATTACCAAACCTCACAAATCACTTCGCCGCCGACGCCCCGGGTCCGGGCCTCCGCATCGGGGAGAATGCCCTGGGAAGTCGAGACAATCGCGATCCCGTACCCCCCGAGAACCCGTGGAATCCTGTTTTTCGACACGTACGCCCGCAATCCCGGTTTGCTCACTCTTTTGAGACCGGTGATCGCCGTGGCGTTGTCCTTACCGTACTTGATATAAATCCTCAGAAGCCCTTGTTTGTCGTCGTCGATGTACTTGACGCCTTTGATGTAGCCGGCCTGGAGGAGTATCTTGCTCATCTCGGCTTTCACCCGCGACGCGGGGATATCCACGTGCTTGTGGCGGGCGTGGATCGCGTTACGAATTCGCGTCAGATAATCGGCTATCGGATCGGTCATGCTCACGTTTGTGTCTCCCGTGTAACGAGAATACCGCCGGGTTTCCTTACCAGCTCGCCTTCACCACGCCGGGAATCTGTCCGTAGAGCGATAGCTCGCGGAAACAGATTCTGCACACGCCAAACCTTCTCAGATAAGCGCGCGATCGTCCGCAACGATTGCAGCGGTTGTACGATCGCACCTTGAATTTCGGAGTTCTCTTGGACTTCGCTATCCAGGATTTCTTTGCCACGCTTCCCCCTAGTACCTACTGGTTTTTGAACGGCATCTTCATGTACTTGAGCAGTTTGAAACCTTGCTCGTTGTTCTTTGCCGTCGTCACGATAGTGATGTCCATCCCGAAGATCTGGGCGACCTTGTCGTAATCGATCTCGGGAAAGATGGTGTGTTCCTTGATACCCAGCGTGTAGTTGCCCCGCCCGTCGAAGCTCTTCGTCGGCACCCCCCGGAAGTCCCTGATTCGCGGAAGAGCCACGTTGACGAGCCGGTCGTAGAACTCGTACATCCGCCGGCCCCGGAGCGTCACCTGGCACCCCACCGCCATTCCTTTCCGGAGTTTGAACGCGGCCACGGAAAGCCTCGCGCGGCACACCTTGGGTTTCTGCCCGGTGATCGCCGCGATGTCACCCATCGCCACTTCGAGAAGCTTTGGGTTCTGAGTCGCCTCGCCCATGCCGCAGTTGATCACGATCTTTTCGAGCTTCGGCATCTGCATCACGTTCTTGAAGCCGAACTCTTTTTTGAGGGCGGGAACGACCTCTTTTCTGTAATGCTCGATTAATCTAGCCACGATCCAAAAACCTCTTCCTTACTCGTTCGACACCAGCATTTCGCTACACGACTTGCACACGCGCACTTTCTTACCGTCCGCAAGCTGCCCGATGCCGGTGCGGGTCGGCTTCGAACACTTCGGACACACCAGCAGGACGTTGGAGGTGTGGATCGGAGCCTCTTTCTCGACGATTCCGCCCTGGTCCGTCACCGAACGTTTTCTCTGGTGGCGTTTCACGAGACGCACCTTTTCGACGATGATCCGGTTCTTCTTGGGAAAAACCTTGAGCACTTTTCCGGTCTTTCCCTTTTGGTTTCCGGAAATGACTTTCACCGTGTCGTTCTTGATGATTCTCATCATGGGACTGACTCCGAACTGATGTTCTCCGATCCCCGCGGGCCCCGGTGCCTACAACACTTCCGGCGCAAGCGAGATGATCTTCATGAAGTGTTTCTCTCTCAGCTCCCGAGCCACCGGGCCGAATATACGGGTACCGATAGGCTCCTTATTGTCGTTGATGATGACGGCTGCGTTTTCATCGAATCGGATGTAGCTTCCGTCGGAACGGGCGGTTTCCTTCCTCGTCCTCACGACCACCGCCTTGGCGACCTGTCCTTTCTTGACCATGCCTCCCGGTATGGCTACTTTCACCGACACCGATATAATGTCGCCGATCCTGGCGTAGCGACGTCTGGTGCCGCCATGGACGCTGATGCACATCAGGCTTTTTGCGCCCGAGTTGTCCGCAACCTGCAACCTCGTTCTGTTCTTGATCATCGCTCTACTTCACTTTCGCGTCCCTAGAATCCATCGATCTTGCTACAACATTACTCGGCTTTCTGGAGAATCTCGACGAGCCGCCACCGCTTGGTCTTGGAGAGCGGCCTCGTCGACGCGACCTTCACCTTGTCGCCGATCCCGCAAGAGTTCGACGGATCGTCCGCCTTGAGCTTCG
>Ga0315286_10002826_pt1 | contig 16260 bp, 32 predicted proteins | sample YL17G10_0_MG_FD_205038 | JGI IMG/M metagenome (GOLD analysis project Ga0315286, IMG submission 205038) | Sediment microbial communities from Yellowstone Lake, YNP, Wyoming, USA - YL17G10_0 | ecosystem: Environmental > Aquatic > Freshwater > Lake > Sediment | place: USA: Wyoming | collected...
CCGTTCCAGACTCTGGGCGGCAAGGTCACTGCGCTGTGTTACGCCACCATGCGTGCACGCTCAACAGCGGTTGCTGCGCGGGCTGCAGATTGCTCGGCCACAGTCACGCCTTGAATGTGCGTGCGGTCGGGCTTGGAAAAACGTCCACCCCAGGTGAGGCCCTCGCGCTCTGCTTCCTCGCCGAGCGCTGCCCAGAAGCCTGTCTCGGCGGCCCAGGGGTCTTTACCCTTCGCCCACTGTTTGCCGTCTACGACGTCCACCGCGATGCCGTAGGCGTGCAGTGAGTCCGAGATTCCGGTGCCCCGTGCAGCCAGTTCCGAGGCTCTGGCAGGCGTCCTGTAGCCTTCCCAGAGCATGGGTTCGAAGCCTCGCGCACGCATGGCGCGAAAAATCTTCTCGATGCGCCAGCCGAACGCTGGCACAAGCTTCTTCGGATCCCGGTCCACGCCTGCACGCACAGGGGCACCCCCGAAGCTGTAAGAGCCTCGCCCGAGCAAGAGCGCGCCTAGACCCCCAAGCCCTAGGATCCACGGCAACCAACGGCGCATGGCTAGACAGCTTCGGGATATGCAGCAGCCACGTAGGTGGCCGTCTCTTCTGCATTAAGTCCTGCCGACTTGAGCAGGCGCTGCATGTGCTCCACCGAGCAGCCTTCGCGCACGAGCTTGTTGACGGCCTCCTGGGACTTTTCAGCATCCCCCGTGCGGAGGGTTTGCTTGAGCTTGGAGGCGTTGCGCAGGGCTGCGAAGGGGGATTGAAACGGGAACTGGTTCAACATTGGGCTCTCACCTGTCAGACGGTAGTACACCGTGTTTTGGGCGTAACGTGCGGTAAATCAACAGCCCCGTACCGATGCCTGCGCCTACGCGCAGCGGCCAGTACCACCACGGCACGTTGCCGGTGATGTTCTCGGTCGGCAAAGCAGTACTGCCGGGGCCCGGCGTCACCTGAAAGTTGCTTTTCTTACCAGGGTATCGCCCCTCCAGCCCGGCTACGTAGGTGCTCTGCTCTTGCAGCTTGCGCGCCCATTGTACCCTGGCGTCCAGGGTCATCGCCTTACTGGAGGCGTCATCCCATGCAGTGATGACGTTTCCGACCTTCTCGAACTCTGCGCCAGGAGCGTCCGTGAGCATGAGCCGACGGTAGATGTCCTCTCGCAGGGCCGTGAGCTGCGCCACAGTAGGCACCACCGTGGCTGACGACACTGATTCTTGGGCTTCGAGCATGGTCAGTTCGCTTTGGGGTTAGGCGTAGGATGCTCGGACATTCTCTTTTTGGCCACAGGCACTACACGCTCTACGAGCTTGTCTCGGTTGCCCTCGTTAAGCGGCCGGACACCTCTTGGGAGTTTTTGGTGTACGGCGGTCATGACGCGAGACTTTTTCTCGTAGTTCGAAAGAGGAGCTTGACCTCGACCCTCGCGCGCCTTGGATTCTCTCTCGACACTCTCCACTTCCAAAGCCGTCACACGAGACTGCCACCAGGCACGAACAAAGGCCGCCGCCCCCAGAGCCATTGCCCCTAGAATCGCCTTGAACGACGACAGCAGCAGATCTTGAACAGCCTGAAGCATACCGCCCTTTCAGCGACCTCGCTTGCAGCCGTTCTTCTTGGCAATCTTGCCGTACTTGCAAGCTCGGCCTTTACCCGAGGCGGGGGCCCGGCAGTGCGCGTAGCGCCCAGCGTTGTTTCTGCAGAGGTTGCCTTTGATGCGTTGCATGGTGCTCTCCTTGGGGTACAGGCCCCGTTGTAGTGAGGCTACCAACGGTAGCCGTGAGTGTCTAGCTGGCGTTCGGATCTGCCGTTTTTACGGTATTGAACGCGAACCACGCCCCGGCGAGCGCGAGGGCTCCAGCGAGCCACACGGGCACAGGCTTCGAGCCGAGGTCTCCGAGACTTCCGTGGCGCGACAGCGCGGAGCAGCCCTTCATCAAGGTGCGGCGTGCTTTGTTCTTCTTACCCTGCGAGAGCTTCGTGCCCTTGGGGTAGTTGATGGTGTTGATGGAGTGGCCGTCTGCGTCGTACAGCACGGCCGACGGCCCCAGACGATGCGTGGTGAACTTGACATGACAGTGACTCATGGCTTCTTCCTCTGAGCTTGGAGCTGTTCGAGAAGCTTACGCTCCTTCGGAGTGAGACGCTCAACCATGCGCTTACTTGCTTCAGCGAGCGAGCGAGGACTGCCAAGGTACTCGTGCATGATGTCGCCGAGCGTGACTTTCTCTTCGGTCTTGTCGTTCATGTTGCCGCCTTTGCGGGCTGTCGGTTCTTGACGAGCACGGCGGCCATCACGCCCATCGCGACGCCCGCTGCGAGCCAGGCCGGGTTTGGACGCTTGGACGCACGTTGGGTGTCGCCGAGACCTGGCATGCCCCACGGGCTCGTTGGGTGCGCTCGTCGTGCGGTGTCCACGAGGTCGGGAGCGTTCTTGCCGAAAAAGTCCGTGGGCCACTTCACGGTGGCCTTGGGCTTGTTCGGCCAGTTCTCGCAAGCCTTGCGTGCAAGGGCGTCCGCCTCTTCGGGCGTGCGCACAGGCACGAGGTAGCCGGGCTCCCCTGGTTTGACGCAGAAGCGCAAGTTGGGTTTGCCGTCGATGAACGTCAGCTGCACCGGGCAACCCGCACGAGGCTTCTTGGGGTCCCCACACGGCGCGGAAAACGCTTTGCAGTAGCCGCTCGGCTTGCCGTTTTTCAACCGACCAGTGAAGGTGCCTTTGGGTGTCTCTTCGCAGTCCACAGCTCTACGCTCTTTGGCTGAGCGCTTGGGGATCGCGGTGCCTGTCGTGTAGTGGAAACCTGGACGCAGGTTGACGTTCACGGGCGGCAAGAGCGCGCCGTGAGGGCCGTTCATGAACGTGCCGCACTCTCGATCCCCTGGCGCACAGAGCTTGAAAGGCTTTGCGCCAAGCGCGCTCTCAACAGTCTTCTGTCGTCCCTTCTTGGGTTTACGAGCGGGCTTGTCCTCGTCTTCGGTGTCTTCTTGGGCTCTACGTTTGGCCATGAAAAAACCTCAGTGCAGCGTGTAGTTGACGCGCAGGTCTGGACGCATCCAGCACGCACGACAACCTGTTTTTCCGTCGGGATTTTCAGCGCCGCGACAGCTCGGGCTCTCTTTGGTGTCGTAGGCCTTGCAGTCCCAGTCGAAGGTGCGGCCTACCGCTTCGATCTTGCCGTCGTGTGTGTACGTGACACTTGGCGATGCCCAACCAGGACCCAGCTTCTCTGGGCCGTGTTGATCGATGTGATACGCGCTCGGGCGAATGATGAGGTTGGAGTCACGCTGCCCGTTGACCTCGTTCACGATCTTGATGATGTGCGCGCCCAAAGCCCAGATGCGCGTCGGGGCCCAGAACACGATCGGCACAGGGTGCCGTGACGGGTGAAAGTGGTTGGCTACGTGCTTCCACGCTTTGAGGTAGGAGATGGAGAAGAAGTCTCCCGAGTCGTGCAAGCGAAAGAATCTCTTACCCGCCCAGTGCTCCGGCTCGTGACTCAGCTCGAAGTCCGTGCGGTTGATCGCGTCGATCATGATCTGCACGAACGCACAGTCCTGTGCCCCCGACTCTACGTGCTTACCTTGGAGGTTTTCGGTGAGCGCTTTGCGCGTCCACGCGTAGCGGACCATCTGGTGGTACTGCACCGACGCAGAGCCGTACTGGCCGCCTTCAGCGTAGCAAAATTCGCAAGTGGTCTTCGCCATGTTGACCTGCGAGACGTCTTTGAGCACCGGCAGAAGCAAGCGCGCCGCTTTGCGCCTATCTTCGTCGGGCACGATGCTCTGTCCCGCAGCTGCACCCGGACAGCTGCCACCCATCTGCGATGCGCCTGCGGGCAGGCTGAAGCTGGGCGTGCCCATCTTGCTCGTCCAGCTGAGCAGACCTGTGTTCTTGATGCCTCCTGGCATCGGGTTCCAGTTGGGCCCGGTGATGGGCTCGTCAATGGTGAGCGCCACCTCTTTGGCTTTGTAGGTCGGCGTGATGCTTCTGCCAGCCAGCTGCTCGACGATGATCTTGCGTGTGTACGCGACCGTCAGTAGCTCGGCGTGCGACTGGTCTATGACCTCGCTCGGCGTGGGGCAGAGCAGGTCCTCTACGTCCCCCAAGCCACGCCCACGGCTCTTGCTTGTGCTGCAACCCCAGTAACGCTCCTCCAACTCGGAAGTCTCGTCCTGGGCTAGGTGGGGCTTAATCGCGGCCATCGTGGAACCTTACCGACAAAGCTCACGGTCTGGAAGCCCCCGGCGGTGGGGAAACGTGATTCTCTGAACCTCGCCCTTGGCGATGCGCTCGGCCAGCGGACGGATGTCCCGGTACACATGCAGGCTGTTGGGGCCATCGTGCAGCACCGTAGAAGGGGGCGACAGTATCGAGGCGCTGTACTTGGTGTAAATCTCAATCGTGACGCCCGGCCGCTTTAGCACCCTGGAGTACATGCCTTCCGCGTAGTCGAGAGCATGATGGCAGTTGCACTCACTTAGCACCCTGGACAGACCCCAAGCACGCATGTCCTCCCGCACGTAGAGGTGCTCGGTGTGCCAGAGCTTGGTGTACGGACTTTGGTAGTGGCAGATCTGCCCTACCGGCTCCCCGTCCACCCAAGCTGCCAGGTAACGCGCAGACGCCGCTGGCTTGGTGTTTCCGCCCCCTTCTACGACGGGACCGTCAGCAGTGCGAACCTCAACAAGCATCAACGCGGCTGGTCGTACTCGGTGTACGCGCTAAGGAGCATCACGCGGCCCGCCGGGAGGGGCTTTTGGTTAACGCCGACGAGCTTGTAGCGGATCTTGAAAGGGTTCGCGAGCAACATGTTCGCATTGAAGTAGTTGTTGATCTGCACAATCTGCTGGGGGTCGATGGGCGAGGAAGCCTCCATGAAACGGACCACGTTGTTCTCGTCGATGAGGTACATCTCGATCACGGCTGGATTGTCGCCGAGCGCGCCGAAGTGGCCGACGACGTCCCAAGTGACCTGCTCCTCGCCGTAGGCGACAGGGGCCCACGCCTTGCCGGGAGGAGGCTGAATATCCACACCCTGCGCTGTGATGGTGGCGCGCACGCGGGCCACGTTGCCGTCCGTGAGTCCCCCGCCGCCTCGCGGCTTCGGCTTGATCTTCAGATCGCGGTAACTGGTGAAAATGTCCACGGCCGCTGTGCCGGGGTTGGGGACGCTCACGACGCGCTTCACTGTGAATTTCTCTCCAGCCACCAGCACCAGAGGTTGAGTTACCAGCGTTGACAACATATTGAGCGTAATGATTGATACCCCTGGGATCACCGCTTCCACGTTCGCTGCGATACTCTCGCCGAACGCATTGTAGAAGCGAGACTGCGAGCCCACGTTGCCGACATCTGAGTTGAACGCCCCGAATACCGGGTGGCCAAATTCACTGTTCGCGAGAGCCGTGCGGCCGTTCTCCTCGATGCCTTCAAACAACGTCACCTCGGCGTTGCCGGTCATAACGACGTGCGTCTGGCCCGCCTTGTCGATGAAGTTGCCCATAGAGGGCTCGTTGCCGACGTTGAGGCCAGCGCGTGCTTGAAGACTCAGGTCTGTCATGTGGGGGCTCCTACAGGGGAGAGAATGCCCTGGAGCCTACCACGCTTTGGGGTCGGTAACACAAGAGGTTTCCGGGGGCATCGAAAAATCTAAGCACCCACAGTGCAGGTCTTTGCAGCAATGACTGCTGTATTTTGGCCCACAAATGTTCGCGCACGCCCCCGCGCTAGCGCACTCAGCCACCGATGCCGCATCTGCGCCAGTTGCGGCGTCCAGATCCAGCGTGCTCGAATCCCCCGTGCTGGCGTCTCCTGGTGCGGTTATACTGGCATCTGAGGCCTCTGCACCTCCGTCATCCGCCGTGGCTGCATCCGGGTAGATGCGCTCCCCGTCAAGCCCTATCAGGAACCCTCCCCCAGAGTCAGGGCCCGGTGCGCCGCCGTCCACTCCGGGGGTTGCACCCCCAGCACTGTGGGCTGCACACGCACAAAAACTCAGAGAGAGCACTACTAGAAAAGCTGTTTTCACGGTTCACCTCGTTTGCGCGGACGCACAAGCTGCAACTTTCTTCAGCTGTTCCCGTAGCGCGTTGTGAAGCTGGCCACGGTGCGCTCTGGCGTGCAGGTCATCCTGCACTCGAAACACACAGCCATTTTCACCCCCAAGGAGTCAATGTATTCGTACATCTCACAAGGGGCTTCTTTGATTTTGCCGCAAGCATTGCAGCCGCGCGAACCGGAAGACACCAGGATGACGCGGGACAGCTTCACTTGCGCTTCCGATCGCTGTAGAGGTCCGCGACGAACATCGCGAAGTTCGCGACGTCGGAGGCTTCGTCCAAGATGCGCGACGGTGTGCCGTCGGTGACCGCTGCGCGCAGCTCTTTGACTTCCTCCTCCAGGCGGGTGAGCAAGTAGTGGACGCTGACGCCGTCCCGCCAGTGGCCCTTGAGCGCGTTCTTGTCGAGCTTGCGTAACATGCTCGTGCCGAAGTGCGCTACAGCATCGACGTGTTCTTCGTGCGCTCGGGGCTCGACACCCACAGGGTCTTGGCCTTCCATCAGTAGTCCTCCGGCAAAGGTTGCAGCGCGCCGTGTTTTAGGTCTGCGAGCTTAGTGGCCAGCGCGTCGAGTTGTTGAATGCTGACTGAGCCGCTGGTGTTACCGCACAGACCGCCGAGCGCGACGCGGTAGGTCTTCCACCACTCTTCGTTGTTGCGGTGCTTGGTCTTGAGCCAACGCAGCTCACCGTAGAGGTTGTACAGTTCCAGAGCCATGTTGCGCATGCGCACCGCCGCGATGCCGGGCTCTTTCTCAACGGCCTCCTGCAACACTTCAGGCAGAGCGTCTCGGATGTCTTCGGCTCGGTACTCGTACAGCTTCTTCATGGCCACTCCTCCAGCTGTGTATCTTTACTCAAGCGTAACGGGTGACACGGCATGCCGTTCTTGGTCTTGCCGAGGCACATAGGCTGCACGCCGAGGCGCTGCGCCATCATCGTGACTTCAGCTGCACGCTCAAGCGCCAGGTCGTCCGTGATCGCGCCCCAGGCGAACACCAGCGGCCCGCCTTTGTCGCGCACGTCTTCGAAGGCCCAGCGCAAGTAGATGTGGTTGTCGTTGCCCACAGGGTCTGAGGCTTTGCGCAAGTCGGTAGGATGCGTTGCGATGTACGCGAAGAGGTTCACGACGTGCAGACCCTGGAGATTCCAAGACTTCGCGAAGCCTCGACAGCGGCGGATGGTGGCGTCGTCTTTGCGTCCGTTCGCTTGCGACGGGTTGAGCATCACGAAGACGGCACGCTTACCTTCTTTGCTGCTCGGCCCCCACCAGCGCCCCAGCTCGTAGCGGTACAGGTGCTGGTTGTCGAACGTCGCGCTGCTGCCGTTGCCGTCGTAGTCGTAGACGGGTGGCACGCTGAAAGGCAAGCCGGGCTCGAAGCGCACGCCGGGCATCAGAAGTTCTCCTTAAGCTGCTGCCGCAGCAGACGTTCCGCACGCAAGAGAGCGCCAGATACTACGTCCTCTGGCAGTGTCTTGGAGTAACTCCGCGTGACTAGCTTCTCGCCTGCGGCTGAGCCCTCCACCACGCCCACGAAGCCGTCGCGGTACTCGATGTAGATAGTGACTTCAGCGATGCGCCGCAAGGGCTCCAGGGGGTGGGTCATGGCGCTATGCCGTGGGCTAGCAACAGGTCTTTCAAGCGTTGCAGCTCACGCTCGTGCTCGTCTAGGTTCTCTCGGTGTTGTGACAGTGGCACAACGTACAACTGCTCGTGCCCTTCCAGTTCGCATGCTGCGAGCATCGCAGTTTGCAGCAAGGTGTGGCCTCCGCGCTTGGCTTGTTTATACCCTGCACTCGTGCGCAACGAGTACATCCACGGATCCTGGCCTTTGCCGGGGTCGCCGCGAAAGAAGTGGACCTCGATGTTGGTGTCCTTCATCAGTTGGTCTCCTCGGGTGGCACAGCGAAGATGTCCCCTGGCTTGATGGTTCCGATCACGACACCTTCGGCGTTGAGTACCTCGCGCCCGCCCCCTTCAGCCATGTAGCCGATGAACGTGGTCTCCCCGAGGTAGTCACTCCAGCGCTGCGTGCGCTGCGCTTTGAGGGCGTGCGCGATGGCGGCCTGCGGATCTTTCGGGCGCAGGATGGCTACGCGCATGCCGTCTTTGATCTGGAAGTTCATTCAACCCACCTTCCACACGGTGCGCAGCGCGGTGTGCCGTCTCTCGTGCGTGTGACTGCTGGCACGTGGCGTACTTGCACGGGGTGTTGCGCGCAGTACCAACACTCGATGATCTTGCCTTGCTTGTCCCGCAAGCCGTCCACTTGAGGTTTCACCCCGAAGACCTTCAGGTACTCGTCCAGCTCGTCGCTCACTTGGCGGCCTCGGCCTGTTTCGCGACTTGTTGTACCGTGGGCAGCACGAAGCCGTTGTACATCAGCATCTGGGCAATCCTTTTGAAGCTCTTCTTGGACTTCGACCGCTGCCAGATGGCCAAGAGCTTCGCTCTGTCTTGCCCTGTGGTCTCGGCGAACGCCTTGAACTTGTCTGGCAGCTTGTCGTCGTTGGTCTTGTCGATGGGCAGACCGATGGTCTTACCTTGAGCTTGCAGCACGATGCCGACGTTCGGCTTGCCTTCAAGCATCACCGAGCCGTTGATGACCAACTCCTCGGGTTTGAAACCCATCAGCTGCAGAGCGTACTGCATGGCCCACAGCTCGTGAATGATCTCTTCGGTCTTCACTCTGGTGGCTCTTTCGCATCCACAGCCAGCAACGCTTTGCGCATCTGCTCCCCAAAGATTGGGTTCTCGAAGATCATGCCCATGGCGGTGTCCACAGCGCCGAGTACCGGATCGTCTGGCACCTCTTCGTGCCAATGAATCTGCGGCTTGTCGGTCTTCGGGTTGTAGCCGAGCTTAAAGAACTGCCACTCCCCCACCACCGTGGTTTCGGCCCGGATCTTGAACACCGCGTGCGGCAGGTTCTCGGAGGTCACACGCATCACGGCGTCCATGTACCGGAACAAGATCTCGACTTGAATCGAGGACACGTCGAGGTGTTCTTCGTTGTGGGCCATCAGCTTTTCACGATGCCGAGGATGTCACTCTCGCAGAGCACGAGCGTCTTCTCGCCGCCCAGTTCCAACTCGGTGCCTGTGTATTTACCGTAGAGCACTTCGTCCCCGACCCTCACAGCCAAGGCTTTCACCGTGCCGTTGTCGAGCGTGCGGCCAGGGCCCACGGCGAGCACCTTGCCCTGCGTGACCTTCTCGGCCGCGTTGTCGGGAATGTAGAGACCGCCCGCCGTCTGAGTGGCAGCGGCGTTGGGGGAGACGATGACGTTGTCGTGCAGGGGCTGGATCTTCATGTTGTCCTTCTAATACGTTGGTATGTTGGGTCTTCGTTACTCTTCGGTCTCGCCGCTGGCTTCCTTGATGAAGCCGGTCAGTCCCTTGACAAGGCTCGGGTTGGTCTCGCCGAACACCCAGAGCACGCCGCGCACGAAGTCCGACGGAAGCGTGCCGCCTGAAGCCTTGTTGAGCTTGAGCACCTTGTTGATGATGCGCTTGCCAGGCGCGTAGCTCTCTTCGCCGTCGTCCTTCTTCTTGGCGGCGGCCTTGGTCTTCTTGGCCGTGATGCGCCCACCACCCGCCTCGGAAAGCAGCTTTTCCAGCTCTTGTTTCTGTTCCTCGCGGGCGAGCCCTGCGAGGTTCCACGCTGCCGAGGCTTTGATCTGCCCCTTGTCGATGGCCTTGACGACCGAGGTGTCCAGCTCCGAGATCTTGAGCCAGTTGCGGATGGACTGCATCGTCACGCCGAACGCGACGGCGGCGTCTTCTTCGCTCTTGCCAGTGGCCAAGTAGCGCACCAACTTCTCAGCCTTGGCCGAGAGCAGGTCGTCCTTGCGGATCTCGTTCTCCGTGATGGCCACGCCCATCACGTCTTTGCTGCGCTCCAGCATGCAGGCCACATGGATGGGCTCGTCACCTTGCTTCTTGAGGCGTTTATTGGCCTCACGGGCGTGCATGACGCGGCGTCGGCCGAAGACGACCTCCACGTTCTTTCCGTCCTTGCGGACCTTCACGGGCTCCAGCACGCCGTGTGTCATGATCGACAACACCATCGACTCTTCGAGGGGTGCGAGCACGCGCGGGTCATAGAGCGGGTGCTCGGGACCGTCCTTGGTGTCGAGCCCGATGATCGTCAGATCATTCGGATCCATGCCGAACGCATTAAGCCTGGTGCCTTCGAGAGCTGACTTAGCCATGAAACGTGACTCCTTGCAGGCCCAACACAGGCCAGGTGTCCAGGGGACGTTGGGCCGCCGTCAGCTATTCATATGCGCAAACGAAAACAGTTTCAAGAGAAAACTTTCTCAACCGTTGTTGAAAGAGTAACTCAAGACCTCGTCGTAGATTTTACCGACGCGCTGCGCGTGCTGGATGTCGATGCCTTCGTCCATCTCCAGCAGCAGTGCGAGGCCCATGACAAACTCACGGTCACTCTCACTCAGGATCAGCAGTTGGTTTTCCGCCAGTTCGTGAATGCGGATCTTCATCTGGACAGCGATATTGGCATTCATGTTGTACCTCTTCAGGCTTTGAGGACGACTAAAGGCTCTTGCTCTTCCTGAGCCTCCAGGGCGATGGCGTACATCTGGGGCATGTTCGAAAGCAAGTTGTTCATCAACTCTTGCAACGACATGGTGTCTTTGGCGGCCCTGAAAGCGATGAGGGACTCGGCAGCGAGCAGCAATGTCGGGGTGTCGATGTCCTGCGTGAAGCCGATCAGCTCCTGCAGGAGGGTGTGGACGTTGCGTAGAAGTTGCTTTTTTTGGTCCTCGGAGCCGTTGGCGGGGGGAGTAGGCGGATCGGCGGGGTTGTCCATCCGCCCCAGGATACCCAAGTATTGCGCTTTCGCAAGCGTATTGATACAGTCGCGCACATGGAAGCCTTCGCTCTTTGGTTTCGCGCCACGCGCGAAAAGAGAAACCTCACGCAGACGCAAGCCGCCGAGCAACTTCAGCTGTCTTCTCCGACGATCAGCCGCTGGGAGGCAGGCACCGAGCCCCGTGCGGGGCACCTGCTGAGAATCTGCGAGTGGGGTCCGGTGAAAGCTGACAAACTCTTGAGGATGATCTCCGAACCGCAGACGTAGAGGCCCTATGGACCTCCAGGAGAGTCTATCTCAGTGGCTCACGCCGCCGAGCGTGGCTGCCGCGTTCTGGCAGTGGTCCCGCGTGTCACCTGGCGACGTCGTGCTGGAGCCTGCAGCGGGGGAGGGCGCACTCATCCCGCTCGGGCGTAGCGGCGTACTTGCGTTCGAGCTGGACCCCGAGCGCGCTGCAGAGCTGCGCTACTGGCGGCCGGACGCCACGGTGGTCTGCGGCGACTTCCTGGCGCTGCCTGCGCCTGAGCGCCACGTCGCGGACGTTGCAGTTAGCAACCCACCCTACAACGACGCAGGCGAGGGCACGTTCATCGAGCGGGCGCTGCACTGGGCTCCTCGGGTGTGCGCATTGGTTCGCACCAGTGCACTGCACGGCGGCGAACGCTTCGAGGTGTGCTGGAGCAGCGTGGCGTTGACGCGCATCGCGTACTTCAAGAACCGGCCGAAGTTCCTGGGGCCGATGGGGCTGACGACGAAGTTCACGCCCGCGTACGACTACGTGGCCCTCGAAGCCGTGCGCAGGCAGTCCACGCTGCCTGACAAGCCTGAGGTCACGTGGGTGTCGTGGCGTTAGCAGCCGCGCTTGCGGTCCAGGTACTCATAGAACATGCGAGCCTTGCTGCCCGGCGCGCTCTTGCTCTTGCGGTAGCCTGCGGCCTTCGCCACATCGAGCACGATCTCCACTTCGCTGCCGCGCAGCGCGAAGTAGTCCTTCTTGAAGTCGATGCCTCTTGCCTTCAAGAGCTGCTTGGCAGCGCACGCGGGGATCTTCTTTTTCTTATCCATGCTGCACCTTAGTACGCGAGAACTTGGTTCTTCGCTTGAATGTCCGCAAAGAACGAGAACGCTGTGTTGGGGCGGACGTTGCCCGCCTGGATCACGATCGTATCCCACTTGTCGCTCTCTTTGAAGTCCCGGATGTTGAGCACCTGCCCGGTGGCTGCGTCCATGAATAACCCCGGCTCACCGGGCATAGGCACCATCCCCCCTGGCTTCTGCACCGCAGGGAAGTAGCCGCTGTGTCGCACGTCGCCCACCTGCCAGTAGCGACGCACGCGAGGCTCCTCCTCGTCGGGCATCCACAACGTGGACTTCGGCAGCACCGCAGCAGCCGCCACGGCCGCGCTGAAGAGCTGCAAGAACTGTCTGCGTGAGGTGTTCATAGGTCCACGCCTTTTCGCTTGAGCATCGACAGGATGTTCTGAATCGCTCGATGGTCAGAAGGGGTTGATGAACAGAAGACCGGGCCCTGCGGGGTCGTCACGCAGACGTGCGAAGACTTCGTGCGCTTGACCTTGAAGCCCTTGACCTGCAAGCGCTTAAGGATCCTCTTGACGTCTGTTTTGGTGCTCATGCGGGCCGTCCCCAAGGTAGCACACTCGCTCAAGTCAGAGGATGGGCCATAAGCGGCCTGACCAGCTCGAAGTGCATGCCATCTAGACGGCCGCTGTAATGCCCGCCCCAGTAGAACCCTAGCTTGTTCGCGGCCTGCACCATCTCCCGCACGCAGCCGTCGCTCCCGTACAGGGCCGGGATGGCACCCAGGGGGTTTTCGTTCGCATTGATGTCGAAAGCCGTGCCCCAGCTGTGGTTCGAGAGATCCTGCTGCGCGGCGCGCCCGCGCTTGAACCGAGGCACGAAGCTGCCGTCCCAGGACACGATGTACCCGAGCAGGCCCTGCTTCTGCCACGCAGCAAAGAGCGCCCGCAGCGGGTCCGCAGCGAGCTTGTGGATGCAGATCTCGCCCAAGTGCGCGTGTGTGTTGGGCTCGAACTCGGCAGCACTCACGACGACGATGTTGTCCTCCACCCACTTCGGATCGATGACGATGGCCTCGGGGTTACTCTTCGTGGGCTTGGCCGTGTACTTGAACTCACCGAACATCTTCTTGCGCTGTGCGTCCGTGAGCACCGCAAGGTTGGTCGGGCGCGGCGGCCAGTACTGACTATACTTGTTTTTGCTGTCCTCCTCGACGGCGAAGAGCGCGAAGCCTTCGGATGTCGCCGCGTTCAGCGTGCTGTTGCCGACGACGCCGTCGGCTATCAAGGTGTTGCCACGTTGGTACTTCTTGGTCGCGGTGATGGTGGCTGCGTCGTAAACGGCGGTGGCCTGGAGCGCGTAACCTCGGCCGATGAGGAACGTCTGCCAGCGCTCGACGTCGCGTCCGCGCAGCGTCGGTGTTTGGGGTCTGAGTTGTTGCATCTCTAGTTTCCTCTCACACGGGTTGTGGCGTCACGCTCAAAGATCACGCCGGGTACTGCTGTTGGTTCTGCGCCCTCGAAGCTTGCGGCGTACTCCTTGAGTTTCTTGTTGTCAGGCAGACGGATCACGTACTCGTCGGGCATCAGGGTGACGTCCTGGATGGTGGCCTTCCAGACGATCTTGATGCTCACGCCGTCCAGGTCTGTGGAAGTGGTCAGCTGCCCCATCACGGGCGTAACGTCCCCGCCCTCGGCGTGCGTGCGTGCTGCCTCCTGCATGAGCTGCTGGTTGCGGTCGTGTTCCAGCAAAGCAGCTTTGGCGAGCTTGCCGCGCAGCTCTGTTTCGGCATACGTCCAGAGCAGCTTGGCGGGGGCTAATAGCTCCCGGATGCGCTTGGCGACAGCGTTGACGGGGCGCGTGACTTCTTTCTCCCAGGTCTCGATGTCGTCGCGCATCGTCTTGACGTCGCGCACAAGGTCTGCGGCCTTCTCCATGTCGGCGTGGCTCTCGATGCTCAGCCTCTCGGCCTCTTTGAGCATCAGCTCGGCAACCGCTTGATCCCCCACAACTTGCGCGATGATGGCCGTGACGCGCTCCCCCCACGTCGGAGGTAAGAGCACGCCATCCACCGGAGCCTTCATGAGGGCCATCAATGCGGGCGTCCCAACGACCGGCGAGTAGTCTGGGTTTTGATCGGCGAAGGTTGCGGCTTGCGCGATATGCTTGGCGCAGAGGGCGACCTCTTCGCGCGCCCACAGGTCGCCGAGCACGGTGTCGTGCATTCGCTCCATGCAGCGGTTGGCCTCGCAGCACGTCTTGTCGGTGGTTCGCTTCTTAAGGTTGAATAGGATGGCGGTGGTCATTATCCGGCTTTCATCTTTGGAACACGTCATGGACTGCGTTAGGGTGTTGGTGCGCGTACTTCTTGCAACGTGAACACAGCTCGTCGTGCAGATACGGAACGTAAGGTCCGAGCGGTTGCTCCTGCAGCGCTGTCTCTCGGCGCTCCAGCACCTGCAAGAGCACCCAGTAGCCCACGAGATCCTTGATGGGATCTTCGCCTGCTGCTTGGCCTTTCACCAGCCGCGAGAGTTTGTCGTCCATGCGCACGCGGATCTGCTCGGCCGGATCAGCCTTCGACATGACGCGCATCGGCTTGAGCGCGCTGTCACCATAGGCCGCGTTTTTGGCGATGAGAAACTCGGCCAGCTCCGTGCAGATGAGAAGGATGTCAGGCGCGGATGGCGCGGTGAGGTCCAGCTTCGCGAGCACCCCCGAGTCTTCTAGAGTTTCGAAGATAGACATCACGACTTCTCCGTCATCTTCTTGAGAACGTGCGTCATCTCGATGGCCGCACCCGCGAGCGCATGCGTGGCGCGCACGATGGCCTCGGTGGCATCGAGCGCAGCGGGCACGAGCGCCAGCTGGAACTTCGAGCGCAGCTCACTGGCCGCGCCGCCCGTGACGTCGAGCACCATGCGAACGCGATCACCTTGAAGCTGTTCGAGGATGGGCTCTCCGACGGTCCAGCCCAAAAAGCTCCAGCCGTTGTCCTTATGCAGCATGATCGTGGGCGGCATGTCCTTCCACCATTCGAGCGAGCCCTTCACGGTTTCCAGAAGCTCCAAGCGACTGCAGTTCTCTTTGTAGGTGACGGCTTGAAACTCAGCACCAGCACCTGTGGCCTGCTTGAGCTTCTGCATCTCGGAGTCGATCAACGACAGCGCCGCTTCGTAGACCTGTTTGTTTGTGACTACCATTTAACCTTCACCTCCGCGTGTTGATCAAAGTACACATCCCAGCGGCCTTCGCGCGCCAGATCCCAAGGCTGCAAGCGGCCGTTCTTGTCGAACACCGCCTCGGCTTCTTTGCACCAGTACTTCGACAGCGCGGGCACGCACTTCACCGGCACGTCAGGCAAGAGCGTGTTGCCCTCGTCGCACATGACCTTGGCCATCTCGAAGGCCTGCTCGTGGGCTATCTCAGCGAACAGCTCGGCCAAGATCTCGTCGTGAATGAAGCCGACAGGGCGTGCGCCGTAGAGAACGGAGCCCGGCACGCGCATGTAGCAGCGCTTGGTGACACCCCACAGGGCGCGCTTAGCTACATCCGCGCCTAAACCTTGGAAGAAAGTGTTGCACGCGGCTGTGAACTTGCAACGGCCTCGAAAACGACCTACGCGCAGTTGCTCAAACTGCCCGCGCATGTTGACCTTGAAGTTGTGCTCGTTGTCGCTGTTGATCTCTTCGAGATCTAGCTCCAGTTGCTTGCGCACCCAGTAGAAGTAGTCGCGCCACTCCGGGTACTTGTCGAACCAGTCTTTCTTCAGCTTCTTGGCCCCCTCTTCGTCGAGCTTGATGCCGTAGCCGTGCGCGTACCCGATCAAACCCCTCACGCCGAGGCCGCCCGGCAGCCCGAAGTTTGCCACCTTACTGATCTGGCGGTGGTGCTTCACGTCCTTGTCGTGCTTGCGCGACAATGCGTCAGCGTAAGAGATGCCCATGAGCGTAGCGCCGAAGTCCAAGTGCGGGTCTTTGCCGGAGTTGAGCGAATCCCCGAGCAGCGAGTATCCCACGAGATCGATGCACGCTTGCGCACCTGTGCACAGCTCCAGGCCCGAGAAGTCGTTGTCCCCGTAGAGCCTACCCTCACGTGAGATGAAGCACTCACGGATACCGATGCCCGGCGGGAACAGCGGCACCGGCTTCTTCTCGCCGGGCGGGATCCACATATAGGCTCTTTTAGGGTTCTGAAACTGAAAGCCGTTGGTGGGGCTCTTGACGCGCTTGCCGTCGTCCGAGCGGCTCTTGCTGCATGCCGTGCGGCCCGAGTCCACCATCGTGGTGTAGCGCGGCTGGATCGGCGTGGTGGTGCCCTTGCGCAAGTCTTC
>Ga0315286_10002828_pt1 | contig 16258 bp, 9 predicted proteins | sample YL17G10_0_MG_FD_205038 | JGI IMG/M metagenome (GOLD analysis project Ga0315286, IMG submission 205038) | Sediment microbial communities from Yellowstone Lake, YNP, Wyoming, USA - YL17G10_0 | ecosystem: Environmental > Aquatic > Freshwater > Lake > Sediment | place: USA: Wyoming | collected...
GCAATAATCAATCACTGGCAGTGACCAGCGTTTTCACCCACAGTATATAAAAATATATCTGCCAATACAATATTGGGAAAAATTTCACGATCTCCGTCAGTTCTCATTCCTGAAAACGAGTTCGCCCATCCCTGGCGGTAAAAACTATGTAATAATGAGGGCGATCGGGTTCGATGGGCATACCTGCCATCCCCTGACCACCAACCTGTACCCTGCCCAAACTTGAGGATGATCTCCATGGACGGATTTGACCTGGTTCTAAAAAATGGACGGCTGCTGGACGGCTGCGGCAATCCCTGGTTCCGCGCCGACCTTGCCATGCGCTCCGGGCGTATTGCCGCCATTGGACAACCTGGCAGCCTGCATGGCAGGCAAACCCTGGATGTGGCAGATAGATATATATCCCCCGGTTTCATCGATATCCACACCCATTCCGACCTGACGCTGCTGGTCAACCGACGGGCGGAGAGCGCTGTACGCCAGGGTGTCACCACCCAGCTGGTGGGCAATTGCGGCATGTCCCCTGCCCCGCTCGATCCGCAGCGCGTGGCAGAAATGCAATCCTACTGGGGGGAGATCTCCACTCAACCGCAGGTGACCTGGGCATGGCGCACTTTCAACGATTATCTGGAGACCCTGGGTTCGGGAGGCACCTCCATAAACGTCGCCTCCCTGGCAGGGCATGCCGCCCTGCGTCTGGCAGTTCTGGGTTATGAAGATCGTCCCCCCACGCAACCAGAACTTGCCCGCATGGGCTCCCTGCTTAAGGAAGCCATGCAATCCGGGGCATTCGGGCTGTCCACCGGGCTGGTCTATCCTCCCGGGTGTTTCGCAGGTACGGAAGAGATCATTGCCCTGGCAAAGGTTGCCGCCGCCCACGGGGGCTTCTATGCCTCCCACATTCGAGGTGAACGTGAGACCATTCTGGAGGCGGTTGCGGAAGCCATACACATCGGACACTCAGCCGGATTGCCGGTACAGATCTCGCATAACGCCCCCAAGTTCGGAGCGACCCAGGATGCACGCGCCAACCTGGCGCTCGTGGATGCTGCCCGCCGCCAGGGACAGGATGTCACCGTGGACAATGACGTCCACACCGACCTGGCACCTGCCCTGGTGCACGCCCTGCCCCAGCACTTGCAGGACCTGCCCGATGAACACCTCAAGCAGCTCCTGCAGGAGGAAGAATTCCGCCGGCAGGTCAGGGAAGAAATCATTCTCGACCGCAAACCCGCTTTTGGCCCGGTCGGGCTATTAAAGCATGCCCAGTGGCAGCGCATCACTCTCCTGCATGCCCCCCAATCACCCGATGTGATTGGTCGATCCATCTCCGTTCTTGCTGCTCAGGGAGGGCAAGAGCCATTTGATGTTTATTTCGACCTGATCGTCCAAAATGGCAGTGCCGTCACCGCCATCTTTGATTACATTGATGAAAGCAATATCCGTCTTTTGTTGCAGCACCCGGCGGTCATGATCTGTTCGGATGGGGATGCGCTGGCGACGGATGGGTTCCTCAACGACCCGCCTCCCTATTCCCCCTGCAGTTATGGTGAGTTCCCCGGCGTGCTCGAGCGCTATGTGCGCGATCAGCCCGTGCTCAGCCTGCCGGAAGCCATCCGCAAGATGACTTCCTTCCCCGCCCAGCGGCTGGGACTGTTCGACCGCGGGCGCCTGATGCCGGGGTGTTGGGCAGATGTGGTAATATTTGACCTCGACCGCATCCATGACCGTGCCACCAACCTGTTCCCCCACACATATCCCTTTGAGAATTATCCCCACCAATATCCGCAGGGCATCGATCATGTCTTCGTCAACGGCATCCAGGTGGTGGCGGATGAAGAGCACACCGGTGCGCTGTCCGGGCAGCTGTTGAGGCACGCCGTCTGACCCTGAACCATGAAAACGAAAAGATCAGTTATCCTGCCCATCCTTCTGATCATCCTCATGCTGGTGGCTTCCGCCAGTTTGTTTGTATTCCGGCAAAAGAATGTGACCCTGCTGGTGGATGGTGCTTCCCAAAACCTGGTCACTCACCGCTTGACGGTGAGTAGCGCTCTGCAGGCCGCCGGCGTGACCGTTACCAGTTCGGATATCGTTCAACCTTCGGTCAGCAGCCTGTTAAGTGATGGAATGCAGATCGTGGTTCAGCATGCCGTCCGCGTCACCATCCAGGATGGTGAAAAAAGCTCGACCCTGACCTCAGCCGAGACCACTCCGCTTGCCTGGCTGCAGGTTGCCGGCATCACCCTGGGGGATTCAGACCGCCTGTTCGTGGACGGTATCGAACGCGATCCCTCCCAACCGGTAACGTATGCCCGTGAACATCAGTTGCTGATCCACCACCCGGTACAGGTGACCTTGATCCGGGACGGGCTAACCCGGATTTTCACCAGCACCGCCCAGACCGTGGCACAGGCTCTAAAAGAAGCCGGGATCACGCTTTATCCCACCGACCGGCTGGATCCCCCCGGAGACACTCAGTTGAATTCCGATCGAACGGTCACTTTGCTTGGCTCGCGTGAGCTTGCCATCACGGTGGCTGGCAAGACCATCTCCTCCCGCGCCTCCGCCGGGACGGTCGGTGCCGCCCTGGCACAGGTAGGTCTTTCCCTGCAGGGATTGGATTACAGTCTGCCTGCGGCAGGCGAACCGGTGCCCGCCGACGGGCATATCCGCGTTGTCCGGGTGGTGGAGAACATCACCCAGCAGACCGAGATCATCCCGTTCGATGTCAGTTACCAGGCGCAGTCGGATCTGGACCTGGACACCCAGAAGATCATCCAGTATGGGGTGAATGGATTGGCTGCCAGCCGTACACGCATCCGCTATGAAGGCGGGGTCGAGGTCGGGCGGGTGGTTGAAGGCAGACAGGTGCTAAATGAACCGGTCACCCAGGTGGAAGGTTTTGGCACCCGCATCACGGTCAGGAGCATGGACACTCCGGATGGACCCATTGAATATTATCGGGCGCACACTTTTTATGCCACAGCCTATTACCCGGATTTTTCAAAACCGCCTTATTACGGCGCGGTCGCCTGCGGGGGGAAATGGCAGCCAGGATATGTTTCCGTTGACCTGGATTTTGTCCCCTGCGGCACGCGCCTTTACATACCAGGTTATGGATTTGGCATCGCCATGGATACGGCTTACATCTACGGCGCCTGGATCGACCTGGGTTATTACCAGAAAGATTACAAAGGCTGGCACTGGAATGTGACCGTCTATTTTCTTGCCCCGGTTCCACCTGAGAACTTGATCCATTGGGTCATCCCGCCCGGCAGGTTGGAGTAGGGTAAAATAAGTCCATGTTATTGACCATTGATGTTGGCAACACCAACCTGACCCTCGGGCTTTATCCGGGCAAAGAGATCGGTCCGCGATGGCGGCTTGCCACGGACCACCAGCGCATGCCGGATGAATACGGTCTGCAGTTCCTCGGTCTGTTGGAGCATGCCGGGTTGACCCCGGCGGAGCTTTCCGGCATCTGCCTGGCATCCGTGGTGCCCCCGCTCACCCAGCGTGTTGTGCAGGCTTGCTCCCAGTATTTGCGCCAGGAACCTTTCCTGGTGGATGCCGGCATTAAGACCGGCATCCGCATCCGTTACGAAGATCCCCGGGCAGTCGGTGCAGACCGCGTGGCGGATGCTGTGGCTGTCTTTCAACAATACGGCGGTCCGGCTTGTGTTATCGATTTTGGTACCGCCACCACCTTCAACGCCATCACAAAAACAGGGGATTACCTGGGGGGAGCCATCACCGCTGGCATCAACCTGGCGGCTGAAGCACTCTTCCAGCATACTGCCAAACTGCCCAGCATCGATATCCAGCGCCCGCCATCTGTCATCGGGCGAAACTCGGTGCATGCCATGCAATCCGGGCTTCTGTTCGGTTATGTTGCCATGGTCGAAGGCATGGTCAGCCGCTTTCGCCAGGAGCTGGGCGAGGATATGAAGGTGATCGCCACCGGCGGCCTGGCTGAGATCGTCGCAAAAGAGACCAGCGTCATCCAGGTCATCTCTCCCTGGCTGACCCTGGATGGCTTGCGCATCCTGTGGGAAATGAACCATTGACCCTCGATCATTGAAATCGGGGTGACACTTAAAACAAAAAGACCTGGTGGAGTGACCACCAGGTCTGATTTTCTTATGGAAGAATGCTCAGGGATTTCGCCAGGGGAAATACGAGATGAATTTGTCCATGCTGTAGGCATTCTGGATCTCGATGCGCGTCAGGTAGAACAAGGTCCAGCGATCATGCATGATCGATTCGCCGAGTCCGACCGCCGAGTTGTAGCCAAAATTGATCGTCCGGTTCACAACCTCCGGGTTGATCTCACCGAATGGATATGCAAATGAATTAATGGTCACCCCCAGCTTGTTTTGTAGTTCAACTTTGGAATTGTGGATCTCCGCGTTAATGTCGACACTTTTCGAAGTCAGGGATAAGTGGTTGTTGCTATGAGAGCCGATCTCCCAGCCATTTTGGATCAGGTCGGCCAACTCGTTGATCGTGACCATGTCCTTTCCACCAATATAGTTATTGACAACATAAAATGTTGCTGTAAACCCATATTTTTTCAGGATCGGAAAGGCATTCTGGTACACATCCATGTCGCCATCATCGAAGGTGATCAGCACCGGGTGGAGGGGGATCTGCCCTCCCGCCAGGATCACGCTGGCAAAGTCCGAGATATTCATGGTCATGTAGCTGTTATCCGACAGCCATTTCATCTGCTCCTCGAAAACTACCGGATCGACATTATAGCGGCTGTAATGGATCTCCCCACTGATATGGTGGTACAGCAGGATGGGTGCCTGCAGTGGACCCGCCGGCACCGTCAGGTAGACCGAGGTTGGGCTGGCGGTGATGGTTGGGGTCGGGGATGGAGTCGGGGTTTCGCTTGCGATGGCGGTCTGCGTTGCGCTTGGAGTCTGGCTGGCAGGTATCAGGGTCAGCGTGGGAGGAAAAATGTTCCCAGACAGGTTACTTTGACATGCACTCAACAGCCACAGCGAAATGCAGAGAATAAAAATAAAATTTTTAGATAAGTACTTCATAAAATGCGTCCACGAAATGAAATATTGGTGGATTATAGTCGCTAAATGGGCATCCTGCATCATCTCCACTGATCGTCACTTCTGACCATCGGATTGGTTAAACTAATAGGTGCAGATCGGGCATTCAGCAAACCGGGGAGAACATGCCCTTCCCCGAACAATGACCGTGGAGGATAACGTGAAGAAGATTCTTTCAGTTAGCGTGGGCTCCTGCTCGCGTGACCATACCGCTTATCATACCTTTCTGGGTCAGGAATGTGAGATCTCCCGCAAGGGAACCGATGGGGATTTTAACAGAGCCATCCAGATGTATCGTGATTTCGATGGCAAAGTGGATGCGTTTGGCGTAGGAGGGGTCGAATTCTACATCAAAGTTGCAGGAAAACGCTATTATATGCGCGATGTCAGGCGCATTGCCAAAGCCATCCAGATCAGCAAAGTGGGGGATGGCAATGGTGTCAAGGGCATCCTGGAGAAGCGCGCCTTCGAGTCGCTTGAACTCCACCTAAATAAGGAAGGTACCACTCTGCGCGGCTTGCCCGCCTTGAAGACCACCGCGGTCGAACGATATGGCATGGCTGAAGCCATGCTGGCCGCCGGATTGGATGTCACCTTTGGTGATTTCATGTTCGCATTGGGACTTCCGATCCCTGTCCGAAAGATCTCCACCGTCCGTCTGCTGGCAGCCATATTATTGCCGGTCGTTACCCAGCTTCCCTTTTCATGGATGTACCCGCTGGGCTCCGAGCAGGATAAAGAACCTCAAAAACGCTGGCAAAAATATTATCAGCGCGCCAGGGTCATCGCTGGTGATTTTCTGCAGGTGCGCCAGTTCATGCCAGATGACCTGACCGGCAAGATCATCGTCACCAACACCACCACCAGCCGGAATGTCGAGGAACTGCAAAAACGCAACCTGCACATCCTGGTTACCGTAACCCCACGGCTGGATGGTCGCAGTTTTGGCACCAATGTGATGGAAGCCACACTGCTGGCGTTGATGGACAAACCTCAGGCGCAGGTCAGTGAAACCGACTTCCGCAACCTGATCGAACGCATTCCACTTGAGCCCAATATCGAGGTTTTGAATTAAACCGCATGGTGTTACAACCACCCAACCTTGACGATCTGTCTGGAGTAAGGTCTCACGCCTTTGCCCGCTTGAACCATATGAAATGATCAAGTCAGGTTAGCCATGACAGGCGCGGGGAACGGGAAAACTTGCACAGCCATGCATAAGAGTCTATAATCCTTTCAAGCCTATGTCCCAAATAGATGAAATAAAAGCCCGCATCGATATCGTCGATCTGGTATCCGAGACCGTCAAATTACGACGCACCGGAAAGAATTATTCCGGTCTGTGCCCTTTCCATTCGGAGAAAACCCCTTCTTTCATTGTCTCGCCCGACCGCGGCACCTGGCGATGTTTTGGGCAATGTGCCGAGGGAGGCGATGTCATCAGCTTTGTCATGAAAAAGGAAGGCTGGGACTTTGCTGAATCCCTACGTTATTTGGCTGGCAAGGCTGGCATTGAACTTCAACCCTTCACCCCCCGGCAGGCTGTTGAAAAAGAGGAACACGACAACCTGAGGTTACTGCTTGAAGAAGCGCTCACATTCTATCGGCATCAACTTTTAAACTCGGCACCCGGGAAGGAAGCCCTGACCTACCTGCGTGAAAAACGGAATCTGCATGACGACACCATCGAAACCTGGGGGTTGGGTTATGCACCTCTCTCCTGGACGGCTGTTTTTGATCACCTCACCAAGATTGGTCACACTCCTGCTGAACTGGCGGAAGCCGGACTTGTGTCGGAAAGGGACAATGGCGGGTATTATGATCGTTTCCGCAACCGCATCATGATCCCCATTCGTGATGAACGCGGGCGCATGGCTGGGTTTGGTGCCCGCAGTTTGAATCTGGAAGATATGCCCAAATTCCTGAACTCCCCGGACACAGCCATTTTTTCCAAAAGCCGCCTGCTCTATGGTCTGGACCGGGCGAGAAAACCGATCCGTTCTGCCGACCAGGCGGTCATCGTCGAAGGCTATTTTGATGTCATCGGGGTGCATCAGGCTGGTTTTGAGAATGTGGTTTCTCCCATGGGCACTGCCCTGACCGAAGATCAACTGCGCATGTTAAAAAGGTCTTCCAGACGCCTGGTGCTGGCTCTCGACCCGGATGCTGCCGGACAACATGCTGTTTTACGGGGTCTGGAGGCAGCCCGTCAATCCCTGGATCGCGCCTCCGAAATTGCATTTGACGCCCGTGGCTTGTTGCGGCATGAAGCCCGCCTCCAGGCTGATCTGCGGGTGGCTTCCATGCCGGAAGGGCTGGACCCGGATGAGGTGGTTCAGCGTGATCCGGCTTTGTGGACGGCTGCCATCGCCTCTGCCCAGCCGGTGGTGGTGCATGTCATGCAGACCCTGGCAGTTGGGCGGGACCTGGATGATGCCAAGGTCAAAGCCGAGATCGCCAGTCAGGTGCAACCTCTGATCGAAGACCTGCCAGATCCGATCGAACGCGATACATACCGCCAGCGCCTGGCACGCTTCCTGAGGTTGGACGAGCGCTCCCTGGTGGAAAGGCGACCGTCGGTGGACAGAAAATACCGTCCGGTTTCCCGCCCGGAAACCCAAAAACCTGCTGAAGAAGATATCAGGAAGCCGGCTTCAGCCATCCAGTTGCTGGAAGTCCATTGTCTGAAAGTGCTTTTACAGCGCCCAGAGCTGCTGTACCGGATAGATCGTCTGTTGCAGGAGGCTTCCCTGAGCCGCATGGGTATTGAGGATTTCGGGTATACTGACCACAGGGAATTGTTCCGCTTTATTCACCAATCCCTTGAGCAGGAGGATCGCCAGCCGGATGAATACCTGCAGGAAAATCTGCCTGAACCATTAAAAGGTCTCGTGGATGAAATGCAGGGTAAATCCTTGAAGCTGGATCCTGTTGAAGAGCGGGTGCTCGATGACCTGATGCGCACCATCTTGAAAATGCGCCGGTTGAGCATAGACGAAAACATCAATCAACTGATTTTTTTTCAGAAGGATGCCCAACAGCAAAGTGGCTTGAGTGAAGCAGCTTACATGCAGATGGTGAACCAGGCCAGGCATTCCCGCCAGGTGCTTGATCAAGCCAGCCGCAGGTTGACCGGAGACCGTTAAGGGGTATCCATGCCGACAAAAGCAATATCCAGACCAGGACCAACACGCAACCCTAAAAAAAATAAACCGACCACGGAGCCGGAGGCAGTTAAGAACATCCCTCCGCTGGATGCGGATGAATTTGAACTGGATCTGGGCGAAGATCTCGAGCTGGATATTGAACCGGATGAGATCAATGTTGTCGAACTGGAAAACGACCTGGACCTGGATCTGAATCTGAATGGGAATGGCATTGTCAAAGCCATCATCAGCCAGAAACCCGCCCTGGCAACGGAAATATCTGATGACCCGGTCCGTCTTTACTTGAGGGAGATCGGGCAGGTTAAACTGCTTGATTCAGACAGTGAGTTTCGCCTGGCTGGCATCGTCGAAGCTCGTCGTTTGCTCAAAGCCATTGTCCGTCGTCGCCCGGGACGCAATACCGGCTCCGAAGAGCAAGCCATTTACCATGCCGCTCTGGCAGAATTACAGACCTCCTGGGCGCGTATGGAAGAGGACGCCAGGCGCCTGGGTCTGCCCTTACCCGACCAGGCGCTGGTGTTGGCAGAAGCCCAGTCGCTGCACGGGGATTGGCAGAACCAGCCTCCCTCCTACCTGCGTTCGTACCTGAACCAGGAAATGTGGAACAAGGACCAGGTCTGGGCCAGTCTGGTTTCCAACATTTTCTATATCTTCCTGGTGTTTTATATCCTGCCTGAATCTTATGCCGGGTGGCTGTTGGATTATATCCGCACTAAGAATTGTCTTCCCATCCAGCGCACCCTTTATCGAAGATTACCTGCTCAAGCAGAACTCCATCAAGAAATGGAAAAGATCCATAATCGTGCCAGGGAAGCCGGTCATGCCATCATCCGTGCCAACCTGCGCCTGGTAGTGAGCGTTGCCAAGCGATACATGGGGCGCGGCATCACGTTCCTGGATCTGATCCAGGAAGGCAATCTCGGACTGTTGCGGGCAGTCAATAAATTTGATCCGCGGCGCGGTTTTAAATTCAGCACTTATGCCACCTGGTGGATCCGCCAGTCGATCAACCGAGCCATCGCAGAACAGGCCCGCACCATCCGTATTCCGGTTCACCTTTTTGAATCGATCACGCGTATCCTGCGTGTTCAACGATCCATGGTCCAGCAATTGGGACGTGATCCCAGCAAGGATGAACTTGCCCTCGAGGTGGGGTTCCTTCCCGCCTCCGATGTTCAGGCTATCCTGCGCTCCAAGGCGGAAGAGAGCCCGCTGGACCCGCCTATCCAGCACCGTTGGGACCAGGCAACCAGCAAGGTGGAACGCATTTTACGTTCCTCCGAGGAACCGGTCTCGCTGGAAGGTCCGGTCGGGGACGAAGATAGCAGCCAGTTGGGGGATTTTATCCAGGACGAAGATGCCCTGGAACCCATGGATGCTGCTGCCCGTGAAATGCTGCGTGAACAGGTGCAGTCTGCACTGGCTGCCCTCTCCGAACGGGAACGCCAGGTGTTGGAATTGCGCTTTGGTTTGCTGGACGGCAAGGATCACACCCTGGAAGAGGTCAGCCGGTATTTCAACGTGACCCGCGAGCGCATCCGCCAGATCGAAGCCAAGGCTTTACGCAAGCTGCGCCACCCCACCCGCAACCGCCAATTGAGGGATTACCTGGGCTAGAGGTATAATCTTTAAGTTGTCCCTCAATATGTGAGCGAGAATCCCATGGAAATACCCCCCAACACCCCCCTGCATCCGAATCCGCCGCCTTTGATCAGCGTATCTGGCACCCACCGCGAGATGGGTCGGCAAATTGGTGAAGCCACCGTAAAACAGGTGATCCATTCCCTCGACGATGCCCACATCCTGTTGGCAGCCGCATATGAGCAGTTGGAATTAACCTGGGATGGAGCCCGCATTCAAGCGAGTAAGTACATGCCGTTCGCCCAGGAGCGCTACCCTCAGTATGTGGAAGAGTTGAAAGGCATCGCCGAAGGTGCCAACGTGGCGTTCGAAGATCTGGCTGTTTTGAATGCCATGGAAGCGGTCACCACCGACGCCCTCCATCTGGACCGCTGCACCAGCATGGCAGTTAACGGCGATCGTACTGCGGATGGGCACGTTTTGGCTGCCCACAATGAAGATTGGGTGCCGGAGGATGAGCCGGATGTCTATATTGTGCATGCCATACCCGACAAGGAACCCCCCTTCCTTGCCATGAATTATGGCGGATTGCTGCCGAATATCGGCTTTAATGCATATGGCATCCTGCAGATGTGCGACTCGGTCTATCCTTCCGATTCGCGCATCGGTGTGCCGCGCCTGATCGTCTCGCGGGCGGTTCTGGCAGCCACATCACCAGGGGAAGCCATTGGACATATGCTGGCACCCCGGCGGGCAGCTGGCTACAACCACCTGCTGGTGCATGAAAGCGGCGAGCTCTACAGCGTGGAAGTCTCAGCCCGGCGCTTTGCCATCATATATGGAGAAGATGGGTATCTTGCCCACACCAATAATTACCTGGCAGAGACAATGCGCGCCATTGAGGATGAACCGGAAGACCTGGTGAATTCGCGCGTCCGTTACTTTCGCGCTCTCGGCCTGATCAAGCGTACACCCCTGCACACCCTTAAGACCTTGCAGGCGATCCAACGAGACCATGTCAATTACCCCGATTCGATCTGTAACCATTCCATAGAAGCCAAGACCCCTCTGGATAATGAAAAGACCATTAACGCCATGGTCTTTGACCTGACCGCGCGCGAAATGCACGTCGCCTGGGGAAATCCATGCGTCAATCCCTTCCATACCTACCATCTCAACGCCTGAATCCCGCTCCAGGCATGAATACGATAGAGCCACCTTTAAATTTCAGGTGGCTCACTCTATATTTCCTGACCAGTATCATAGAACTGGCCTTCCGTTTGTCAGGAGCGGTTTTCCCTCGGTAATGCTCTGTTATAATCTGTCATCCAATAACCATTTGTGTGGGAAACCTGCAAAATGACGCTTGAACGCGGCTCGCTTCTGCACGGCAGATACCGGATCATTGATGTCCTCGGTCAGGGAGGCATGGGGTTTGTCTACCGCGCTATCGATGAAAATTTGGGGGTGGAGGTGGCGGTCAAGGAGAACATCTTCACTACCGATGAATATGCCCGCCAGTTTCACCTGGAAGCGGTCATCCTGGCAAATATGCGCCATCCCAACATGACCCGCGTCACCGACCATTTTGTGATCGAGAACCAGGGTCAATACCTGGTGATGGACTACATAGAAGGCGAGGACCTGCGCCAGCGCATGGATCGTCAGGTCACCATTACCGAAGAAGACGCCATCATGATCGGGTCAGCCATGTGCGATGCGCTTACCCACCTGCATAGCCGCATTCCCCCCATCCTGCACCGGGACATTAAGCCCGGCAATGTCAAGATCACTTCCGATGGTCACATCTTCCTGGTCGATTTTGGGCTGGCAAAGATCCTGAAGGGCTCCGAAGATACCACCAGCGGGGCGCGCGCCATGACACCCGGATACTCGCCTCCCGAACAATACGGCACTGCCCGCACCGATATCCGCTCGGACATCTATTCCCTGGGAGCCACCCTGTATGCCGCTCTGACCGGTGTAGTGCCGGAAGATGCCCTGGCGCGCATCATGGATAACATCGAACTGACACCTCTCTACCGGCGCAGCCCGCATATCTCCCAGCGGCTGGTTGAAGTAATTGAAAAAGCCATGTCCCTCAAGGCAGATGATCGCTTCCAGACCGCCGAAGATTTCAAACAGGCATTGATCAACTCGCGTTCCGGCAGTGTGCTCCCGAAGGACGATTCCCAGGTCGAACCCTCGCCAGTCCCTGTTCCCGGGGAAAAGATAAGGAAAAGCGACGAAAGACTTCCTGTGTCTGCATCAGGATCCGTTCAATCTCCGGCTGAACAGCCTCCAGTCCCTCCCCTTCCGGAAAAAAAGTTCGGTAAAGGTCCCTGGATCATCCTCTCGATCCTTCTCATGTTGGTGTTATTGCTGTACCTGATTCCCAAATTAAAGGCGGCTATCTTCCCAAATCTATTTCCATCGCCTCCAACTTCTACAACTTTGCCCATCTCCACCAGTACATTTGCTTCAACGGTCGCCACCGGTCTTCCGATCGTTCCCGTGATCGGCAGTCCCACCCTGGCACCCACCTCCACTCGGCAGGGTTTCACCCCACCGGCAAGGTCACCCACGAACGAGGTCATGGAGCCTACCGCCACGCATACTCCCGTCCTGACACCCGTGGGTGGCGGTGGCGGTCAGTTCGCTTTTTCCTCGGATCGTTCCGGAATCCCTCAGATCTTTGTCTCAAGCCTCAATGTTGAAGACCCTCAGCAGATCACCAACTTGACAGGAGGCGCCTGTCAACCCGACTGGTCGCCGGATGGTCAGCAATTGATCTTCATCTCCCCATGTGATAAAAATACAGATACCTACCCGGATGCCAGGATGTACACTATCAAACTGGATGGCAGCGATCTGACCGAACTGCCGACCGTGGCAGGTGGCGACTTTGACCCTGCCTGGTCCCCGGATGGCACCCGCATTGCCTTCACCTCCCTGCGGGACGGTTTTACCCAGATTTACACCTTCAACCTGGACGATAATTCGGTCAGCCGGTTAACTCAAACAGAAGCGAGTAGTCCAGCCCGCCAGCCAGCCTGGAATTCAACAGCCACCGAGATCGCCTATTCGCAAAAGAAAGATGAAGCCTGGGAGATCTGGCTCATGACCGACCTCGGCAAGGAGCCCTCTCGACTAGTGTTGAGCAGTCCGGATCATTGGGATATGCTGCCGGACTGGTCACCGGATGGCAATACGGTCCTTTTCACCCAATCCAGGAAATTGTCCGCCACAGGCTGGTTGATGACCTTCCCGCGCGATGGCAGCACCAACTGGGCGGTTTCCGTACCAAATGGGGAATACGCCTGGGCAGCTGATTATTCGCTGGACGGCAACAGGTTGATCTTCGAAAATACCGACGGGCTCAATTCAGACATCTTTATGCTCGATCTTGCCACCGGATTGCGCCAGCCTCTCACCACCAACCCGGCACGGGATTTCGATCCTGTCTGGCGTCCTTAAATACCAAACACCCCTGACAACCTGCCCAATTTATAGACCGTCCCCGGTTATGAAATGAGGATAGTTTTCTTGTTTCGTGTCAGGGTGTTGGGGTATCCGACGGCGTGGGCGTGGAGGTTGGGCTGGCTGTCTGTGTGGGAGTGGCAGTATCCGTCGGTGTAGGGGTTGCCGTGCTGGTTGGTGAGGGAGTGATGGTCGCGGTGAGGGTCGGAGTGGGTGTGGGCAGGTCCAGGTGCAGGCGCATCAGTTTTTCCGCAAAATGGCCATTCGTACTGGTCAGGTACAGGCGCAGGGTGACCCAGTCCGCCTGGATGTTCGACATGTCCCAGATGTAAACACTGGTGCTGGGATCCGCCGGGGAACTGGTTTCGGGCACCAGGTTGAACCATTCCGAAGGTTCCCGGCTCTTGCCAAATTCCAATCGATATGTTCCAAAATTTGCGCTCGCATTAGCGCTGATGAACAGTTCCAGCGGGTTGGTGATGATGATGGCATTATCCTGCGGGCTGATAAATGCCATCTGGGCATGCGGATCATCTGCCCGGCAGGCACGGTCAGGAGAGAAGATCACTTCATTGGAAAATCCCATTTCCCTCGCCCATTGGATTCCGCTGGCATCCCCCAGGATCCAGTTCCTTGCCCAGTTGTCGGCGACATTCAGTGACAGGCGCGTGGTCACGGAGTCTTTGCATTCATCCGATGCCCGTAGTCCGGTCCAGGTATCGATCTCAAGGTTCTGCCACAGGTCCTGGCTGGCTGATAACGGCGGTTGATCGGAGACAAATATTTCACTGCGCTGGTTGGGGCAGAAGGAGGATGGTTCTGTCCCCGAAATGGTGCATATCACCTTATCCATGATCCCGGCTGGGCGGAGGAAGGGCGATGGATTGCCTCCGGTCAGTTGCTGTTCCGCCACCTGGATGAATTGCGACCAAATGGGTGCCGCCCCGGTCAGACCGGTCGTGTTCACCATCGGGGTATAGTCCGCGTTCCCGACCCACACACCCACGGCAACATCCGGAGTGTAGCCAAGTGTCCAGTTGTCCCGGAAATCATTGCTGGTGCCGGTCTTGGCTGCGACCGGGAAAGGCAGGGTCAGCACGGAGTTTTGACCGAACATGGGTGCGCGTGCTTCGTTATCCGAAAGGATGGATGAAATGAGGTAGGCATGTTCCGGTCGGATCACCTGCTCACCGGTGGGAGGCTGGTATTGATAGATCACATTCCCGTTGTAATCCGTGATCTTGAGGATCGTAACCGGTGGGATTCGTTTGCCTCCATTGGCGAAGACCGAGAATGCACCCGTCATCTCCAGCAGGCTGACTTCCCCGCCTCCCAGCGTCAGGGATAACCCGTAATCATCCCGGGAAAGGGAGGTTAACCCCAATCGCTTTGCCATGCCGATCAGTCCCTCAGGGGTGGGTGTATCCGGGTTGTCATAAATGCCGACGAAATTCAGGGTCTTGACTGCCGGTATGTTGTACGAATTCGCCAGCGCGGTCCTCACCGTGACCGGACCATGGAATCTACCGTCGTAATTTACCGGTGGATATGGTTCACGCGTATCGTTCGGGTTGCCGGAAGGCGGAAATTCGGAAGGGACATCCCAAATGAGCGTTGCCGGGGTCCAACCTTTCTCGAATGCCGCCGCATAGGTGATGGGTTTGATGGATGAACCCGGCTGGCGCGTCGGGCTGGTCGCCATGTTCACCTGCCCTGAGATGCTGGCGTTATAGTAATCCGCTGACCCGACCAAAGCCAGGATCTCACCCGTGGAGGGACGGATGCAGACCAGTGCCCCGTTGGTGGCATGCATATCGACCATGCTGGCCACCTTGTCGCTGACCATTTGCTGAGCCTGGTCTTGCAAGCCGGGATCGAGCGTGGTGGTGACCGTAAACCCTGAACGGTAGATCGTTTGAGGGTCGAACTGCAGTTCCATCTGGCTGCGCACGAATTGCACCCAGTGCGGATAGCGCATATTTGCCCGGGGAGGTTGGAAGTTATTTTGATTGATCTTTGCCGAGGCATTTGCCACTTCGGTCACCCCCACACAGACCTTCTGCGGGCTGTTGCTGACATAAATGCAGTTCGATTCCTTGCTGAGCTGGTACATTAAAATGAGCACCTGCTGCTGCCGTTTCAATGTTCCGTCCCGGTTGGTGAAAATATCATAAATGGACGGCGCCTGGGGCAGTCCTGCCAGGAAGGAGGCTTCACCCAGATCCAGGTTGATCGCCTGTTTATTAAAATATGTTTCCGCTGCCGCTTCAATGCCATAAGCCATGTTGGCATAATTGAATTCATTCAGATACAGTTCCAGGATCTCGTCTTTTGAATAACGCCGCGTGATCTCGGCTGCCAGGATGGCTTCACGCATTTTACGCGCGTAACTTTGCTGGGAACGTTCCTCGGGACCCAGCAGCAAGGCGCGTGCCACTTGCTGGGTGATGGTGGATGCACCTGAGACCGTCTCCCCACTGCGGGCATTTTGCCAGAATGCCCGGATGATGGCGAGCAGGTCAAACCCGGGATGGGAGTAGAAACCTTTATCCTCGGTCGCGATCGTGGCAGCCACCACGAAGGGTGAGATCCTGCTCAACGGGATGTATGTGCGTCTGCCGGCATTTGGGTCGAGGATCTCATACAGAATGTTGCCGTTGCGATCCAGAATGCGCGTGGTCTCAAACTGGGAGGCGTGATTTCGAAGGTCTGCAATGCTGGGCAGGGTGGCTGCCACCTTGTAATATTCAAAAATTGCCAGTGCGGAAAGGATCAGCACGCTGGCGACCAGCACGAACAGCGATACGATCAGACCGCGCAGAATGCGACCTTTTCTCTTCTTTCGGTTTTTTCGCGGTTTTGTTTCCTGCCTGCCTGTCGCAGGCGTTGGACGGGCTACCAGTGCTCTGGAGGGGGAATTGAAAGCCGCCGGTGTTACTCTTGTTGCGTTCAGAT